>WLWG01000093.1_pt1 | contig 87161 bp, 70 predicted proteins | sample 6712871 | NCBI WGS metagenome assembly WLWG01 (sample SAMN12718693, study PRJNA515312) | sponge metagenome | isolation source: marine sponge | host: Mycale hentscheli | place: New Zealand: South Island, Marlborough, Capsize Point | collected 2003-05-01 | reverse complement strand
GCTTTGGCTGTGGGCTTCGAAAAATGCTCGAGCATTCTCTGGGTCGATGAAATATCCAATGTCGCCATCGGTGGCCACGATCAAAACAAGCCTTGGCGTTTTCCATGGCTCGGCCTTATCGATGGGGACTGTTTCAGTATCCCAGCCGATGATCGATTTCAGCTTGGCATCAAATGGAGTCCATTTCGTGTATCGAACCGATCCAACTGTTTCATCGATGATGGTGTTTTCTGATCTGGCCTGAAGCTTTGGCAGGAGTTCTTTCAGTTCCTCTGCCTGAGCCCTCAAATCTGCCACCAGAGAGGCAGGGGTTTTGGTGGTGCCAAATGACACCTTCAATTTTCCATCTGGTGACAGGGCAGGGGAGACGCCCACGGCATGGAGTTCGGTCAAGACTTGGGGAAGGCTCCTCATAGTTCCACCTCGCCCGGCTGAATCATCTCTTCGACAGGTGCCTTGGCCTTCCGCTTTCGCTTGGGCTTCGGCTTCGATTCCAGTTCGAAAGATTCGTCATTGCTGGGGACACTAACTTTTTTTTCTACCCCCACCCCCTGAGAACGTGTCCCTATGTGTCTATGTGTCCCCCGATCATCATTTTCTTCGGGTTGGGACACGTTGGACACGTTGGGACACGTTCTGGAAGGGTGGGGGTGTGGAAATTTTTCTCTCATCTGGGTTTTGTGATCCTCAGTCAGAAGTTCCAGTTGGTGTCGATCCTCCAATCTGAAGATGGCTGAAGCATCGATGAACCATCCCCGCTGCTGTTTCCCGTTCTGCTTCACCTTCCCATGGCGGAATCTATATCGTCGAAGAACTGGGCCACATTTTCGGGCTGAGATATCGCCAATGCTTGAATCGAATGTGGCGTGCTGTGCGATCTGATCACCGCCCGGAATCGTGCTTGTGTCTGGATCAAGCAGATAGTCGGCGTTGAGCTTCACCGCGGCCTTGAGAATTGCCAAATCGATATCGCTGATTGATAGAGTGGAATGCTCGTCCTGTTTCTCTAGCGAGAGATTTCGAAGCCGTTCAGATAGCCCTTCGATTCCATGCTTTTCGAATACTGCCGCCATCTTCAGAATCGGAGACCAAATCTCTTTGCTTCGGGGTAGCAAGTTTTTCGGAATCAGGACATCGGCATTTGCAGCTTCAAAGATTTCATCGGCTCTTTCCATTGTGAACCGAAACAGGGCATCCCGTACCGATTGGAAATCGTCTTTGAATTTGGCCTCGAAAGGTGCAATGGATGTTTTCTCTGAATTGATAGAGCAACGTTCCATTAGGGTGATGATGCAACGAGAGCCTAAAGTTTCATCAGGTTCATTGATTGAGCCCAATATTTTGAACCCATCAACGGCGAATGGTGTTGGTACGTGGTCATCGCCTTGGCATCGCTTCACCTTTCCACCCCGTCGATACCCTGCCAAGAACATTGAACGAACTTCTGCCCATGGCCCATGATCTGCAAAGTGAATGAATTCAGCTTCGTCGAAGAGAAGGGTGGGGTGTAGCTGATCCAGTTCCCTGAACATTGCCGATGGAGAAACATTCGTTGATTGAACTGGTCGACAAACCAATTCCTTCATCGTTTCCAAAACGCGAGATTTGCCAGAGCCTTTCGGCCCACAAAATTGAAGGTATGGGTAAACGTAAAAATGCTGTAGCTGATAAGTCAAGGCAACGTAGACGCCGAGAAGTTCAAAGTGTTCTTCAGAAAATTCTTCTGGCATGTCCAGAAACTTTTTCAACATCAGAATGATGCGTTTGAAAATTTCATCTGGTGGCAATGACTCGTTCCCGTTGTCGATCCAATCCATTCGATCGAAGCGGCCCCAGGTTGGTTCCATTTCGACGGGTGGGTAAAGATCAGGTTGGATCATGTATTTGATCCCGTCACATTCCAACATTGAGTTCAAAGGCTCTGCCGTTCGCTGATCACCCTTCTTGAGATACGACATCCACGCTGGCCCGTAGTTCATCAAAACGGGAATGGTGATGCCGACGATCGATTCATTATCAGAAGCAACGTAAAACGATTCTGGTCTGAGGATGTGGCCTGCCTCGATCTCTTTTGTTTCGAAGGTGAAAGTGGATTCCATTTCGTCGGAATCACCCGCGGCGGCTTTCATCAGATCCGATTCGATGCCGCTGAAATCTTCATCTGGCCATTTGGCTTGTAAAGCTTCAACGAACTTGGCCCGGTCTTTTTCTTTTTCAATGTTGAGAGCATTGACGAATGGTTCGCCGCCAACTCTGACAGTGGCCACCCATCCATTTTTTGTAGGTCTCAGATTCAGCTTCGGCGTTCGATCAATTTCTGGCAGCTTGATCGTCGGCAAGTCCTCTTCATCGATCTTTGGCAAGCAATCTTTTTTATATGCGTTATTCACCTGCCGCGGCAGATCATCCAAATCATCAAGATCAAGATCGAGACTGGCACAAGCTTCAACGATTTGTTCTGTGATTTTGTCTTGATCAATATTCGATGCCTTGGCTTCACAAGCGACACGAAAAGCCATCTGCCTTCGGCCTACAGGCTCGCCATTGTCAGAGGCCGGAAGGGTGCCATCTTCCAGAAATGCCTTTGCAGCTTTGGACAAATACCCATCAGGAACTTCAATAGATGATTCGACAACTTCATTTTCAAAGACTTGGCACTGTGGGAAATCTTCAGGCCTGAAAAACAATCCGTCGTCGAGGTGTGCAATCTCTGAAAATGGAAAGTCGGGGCCATACTTTGCTTTGACATTGAAGAACCCTGGAAGCCGTGCCAACTGAGGTGGATCGGCAATAGTTGAATCAAGGCCTTCAACGTTTTGGATCAGGCCGCTTTGAATTGCCTTCCATGATGTAATAGGAACAGGCCCATCGAAAACATAAACGGCTTGGTATCCACCCCCCGACATCCAATCAGCCGTTGGAAATTCACCGACAGCAGCTTCGACTTGTTCTCGGCCTTCTGATACTTCGCATGAATCGATATCGATGAAGGCAGCATTACCAAAAATTACTGCGCCCGATTTTGTAAGTGTTGGTTCTTCACCTGATTTTTCAGCAGCTTCTTTGGCAGCCTCTTCATCCCTTGCATTGATCCCAAAGTAGACGTTGTAGCCTTGGTCATTGAGATTTTGAAACTGCTCGACATTTTCAAGGAACTGATCAATCGTCCAATGTTTGATGAATCCGGCATCTTTGCCTTTGATTGTTTGGAACTGAATCAAATCAGTTTCCGCAAAGATCAGTCGAAGCAGCTTTTCAGACTGCTCTTTTGACTTAACCCGTAATTGTGAATCGTTTTCGAAACGCATGACATATACTTTCAGTAGTTGAGAAAAGAGGCCTTCGGGGTTGAGCCAGCACGCACTGGTTCCCCCGAAGGCACTTTTTGAGAATCATGAAACGAGAGTGCAGGCGGTTACTCTTGTTCCGTTACCCGACTTCGAAGCGTCGACAGTGACCTTGTAAGTTCGCCCCACACATTCGGTAAGGTCGTACTCTTCAGAAGCACCTAAGACGCGATCCATCAAGCCATTGATGAGGGTGCCAGTGATGTTGCCAGGCGTTGGCGTTACTGGGCAGATTCGTGAAGTCTGTGTCTCTTCCCCTTCCAGTTGCCAAACCAGCTTCATCGATGGAGCCCACTTCTCGGCAATCGCTTGGGCGTTTGGTGTGACGGGTTGTGCGTCAACGAAAACGGCCCGATGAATTCCCTTGGGGGCTCCCCCTAATTTCACCTTCCCCTTCAACAGGCTTGGCGTTGGGGTTGTTGTTGTCGAATTACTCATAGGAAAAATTCCCACCTTCTCTTTTGCCGTGGGGTTGTCGAAGGCATATCTTCCCCGCGGTGCCGTTGAAAAATCCCAACGGCAAAGGATTTTTGTTTTGTTTAGAAAATGTCGAAGGCCCAAGTGTTGGCACAAATGACTGTTTTCCCTGCCACGTAAAGGATGGAACGTTTGTGGGACATCTGTTCTCTTTGAGCCTTCGACGTTTTTCTGTTAGTTGCTATCTCTTTGGAAAAGAGGATTAGGTCTGAAATCTGTTGATGTTGCTGTTGATGTTGTTGGGAGATGTTTTTGACAGCGGCACTCAGTGATTTCTTTTGTGCCTTCCACCCGAATGAGAATGACTCGTTTAGCTACTCGGCCACAGATAGAGCAAGAACCTCTTGAATCGATCCAAGCTGTTTCAGCAAAGCCAGGTGAGACGTTCGAATCATGTTCTGGTGGCGTTGTCATTTTTCGTTGCCCCTGTCACGGGTAACGAAATCAATCAGATCGGAACCACTGACAAAGCCACGTTTGCCGAGCCTGTGAACTGGCAAGCCTTTACGGCGAGCCTCTCTCAAACCCGAATCAGATATCCCCAACCTGCTTTTGATTTCAGGCAGCGAATACATGGCGTCTCTGACAATGGCCCCAGGTCTGTTATGTGAAATTGCTTTCGTCATTGAACAAACTCCTGTGAACAAAAAGCCAAACCGTTTGGCTTCTGTATTCCGTGAGTTCAGTTCCGTTTCATGACGAAAATGAAGTAGAAAAAAGAAAAAGGCCCGTAACCGCGGGGGTTACAGGCCTAAGAAATTTGAAGATTTTTTAAAAGAGTTCAGCTCACTCAAACGGGTTCAGCGACGAAGAATAAAAACTATTTTTTTAGCTTGGTCTCTAATGTTCTTAAATTCAGAAGGAAGAAAAATCACTTGTTCTTCTCTTCTGAGTGTCTGGCCAGGGGCAATTTTTGCACCACCGGGTGCCAGCCATTTTTCGGCTATGAGAAATTCGTCTTTATCGTATACATCCAAAATGGGGTGCAAAAACATATAGGGGCTATCACTGTCGGAGGTATCACCGATGGCGTGTTCAGTATTGTTAGTAATCGTGTACTTCAAGGTAAGTATACAGCTTTGGTTCGATTGTTTAATCTCCGCATCCGAACTTACAACTTTGATTATAATTTTCGGATCTGGTGAAGATGTTTTAATGTCCATAGGTTTTGCCTGTGCGGTTAGAGCGACAAGCGACACAACAAAGCTGACAGCGAGCAGTCGAACAAAAAACTTCATTTGAATCTCCCGTATACAGAAAGCCTACTCTGACGAGGTTACGATCCCCCAAATTTCTAGTTATACCACTCGATACGGTAGTGAATTGTTGAGGCTTTGCAACCCTTCTCCACGACGACTGAGAGCGGCTCACTCCTTTGGCTTATGTGGTGCCGTTATTGGTGCATTATCAAGCATTCCGCCAAATTCATCTTCATCTGATTCGGGCGGGTCGCCGTCAATCAAAGATCATCGTCTTCATCAAAACCATTGTCTTCAGAAAAGCTTTTGAGGTAATCGTAAGACGCTCTCTGATTTTCATTTAGTAAAGCAACGTCCCCAGATTCTAAAGCTGTCCTGAGTTTCTTTTTGTTTTTCTTAAACGTCCCTGCTTTTTCCTGCATCGGCTTGATCTTGTGTTTGTAAACATCTGAATTGCCGCTGATATTACTTTCTGAGAACCCAGACCTTGCGGCAATTTCATCAATATCATGAAGCATGCACCAAACAGGTTCATTTTCTGCCAAGGTATCAAGCACTTCATCAACATGAACCTTACCGCTGCGTTTCGGTTTTGGATCTGGCTTTGTCTCTGGCTCATTCGAAAGATGATCCAGCAGAATCAGCGATGCCTCAACAATATTTGGAATCCGCATATATGCCCGCGGCAGAAGGTTGTCATCACACCATTCAAAATCATCGTTCCAAAGCATTGATTCGCCAACAACACATTCCTTGTCCTTGAAAGCAACCAATCGTTCACTGTCTTCAAAGCCGTCGAATCCAAGATTGCCGTTGCCTGCGGCCTGTACCAATGCCCAAAGCCAGTTGATTTCAGGGTTATTTGTAGGCGGGTGCGGATCGAGCCCATGATCATCCAATTCATTGTGCAAAGTCTTCGCCGCAGACCTGCAAGCTTCAAGAACATTGTCTTTGGTCAAACGATCTTTTGAACCTGGAACCATCAAACCTTGATGCCCAGCCGCAGGTGAAAACGAGAAGTTTGGATATTGACCTTTCCAAGCATTGAATGTTGTCGGCAAGTCCTCAACAGACAACGGTTCGATATCGTCACACCACAATGAATACAGCAGGCCGACGGGGTGTTTGTCTCTGAATGATTCAAACCGAGCGTAGAGTCTCTCCATAGACTTTGGATCAGACATTTGCCGTGTTCCTCCAATGAACAAAAACTGTTACCGAAACTGTTACTGGCTGGGCTCAATCTCAGCCTGTCTCGATAGATACTAGATTTTACTCGGCCTTCATTTTTCGACAAAATCAATTAACTGAAATTTATCGGAGGGGTAACAAAAGCCTATTTAGGGACTGAAAATCCGTGTGTCGGGAGTTCGAGCCTCCCTCTGTCCACTCAAAAACAAGGACGTGACGATTGGATAAGGCCTTGGGTAGAAGAGGTTGAGATGTCCGGAATTTATTTATCTGTTGTGCTAGTGGTGGCTGCTTTTGCCTTTGCTGCACGCCTTCGCTTCGCGTTCTGACGTGTAACGCCTTTAGCTATCGTTCATCCCCCTGATGCGTCTTTGCATCCCCTCAATACCTATTCATTAGATGCTTCTACTCCAAGCATAAACATTGCTTGCATTGTATTTGTGGCAATGAGACCAAATAATCCTGGCACCAGTCATTCCTTAGCCACATCTATAACGGCAACAACTGGATTATGATCAGACAACACTTCAGTTGTTGCATCACGAAGAATTCCCGCAGACAAAACGCTTTTCTGCAGATTCGGTGACACGAAAATATAATCAATGCGTCGATCTGGCCCGTGATCTTTGTCATCAATCAGTCGTGTTGGAAACGTTCCGACGTATGGCCTATCTACAGATCGCTGACTGGCAACGACATCAATGAAGCCTTGCCCCAAAACAGCCTCAATCGCCCCATAGTCGATTCCGCCATGATTAAGATTACGAGCCGACGACTTTGTTGAGTCGAGTTGCTCAAAGAAAGAAATCAGCTCTGTGCTTTTCCCATAATGGTATTCATCTTCGGGTGAAAAAGCATTGAAGTCTCCCGCCAAGACAACACGAGGGTTCTCACCGGGAAGACTCATGATGTCCTGCTTGAGTAGACCTGCTTCATCGATACGTTTCTTATAGTTTGATGGATGAAAATGAACCACATAAAACCACACGTCCCGAATCTGACATCGCAGAAGGCCATGGTGGAACCCTTCCTGAATGCGACGAACATATGAAATTGGATACCGTGATGTGATTCCTGTCGGGAACCCTCCTTTTTTGAGAATCTCTGAGTACGAGTGCTCCCACGACCCTGCATCCTCTGCAAGATCTTTTGGGGAAAACCCATTGAGTTCCTGGAGAGAAACAACATCGGGCGATTGCTGGGCCATCCATTGCTTCCAATCGCCATACCGGGGCTCTGGTTTTTTCGTAAATCCGTACCAGACATTGTGCGTTATGACTTTCAGCACCTGCGATTGCTCTGCCTGCCCCAACACCTCCTTTGAACTCATGGCAGAGGAGATGACACAAGCGGTTACCAAAGTTAGACATGTACGCAAAGACAATGACATAACACTCCGGCGCCTCAATGTGTCGTATTGCTGGCTTTCTAGAGTTCCTGATCCACTCGAGGCATTTCGCCTGCTATCTGCTCGAAATACTCGCCGAGTGTTTTATTAACTGCGTCAATGGTTTCCTTATCATCAACATAGGGCATGCCCGCCCGAATTCTTTTTTCAGCCTGTTTGCGATGACTGATGATTTCCTTTACCGCGTCTCTCTTTCCCTTCAACACATTCCTGTAAAAGTGTGTCGCCGAGAGTGCACTCGGTGATGCAAACCCTAAGTCTGCCGCCAATACTTTCAAACTTGCTGTACAGGCGAAATTGGGATTACGTTCATACAAATCCTGTAGCAGTTGGTCAGCTGTCTTATCCCTAGCGACCGCCTGCTTTGGCACCTCTGGCTCTGTCGCAAGATGTTCAATCAGCCTGAGACTACTTTCAACGGCATTGATCAGTTCGATGAAATACCTGTCCATGATGTTCATACTCTTGTCCCAACACTCGGCAATTCTGCCGGTTATCAGCAAATCATCGTCGGCATCCTGCCACCATTGCCATTCGTACCCTTCAGACCCAAGCACCTTCTTATGAGAGGCTTCAACCAAAGCGATGGCCCAATCCAGTTCCCTGATCCTGAAACGAGTAGTGTATCGGTGTGCTTCAAGATGCTCTTCCAAATCCTTTGAAACACTGCGGAACGCTTCGATGACGAGTCGCTCAGATTCGGTGCAACTCGAGTGAGTAGCCACCAACCCCCGACGATCTTTGCAGGGATGAAAATTGAACGCTCTCATGCCCTCAAATTTACGGAAATGCCTCGGCAGATGAGTGGGAGAGAGAGGCACTAGTTCTGTCGCCGATTCGGAATACATGATTGCGACAGCATCTCTCGCTCGTAATGCTTCGAATCGCTCTTTGGCTCTTGTTATTGCTGCATCAGATGACATCATTCATCCCCCGTAAAGATTGGGTGGTATGGTTGTTATTTAGCTTGTTCTGAATTGTTTTCCATGTCGTTGGATTCAACTTCATCTGGTGCCAAGGCACAGCAACCACCGGAGAAACTAGACCTCTCAAAAAAGCCAATCATCAACACGGTGAGACTCCGTTCCATTATTCACTTCCTCCCCAAAAACCGAAATGAACAGAATAAATTCTACTACCAAAACTGTTACGTCCTGCACTCCTTTTTGGTGCACCTCGATTGCAAGCACTAATGTAGCGGGTGTGCGTATCAGTGGTAAAGCAAATACCCAAAGGTTTACCAGAGATTAAGAAACAAGGTCTTTGGGACTGACGCCCCGGAGTTCAAGCCTCCCTTTGCCTACTTCCAAAACAAGATACTCCTGGAAATAATTCAAACCAGCAGCCAGCACATCGCTATCTACCTTCCCTGGCCCAACGCCTATACGTCTCTATGTTTGCACGATACGTTCTTCGCGATGCTTCATTTTTATTGCCCTTCATTTGATCTTCCGTTTCAAGTGCGTAGACGTCGTCAGATTCGGTACCGGGATCGTTTGTTCGCCTGATCCATTCATCGAGCAGTTCACGATGGCGTACTAACTCGTCCGTATACTTTCTGTCGTCAGCTACATTGTGAATCTGCCACCTGTCCTGACGATACAAATAAAGTTCTTCTGCCGAACGGACTTTTGAGAACAGAAGTTCTTCTCCAAGGCCGCCAACCCTATCGGCTGCGTGAAGTTCTCGCAGTCGCTGAATGATTAACTTGCTGTCTTTGTAGTTACTTGGCATCAGGTGCGGACGATCAGGAAAAAAATTCTTTATGTAGAGAAAGTCTTCACTGCGCACCGATCGAATTCGATCAACGGCCTCTCCACACCTATCTCGAGCAGCAAAAACTGCACGCTTAGGCTGAAAATCTTGTGCAAGAATATTTTGGCCCTGCATCCAATCCGGAACACTGATGCCTGCCGCTGCAAGAGACAACGCCGCAACATCGATATGCTCGACCAGGTCAGTTCGAACACGCCCCGCCCGAACGTTCGGGCCTCGAATCACAAGAGGTACGTGCGTTCCTTCGTCGTATAAAAACTGCTTGCCACGAGCATGACTCAACCCATGATCAGTGAAAAACACAATCAGCGTATTCTCAAGCAACCCATCTTTTTCAAGCCGCTGGAGCACACGTCCAACGTGAAAATCTGTTACTCGGACTGAATCAAGATACAACGCCCAATCCTGCAAGAGAATACGATCCGTGGGGTAATACGGCGGCAACAGAACATCACCAAAGTCTGTAGCCTCTCCCACTGCATTATTTACATGCTGTTCAAAAGCGGCATACGCTTCGGCTGAGGCCCCACGGAGCTTCCCTCCATGCAGCTGCACCTGCATGAAAAAAGGCTGCCCTGCGAGACGTCCGGACCAATCATTGTCATCGTAAATCGAACGCTTCCAATCAAAATTGTAGTCCGTCTTGCCCATTCTTCCTCGAGAACGATCTGTGAACGGCTGACTTCGGTAGTCAAGGTCAAGTAAACCACTCCCGATACATGTGTAATACCCAGCCTCTTGGAAAAGTTGTGGCACTGGCTTCACACCGGCAGGCAAAGAAATACGATGCACTCCTCGACCACTTCGATGATGGTGTGTCCCTGTTGCTGTTTGATACATCCCAGTGATCAGAGCAGACCGAAAAGTTGAGCATACGGGTGACGTGGCATACGCACGCGTGAAGCGTACACCTTCCGCTGCTAGGCGATCCACATGTGGTGTCTGAATGGCTGTCTCGCCATAACATGAGAAATTCGGTGACATGTCATCGACTACGATCCAGAGCACATTTGGACGGTCTGCTGCTTCAGCGTGGGAGAGAACAACTAACGACAAAAAGCAAGCAACGAGAGTCAACTGAAGACGAATGACCAGCATCATTTTGAGTATTTACCTTTCGGCTCAAGCCCTTCGCGCTAGAGCGAAGTCACCTGGCTCTCTGATTGCCTTTAATCCACACGAGTCAGTAACAGCAAACGAAAATCCATTACCGTGTCACCGGGGATCTTCTTCGCTCGAAGCATCAAAGTGCCTTCACCTTCCTCAAGCTGTATTTCACCAAGAGTCATTCTTTTAAAATCCTTGACATACGACTCCATTCGTTTGAATCGGTCATTTTCCATTCCGGTCAGCGGTGGATCATGAGGAACAGTTATTTCTCCGGTGAGCGAACTGTCTCCAAAGACCAGCTCAACGATGGACCCGACATCCTCTTTGGGACAGGTGTAAAAAATTTCAGCACGGTAAGTTCCAGCAGCACCAACCTCACATTCCCATGAAATAAAGTCGTCTACCGTTGTCCAATTTTCGAAAAAAGAATCATTTGGAAATCGGTTCGATCTCTTGATATTGCCATGCCCGACGCCATCACGAGCCGGAACCTGTGTCAAACGCGCGCCCTCATACCCAACGACAAACGGCCGCCTGTCGAATGGCTTGCCATACTCTGAAAGCATTTGCTGGCGAAAGCCATCCGCTTTTTCTTGAAGAGCTGCTGCCAGCTCTGGCTGTGAGTCATTGAGCAGAACCTGCTGCCCCGGATCCTTATCCATGTCATAGAGCTGCCCCTCGTAGTCAAGGCGAAATCCTTGCGTCCTGACAGACACCTTATTCTTCCAATGATGGACGAGCGTCCTCTCCGGCCAGGTTGTCTTTCTGTTAAGCAAAAGTGGCGCAATACTCAGGCCATCTATCGGTTTCGTGCCGACAACCTCAACATCTGCCAACTCTGCAAGAGTTGGCAGCAGATCCATCGCTGAGCATATCTGGGTCACAACAGTGCCCGCTGCAATTACCCCGGGCCAACAAATAACCAAAGGAGACCTGACGCCCCCTTCGTCGGTGGATCCCTTACGCCCACGCAAGCCATCATTCCACCGTGAACCGTTTGGGCCGTTGTCACTGAAGTACACAACGATCGTATCCTTCTCTATGTTTTGCTCTCTGAGCTTGGAGAGAAGTCGGCCTACGTTCCAATCAATGTTCTCACACATTGCGAGTGCGGCTCGCGTGTGATCAATTTTCTCATTTCTCTTTTTCGGATGTTCTTGAGTGAGCTCTTTGTTTTTAAACTTATTCCACCACCTATCTGGCACCTGCATTGGTGAATGCGGCGTGTTATATGGCAGATAAATAAAAAATGGACTTGTGTGCTTGCCTTCGATAAATCTGATAGCACGATTCGTGAGATCATCCGCTAGGTATCCATCTCCTTGGACAAGCTGCCCATTGTGCTCGAGCATCGGACTGAAGTAGTTCCCCCAGTGGCCTGAACAGAAACCGTAGAACTCGTCAAACCCTCGTGCATTGGGATGATACGGATGCTGCATTCCGCTATGCCACTTGCCAAACGCCCCAGTTCGGTATCCTGAGTTTCTGAAAACCTCACCGATCATCATCTCATCGGCATTCACGCGTTCACCACCTTCAGAAGTGGAATACACACCACAGCGAACGTGATGCCTCCCCGTTAAAAACTCTGCACGCGTCGGAGAACAGACTGGACTGACGTAAAAGTGCTGAAACCTCGCCCCATCACGTGCTAATTGATCGATATGAGGTGTCTCGATGGACACATTTCCGTGAAGGCTTAGGTCCCCCCACCCCTGATCATCTGTAAGAATCACAATGACATTTGGCTGGCCTGCTCCCGCCACCTCGTGACATACACATAGAAGCAATACAAAAAAAACTGCCTTTAAACGAGACATTTTGTGCCCTTCATTCAGATTACTTTTCTAGCCATGGCTGTGTGAAAGCTCCGTCGATTGGCTGCTCTTTCCCATGTGCCGAATGGCCGTTTGCTTACAAAAAACGGGTGACACGTAAACGTGCCACCCGTTTCTTATTCATCAATAGTTCGTCGACGACTCATAGTCGTAACTCTGACTAAACTTCGACCATTGCCTTCAGGTTCTTCAGAGCGCGAACACGAACCTTCACACTAGCTGGCTTGGCAGGACGATCCTGCAACTCGCCTGTGAAAGGATTCTTCACATTCTTCTGAGCCGGACGAGCTGGAACCGCGCGTCGTTCAATCTTGACCAAGCCAGGAATTGAGAAGACACCAATGCCGCTTTTGCGGAGTGCCTTACCGATTTCTTCGGTCAACGATTCGACGACTGCAACGACGTCCTTCTTCGGCAAACCTGTGGTTTCTGAGATCGCACGCATGATCTCAGTCTTTGTCATTGGCTTACTTCCAGTCTTTTTCGCCATTATCGTTCGTGCCTCCCGTATGAGAAAAGTTTTGTGCGGCAATAACTCCGACCGCATTTCGGTGCTCGACCGAAAACGGCCGCTTGCGGCGTCGATTAGAGGCATTACCCGTAAAAATGCAAGGGAAAACAGTGTTTTTTTATCTGACAGCCCAAAATTACCGCCAGTTTTTCGACCTTGGAAGGCCTAAAACCCCTCAAAAAGGTTGCTTTTGAGCTCTCATCCCAATTTTTCGGCCTTTGATTAATTCTGAACGACGAGCTCTCAGGTCAGCAAACCGGACACAAACGCAACGCTCTGTAATAATGTTTTCAGGAGATGGCGGCCGAAACACAGACGATCAACTGTGGAATGCACTCAAGAAAGACAGAGACGGAGTTATGGCACCCTCACAATTTAACACCGTGGCTGCTCAGCGATTCCGTCACCTTTCCTCGCACAGTTTGTGGGTATTCCTCCTCATTGCCTGCACGTTCTTTGTTGGTGCAATACGCAGTCCTAATCTCTTGCATTATCTGCACGACGGCATGTTTTCTCTCGTACGAGCTGAGGATCCCTCACAAGCTTCGCCAGAAGAAGAGACTGTGAGCAATGGCGTTTATCTACCAAGTGAGCGACTTCGTGAACGTCAGTTCGATCAGGCCCAACGACTGATAACTGGAGGCCGGATGGCCGATGCTACGGCACTACTCGATGAAATGCTGACAGTCGAACAGGATGTTTTCTTGGAGGCTGGGAACGCGAACGACCAGACCTGCCGAAGCATGAAAGCACTTGTGGCAGAGATTATCGGCACGCTTCCCGAAGCAGGAGCTGAGGCATATCAACTTCAGTTTAGAACCCGTGCAGATCGCGCCCTTCAGGCAGCTCTTAATGAAAATGATAACGAGGGAATCATTGCCGTTGCCCGTAGATGGTTTCATACGCAAGCTGGGCACCGTGCAGCAATTCTGACTGCAGCACGCCTCCTTGAGTCTGGGCAACCACTCGCAGCGGAAGCATGGCTGGAGCGAATCGCTTCCAGCCCCATGACCAACCTCCCAGACAACCTTTTACCAACATTCAGGCTCATGCAGGCTGCAACAAGCATTGCAATCGATCCAAGCAAAAAAATAAAAGCGAAGGAGTTACTTGATGACGTTGATGCACCGACCCGACTCGGTGGAGAGCCAATTCCTGAAAAGAACCTCTTGCGCGACCAACTCCTCATGAACAAATTGAGGATAGCGACATCTCGCCCAGGGTCTCCTACAAACCTTGCGGCCGAAAACTGGGAAATGAGTCGAGGCACACCTGACCGCAATTCCGTCCGTCCCTGCGATCGACCACTTTTGGTACCACGGTTTCGCGTTCCTCTTACGCTCCACCCACAGGAGAAACAGCTACTCTCAAAAAGAAGAGAACTCCTTGCCGAGCAAGGATCACCAGTTCTTCCATCCGGCACACCTCTGGCCGTTGGGAATTCGCTGCTTGTTCAATCACGGGCGGGAGTCATGGCCATCGACTTCGAGTCAGGAAAACGATTATGGATAGAAGGGAAGCTAGCGACCTCGGCCATCACGGACCGTACGCAGCAGGAGTTTGAAGAACGAGGCACTCATCCACTCGACGCTTTGTTTTATGACACAACCTCTTCAACTCTCTCAAGTGATGGAGAACTCGTTTTTGCTGTTGAGCGAGACTCCTCACCAATCTCGCGACAACGACTACGACAACCTGGTGGTTTACGTACTACTGAGGGCGGCAACAGCCTTGTCGCATACGACATCTCGAAGAACGGGCAACTCCGCTGGCAACTCCCACGAGCTGACAAGCAAGTATCGAAAGAGCAACCAGGCTCACGCTGGTTTTTGGGAAGCCCTTTACCACTCGGCAATGAGCTCTTTGTTCTTGTCGAAGAACGACAGCAAATACGACTCGACGTATTGTCATCAGCGACTGGTGAAACAATTTGGTCACAGCCACTTGCTGAGGTTGATGTCGAATACGACATCAATAACCGAGATGATCGGAAGCAGCTTGGGCTCTCACCCACCTTTGCTGAAGGTATTCTGGTGTGTCCAACCGGCGCTGGTGCGGTCATAGCAGTTGATCTGGCGGCTCGTACACTTCTCTGGGCATACCGATTTACTATTCCAAAACCAGACGATGTACGACGTTTAGCAAATGGTATTCAGTTGAGATTTCAGGTTTTGGCAGGCAACATGGCTGGCATGCAAATGAAATCTTCGGCAAAAGGGAACACTAACGGGGGCAAGTGGGTCGATACACACCCCATCATCGCCGGGGACAGAGTACTGCTCACGCCAGCCGGCTCAGAATTTCTGCATTGCGTCAATGTCCGCACTGGCAAACTACTGTGGCGATCGCCACGGGCTGATTTTATCACGGTCGCTGGGATCACAAATCGCATGGTCATCCTGCTGGGGCAAAAGACCGCAGCAGCAGTCTCGCTAGATGACGGCAAGATTGCCTGGAAACAAACAATCGGACTCAATGATGAATTGGTTTGTGGCCGAGGGATTCTTTCTGGAAACCGGCTCTATGTCCCAATCGACACTCCCGCAGTTGCTGAGATCGATACATCGAACGGCAAGGTAGTGGGGACATCTCTTGGCCGGGGCTCCGCTCTTCCCGGCAACCTTATCTCATACCGTGGTGAAGTGATTTCCCAGGGATTAGATTCTCTTGATGTGTACCACCAGACTGCAGATCTTGAACGCAGTATTGAAACCGCTCTGCAGGAAAGTCCAAATGATCCATGGGCTGTCAACTGGCGAGGTGAACTCAGGCTTGACGAAGGCAATACAACTGAAGGCCTGAAAGACATCCGACGCATTCACGGTAGTGAGGGACCACGACCTTCGGCTTCTACGTTGAGTCAGGCGATTCAGTTTGCTTTGAAAAATGACTTTTCAGCTGCTGCCGACTTTTGGCCTGAGGGTGTTGAAATTGCACCGTCTCAACAGACGGCTGAAACCATTCGTCAGCTTGCCGCAGAGGGTTTTCTTCAAGCACACGAACCCATGAAAGCTTGGGAAGTCTGCCAAGACTACCTTCGATCATCGACATCTTCATCACCACCAGATGACGAAACGTTAATACGCGACCCCGTAGACACGTCACTCTGGATCGCATCAAGCCGCTGGTTCCAAAGAAAACTGAACCAAATCATTGAAACTCCATTATCTGAAAAAATACAGCAGATAATTAACGAGGATGAAAAAAATGAGTTTCAAAAAGTGACATCTATCCCAAGCCCCTCAGCTCGACGCGATGCGCTCGATGTTTTTATAGATCGATTCGCCAACCGTAAGTTTGCAGCCATGGCTACAAGTAGCCTTCGAGTAACACTTCAGGAGGAACTCTCAGACCTAACAGGTATCGCCCGACAAAACATCCTCCTTCAACTTCAGCTTCTTACCCCAAACAACATCGATCAACAAAAGCTTTCACAAAGTACATTAAGACAACTTGATGCCACTAAAAGCTTCGTGCGCGACACGTGGCCGCTCGGACAGGTTGATGTCACGCAAAGTCAAGAAGCAGCGGAGGTAGGGGATGTCCTCAATAAATCGACACAAATCAGGCTCATTCATTCCAAGAATTCTGGCTTTCCTCACGCAACTCTGGAACATACCGGACGAAGCATTATCCTTCGTGACCAATTTGGTGCGGCGATTGGAGACGCTATCTCGATTGATCTAGAGGGGGCAAAGCACCCCCACCTTACGAATTATTTTCGTCTCCGTTCACACTCTGCTTTCCTCATAAGCCGCATTCTTCTTCTTCAAACCAACCACTCTCTTACAGCTTTTGAAATTTGTGAACCAGCTGATGGTGAACACCGACTTCTCTGGGCAACAACTGACGACCATATTATTCATCCAAGACAAAACTTCACGAGCCAGACGAGCACCTCACTCGAGCGACTTCTGCGACCTCTCGGACCATTACCGCTTCAATCAAAAGTTGCAGTTGAATTAAGCAATCATCAAATTCAGAGAGTACCGGCGTTTCGCATTGGTAACCCACAACGCACAGGCGTCCCCGTAATCATTGGCACCACGCTTGAGCTACGCCATATTCGAACTGGCGAGATTCTGTGGAGACGAAGAAACATCCCAGTGGGATCAGAAGTATTTGGTGACTCCGAGGTGCTCTGCATTACAGGACGCGACGGCAAAAACTCCCAGGTTCTTTCAATGACGGATGGCCACCTCGTTTCCCGACATGACCTGCCCCCGCGGCAGGACCGACTCAGCGCTTTCGGCAATCATCTTCTTGTTGTCAATCCAACTGGTCTCGACACAACTGAGAACATCAAGTTGGCGGTGATTGATGTACGTGACAACAGCCAACATATCGTTTGCGAATGCCCCCCCTCTGCCCGCGGGCTCGTTGTTGATGATGGCATGTTTCTGGTGATAACCCCAGACGGCAATTTAACAGCAATCGACATTGCAGCCGGAAGAACAAAATTTACGACAACCCTGCAAGAAATGCCGAACGGGTTTCAGCAACTCCGGTGCCTTGCTTGGCAGGACAGCTATATTCTGTTCGCGATCCGGAAGGAAAACAGACAGGATGAAAAACGGTTTAACGGAATCGACGCGATCGACCGTTTTGGAACTGGTTCGGGACAGCTAAAAGCTGAATCATCAACAATTTGGTCTGTCAGCCAACTGACCGGTGACATGATGTGGTCTCAACCTGCTTCAGTCCAGCGGCACATTGTTCAAACTCCGCAACCAACGGGCCTACCGACTCTCATATTTGGTCGCCGTCTGCGTATGGCAAATACGTCTGCAGGGCAGGGGGGAAACTACCGGGGACGTTACCGCCTAAGCCTACTGTGCCTCGACAAACGAACTGGTTCGTTACTCCACATTGACGACAAACTTCGAATGGAGCCTGATCAGAACACAAGCGCTGCAGAACTTAAAGTACGTGGCGATGCCCTGAATGCAACCGTTGAAATGAGAATTTTAAGTAGACGACAGATGGGTGGAAATATTCCAAAGATCATGCTTCACTTTACGGGATTACCTAGCGAAAACACTCAGCCGTTTCGCGCGGAAGAAGAGCCGCTGGTCTACACGGACATTCTAAGTGAAGTGAAACACTGGATTGAACGGGCAATAATTGGCCAATAAATTGTGTCCATCGAAACGATATCCCAAACACCAAAGCAATATCTGAATGGTCCATCACGAGAGACGTGCCTTCATGAATGAAAACCTGCCTAGAGGATTAGGGCGACGTGCCAACCAGAGGCTTGCGTCATTCACAATCGTCATTTCACTTTTTATTGCCTTTGCTCAACCAGGCATCCTCTGGCAGTTCCATCGCGCGGAAGCGGCGTCAATCGATGCAAACGAGGCTGTATCGGGCGGTCTTGACTGGCTCGTGGCAAATCAGTCGCGACGAGGTAACTGGACAGCCAATGAAGGCCGGTACCCTACGGCGATGACGGCCCTTGCCGGAACGGCTCTGCTTCTCGAAGGCTCTACGCCCACACAAGGGAAATATGCTGACTCAATCGCCCAGGCTGTGGACTATCTCATAAGTCGCTCACGGCCGAACGGACTCATCGGTGACCCAAAAACAGACGACCGCTACACCTACGGCCATGGATTTTCAATGCTCTACCTGTCTCAGGTCCTCGGTGAAGAAGAGGACCTTGCTCGACGAAGTGAACTGATTCAAGTTCTTGAGAAGGCTGTCGAATTTTCGGGGCGAGCACAGACAAAAGATGGGGGCTGGGGGTATGTAAGTGCAAAGGATGGAAATGACTTCGACGAGGGGTCAACAACAATCACACAAGTACAGGGGCTCCGCGGTTGTCGGAATGCAGGTATTCCGGTTCCCCGGGAGATAATCGATCGTGCCATTGCGTACATCCACAAGTGCACCATGCCAGATGGTGGCGTGCAATACAGCTCAAAAGGAGGAGGAGGGCGACCAGCGATTTCTGCAGCAGCTATTGCATGCTTATTCAACGCTGGCGAATACGATGATACTCATGTCCCGCGTATGCTGACCTATGCGGAAAAGCATCTGGGAAACATTGCAAATAATGGCTTTGGCCACTGGCACTACGCCCACTACTATTATTCACAGGTAATGTATCGCGAAGGTGGCCAGAAGTGGTCTGAGTATCGTCGGCAAATCGAAAAACGCTTGGTTGCCGAGGCAACAAAAGATCGTGCAGGAGTTTTCTGGCAGCAGGGATACATTGGGCCCGTCTACACGACTGCCACAAATCTCACCATTCTCCAACTAAACAATGGGATGCTGCCGATCTACCAGCGTTAACGGGCTCCTTACGGAAATCGTGCGGTACCGACCCATGAGTCACACTCATGCAGTTGGTTGCACCGGCCCAAAGGAGGTATCATCTAAAGATCGATTGTTCTGTTCCAACACAACCGCAACCTTTGAAAATGTTTCTGGAGCCGTGAATGCAGTCCGAATCTCAACTCCCGCCAACCACCGACAGACTACACGAGGCTCACGAAAAGATTGTTGATCAACTTTCTCGAGTCATCGTCGGCCAACAACAAGTAATTGACGAATTACTTATCTGCCTTTTTTCTCAGGGACACTGCTTGCTGGAAGGGGTTCCCGGACTGGCAAAAACACTGCTCATCAGCACACTTGCCAGAAGCCTCGACCTGGACTTCAGTAGAATTCAATTCACACCTGATCTCATGCCAGCTGACATCATTGGGACAGAGGTGCTTGAAGAAGACCGGAGCAGTGGAAGCAGGAACTTGCGTTTCATCGAGGGGCCATTGTTCTCAAACGTGATCCTTGCCGATGAGATAAATCGAACACCTCCAAAAACACAGTCTGCACTACTCGAAGCCATGCAGGAGCGGCAGGTCAGCGTTGGTCGCACGCAACATCAACTGTCCGATCCCTTTTTTGTTCTTGCAACACAAAACCCGATTGAGCAAGAAGGCACCTATCCATTGCCAGAAGCACAGCAGGATCGTTTTATGTTCAAGGTTTTCGTCCAGTACCCATCATTTTCAGAGGAATTTGAGATTGCTCAGAGAACAACCGGAACAGCAACAGCTGACATCGAACCAATACTCACGGCATCAGAAATTATTGCTCTTCAAAAAAGTGTCCGGGAAGTTCCCCTCAGTGACCATATAGCACGCTATGCAATTGCGATCGTTCGGCAAACACGTGTCGGTGGTGATGGCGTTCCAGACTTTGTATCTGATCAACTTGCGTGGGGCGCTGGCCCTCGTGCAGTTCAATATTTAATTCTTGGCTGCAAGGCGAGAGCCCTTCTTCAAGGAAGATCACATGTGACCATTGAGGACGTTCAAGCTCTCGCCGCACCGGTACTTCGACACCGAATTGTCGTCGGCTTTGCGGCAGAGAGTGAGGGTGTCACGGCAGACTCAATCATTAGGCAACTTATCGAGACAACCCCCGCACACGAGGATGAACTCACGCGTGACCCCCGCTTCCAAACAATATTTGCCTCCTGAGGTGCTCGCTCGTATCGGGCGGCTTGACCTCAGAGCTCAGGCCGTTGTCGAAGGAGTTCTTGCGGGGATGCATAAAAGCCCTTACAAGGGAAACTCCGTCGAGTTTCTTCAGCACCGTGAATACACACGAGGAGATGACCTCAGACGCGTCGACTGGAAGGTCTGGGGACGGCAAGACAGGTTCTACGTCAAGGAATACGAGAACGAGACGAACCTTCGGCTGTTTCTTCTTGTTGATGGCTCTGCGAGCATGGACTACATCCCGCCGCGTTTTGATCAGGCCCCGGGATTAACAAAGTACGACTATGCAGCCACACTGGCAGCCAGCCTTGCCTGGCTTGGACTTTCCCAAGGTGATGCCGTTGGTGCGTCTGTTTTTGATGAACAGATTCGAACCAATGTTCCACCAAGAACAAATCGCTCTCACCTCAACAGCCTTATTGCAGGCTTTGAAAAACCTCGTCAGCGGCACAACTCCGATTTTCATGCTGTCCTGCGAAACCTTGCAGAGAATTTGCCACGGCGAGGATTGGTGATAATTTTCTCTGACTTATTCGGCGATAGGGATGCTCTCTGCAAAGGACTGCAGATTCTGAGACAGAGAGGCCATGATGTTGCTATCTGTCACATACTCGACGACGACGAAATTGACTTTCCTTTCGATGGTCCGACCCGCTTTGAGGGGCTTGAGGCAGGCGGAGAAATCAGTTGCAATCCGCGTGCTTTACGAGATGGATATATTGAGGCGATGGAAAAATTTCTTGCAGAAGTGCGGAATCGTTCGGCTGCGTCTCAATGCGACTATCAACTCACAAGAACAAGTCAGGCGGTTGATAAGACTCTTGTTAATTTTCTGTCTCGACGCTCCAGAACACGCGGAAGATCGTAGTTCAGATTTTCTTATTTTTTGATTCTCCACAGTGAAAAAAAGTCATACCGATGCCAACATTTGACTTCATGACGTTACTGTGGTGGGGGCTGCCGTTTGCGGCAGCACCAGTAATTATCCATCTTATAAATCTGCTACGACATCGAGTCGTCCGCTGGCCAGCAATGGAGTTTCTCCTTGCGAGCCAACGGAAGTATCGCACTCGTATTCTTTTAAAGCAGCTACTGCTGCTCCTGCTCCGAATTCTGGCAATCGTGGGCCTTGCTCTGCTATTTGCACAGCCTCGCTGGGATAAAAATCTCGGTGGTGTACTCGGGGGCAACCGAACAAGACACGTCGTTCTGCTCGACGACAGCTACTCCATGGGTGAAGTATTCGGAACTGGCGACTCATCTGACCTGCCTGCAACGACCGCGATGAGTCGCGGCCGCAAGATGGTAGAACGTTTGATTGAAGAACTTGCAGCAACACCTGGCCAGCAGGACTTTTCTCTTGGCCGTCTTTCTCGACTTCAACGAACCTTCTCTGGCGATTCAGATAACACCGCCGGAGCGGCCACCGACGAGCAACTTTTTGACATCTATGCGGAGGCGGTTACACCACAAAACCTTGACTCTGTGCGTACTGATGTTCAAAAGATCCGAACTTCAGCCACCACAACAGAAATTGTTCCAGGACTCCGAAACATTGCACCACTGTTTGCCGGAGATGACGGATCTGGTGTTCTCTGGCTCATAACTGACCTGAGAAGCAACGACTGGCGTGCTTCTGAAGACATTGCCGACGTATTAAAACCACTGGCGGACACAGGAATAGAAATTCACATCGTCGATACAGCAACAACTGAATCTGACACAGAATTTTTGAAAAACCTGCCAAGATCAAATCTTACTGTCGAACGCATTGAAATGATTGGTGGCACGCCTGTTTCCAACGTCCTGCTCCCATGGGAAGTCACTGTTCGTAACTACTCTTCATCACCCTCGCGACAAGTGTCTCTGACGATCCGAGAAGACCGGCTTGAACGGCCTGGGGTACAAATAGATTCAATTCCAGCGGGTGACATTGCCACCGTTCGATTTGAGTCTCGATTTCAGAACACTGGTAGTCATACGGTTGAAGTTGAATTACCAGTGGACCGCTTGCCACGAGATAACCGCCGGACCGCCGCAGTTGAAGCGGTCGATGAGGCTGAAGTCCTTCTCATTACAACCAGTGACCGAAAAAACCTTGAGGATGATGCCTTTTATCTCGCAACTGCACTGAACCCAGGCGCAACTGCAGCAACAGGACTACGGCCACGGATTGAGCAACCTCGTGCCCTTACAACACTCGAGCTCAATGATTTTGATTCTATATGGCTTCTTGATGTACCACCTCTTGATACGAGGGCGATCAGACCGCTGGAAGACTACGCTAGAAACGGCGGCGGTGTCGTTTTCTTTGTCGGCCCAAAGACAGACTATAAATCAATAAATGAATTTCTATTTCGTAACGGGCAAGGTATTTTCCCTGTTCCGCTAGCTGGTGCTGTTGATCTTCTGAAGGACCAACAAAACCCAAATGCCCCTGACATCGTTGCTGAAGAACATCCCATCGTCGCTATTCTTAGTGGTCGTCGGAATCCTTTCCTGGATGCTGTTGGTGTTGATCGCTATATGGCGGTTGACCGTTCGTTTCAGGCTCCAGCCGGCACCGGCCTTCGTCGACTTTTATCCCTCAGGAATAAAGCATTTTTTGCTGTTGAGAAGCCATTCGGTGAAGGCATGGGAGTCGCATTCCTCTCGACAGCTGCACCGACATGGAATAATTGGGCAAGAAATAACCCGAGCTGGGTTGTCGTCATGCTCGAACTTGAAAGGCACCTTGCCAGACTCCAGCGCGAACAAGACGCAGTTCTGGTCGGGCAGCCCATCACGATTACCCTACAACAAGGCATTGATCAAGTTGATGTTGATTTCATTTTGCCCCCAGACGAGCGTGTTGTGCAGGAAGTTGCATCCATTGATCCAAACGGCAATCTTGCAACTGCGATGAAAGACACCTACGAGCCAGGCACATACAAAGCTCGCTGGCAAACTGTTTCTGGAGCTCGACGAGAACTGGTAACAGCCGTCAACATTAATCCTATCGAAGGCAATCTAGAGCGAGTTTCGCTCTCTGAATTGCCTGACTCCTTACCCGGCATCCCGTTTTTATACGATAGGGCTAACGACCTTGAACCTCGTGATGAGAGTCGTGGCGGTACATCTCTGGTCCGGCCCTTATTACTCATTTTGTTCATCGTCTTAGTCTGTGAACAAATACTTGGCTATGCCGTGAGCTACCACAGAACAAGCAAGAGAACATAAACATTTCACTTTTCAGCCTAACGATGACGCATAACATTCCTGACACCATAGGGCATACTTTATTCTGCGTGACAGAGCATGTTGATTACCGTATCTCGAGCGCCCTCCTCAACAGCTTTTCGGAATGGTGGCACATGCCCGCTCTCGTGGCATGTGTAGCAATTGTCGCAGCATTCGTATTGTGGATATATCACCTTGATGCTGTGGAAATACCTCGCTGGAAAGGTGCGCCTCTGGCACTGCTGCGCATCTTTGCGTGGATCATCTTACTTCTCGGATTACTCGACATCAGCCGCACAGCAGAACATGAAATAAGTTTTCCATCCCGAGTTGCTGTGCTTGTCGACGGAAGCGCGAGTATGACGCTGGCTGCTAACGCCGGACCCGATGACGCAATACCGAACCAGACAGCAGGAGAGACGAGTCGGGCGAAGGTAGCGAAAGACATTCTCCACAACAGCCCCCTTGTCACTTCCCTCCGTGAGGTGCATGAGGTATCGGTGTGGAGTTTTTCAACCGATTCCGAAAAACTTGTCTTACTTCCTCAGGAGACACAACCAACCGGGCGTCCCGCGACACAGGACGCCCCCCCGGAATGGCATGACAAATTGCTCTCACAGGGAACAGAAACACGACTCGGCGATGCTCTCCTGAATGTCATGCGCCGTGAACCTGACGAATCACTTGCTGGTATTATCCTCCTCACGGATGGTGGAAATAATGCGGGAGTGGACCCAATACAAGCGGCAGCTACGGTCGCCAATGCATCGACCGAGGTTCATGTTATAGGACTTGGATCAGAGCGGTTGCCTGCAAATGTACGTGTCGCTGATCTCCTCGCTCCACCACGTATTTTTCCAGGCGACAGTTTTAGTATCACTGGTTATCTCCAGAGTCAGGGCCTCGAGGGCGAGATCGCTCAAGTTGAACTTCTTGAAGCTGAAGCAGGTACTATGATCGATGCTTCTTCCAAGGAACCTGCTGGCCGCATCATAGACACAACTGAAGTACGATTAGCAGCTGATGGTGAACTCTTAGCCGTACGTTTTGACTTGGATGGTCTGGACAATCCGGGTAGCCGTGTACTTGCAATCCGCGTAATTGCTCCACAAACGGATAGTCGCTCAGGAGATAATTTAGAAGCTGCAGACATTGAAGTTGTCGATGCAAAAACTCAGGTATTGCTTTTATCCGGTGGACCGAGTCGGGAATATCGTTTCTTGAGAAATGTACTCCAGAGAGATCAGAGTTTTGCCGTCGATGTTCTTTTGAATTCGGCACCGTCAGGAATATCGCAGGATGCTCGTAAAATTCTTGATAGCTTTCCGGAAAGTAGAGAAGCACTTGATAAATATGACGTTATCGTTGCAATTGACTACGACTGGGAACAATTAGACCCAGCATCGACTGCTCGACTTGAGCGTTGGGTGAGTGAAGACTCTGGAGGACTCTTCTTCGTCGCTGGTAACGTTTATATGGAAAGCTGGTTGACCAACCGACGCTTTGAGGCAATTCGAAATCTTCACCCTGTTGAACTTCGCCGCGGCGAGCAGATCATGCTCACGCCACAACTCTCCGCCATTGATCCACTACCACTCCGTTTCAGTCCTGATGGCAACGACAGTGAGTTTTTATGGCTCTCCTCAAATCCTATTGCGAGCCAGACCATCTGGAGTGAATTCCCAGGATTCTACGCGTGCTTTGATACATCGGTCGCTAAACCCGGAGCCACCGTTTATGCAAGAATTGGACAGGATGAGGGACTTGAACTTACCCGCGGAGGACCGATCTATTTTGCGGGCCAACTCTACGGATCTGGCACAGTCTTTTATGCAGGGAGTGGAGAACTCTGGAGAATACGTGGTGTCGATCCAGCCGCTCATGAACGGCTCGTCACGCAGACAGTGCGGCACGTTGCCAAAGGACGACTTCTACGAGGATCAAGTCGAGGCAGACTCATGCTTGAACGCGATCGTTATCCAGTTGGAGAGACGATTATCGCACGTGTCATGGACACTTCGGATGACATTCAACCCGAAATCCAAGTAATCAGTCCTGATGGACAACGTATTCAGGTACCCATTGTCTCCGATCCAGTTCGAGCTGGTGGTCTCCAAGGCAGTTTCGTCGTATCCAGTGAAGGTAGCTGGCAAATCGTCCTCACTATTGATGGCAACCAAAATGACCGGACCATTCGTCGAATTCAAGCAACATTACCAGACCGTGAACTGGCCCACCCAAAACTTGAGCGAGAGATTTTAAGTCAAGTCGCTATGACTACAGGTGGCTCCACCTGGTTTCCAGCTGGAACAACAATGAACACGGCAGATGTCACAAAGATGGTCAACTCGCTTGAAGACCGCTCTCGTAAAGAATATGAAACTGGCGAAAATGACAAAATATTCAAAAAAACCTTGAACGCTTTTTTACTGGGTATTGGAATTTTTCTCCTTTGCAGTGAATGGATTCTTCGGAGATTGGCAAAACTCGCTTAGGCTATTTGCCAGCAGACTGGCTTCAGAGTTACTTATTATGATTGCTTCAAGTATTCCACTGAAAACAGAACCAGAAACTGGAAAACATTTGCGCAGCAAGATGAATGGGTCAACAAACGACTACAAGCTTTCTCAGTTTCTCAAGCGAATACGGAAACGGGCTCGGCGATGGATTTTCATTGAAGCGATTTCACTTATTGGGCTATCGATAGCGGCGTGGTTCTGGAGCACGCTCCTGCTGGACTGGCTTATTGAACCTCCGCCAGTGGTGCGGCTCCTGGCTACAGGAACACTTTGCCTTTGGGTTGGTACAATTGTTCTAAACCGTCTCATCAAGAGATTGCGTGCGCCATTACGCGATGAGCAACTTGCATTACTTGTTGAACGGACGCACCCGGAGTTGCAGGACAGTCTTTCGACAGCAGTAGAACTGCGTCTCGGTGAAACGCAATCGACTTTGTCGACAATTGACGTCAGCCTCCTTGACCGCACAACGTCGATTGCTGCTGCATCTATCAAGCGAATCACGATGGGACGCCTTTTCAGACGCACTCATCTTCTGCGGAAAGCTGGGCTGAGTGGTTTTTCTGTAGGAACAATGGCTGCCGTGCTTGTTCTCCTACCGACTGTTCGTGAGACGTGGGTGCAACGGATGCTGTTGTTGAGTGAAGCCCCCTGGCCACGGCAGGTCACCCTTTCGATAGCTGGCTTTCCCAATGGTGTTCGAAGAGTCGCCCGGGGAGCAGATGTTGAAATTCTTGTGACGGCTCGATCCACCGGACAATTACCCAAATTTGTTGAATTACAACACCGAGGAAAAGACAGCTGGACGACTCACCGCATGGGGACTCGCGGCACTTCCGAAGAGACGAGCCAACTATTTACGTACATCATTAAGAAACCAGAAGAGGATCTGGCCATTGAGGTTCGCGGAGGTGATGGCAGGCTTCGTGACTTGCGTCTCGACGTCGTAGAGCCTCCATCATTAGCCAAAATTAACCTGCAAATCACTCCGCCTAAGTACATCGGTGGTACGCCAAGACCCCTGGCTGCAACTCGTCTTGTCGAAGTGCCGGCGGGCTCCACTCTTTCGATCACCGCCGAATCATCAAAGCCGTTATCCAGTGCGACCATCCGTTCAATTCCTATACCATCGGCACCACAGGGCGTCACAACGGGCACACAATCCTCGGACGCCCAGACTATGGAAAAGGAATCTCTTGTCGCACAGCTCACAACTGAGTCAGCAGAAACATCAAGCCAAAACATTTCTCTCGATAAACAACCACGACGCCTCTCCGGGACACTCGGCCCAGTACTCAACGACTGCATCTTGGATATTGAGTTCACAGATACTACTGGTATTACAAACCAGAAGCCCATTCGCTTTCAACTACTCTCTCGGCCGGACCTGCCTCCAGAAATTGAAGTCACTCCCGATGGCATCTCATCAGTAATTACAACCTCTGCAGCCATTCCGATTACAGGCAGGATTCAAGATGATCATGGACTTGCAGAGGCAACGGTCTCTCTTCGGCGCACCACAAGCACAGACACTGCTACTGACCCAAATGTCACCGAACTACAGCAGACATCGATTTCACTCGCCACCCAATCATCTACCGTACTTGATCTTGTCAAAGAGGCATCACCCCGCATTGAATTGGCATCACTCCCCGCCAAAGTGGGTGATGAATTGGAACTACTCGTCACTGCAAAAGATCAGTGTGGTCTTGCCGGTGGTCCCCAAACAAGTACTACAGAACCCTGGCGACTCCGTGTTGTTTCACCAGAGGTTCTCCTGGCGATGCTCGAGGCCAGAGAAGTCATTCTCCGTCGCCGATTCGAGAGCCTGATTGCAGATTTTCAGCAGAAACGGGACCGAGTAGTAACCGACGTCGCAGCAAAGGAAGCAGACAACGAGACCACAACATCCCAACTTGCTGAAGCGACTGCCAGGGCGAATGGAGAAACCAGCGAGATCGCAGCATCATTCCGAGATATCTCGGATGAATTATTCAACAATCGTCTTCTTACTCCACCGATCGAGGAACGTCTGCTACACCAGATCGCAACGCCGCTTGAAAAAATTGTAAGTGGACCAATCGAGCAATTACGCCTGGCCGTCTACGATTCGGACCAACCAAGAGACGCAAATCGCCTCATTCAGATGGCTGACACCTGCCTTGATCGCATGCGGTCTGTGCTTGATAAAATGATTGAGTTGGAGACGTATAATGAAGTCATTGATTCTCTCCGTACTCTTATCGAGCAACAGCAGTCGATTCGTGGAGAAACAAGTAAGCAACAAAAACAACGTGCCCTTGACGTGCTGAAGGGACTGTAAGGCGATTTCCCCACATGCTGATACATATCCAATATAACACCGGCCGGCTATCTTTTGTGAACTCTGCTTTCACACGATGCCTTCTTGTAGGTGTAGGTATAACAATCACTACTGTATCACCGGGATGGGCACAAACTGTCTCACCGCCATTAAACTCACAACTTGCCGAAAGGGAGCGTGCACTCAGTAATCGAATGCGAGAACTGGAGGCAACCTTCCTTCGCCTCGCAGACCTTCTTGACACAACTGATCCACGTAGAGCGACTACTCTTCGTTCAGCATTCGAGCAAGCAAGAGAACTTGAGGTGACTGATCGTCTCGATACAATTGTTGAACTGCTGGAAAAGGGTCAGCTGCTGAAAGCAGGTACTGGCCAGGATGCTGCCATCGACCGCCTGCGCGAGTTACTTGCCGTGCTTGAGTCTGGAGAAAACAGAAAAACAGTCACTGATTCGAAGAAAAAAGTGAAAGAGTTCCTTGGACGAATAAACAATCTTATTGCTCGACAAATGGGCCTTGAGGGAACAACGGAAGCCGGAGGCAACCCTGACGAAATAGCAAAGAAACAAAATACTCTTGAGGACGATACTCAGTCACTGGCTGAAGATGTCGACGCTTTTCGTCGAGAGTCCGCCAACGCTGCGGGCATAAAACCCAAAAGTGATGCGGACGACAAGCCACAATCAGAATCAGCAAAGGATGGTTCTTCAAATGAATCATCCGAAGAGCAGGGGGGCGAGAATAGCAGTTCACCTGATCAAGGCAGTGACTCAGGTGAAGAGAAAAGTGACCAACAGGAACCCCAAGGAAATGATGAAGTTTCTCGGGCAGACCGAACAAATAGACGGCTTGAGGCGGCCCGTTCACGGATGCAGGAAGCGAAGGAGAAACTTGATGCTGTTGAGCCAGAAGCCGCACGGAAAGAGCAGGAAAAAGCATTAGCCGAATTAGAGGCCGCTCGAGCGGAACTTGAAGAAATCCTTCGACAACTCCGCGAAGAAGAGATTGAGCGTCTCTTGGTCAAGCTCGAGGCACGAATCCGAGACATGCTACGGGCAGAACGAATGATTCTCCGGGGTGTCGAGCAACTCTCGAATGCGGCGGTCGCAAGAAGTAAACGAGAACGAGAACTTGAATCCACTCGGCTTGGATCTGAACAAAATGTGATTACTGCAAACATCACGCGGGCATTGACACTTGTCCGCGATGATGGCTCGGCAGTAGCAATACCAGAAGCCCTTCAACAAATCAGAGAAGACTCCTCTTTAGCAGCAGACCGGCTCAAGAGAAGTGACTACGGTTCATTCACGCAAGGCATTGTTGAAGGCTTGGTGGCCAGCCTGGAAGAACTCCTCTCAGCACTCGAGCGAGCAGAGCGCGAGCAACAGGACAGGCAGGAGCAGGGACAGGCTCGTGGTCGACCGGCAAAACCCGGCGAGCAGCCACTTGTAGACAAAATCGCTGAACTTAAGATGCTGCGAATTCTCCAAACACGGGTAAATGGAAGAACATCTCGGTTTTCCGACCTACTCAACGAGGGGACCGAACAGGCTTCAGAGACCGAATTAATTGAGGCACTTGGAAGGCTGGCGCATCGGCAGGAGCGAGTCGAGCGTGCTGCCCACGATATCGCAACCGGCCGCACTGAGTAATCGAAAACATCTCTCGGAGTATACTCTGACGAAGCTTTTTCTCTGCTCGAACAATAACATGAAAACACTCCACGTCCTGAGCCCCTCAGGAGGTAACACTTTGCAACGAATGAACACAACTCGACTCTCTGTAGCAATTGCCTGTCTTTGCACCTGTCTTGTTGTGACGTCTCCAGCACATTTGCGTGCAGAGGAAACACCGATTTCCAGAGATTCCTCCGAAAACCTTTCTCCGCAGGACGAGCTTGCACGAAGAGCCAGTTGGAGCCAACCAAGCGAGACGGAAAACACCAAGCGACTAGAAAGATGGCTTTCGGACCAAATGGAAACCAGCCAGAAAAGAGCGACTCTGGCATCGACTAGACCACGCAATGGCGTGGACACTCTTGACTATCTTATGCGGATCATCTGCGCTGTTGAGAAACAACACCAAGGATTGCTTACTGACCTCTCGTCCATGCCTCCCATTGAAATCATCCGCCTAAAAGAGAATCTCACGCAGACTGAAAACAATCCATTTGCTACTGAGACGATCCGCTTGTGGACTGCCCGGAAGTTAATCCGGCTTGGCCGTTACGATGAGGCGGCACTGCTCCTCGAAAATCTACCCCTCGACTCTAGTGTCGACCCCACGACTTTACTTTTCTGCAAGGCTGCCTGTGAATATTGGCTCCTGCGAATAGAGGAGGCTGCACAGAGCGTCACCAAACTACTTGAAAGAGAAAAAGAGCTCCCCGTTCGGTATCGACAACTTGCCTTGCTCCTGGAAACCGACATAACCTCTCTCAAAGAAGATTCTCTCGACCACATTTCTCGGCGAATGAGAGACGTAACACGACGACTTGAACTTGGGCATGCGGGGCCTGGAGTACAGGCCGTCCAAAGTGGAGTCATTGATTCACTCGACAAACTAATCAAGAAACTCGAAGAGCAAAAAAAACAGCAGGCTTCCGGAGGTGCAGGCAGTTCTGGTGGCAGCATGTCCGATGGCCGGCCGATGGAAGACAGCCAACTCGCTGGTGGGAAAGGCCGAGGTGAAGTAAAAAAACGGGGACTCGGTGAAACTGAGGAGTGGGGCGACCTCCCACCCCGTGAGAGGGAAGACGCCTTGCAGCAAATTGGCAGAGACTATCCAGCGCACTACCGAGAGGCGATTGAACAATACTTCAAGCGACTTGCAACGGGCAAGCCATAAGACGAACGGAAGAAATGAAGTGGCAGTCCTTGTTCCCCCAAAACACGAGTCGGTCAAACAGCGACAACCCGGCAGCCACATCTGCGGCAAAGCCTGGACCGCTCAACCCTGCCTCCTGACAGGCGTCGTTGTCCTCTTCGCACTCTGGGCACCTCGTCTGACCCCTGCCCAAGAAAACCCTCCAAAACAAGACGTCACTGTCACTCTCTCAAACGGAGACATTTCCCGAGGAACACTTGTGCATCTAGACGACGAAAACATCACTGTTTCCGACACGTCAAAAAGTCCTGTTTCGACAAGCACTTTCAAGATACCTTCTGTCCGTAAAATAACTGTACCGGCACGCTCTACCAACTCGAACGACCTCATGGTTGGACTTGTTGATGGTTCTTATGTTCGAGCCGATACCATTTCAACTGATGACTCAACGGCTTTTCTGTTAATTGGAGACAGCACCCTTGAAGTACCGCGAGACACTGTCCATTGGATTGCTTTTAAAGAATCCCAGTCAGGTTCACCGGACACATATAAATGGCTTTCGGAACTCCCTGAAAACCCAGCAGCCGACATCATTGCCATCAAGCGTGATACTGCCTGGCAATTTATTGAATGTGCAATCACTCAAATCACACCAGAAAATGTTGTAGTGCTTCTCGATGGTGAAAGCATTCCGGTCAAGCGAAGCAAAATTTTTGGAATCTGTTGGTTGCGACCTGGAGAAAAGCCAGGGAAAGATATAGAGCCCAACGCGCTCGACATTCTATTACGTTCACCACAAGGTGAAATGAAGTGCCGTAAAATAAGATGGAATGATGACCTGCTTTGTTGGGAGATTACGATGGCATCAACAGAAGATGACTTTGTCATTACCCTGCCAGCAGATGCCCTATCATCGATCGATTACACCTTCGGACGACACATTGACCTTACCCGACGGCCACCAGCAAACTCGAGAACTGACCCTTACTTTGGTGGGCTTGCAGACGACGCAACTCTTTTAAAATACTTTGCACCAAGAAGCATCATGACACCCGATGGTGAAAATCAAGACGCATCAGTTCCGGCACTACTTATTCATCCTCGAACCGAAATAACATGGACTGTCCCCGACGACTCGCGCCGTTTTCAAGCAAGTTTTTCGCTAGCCAAAAATTCTGTCTCACCAACAGCGGTCATGATTCAGATTGACAATTCTGAAGTTTTTCAAACCGTGCTCGGAAACTCAGAAGAGGGAGATATCGGCAATCAGCCTCTCTCTGTCGACATTGCTCTTGACGGCGGCAAACAGCTAAAAATTATTGTTGACTTTTTAAAGAAACCTCTGAACGGCACAGATAAAAAGACTGTGGCTTCTTTGCTCAGTGGCCCGATTCAAATCAAGAACCCGAGAATCGAGCGGTAAATCAACATGCAAGCAATTCATAATCGAACCGTTACGAAAGAAACAGGTCGTCGTGTCATCATAGTGATACTGATACCACTTCTGGCAACTGCATGCCCGGTAGTATTTTCTGCCGGCAACAACGACACGCTCCCAGAAGTTCTTTCTACTCAGCAAGAACGGATCCGCGTAATTGAAATCGCTGCAAAAACTTCGGTATCAGTTTTTGCCGGTAGTTCCGGTGGAGGCTCTGGCGTGCTTATTAGTCCTGACGGATACGCCCTCACAAACTTTCACGTCGTCCAGCCAGCTGGAATTGCCATGCGGTGTGGGCTCAACGATGGGAAACTCTACGAGGCCGTCCTCGTGGGCCTGGATCCGACGGGCGATCTTGCAGTTATTAAATTGATTGGAAAAGACGCCTTTCCCTACGCCCCTATCGGTGACAGCGACATCGTTTCTGTCGGCGATGCCTGCTACACCATTGGAAATCCTTTTTTACTAGCCACCAACCTCCAGCCCTCCGTAAGTGCAGGCATCGTTTCGGGGGTGCATCGCTATCAATTTCCAGCCGGCACTCTTCTGGAATACGCCGATTGTCTTCAGGTCGATGCCGCTATCAATCCAGGCAATTCAGGCGGAGGGCTCTTTAATGCACGTGGAGAACTAATTGGTATTAACGGCCGTGCTTCATTTGAAAAACGTGGAAGAATTAACGTCGGAGCAGGCTATGCAATTTCTTCCAATCAGGTTCAAAATTTCCTAGGGATTCTTAAGAGTGGCCATCTCGCAGACCATGCAACCCTTGGGGCAACCGTTGCAACAAGTGCTGATGGACGAGTTGTTGTCTCCGATATCCTTGAATCTTCAGATACATGGCGGAAAGGGCTGCGAATCGATGACGAGATCATTGAATTGGCAGGGCGAAGTGTCCGCAGCGTCAATGCTTTCAAAAACATTCTTGGGACCCTGCCAGCTGGTTGGCGAATCCCAGTGGTCTTCCGAAGGGCCGGAAGACCAAGTGAAATATTTGTTGAGCTAGCTGGAGTTCACACACCCGCAATGCTCAATGAACTGATGGCTGGACGTCGAGCCCCCCCGTCAGAAAACAAACCTGGCGACAGCCCAAAACCCAAGCCAAACCCTTTGGCCCCTAACCCGAAAGACCTTCCAGAATTAATTCGGAAACTCTATGAACCTCGTTTTGGCTACGCCAACTTTCATTTCAACAGAATCGAACTCCAACGGGTTCGTGATGTTCTCCAACGCAGAAAATCAGCGTCTGAAAAACAAGAAACATCATGGCGATACCAAGGACAGCTGGCAGCCGGCGGCTCTTTTGAGATTGAACTGGATGACCAGTCAGCAACAATTTCTCTTCCAACCGGAATATCTCGTTGGGAACAAGCTGCTGCCGATGCAGGCCTCTCTGCAGAAGCTGGGTTTGACTCAAGCCCTCCAGGATCAGGCGGAATGCTAGCGGCATTAACAACGTGGCGACGCCTACTGAAAAAAGGTGCGCAGAATACTGATGGGCGTATCACTTATTGGGGGCAGCAACCTCTTTATTCAACATCCACAAACCAGTTGGCTGATGTTCTTGAACTGACAACAAGTAGTTGTCGGTCTCGATTTTTTATTGATGAATTTGGAAATGTTTCACACGTGACATTTTTTCTTGGATCCTCCTCTACTTCGTGCGACCTACATTTCACTGGACTAGGTAAACGCGGACCGTACTGGCAGCCAACTCATCTGACTGTCGACTATGACGGCGACCGATTTGCTACATTCCACTTTGAGAAGGGTGAGCAAAAAGGCAGATGACTTTGAGAACCCAACACCCTACAGCCATGAGCTCAAGAATACTCCAAGTAGGCACGGTACTGGCGGCCACTACTCTCGTGCTCTTCTCGATTCGAGCGATGGGTGGTGACGTCACAGCGGTAAGCGTGGATGCTGCAAGCCGTGTCGTGAAACTCTACGGAGCAGGTGGCATTCGTGGCTTGGAGTCATACCAAACAGGAATACTCGTCTCTCCATCGGGTCATATCTTAACGGCACTGAGTACAGCGATCGACTCAGAAGTGATTGATTGTGTTCTCGATGATGGTCGCCGCTATACGGCGAGCCTTGTTGGTGCGGACCTGCGTCGAGAATTAGCAGTCTTAAAAATAGACGACACCAACCTGCCTTTTTTCAAACTTTTGGCGGACTCTCCTCGACAAGCTGTTGGAACCCGTGTGCTGGCTCTATCAAATCTTTTCGGGGTAGCAGTTGGTGACGAGCGGGTAAGCATTCAACAGGGCGTCATTGCGGCCCACGTACCGCTCCGAGCCCGCCGAGGGTCTCACGAAGCCGCATACCGTGGAGATGTTTATATCCTGGATTGTACAACCAACAATCCGGGCTCTCCTGGTGGATGCCTTATTACCTGGCAGGGGAATTGCATTGGCATGCTTGGTAAGGAATTACGATCTGCTGAGAATGCAACATGGTTGAGTTACGCAATTCCAACAAACGAATTGGCTCTCGGGCTTGAAGCTATCTTAAGTGGAAGAAACAACGAATCACTCGCAGGCGAAAGAGAGGCTTCGGAGTTTGACATCCAGTCACTTGGCCTGGAGTTAGTTCCCGATTTACTTAATCTGACGCCGCCTTTTGTCGAGGCGATTGTGCCAAACACGCAGGCTGCCGAAGCTGACTTGCAGGCCGATGATCTTATTGTCGCGGTTGGAAACTGCACCGTCACATCACAGCGAGGCCTTCGCCAAGAACTCTCTTATCTTATTCCTGGTGACCCTATTCAATTAAATATCATACGTAATGGGAGAATCATCCTGGTAGATTTGGGCGTCGTTCCCTCTCTCACTGAACCCAGAGGGAAAAGGTGAAAAATGAATGGTGTCTCCAGACGAATTACTTCGCATCAGGTGATGCTTGCCGTATGGCTTTTTTGTGCCGTGTCTGTGAATCCATGTTACCCGGATCAGGCCTCACAACAGAAACCACCCGAGCGAGTCCTCGCTGAACAAACAGCTTTTCAAAATGCCCTGGATGAAATTGCTGATTCCGTTGTCCGAATTGAACCAAGTGGCTTATCTGTAGCCACCCTCCAAGGTACGCGTGAAGCAACACCGACTGCAGGTCCATCGAGCGGTCTTGTCGTTGGAGCCGATGGCTGGATTCTTACGACTGAATTCGCCGTTCCCTCTGATATTGAAGAAGTGGTCGTCACGCTACCACCAAAGAGAAAAACAACAGAAAATCCAAAGCAATCGCCTAAACGACTTGTGGGGCGAGTCATTGGACGAGACCTCAATCGCCGCCTTGTTCTTCTGAAGTGTGATCCCAAAGAGCCACTCAGTGAAGCTCAATTTGTTCCTCGAGAAAAGGTACGCCCCGGTGAATGGGCACTTGCTGTTGGCCGAGTATGGGATCTCTACGAGCCGAGCGTCGCCATAGGCATTATTTCTGCGGTAGGCCGATGCTGGGGCAGAGCCATCCAAACCGATGCGGCAATATCGCCCGTGAATTATGGCGGGCCTTTGCTCAACATTGAGGGCAAGGTTTTTGGCATCATTGCACCACTACCTGCAGAGACTGCAGGCATGTCTACGGGAACCGAGTTGTATGACTCCGGTGTCGGGTTCGCCATACCCATGTACGACATCATTCCGCTCATTCCTCGACTCAAGAAAGGGGAAACGCTCAAACCGGGGCTATTGGGAATTGGCTACTCGACGACGGACCCTATCAATGGGCGTCCTATCGTGGAAATAGTTCGAACTGGCTCACCAGCAGCCAAATCGGGGCTCAAAAGTGGCGATCTCATTACACAAATAAATGGTCAGTCGATACAACGCATTGCAGATGTACGGCATGCACTCACACCAAAACTAGCAGGCGATGCTCTCGAAATTACCATTCAACGTCCTGAGAAAAAAACACCACTATCAATCCGTGCTGTTCTCACTGGCAAACTACCACCGTGGAAGCGGTCAATGCTTGGTATTGTCCCAGTGCGTCAGCCGTCAAAGAGTAATGTAAAAAGTACAGAGGAGGGCGTCGTTGTAAAGTGGACGTGGCCAAACAGTCCGGCAGAGAAAGCTGGCATTCAGCCTCAAGACGTGATTACTGGCGCCGCAATAGTTTCACAAACGAATGAAGAGAATCTTCCTCTGCGATCAATCACATCATCGAATCAATTAGCCGGCCTCCTCGGTGGACTCACAATCAATACTGATATTGTCCTCAAGATTCGCAACTCGAAAACGTCCCGGAAGGTCCGAGTCACAACCGCACGTTTCCCAGAAAAACTTCCAAATAAGGTTCCTGAATTCGACTCAACCAACAAGAAAATCCCACCACCTGTAATCGTGAAGCTTGAAATCCCGGAGGTAGCGGAACCTTCGTGGGCACTTATTCCGGAACGGCAGGATGGCCCGCCGGCTGGAGTTCTCGTGTTTTTTGACGAACCATCTGGGATGCTCTCAGAAAAAGCTGTGACGGTCTGGACGTCGAACTGGCGGGAGGCTGTTGCCCAATATCGAGTTGCTCTGGTTTTAATACCATCTTCAGATTCTGGCAGTTGGCGGCAAGCTGATCTGGAGCGTGTCGGAAAGACAATTGGTGCGTTGGCACAACGCTGCAAAATCGATCCAACCAGGATTGCCTTTGCTGGCTCAAAAGCAGGCGGGACGTTCGCTTGGCTAGGAGCAAATCGTTTCGACACGATAGCTCGCGGGGTCTGCCTGATCAATGCTGACATACCTCGCCGAACACGTATCCGCGAAGCCTCACCAGATCGTTTCCGCTGGGTGCTTTTTGGAAATACAAACGCGGAAAAAAACAATGAGAAAGAAAGCCCGAAGTATCAAAAAACCGTGAAACGACTCCGCGAAGCCGGTCTCCCTGTCGGTGAAATACCATTAGGGGATGTAACGGAAAGAGCATCTAAACTCTGCCAGTGGGTTGAAGCACTCGGAGTGCTCTAGAACCGGTCATCAGCGAACGTGGGCCTCAAGGCCGTCTTTGAAACTTTGTTCCAATACCTCGAAAACCTACCGAGATCCTTTACTTTACTGGCGTCACAGAAAGACGGCCAATCAAGGGGAACAACTGACGTTGTACTGGACAGCCTGTCGACAACGCGACGCACGGCAGGACAGGATGTGTTCGCCACACTGATAGCATCAGCCTTATTCGCGCGAGCTCTTTCCTGTAAGATCGCGGCAGTATCTCCAAACCATATTTCCACATCTGGAAGATCTGCCAAACACTCACAAATAAATGCTATGCGTTTATAAGAGGGAAGTTCATCAGATAACCAGTGCTGGTCAAATACAAAAATTGCCGGCGACTCTGGAAAGCGAAGTTTAGCAGGAGAGCAAACAGAAAGTGAGTCAAGAGTCATCCATACAAGCGATTCATCAGGGACATCTGAAGAGTCCCATGACACTACCGGTGGTATCGTCAGCCTCATCTCTCGCTCATCAGAATCATTCATAAACAACTTTTCATTAAGCTGTTCGTATGTCCCTTCAAAATCACAATGCCCGAGAGCAGGGCATGTTTCACAATAAATACCGGCAGTAAAACGCTCCAAATTCTCGCGGTTGAAAATATATGGCTTGCTAGAGAATGTTCCCGCAACCCACTGCCATGAAAAATTATTACTGGCGGGATCAGCGTCGAGCAGATGCTGAAGAAACCAGGCAGCACCCACCCTCCAAGTCACTTTACGAGTATGAACAAGCCAAGATGCAAGCCACATTCGTTCATGATTGTGAAGCCAACCATCATGTGTGAGTTTTTTACAAAATGCATCGATGCAGTCCAAGCCAGTTTCCCCGTGAGCAACCGCATCGGGAAGGTAGTCGATCACTTGTCCTCGATGCCTTGCGGCGGGAGTTTCGAAATCATACCAAACTCCCTCAGGGCGAGCTGCGCGAACCCGCTGCCAATAATCCCGCCACCCCAATTCGGCAATAAGTTTTTCAGCTTGCGATGCTTGCTGTACTTTTGAAAGAGCTGCATCACGAACCTCCGTAAGAGACAATGCTCCGTGACGAAGCCACGGAGACAATTTCGTAACATCGCCTGAAACAAAATTCCTGGTGCGACCATATCGAACTGGGTCGATCTTCTGAAGCTGTTCAATCGCTTTAAGTCGTCCTCCACGAAATTGACTCCCTGAGAATTTTTCAATTTCGACTGGCGTCGGAGCCGGTAGTTCATGCCCAGTTACAAGATGGAACTCACGAGCGATATGTGAATGCATCGCCTCAGAGTCATTTCTGTATGGCTGGAGACTCTTCATAAAGGGACCTTTTTCAGCTGCCCGAAATACAGGCACCGAGTGCTTGTATAGGTGGCTTCGGTGGGAATCTTGACTGACAAATGAAACGCAGAGACGGGAACAACTAGGCTGGAAACACAGGGTCGTCCTGAATACTAGCTTCTGCGTCAATACGCACATGCTCTGTCGGCACAGAACTTGCAATGCTCCATTTTAGGAGTGTAAGTAAATCTGCCCACGAGAGAGATCTTGAGTGCGTAATCAAACATTCTGCCGTGATACCTCAATGCTTGTCCCTCTCGCATTTCTAGGAAAACATGACGTGTTTTGCGGATCCTTCCACCGAGTGCAGCAGTCATAAACGGCAACGAAAGACCGATATCTATCAGCCAAAAAGCACGTGAGCACAGCATGTCACTGTGTCTCTAAACCCTCCATTTATGGATGCCCCAATGGCTTGAGTGAGCAGTCCGCCTAGCTCGCTCAGGTCGGGGCATCCATATGCTTAGTTCTAAAAAGGGTACTATGACGAAGCTGGTTATTATTGACACAAACTCAAAGGTGGATCCTGTGAAACTGATTATTGCAATCATCCAGCCCGACAAACTTGAACGAATCAAACAAGCCTTGTCAGAAGTTGAGGTATTTCGTTTGACAATCCTCGACGTCCAGGGATTCGGCAGGCAACTTGGCCACGCAGAGACTTACCGTGGTCATGAAATTGCAATCAATCTTTTGCGGAAGGTACAACTTCAAATAGCGATTAATGATGAATTTGTAGAGCCAACCATCCAAGCGATTCAGAAGGGTGGCCGATCGGGAGTCGCTGGAGAGATTGGTGACGGTAAAATTTTCATCCTTCCGATGGATGAATGCGTCCGCATTCGCACAGGAGAGCGTGGAGAAGAAGCCATTTAAAGATTTGGCCTTAGAAACGAACCACCGTGCAATCAGAGCTGCTGAGGATGGAGCCTTGGCTTTCCTCCGATTGCGACACGATTCACTGCGGCAAGAAACGCTTTTGCTGACGCCTCTAGTGAATCCGTTGATACTCCTCTCCCACGATGCAGTTGTCCTCTATATCGCTCAGAAGTCGCTTCAAGCTCAACAGACACTTCTGCCTGGGCGTCTTTCCCAACCGTGACCGCCTGCACCCGAAAATCACGACAGACCGTCGTGATGCCTGTAATTTTTTCAATCGCAAGAAAGATGCCATCAATTGGACCGTCGCCACTTGTGATCGACACGGCCTGACTTTTGCCATCCTGTTTAACGCGAAGCGTCACTGTCGGTGCATTGCCACTTTCACACGAAACCGAGTACCCCTCAAACACGAAAAGCTCTGGCAGTACGGCAAATTGCTGTTCACAGAGTGCTGCAATATCACCGTCGTAGATTTCTTTCTTCCGATCTGCCAGTAGTTTAAATTGTTCAAAAACTGTCTGAAGCTGCTCTCCAGTCAACTGATAACCAAGAACGGCTGCACGGTCTGCCAAAGCTGCTCGACCACTGTGTTTACCAAGCACAAGATCAGTCCGCTCAAGCCCAACGTCTTCTGGACGCATGATTTCGTATGTGTTTCGATCTTTCAGCATGCCATCCTGATGAATGCCCGCCTCATGGGCGAACGCATTCCGTCCAACAATAGCTTTGTTTCGTGGCACCTGAATTCCTGTGATATTTGCAACAAGTCGACTTGTTGGTACTAATCTCTGTGTAGCAATTCGACTTTGGCACTTATACAAGTCAGCTCTCGTCTTGAGAGCCATCACTACTTCTTCAAGGGAGCAATTCCCAGCGCGTTCGCCAATCCCATTAATAGTGCACTCAACTTGACCAGCACCGGCCTGAACAGCTGCCAAACTATTTGCAACCGCCAAACCAAGATCGTCGTGACAATGAACACTCAGAATTGCTTTGTCGATATTCGGAACACGATTTCGAAGCGCATGGATCACATCAAACATCTGCTGCGGCGTAGCATAACCAACGGTATCTGGAATATTAACGGTAGTCGCTCCAACATCGATGACCGCCTCAACCACACGGCAGAGAAAATCAATCTCTGTACGAGCGGCATCCTCTGGTGAAAACTCAATATCTTCACATTTCTCTCTTGCTCGACGAACACCTGCTACCGCTCGCCGAACGACCTCATCTTCATCCATCCGGAGCTTGAACTCCCGGTGAATTGCACTTGTTGCCAAAAACACATGAATTCGGGGACGGGCTGCTTCGGCGAGCGCTTCCCAAGCACGGTCCACATCACTGTCGTTGCACCGAGCGAGGCCACAAATTATCGGTTCGCGCACTGCACGAGCGATTTCGCGAACTGATTCGAAGTCACCGGGAGACGCAATTGGGAAACCCGCTTCAATGACATCAACTCCTAATTGAGACAATGCATGCGCTACCTCAATTTTTTCGGTGAGATTCATGCTTGCACCAGGAGACTGTTCCCCGTCTCGAAGCGTCGTATCAAAAATTTGGACTGATTGATGAGCAGACATGATCAGTTAAAAACTTGCCTTTCCAGAATAATCCAGACACTTCTCGGAATAATGTGCCCTTGGATCAACACATCTAATTTAGCAGACCTTCGTTATTGTCCACCGTCTCGGAACTCTTGCTACCCCAAGAACCTATGACAGCCGTATCGTACATCCATAGAAAATCGCTGCTTCCGCCTAATATTGGGTCCTTGCTGGCATCATACGGCACCGCAGACCATCTACATGCCTCCAAAGTTCCGCTCTGGTATCATCAAGGGTTGGGAGTTCCGACGGACATGACCAGGACGAATCTAATCAAGTAGGTACAAGATGACACTTCGTGAGTTCCAACAACTCATTCGCAACATGTACCACGACAAGGATGCTGCACGTGGTGTCGAAGGGACATTCATGTGGCTGACAGAGGAAATCGGGGAACTCGCAACCGCCTTACGAAGCGGCTCATCTGAAGAGCAGGCCTTGGAGTTTGCTGATGTCTTGGCATGGCTCGCAACCATTGCGAATGTTGTCGATGTCGACCTCGAGCAGGCAATTGCAAAAAAATATGGACAGGGCTGTCCTGGCTGCGGGCAAATCTCTTGCACCTGCCCCGATGCGGAGAAGCCATGATGATTTTGAGGCAACCCGTGCTCTGTCTCCTTTTTTTGATTGCGACACCGACTATTGGTATGGCGACATCTGAAAGTCAGGAGCTATCGGCTGAAATTGGTTTTGATGGAATTGTTCGCGCAGGACACTGGACCCCGGTGACACTTCACATTCCACAATCTCTTGCGCAACCATCAACTCGCTACGTTGCTGTAGAGGCGCAGGACCCAGATGGACAATGGCTTCGATCACCACTGGTTCGCCCCACTTTGATAAACGATGCACAATGGGCAGCAAGGCTTCTTGTAAAGATTGGTGGCCGAGACAGCACCATTCGGGCCGTGGTTATCGACACAACGGAACCAAATGCAGACAGATCACATCTCGCGCAGGTGGTTGCTTCAAAAATAGTGCCTATTCCGCAACTACTGAAATCAAGTCAGGAAGTCTTGATACTTCTCGGTGACCTCGAGAATGCGACAAGAGCAACTCGACTTGCGGCTCGGGAAGATGGGTCACGAATGCTTGTGGTTTCTCCTGAGCCACGTTCCGACTCAATTCCACTCTCTTCTATTTTTGGTCCTCCTGGGCTAACGTTTGACGGTGTCGACAAGGTGATAATCTGTGGAAATTCGATAACACGAGGCATTTCAAACGATCACCTTCTTGAGCTTGATGCATGGATTCGCGAGGGAGGTGACCTCATCCTCGTAGCAGGAATGTCGCTTCCGGATGCTATATCAACGTCTCCATCTCTCGAGTCATGGCTGCCTGGCAAGTTCAGCCGGCTGGTCCCGTTACGTCGGGCATCTGCGCTTGAAACATATGCGAGATCCAGTCGACCACTTGCCCGCCGAGCTATTGAGAAGTTACAGATTCCGATCTTCGAAGATCTTCCAAAACTACAAGGTGTGATCGAGGCTTCAGTTGGTGGTACCGAAAACGACCCGCCACTTGTTATCCGCCGTGCCTATGGCTTTGGACGGATAACATGGATTGGCATCGATCTCGACACAAGAACATTTGCCTCATGGCCTGGCACCGACTCACTTGTGCTGAAACTACTCGACATTCAGGACAGTGGCGATTCCAAAGGAAGGGCAGGGGAGGCGCGGCGGGGCGGCCTCGACTTGGCAGGACAATTAAGGCTTGCAGTCGATAATTACTTGAGTGTATTCGTTATTCCGTTTGAGCTCATTGCACTCATCGGGCTGCTCTATGTTGCTGCACTCTATCCACTTGACTGGTGGATTGCCCGCCGAAGTGAGCGTTTCGGTTGGATAACCTGGTTGACATTGCCGCTCATTGTTCTCGCCTTTACAGGGATTACTTGGTCAACTACGCAACAATTTAAATCTGACGGATGGCAGATCCACACTGCCGGTGTCTTTGATATTGATGAGGCCACCCAAACATGTCGATCAACTAGCTTTGCCGGCATCTGGGCTTCAAACAATGGACGATTCAGCCTTTCTGCCAATCCTGCGCCAGACACAACCAGCGAAGATTCTCTTTCAGTGGTGAGTTGGTTTGCAGCATCTGGGCGAAACATCGGCGGCCCCGATGCATTAACACCACATCCTTCTCTTGCTGAAGCCCCCTACGAATACGGATCATCCGCAGCCAGACTTCAGAATATCTCAATTGCAGCAGCTTCAAGCCAACTCTTTGAGGCCAACTCGACCAGCCGACTGCCGACTGTTTCAATACAATCAACGATTAGCAGAACAGGGCAGGGAACCCTCCGCGGAACAATCACGAATAAACTTCAGGTAGCGCTGAACGATTGCGTCCTCATGCATGCCGGCTGGCTTTACGATATTGGCACCCTTCGCCCGGGTGACACTTTTAACCTCGAAGCAGGAAAAGGCCCACGATCGCTGGGGGCTTTCTTGACAAAAAAACGAGCTGTTAAAGACCGTAATGTCTCAGCTCGATGGAAATCAGATGATCGTGACATATCACGAATTCTCGAAGTCGCTGGCATGCATCGCGCGACCGGCGGATCAGAGTACACCGGACTCCAATCGGGGCGACTAGAGCACATTGACATGACTCACCTCCTTGCTTTGGACCGTGTTATTCTTATGGGCAAGGGACCATCTGCCACAAAATGGCTGCTACAAAAAACAAGTGAACCCGAACTCAAGCATTTCAAAGATGCGGGAAACACGACTCTTTGGAGAATCGTTCTCGAGCTTCGTAACTAACTCCCTGACACAAAACCTGAAACAACTTTATGATCGAAACCGTTGACCTGACAAAAAAATATGGTGACTTTTTTGCACTTGAGTCCCTGACATTAAAACTTGAAAAGGGGGATCTCTTTGGCTTTATCGGTCCAAATGGTGCGGGGAAAACAACGACCATTAGGATCTTATCAACACTTCTGGCACCGTCTTGGGGGGAAGCTTCGGTGTGCGGGTACTCAATTTACACACACCCGCGAGAAATACGCCGGGCGATTGGCTACATGCCTGATATTTTTGGTGTTTATGACGACATGCGAGTCATTGAGTACCTTGAATTCTTTGCTGCTGCTTATCGCATCGATGGGCCCGCTCGACGCAAGGTTGCGGAACGTTCGCTTGACTTGGTTGATCTAGGAGTAAAAAGAGATGAACTTGTGACCAGTTTATCTCGAGGCATGACCCAGCGCCTCGGCTTGGCCAGAGTGCTTCTCCATGACCCTCAAGTGCTTCTTCTAGACGAACCCGCCAGTGGTCTTGACCCCAGAGCTCGCATTGAAATGCGGGGCCTGCTCAAACGACTTCAAGATCTCGGGAAAACCATTCTTGTATCAAGTCACATCCTTCCTGAACTGGCTGATATCTGCAATCGTGTTGGAATCATTGAGTATGGACAACTTCTTGCCCAGGGCGACGTAACAGATCTTCTCGGCAAAGTTCGCGGTCGACCAGTCATCTGTATCGAAGTGGAAGGTGACCCGGAGAAATCAGCCCGCCTTCTGGAAGATTGTCCTGGTATCGCTGAGGTCAACATTCTCGAGGGCATTATCCGCGTAACACTCGACGACCGTTCGGTTGACATATCGCTTCTTCCGGCCACGATCGTCGCGAGCGGTGAACGGCTAATCGGGATGAGGGAAGAGGAAATAAACCTGGAAACGGCATTCCTGGAACTGACAAAGGGCTCCCTAGGCAGGCAGGCAGACGATGCTCCACAAGGCTGGGGCAAACTGCAGGATAGACAGTAGGCGTAGATTTATGCTTCGGTACTTTCTCACCACTTTTACTTTGTTCTCTGGACTACTCACTATACCCAGCAGTGGGTTTGCCCAGCCCGCAGCAGCGAGGCCAGTCCAACTCTCGGCGCCTGGTAGAAACTTCCCATCTGACCGGTACGCAAACGCTCGGGAGCGAATGGTTCGTGAAGATATAGCCGCGAGTGGTGTCATCAACACTCGTGTTCTCGAAAGCATGCGACTGACACCTCGTCACGAGTTCGTTGCTACCGCTCAACGACCATTAGCATATTTCGACATGTCTTTACCAATTGGAGAACGGCAGACAATATCTGGTCCTTTCGTCGTAGCCTACATGACCGAACAACTCGATCCGAAACCTACTGATCGAGTGCTCGAAATCGGTACCGGAAGTGGCTACCAAGCCGCGGTTCTCTCGCCACTTGTAGGAACGGTTTACTCGATTGAAATACATGATGCACTTGGTCGGCGGGCACGCTCAACACTACGACGTCTTGGGTATACCAATGTCGTAACAAAAATTGGTGATGGGTTTATGGGATGGGAAGAGAAGGGACCTTTCGACAAGATTATTGTCACATGCTCCCCTGAAGAAATTCCGTTGCCACTCATCGATCAGCTTGTTGAAGACGGCATTATGATTATTCCAGTGGGTGAACGATACGAACAAACATTGGTGCGGCTCCAGAAAAGAGCAGGGGAGTTGGAGCGGACGGATCTCGTGCCAAGTTTATTCGTTCCAATGACAGGAGAAGCCGAAGAACGGCGTGCGGTGCTTCCGAATGGAGTGAAACCACGCTTAGCGAATTCGAGCTTTGAAGAGTGTTTGCCAGATAGCGACACACCAACGGCATGGTATTACGGCCGACAAGAGGCCCTTCTTGAAAACGGCAACTCACCAGATGGCCAGAGACATCTTCTTCTCAAAAACAGTGAGCCTGGGCGACCAGCGCATATCTTTCAGGGGTTTCCAATCGATGGCCGCTCTGTACGTGAACTAAAAATTTCATATCAGGTGCGCGTGGCGGGGCTCGGCAGCGGCCGGATAACGGCCGAAAAACCAGGCGTTGCGATCCGATTTTTTGACGAGCGACGGGCACGTTCTACGCGGCTTGTTGCTCCGCTAAGGATTTTGAACGGTGAATGGGGCCTCGTTACGGGCTCGCTATTGGTGCCCACATGGTCCAGAGAGGCAATTCTGCAGGTGGGACTCATGGGTGCTACCGGTCAGATTGAAGTTGACAAAATCCAAATCATCGCGGTCGAAAGATCTTGAAACACGCGTAAAACAGCCAGAAAACATCATTTCCCGCATGAGGACGCAGAAGAACGCTGCTGAGAGTGGAGGCCCTAAAAACCACGCATCCTACGCAATTCCTCTTTTCTTCCCCTCCTTCTTGCTTTACCCAGCCGTCAAACTATTCTAAGGGGGTCCGTTCATTCTGCTTTTGATCCGTTCGCTTTGCGATCTGAGGAGGCAGGCGTTATCCCTTTCAACTCGTCGTGGAGATTGCCCTACATGTTGGCTCACCGATTCATCCGTTCGGTCGGATTTTTCACCGTTCTTTCAATAGTGGCATCTGCCTGCTGTGACATACAGGCTGGCTGGAACCACCGCTACACTGCTGCTTATGGCTCCTCAGGTGGTTCGAGCAGTAGTGGCGGAAGTAGTTCATCAGGTGGCTCGTCATCATCTTATGGCGGCTCATCATCTTATGGCGGCTCATCATCTTATGGCGGCTCATCATCTTATGGCGGCTCATCATCTTATGGCGGCTCATCATCTTCCTATGGCGGCAGCAGTTCATCAGGTGGTCACCGAATGACTCACTGGGAACGCAAAAGTGCTCGACGTGCCTATCGGCACGCTGCACGTTCAAGTTACGGCAGCTCTGGCGGAAGCCATTCTGCCTTCTATGGCAGTTCTGGTGGATCTAGTTCCAGTGGCGGAAGCTCAAGTGGTTCGTACGGATACTACGGGTACAGCTATGGCTACGCTGCTCCGGCAGCGAGTGTCGGCTACTCATCAATGTCTCCAATGACTTCCAGCATGCCTGTCGATGCGTATCGTGTCATCACAGATGAGCCTGTTGGTGATGTTGCAGGAGACTCTGGCGAAGAAGTTCAAACACCAGTACCAAGCGACTCAACAGAATTTGTTCCGAAGGACGGCGTTCTTCTACTTGTCTCGGTTCCAAATGATGCCAAAGTGCTTGTGAATGGATCTGAAACGACATCGACAGGAAGCCTCCGCCGGTTTGTTTCGCGTGGTCTTCAAGAAGGTGCGACATATGACTACACAGTCACAATGGTGGTCGGTGACGGTGAAAAACCCGTTGAAGAGACTCAAGTAGTAAGCGTGATGGCCGGTGAATTGAGCAAGGTTTCCTTTGAAGAGTCCTTGCAATTGACAACGAGTCTAACTGTTCATGTTCCAGAAGAATCAACCGTATGGCTTGCAGGCAATATGACTGATTCAACAGGAGCAACTCGAACATTTGAAACGTCTGCTCTACCAACCGGCTCCGCGTGGGAGAACTACGAGATTCGGGTTGTGACCAAGCATGCCAGTGGGGAAAAGACTGTTTCGAAGGTTATTAATCTTGCCGCCGGAGATGATGTCGAACTGTCTTTCGAGACAACTGATGTTCTCGCTGATGCAAGCCTCATTGAAAAGACTGCATCAATTCAGTAACGAATCAAAACAAGACGTACAATCTAAAAATTCGTACTATCCCCCATGGCTCAATTAAGCCATGGGGGATTTTTTTGGGCTTGTCAAAGCATCTCGTTTATCGACCATACAGGAAATCTTTTTGTCAGGCTCGTTGAAAAGCCGATGGATTCTTTTATCGCGTCTTCCTGAAAAAGCCCAAAGCGACCATGATTAAAGAACAGCAAACCTCTGAGAATCCGACCATCCGGCGACGGTGGCCACTCGCTGTTCAGCTTTTTGCGTCTGCTGGCATCCTGTTATACCTTTTGGCAGTAGCCTTACCGCCACTCGCAGGCCCACCACCAGCGAGTGAGCTTGCAAACGTGATTCTCCAACCGTTCCGGCCACTTGTAGGGGCAATTAGCTTGAGCCATGGGTATCGTTTCTTTGCACCAAACCCTGGCCCTGGCCATTCCATTCGATGGACTATGGTGACTGCGGGCGGACGCACTCTGAAAGGGGTCGTACCAGACGCAGAAACGGACTGGCCACGACTCCTTTACCACCGCCGATTCATGATCTCAGAAAAAATTGCAGCACTGGTTCCGCCGCCGCTTGCACCGGCACAAATCCGTCGTGAAGCAACTCGTGATTGGCAACCTTTTGCTGAGGATATCGCAACTCACTTGCTGACAAAACACAGTGGACAGGAGGTCACCCTCGAACTTGTTGAACATTACTTGCCGGATACGTTCGAACTTAAGGAGGGCAGGGGAGGGGATGATCTGACAACTCCACTGGGCAGCTACGCATGGCGGAAGAAGGCATCCCAATGAAACCCGAATATGGTGAAAATTTTTCTGGCCGAGAAAGCCTGAACTGGTTCGCCTCCTGGTGGACGGCTTGGACGGCATTCTGGTTTACGCCATCAAACCCTTTCCTTCTGAGCGTACTGCGGATTTTCGTTGGCTCGCTCCTGGCATGGTCAAACTTTGTCTGGCTGCTTGATCAAGAAGGCTTCTTCGGCCTCAGCGGCTGGCAATCAGCCGGAAATGTCTGGCGACTCAATGATCAGCCCTGGCACTGGAGTTGGTATTTCCCTGCACAAACACTCCTCGCGACAAAGTCACTCACAGCCGTAAGCCTTTTCGCCTCAATTTCACTATCCGTTGGGTTTCTCACCCGGCCTACGGCATGCATCGCTTTAGCCGGATATGTGAGTGCTGTGAATCGCGCACCGCTGAACACCTTTGGATTTGATGATGTTCTAGGGATTATGCTCGTGCCCCTGATCATCGGCACCGCGGGAGCCCGCCTGTCAGTGGACAGTATTTTCTGGAAAAAGCAGTCCGCACCAAATACTGAAACAACGATTGCGTTGAGGCTCATTCAGGTCCATCTGTGCATACTCTATTTCTTCTCCGGGTGTGGGAAATTGCTCGGGGCAAGCTGGTGGGAAGGCACCGCACTCTGGGGTGCGGTAGCCAATATCCAATACCGCACGATTGATCTCACATTTCTCGCTTGGCATCCACTACTTATCAACGCCCTTACGCTTGGAACGCTCTTTTGGGAAGTCTCATATGCCGCACTGATATGGCCTCGATTAACACGACCACTGGTTTTAGCGATGGCGGTCTTCGTCCACTTGGGAATTGGGCTTACTATGGGCATGATGGAGTTCGGGGTCGCTATGCTAATTGCTAACATGGCTTTTCTTCCTCCACAACTGGATACGCCCCAAACACACACAGATTGAAAACTTGCCACAGGACAGAATTCATGATCAATACGCTTGCCATCGTCGGCGCTACTGGTGCTGTTGGGAAAATAATTCTCGCGCAAATTGCGAGCCGAAAATTTCCAGCAAAAAATATAAAGCTTCTTGCTTCACCACGATCTGCAGGCAAAACACTTAAATGTGGAGAAGAAACGCTTACTGTGGAAGCTCTCACTCCCGATGCTTTTCAAGATGTAGAAATAGCAATTGGCAGCACACCAGATGAAGTCGCTGCTGAATTCGTTCCCTGGGCGGTAGAACGCGGCACTGTTGTTGTCGATGAAAGCGCTTACTTTCGCATGCAACCGGATGTGCCTCTGGTCATTCCTGAAATTAACCCAGAAGCAATCAGCCTCCATAACGGCATTATTGCTAGCCCGAATTGCTCTACAACGCAGATGGTGATGGTAATGAAACCACTCCACGACGCAGCGAACGTTCGACGTGTACTCGTGAGCACCTACCAAGCTGTCAGCGGCGCAGGAATAGCTGCAACGCAAGAACTAAGGCATGGAATGCAGGCATGGCTCAACAAGTCACCAGAAGAATCCAATATTTTCACTCACCCGATTGCAGCCAATCTCATTCCTCAAATTGGATCAGCAAAACAGGGGGGGAGCACAAGTGAAGAACTGAAGATGGCTCAGGAAACTCAAAAAATATTTAACGACAGTACAATTGGTGTGTGTGCTACATGTGTTCGTGTTCCAGTCGCCGACGCCCATAGTGAAAGCTTAATAATAGAGACCGAGAAGCCTCTTTCACCAGAGCAAGCAACCCGTCTTTTATCTGCGTTTCCTGGCGTTACCGTCAATGACAACCTTTCTGAATCCACCTATCCAATGCCACGCAATGCCGGAGGCCTGGATGATGTCTTTGTCGGTCGTATCCGACGCGACCCATCAGGCCAAAACTCTCTTGCAATGTGGTGCGTTTCGGACAACCTACGGAAAGGGGCCGCAACGAATGCAGTTCAAATTGCCGAGCACCTTGCACGAGAAATGATGGAATGAGCCGAACACTACAGCTCCGGCTTGCTTACAACGGCGAACGATTCAGTGGATGGCAGATTCAACCCGACCAACGAACGGTTCAGGGCGTCCTCAGTGATGCTATTCAAGCCATCTGTGGCGAAACAGTCATACCAAAGGGAAGCAGCCGTACAGATGCCGGTGTTCACGCCGCAGATCAGGTAGCAAGCTTCACAACATCAAGTCCCTTCACGCCAGATATTTGGCGACGAGCGCTCAATGCTCATCTTCCAAAGGATGTTGTGGTACTCCGATCAAGTGAAGTGAATCCTTCTTTTGATCCTATTTCCGAAACCGTAACAAAACGATATCGCTATCGCATTCATGATGGAGAAGTTCGACCCGTACTCGCTCGGCCATTTGTCTGGCAATGGAATTCCCGATTAAATGTTTCGGCTATGCAGGAAGCTTCTTTCTTTCTAGTTGGTGAGCATGACTTCACGAGCTTTGAAAACCCGTCGTCTCCTCGTGCCTCAAAAGTACGAAAAATCAATGACCTGACTATTCAGAGACGAGATGGAGGAGAATCTACTCCCGATTCTGAAATCTGGATTGAGATCGAGGGAAATGGTTTCCTCTATAATATGGTGAGAATTATTGCTGGCACACTACTTATGGTTGGCGCGAGCAAACGTCCAGAAACATGGGTCGGCGATGTGCTTGCCGACCGAAATCGAACAAGCGCAGGCCCAACTGCACCACCGCAAGGCCTTTTGCTTTTACAAATCAATCTCAAACCACAAACAGCAACAGTGTGTAATGGCTCGTCCCCCTGAACAACTTGGTTCCCTCAGACTTGTTCGTCAACTCGGCGTAGGCCGTAAATGTCAAATTTGGGAGGCCTCCGATGAGAGCCAAACAAAACGCGTTGCAGTAAAACTCGTATCCCCTGAGTCGGTATCCGACAAGGGCATCCGTCAACTTCTCAAGCATGAACTGATCGTGAGCAAATCACTCAACCATTCTGGCATAATTCAAATAGAACGCTATTCAACGGCTGGCCGGCTACCTCACCTTGTCATGGAATTATTCCGTCACCCAAATTTAAAAATGCGTCTTACTTCTGGCATAGAGTCGATCATAGGTCAAGCGCAGATCGTCGCACAAAATGCCGCTGATGCAATCAGTCATCTTCACGCGAACCGCTGGGTCCATCGTGACCTCAAGCCAGAAAATATTCTTGTTGATGACGCAGGGACCATCCGGCTCATTGACCTTGGCCTTGCCTCACGACCACCAGGTTTTTTCTCTCAATTCATATCAATGAAGAGGACAGTCCAAGGATCACCAAGCTACATGTCACCAGAACAGATTCGAGGGAGTCGCGTTGGGTATGCTGGAGATATCTACTCGTTTGGTTGTCTCCTTTACGAGCTCGTTACCGGACACACTCCGTTCACCGGATCGACTCAACAGGAACTCCTCAGCAAGCAACTGTACGCAACACCGCCATTTGCATCAGCAACAAACGCTGGTGTCACGCCGGAACTCGACCGATTTATTCGTGAACTTCTTGCTAAACGACCCACGGAAAGGCCTTCTTCCATGGCCGAAGTTGCTGCACACCTTCGCAACACACCATTCCTGACTCCAAAGGCTCGCTCTGCGGCATCCAAGAAAGCCGATTGACGGCAGTTCGGTCTGCCGGCGAGAATACGTGAGTTGTTTTTGTTACTCCAGGGATACCACCATGGCCCGCGGACTCCATCGTTTGCCTTTAGAAAAACCTATTTATGAACTCGAGGACAAAATTGCTGACCTCGAAACGGCACCACTAGGCCAGCAGTCTCAAGAGGAAGTTCAACAACTTCGTCGAGAATGTGCAGATCTCCAAAAACAAATCTTTGGTAATCTTGACCCATGGCAGACTGTTGAAGTCGCCCGACATCCAAACCGGCCAAAAACCAGTGACTACTTGGGGCTTGTTTTTGATGAATTTGTCGAACTCCATGGCGACAAGGCTTTTGGTGATGACCCAGCCATGCTCACTGGATTTGCGAAAATTGATCGTCACAAAGTCCTTGTTGTCGGTCATCAGAAAGGGAAAACGCTCGCTGAGAAACAGGCCTGTCACTTTGGCTGCGCTCATCCCGAAGGGTATCGCAAGGCGATGGGAAAGATGCGATTGGCTGCTAAATACGGCCTGCCAGTGATTTGCCTTATCGACACGCCTGGCGCCTATCCTGGGGTCGGCGCTGAGGAACGCGGACAAGCACAAGTGATTGCCGAAAGCATGTTTCTAATGGCTTCACTAAAGGTACCGATTATTTGTGTTGTAATTGGTGAAGGGGGGTCTGGAGGAGCGTTGGGGATTGGTGTTGGAGACCGTGTCGCAATCCTCGAGCATGCGTATTACAGCGTAATCTCACCCGAGGGCTGTGCTGGTATTCTCTGGAAAAGCGCTGAATTCAAGGCCGATGCTGCTCGGGCATTGAGGATGCGAGCGTGGGACCTCGAAGAGTTTGGCGTGATCGATAAAGTCATTGATGAACCTCGAGGTGGTGCTCATCGCGATCCGCGTTTAATGGCAGCACGACTCAAGACATTCCTTGAACGAACTCTCAAGGAATTGGTCAGCCTGCCGATTGAGAAACTTGTTGCGAATCGTTACGACAAATTTCGCCGCATGGGTACCTTCCTGGAAGAATGAACAGCCACGAAGACCATCGACCGAAGCAGGGGGCAATATGAAAAAAAGAGCATATACCGGCTGTTTCCACCCCTTCTCCAACGTCCGATAATGTCTGTTATGTCCGGTTTACGTCCTATTTAACAGCACGTATGCACCTTTTTAAAGCCACTCTTCCCTGGTGCCTCGTGCACCCGCTCTAGGGACGAACAGGAAGCGGAGTCTGCGTCCCAACAGGGAACCGCTGTGGCACATTCCCTGGCTGCTGATTCAGAATATCAGCCGGTACTGATACATTGCTGCCACCAAATGCAGATTTCTGATCGAGATACCGACCTGCAGCCTGGACGCCCGTTTCGGGCGAGCTTGGTGAACTCATCCACGCCGCAGCTGCCTCCACTGAGGATGGCATTGCAGCCCCCTTCTCTCCAGACGAATCATCTGTTTCAACGCCGGCCCAAGCGGCAACTGAGGTCACGCCCTCCAGCACACTCTGCCAGGAAGTGCCTCCGTTTTGACCAGATTCAGCTGCAACACCACCTTCCGAAGAAAGCCCACCATCACCATCGAATTGCTGACGAAACTGCTGCAGGAACGGATCGACGGTCTCGTGGATATCTGCCGGCAGGAATTGATCTGCCTCACCAATGAGCTTTGCGACAATCTGACCACTCTGACTGCCCGTTATTTCTCCGCGGTACGCTGGCATCATGGTAACTGCAAAAAACGTTACAACCACACAAATGAGAGCACCTTTCGCAAGACCGAATAGTAAACCCAACTGGTGATCAAAGGCTGAAAGATGAACTGCGTCGATCAATGTAGACACGAACCGAAATGTGATCCAAACAACCAGCGATGTGCCCACATAGAGAGCAAGCATTGCCAGAAGCCTGTTCCAAGGCGGCTGCTGACCAATAAATGGAGCAAGTTCTCCACTAAAACGGAGTGAAACGTATGAACTTAGGCAGATTCCAGCGATCCATGCGATCTGCCAGACAATTCCCTTGAAATAGCCGAGGACCCCAGCAGTAGCCAGAAGCCCAAGCATCACCATGTCATAGCTATCTATCGCCACTCGTTCTCTCCTTAACCGACACTCTTTGCCGACACGCCGCGCGAAATTGAATCGATTGAGACTGTAGGGTCTCCGGCACTGCCCAAAAAGTCCAGTTTCGAGGAGAAACTGATCATAGCGGCACCCACCCTAAGCCCTTCATAGCCCCCAGGCCTCCCAGTATCTCCTTGTTTCTTGTTGTGATGCTCGCTTTATTCTCAAAACTCCTGCCTTGCTGGTTAGGCAGAATAAATCACGTCGGTAGTGCAGGGGGTGCAAAAGAAAAGGCCCTCTGTATGAACGACCAAATAAGCCGAAGTTCATATAAAGACGTTGTTTTGTGGCGCCCTGTGCGCTTGGTGATTGAGGGAACAATTGCCAGCAACGGCCGAAGTTGCTGCAGATTGCAGCAACTTTTAACAGAGGAACGCCTCTCGAGGAGGGATTCGTAGAGTGCCGGGATTCCGTGAGCACATCACCGGTTCGACGATCGTTGGCATCAGCTACGGGACAGCCGCTTGGTATGTCGGTGAGATTCCTCCACTGACATGCCTTCTTGGGGCTGGCTTATGCTCTGTTGCAGGCATGCTCCCTGATCTGGACAGCGGACCAGGAATTCCTCTTAGAGAAAGCGTTGCGTTTGCCGCTGCTGTTGTGCCCGTGATGCTGTTACCTCGAATCCAACAAATCAGCATGCCTTCGGAGGCACTCATTCTCGTATGTGCTGGAATTTATCTGGCGATTCGATTTGGAGTCACATATCTCCTGAAGCAATTTGCTGTCCATCGAGGAATGTTCCACAGCGTACCGGCAGCAGCTATAGCAGGCCTCACCGCATTTCTCATTTTTGCATCTGAAGAACCAATACGCCGATATTTTGTTGCCAGTGCTGTTGTTCTCGGATTCCTGACCCATTTGATCCTTGATGAAATATGGTCTGTGAAACTTGGCATGTTCGGCCCCAAGATAAAAAAGTCATTTGGAACAGCAGTAAAATTTCTTGGCAATGAGGCGTGGGCCAATATCGTGACATACCTCCTTCTCATAATTCTCGGAGCCTTGGCTGTGAGTGACGCGGCTGTTAATGAGAATCTGTCGGTAGTTCGCCAGCAGATGGAGCAAGCCGCCCGTCAGTACCCTACCTACCCCACAACGCAACCACTTTACAGGCGTTGAGTGGCTCCAGATGTTGATTGCTAGACTTCTTCATCAGGAAATACTCAGTCATCCTCTTGCTTGACTCCTTGCCGTGAGGGATCATGAAGGTGGCGTACGCCTCTGTGCTGCTAGAAAATTCGGGTTTCCCAGAAAGAACTACGTCCCATGGCTCCTCCGCTGGAAGCAACAGGCACTGCTTACTTGGGCACTCAGCCACTACTTGCAGGCTACCTATTTCTTATCGCGCTTGCGGCATTCGCGGGCGGCGTTTCCGTTAGCTTCCTGACGCTCGGCCACCGCAGATTGCAGGTCTTACTGTCCTTTACTGGCGGTGTTTTACTCGGCGTTGGAATGCTCCACATGATTCCGCATGCGTTTCTCGAACTCGACAATCGCATTGACAAAACAATGAACTGGGTCCTGCTTGGCTTTTTTGTGATGTTTCTGCTTGAACGAGCATTCCATGGTCATTCACACCATACCGCCGATGGTTGCGAAAGCACCACAACATGCCTTCATGGTGCAACTGAACATGATCGATTACATGGCCACGCTCCGGACCCTGCCCACCATGCGCACAGCCCAAGTCAATTGGGATGGAGCGGAGCCTTTATTGGGCTTGGGCTGCACAGCCTTACCGATGGCGCGGCACTTGCTGCAGCCGTGCATTCGGACATTGGGCACGGCGTCACGTGGCTTGCCGGCCTTGCAACGTTCCTGGCGATTGCTCTCCACAAGCCTTTCGATGCTGGTATCATTTCCACCCTTATGCTCGGTTCAGGGATTCCACGAAAAACTCGACTTACCCTCAACCTTCTTTACGCTCTCGCGGTACCTGCAGGCGCATTCTTCTTTATTTTGGGAATCAATTTTCTTGGCGATTCTCAATCATCACTTACAGGCGCATCGCTTGCCCTAGCTGCTGGAGCATTTCTCTGTATAGCCGCAGCAGACCTATTACCTGAAGTCCAGTTCCATAGTCACGACCGCATCCTCTTGACAGTCGCTCTCGCAGCCGGAATTGCGTTGGCATGGGCAATAACTGCACTTGAACAAACGAGTCATCCGCACAGTCAAATTGTGACTAGAATCGCTGAGAGCTATCCGTAATAACGTGAATAAACGACAACTCAAGCGTCTACTGAGCCCACCGTCACCTGGCTCGGTTCAACATCTAAGCCACGAGCTTCACGCATCGCTCGTACTTCAACAAGAACATCTTCGATCAAGGATTGCTGCTCGGAAATTTTTGCCCGCTGGCACTGAAAGCACGCAGCAATAACACCAGTGAGTCCTATTCCGCCAAGAAGATGCGGAGTGACCCAGGCTTCACTCCCTCTTCGCCCCGCTGCCGGGTCTGCAGCACCTCCCAAGGCAACAATCCCAACAACACTCAGCATGCCAAATAAAGCATACGGGAACGACCGTCTTTTTATCGCCTTACTTCTCAAAATAAAATTGTCTGACAGGCGGTATGTCTCCACAACTTCTCGGCACCACCGCGCGGTACCAATAAAGTACGTCACCGACATACTGTTTACGAGAACAACTACCAACGCCGCTAAGATACCAGAGAGCCGATGGACTGTTCCCCAACGAAGAATCGCCTGATCCGTCTGGCCATGAAGATCACCAAGCCACAGACCGAGCCCAGCGGTTGCAGCCATTAACGCCACGGCAAAAACCGCAACCGATGTGAATATTTTTTCCATTATTACTCCCTGAACACGTGATGCCGCTCTGATGCTATGTAGATCATTCTCTACTACAGGATAGCCCGCTTCCCTACGACGAAACAGCGAAACGTATCTCGTGCCGGAATAAACTGCACCAGATTTCGGTCACTCTATTGCCTCAGTGGCTGGATTCCTTGAACGAACTGCTCTGTCACATCAAGAAGACCTTCTGCCGACGGCTTATACACAAATGCAGCTGAATCTATCGGTTCCCCCAGCCTCACTTCGTAGAGTTCAAGAATTGATAGTGGTTCAACTTTGCCATCATCACTCTCAGCATTCCACGTTATTCGAAAGGGAAATAGTTGTTCACTCCCAATGATTAGCTCTACAGAACGAGGCGTGCCTGCAGGAACCTCCTCGGCAAGGCCCTCTGAAGAATCCGGTAACGCCTTAAGGTGCGGGAAAATTTCTATCAGCCGACTTGAGTTCCATCGACCGACCACTCGCCAGACCGGAAGCCCCTCAAGCGATTCCCTCTCGGCTGATTCAAATTGAAAAAAACGCCGTATGAGTGCAAGTGACCTTTGCAATCCACCAAGATGAGGAGCAACGGCTTGATCTTCCTCGATACCGAAATCTTTGAGTTTTGCCCGAATTTGAGAAATGTCCACTCGGGCTAACCGTACTGGCGTACTGCTTCCCTTCTGGAATTTCCAAAAAGAGATCCCATCGGAAACTTCAAGCAACTCAAATGTTTCGGTATCCGCTTTATTCACTACCTCAAAACGAAATTGCTGATCCACCCCACTGCCCTGTTGTAGATACCGCCCTGTTCCGACAAGCACCATTCCTTCAGCTCGGGTGCGCTGCCTGATACGCGCAGAAATGGACTCCACACGCCCAAGACGCGACAGCATTGAAGCAACCAGTCGTTCAGCCTGCTTCTCAGAAGACACCAATTCGGCAGTCTGTCGAACACCTGAACCGGCTGACTGCTGATAGACGCTGCTTACGGCTTTCTCTTGAGATCGACTACTCCCGCCAAAGAACAGAGACGCTACCAAGACTATCAGCAGGACAACGCAACGTAAAAAACGTCTGAAATCCAATGCAAACATCCTGGGACTTAGGGCAAAATCTACCAATTTCGTGATTTCTACGGGTTTTTCCAAAGATTTCGGTGCGGGAAAGTCGAAGTATGCCAAAGCACTGACTTTCGGCACACAGGAACGTTCCGGTGTCGCAATAACAGCAGTCTATGAAATGGAAAACGAAAGGCACATGCCGAATTTTCGGTTGCCCAGAAATAGCAAGAAACGCAACAACCCACCCGGTTCCCAAAGGCTGGAGACTCTGAAGTGAAATTCAACATCTGTGCTCGAAAACTTATAGGGCTTTCGCTGGTGACAGCACTTACTGGCTGCCACATCCCAGCAAATTCCCCTCTTTCAGGGATTGCCGGCCTTGGGACTGCTGCTCAGCCACACACAAACGTCTTGCCGCCTCCTCAAATGCTCGCCCACCCAGGGCCTGGTGTTGATGGTCCCGGACCTGGAATCATAGCCCCCGTTGGATATGAAGAGTTCGTGTCAGAGAACGGCGTCTCCGCATTAGCGACAGGCGGTATGGCCCCACTTGTGGTCAACGGACCACCAATGTCTCAGCTAGGCTTCTTGGGCCCGGATGGCATGCAGGTTCGCTGGGACATTGCTACAGCGGGAGGGTTTGACTCAACCCCACTCGTTACCCCAGGTCGCTACGATTTCCCACAAGGAGCAATCTACCGTCTGAAGTTGACAAATATCCCCGGCCGGGAAGGAACAGAATTATATCCGACGCTTGAAGTCGCTCCCACAACACCGAGAACCGCTGCATTCATCGCGCACAACACAGTTCCTGTTCAACTTACTGACGAAGATCTCGACCAAGTGACAACTGGTAACTTTGTCACAAAAGTTGTTTATCTGCCTGATCCAGACTACCAGGAACTTGCAGTGGCCGGAGTTGAAACGCTCGTAAGCACACGCCTTGACCCAGGCATTGATCCTGTCGTCGAAGCTGATCGTCGGGGCTCAATCCTCGCCATTATTCGAATTGGTAACAAAGATCTTGAATCCATCGTGATGCAAGGAGCTGTACCTACCGGTGGCATTTCGCAAACCGCGGCAGGCATTCCTCTTGGCCTGCCCTGTGGTGACACTTCAGGACAACTACCACCCGCTTTTGTGGCAGGCATGACAGCTCCAAGCTATGGAATGCCTATTACAGGTACACCCATTGGGCTTCCAGGGCCTGCACACATACCGCTGGGTGGCCCAGCTGGTCTGAAGAAACATACGATTACGAATCACACAAGAACGAACATTCCAGGTCCAACAAAACATTTGAACTTACATGTGCAACAAGCGCCTGGGCTGAGCTATCCAAAACCAGCGTCTCGTGCATACGTCTCAGAACGCTCGGATGTTCCACAGGTTCGCCTCAAGCAACCTCGTAAAGATCGTACCCGCTGGGTTGATAACGGTGGCCCGGATCCAGATGCTGAGGCAGCAGCAGCAATCATTTGCCGGGGATGCGGCCACCGTGACTGTGCCTGCCCGCCAACTCCACAAGCTTTTTAAGGAAAGCTGTACCAGCGACCAACACTCAATAGACAGTTCGATAGACCAAAAGAACCTTAACCACAATTTATGTCCAAAACTGATACTTCCATCCAGACAGGGTCCGCGCTGCGGAACTTCGGCGGAGTGCCGGCGATTGCCACGGTGATCCTTTCAATGACAGTAGCCCAAGCTGGCGACATTGAAGGAACACGGTTGGGGAAACCAATCGCCGTAAAGACAGAACCGGGAGCGATTGGCAGTAACCGCCCCCCGCAGTTCGGTCCCCGTCTGGATGAAGTAGGGCAGTACCAGCAACCTGTCGAACTAAGAGGGCCGAAAGGCCTTCTTGTTTCGATTCAAACTAGAACCGGCTGGTCGCAATCGGAGGCACTTCCCTTAAGGATCGGGCTATTGCCTGGCCTCAGCTATCGGTTGAGGATTACAGGAGTGCCTCATCGTCCTTCAGATGAGCTCTATCCTTCTCTCCGCATTTTATCTCCGCTGGTAACACCACGCGGCCAAAAGTGGCGATTTCCGATCGAAATTGTGATTGATGAAGATGATCTGGATGAGGCGTTCTCGGGGAACCATGTACAACGTGTTGTATACGTTTCAAATGAACCGGAGGCTTCTGACGTTCTTGCGGACAGGTGGTTTGATATCCAGCCGGGCGATAGTTGCCTCGCAGTTGCAAGCACCCTTGGTGCCCCAGTAGCTGAATTGCGAATCGGCGACCGCTTGCCTCTGTAATTCTCGCAGGAATACCAATGTTTTTTTTGTATCGACATCACGCACGATCCATACAAAAGATAGTTGTCACTTTTTTTTCCTGTACTGGACTTGTGAACTTCCAGCTTTTTGCCGCTACGCCGTTACAGGAGACCCCATCGTTCCACGCAGAGTCTTGTGAGTGCACGGCATATCCCAGTCGTACGAATATCATGCACCTTCCGCCAATCCTTCCCCCACTTATTTGCAATGGGGGAGACGGAAGAGACTCCGCATATCCCGTTGGCCGCACGGGCATAGAAGGCCTCTCAGCTGGCGACACAGTGGCTCGCTATCGAAGAGATGAGGATTCCGACCTAAACGACATCAACGCTGCAAGATCGTCACGTATCGCACGCACAAACTGTGAATGCATCTATGCACCTCGTTTCGGAAGCGTCCGAAACGTGACACGGCTCCACGAGGAATCGGTCCCTCTGGGACCTGCTGGAGTTTCCAGTGACAAAAGCCTCGCCAGCCAGACTATTCTTCAACCGCCAGGTAATGCAGCTCAGCTAACAAGCCTGCAGATGGCACGAAAATCAAAATACGGCCTGGCCGTCGAAGAACGTTCAGGGCCACTTGGCGTCGATACTGCGATGCTACCGAACCAATCCCTCGGTCAGGCAAAAGCTGGTGAACGTGTTTACGACACACATGTGAAGTCTGCAGACAAGAAAGAACATGTCGCCGAGTCTGTTGGCATTGATATCCCAATAGCCTGGACACGACTCACAGCGGCCAACGCGGTCTTCAATGACCAAAAAGCTGATATTACTTCTGCAAGTCAGGGAATCGCCACACTGCGAGTTGAGTCTTTAGGACGGGCTGAATTGACCCTGTGCAAACGCTCCGGAAGTGATTCCGCACGAGTCGGTGAAGAAATTGACTTTACAATTGCTTTTTTGAATTCGGGAGACGTGCCGCTCACTGACATTGTGATTATGGATGTCTTGCCACAGCGTTTAAAACTCATTGAGTCCTCACCTGCGGCCAACCTTCCCTCTGAGATCAAAATAGCCCCGGCAGCTGATGGCACAACATCTATATCGTGGCAGCTAGAATCTCCTCTTGAGGCCGGACAGAGCGGATTTGTTCGCATGAGGACTATTGTCCAATAGGCTGTTTCGAACTCCCTAAGGCGAACTTTTGGCTATCAATTGCCGAAGCGGTATGTCTCATAGTAGGCTGCACCATGTCGGGATTAGCATCCTGCCAGTCCTTTATTGCTCAGCAACCACTTCCAGACTCAGAAGAGGCTCCCCTGATGGTTCGTTTTTTCACCGCACTTGGTATTTCACTTTTCTTGCTGCTTTTTTCAGGAAATTTCAGCACGTTGGCCTTTTCCGCTGAACCAGGAACTGCCAATCAAAGCGAAGCCACCAGCTCAGAAATCCCTCCTGTTCCAAAAGGAACTCCCGAGGAGATGCTGGACTACATTCGAACAATAAGGAAAAGCGCTGCACAGCCGACATCACGTGAAGAAATGATGAAATCTATGCAAGCCATTGCAACAGCCACAGTGGAAGCTGCCGACAGAGCACTCTCGCAACTCAAGAATTCCGATGAACTTTTCGATGAGGCCGCGACAGCGAAACTTCAAAGCCTCATGATGCTCAGCCGACTTGGTAATACCGCCGCCTCTTCAGACCTACAGACATTCGCCACAAGCCTGATCGAAGGGCCCTCCCCTACCCTGGCCGTCGAGGCAAAACGGTTACTACTAGTGCAGCAGGCACAAGAACTTTTCACGAAACGAGACGTTGAGAAAGCACCTGCGATAATCAAACAAGCAGGTGAACTCCTAACGGCCAACCCAGATGACACCGCGACTGCTGGTCTTGCAATGCAACTCGCAAGTGCCTTTGAGCATATGCCTGGTGGTGAAGAATTATCAAAGCAAGCCTACGAAACATTCGGACCTATTTTTGCGAAGAGTAAAAACGAGAGTATTCGGCAGATGGCGGAAAGTTTTCAGGGGACACTCCGTCGGCTCTCTCTTCCTGGAAACCCCATGAAGATCACTGGGACCCTGCTCAACGGGCAACCATTCGACCAGAGCACACTTGGTGGAAAAATTGTTCTGGTTGATTTCTGGGCAACTTGGTGCGGCCCTTGTATTGCAGAAATACCGAACGTTTTAGAGCAATATGAAAAGTACCATTCCCAGGGCTTTGAAGTCGTTGGAATTAGCTTGGACCAAGAACGTGAAGCACTTGAAAAATTTGTTACTGAGAGAAAAATCCCATGGCCCATTCTATTTGAGCCTTCGGAAGGATCTGGGTGGCAACACCCACTTGCTTCATACTATGGCATCAGTGGCATTCCTACGGTCATTCTTATTGGCAAAGACGGCAACGTCGTGAGCCTCAATGCTCGTGGTGAGCGACTCGGCGAACTACTCGATGAGCTGTTCAAGGATTCTCCGGGGGGAGGCAGTTGATCTTCGGTGAAAGATTCTTCCGGGAGTCAACGACCCGCTATTTCTCGCCGGGCAGCCCGTTTTGACTCGTCTGGGATCAGGCGTGTCTTCGAGTTAATGCGGACACTCGACGACCCGATCAACCTCTCCATTGGCCAGCCTGACTTTGCAATGCCAGAGGCAGCTTGCAACGCAGCCTACGACGCAATGATGAGTGGTAAAAATGGATACACGGTCACTCAAGGAATACCAGAACTTCGTTCACGCATTTCGAGCGAGGTCCAAGAGCAGCTTGGGCACACCGATCGAGCATTCTGTATCACGAGCGGCACGAGTGGAGCATTAGTCTTAGCACTTATGGCACTCATCGACCCGGGTGATGAGGTCATCATTTTCGAGCCAGCGTTCGTCATGTACCGACCGCTTATTGAATTCTTTGGAGGGCATTGTGTGGCGATCGATCTATCTCCGACCTTTGAGATAGACATAGATGCAGTTACGGCTCGTATCGGGCCAAAGACTCGCGCTGTGCTGCTGAACAGCCCAAACAATCCGACTGGAAAAGTGGTTTCATCCGAAACATTGAAGCGACTGGCTGATCTGACAGACGAGCATAATGTGACGCTTATCAGCGACGAGCTTTATCGGGGCTTCTGTTACGACCACTCTTTTTCTTCAGCTGCAACATTTAGCGAAAACTCTATCATCCTTGATGGATTTTCAAAATCTCACGCTATGACCGGGTGGCGAGTTGGTTACATGCACGGTCCGCCAGAAATCATTGATGCCTGCATTACGCTGCAACAATACACGTTTGTCTGTTCGCCTCAAGCAGGGCAATGGGCTGCTCTTGCAGCAGCTGATTGCGACATGACAGAGTCGTTCGACGCATGCCGAAGAAAAAGGGACCGCCTAGTCGAGGGCCTGCGTGACCACTATGACTTCACACATCCCGATGGAGCTTTCTACCTATACCCAAAAACTCCTGGTAGTTCTGCCGAGCAATTTGCGGAGCTCGCTGTGAAGCAAGAGCAACTACTTATTGTGCCGGGCACCGTATTTGGTCGTGCCGACACTCACTTCCGTATTTCGTATACAGTTTCTGACGACATGCTTGAGCGAGGGATTGAAGCCCTTATTCGACTTGCAGACAGTCACTAACAAGCCGACTACGCACTCTTCGGCCGCGCTGCTGGAACTGGAAGAATTGGCTGTTTTTCATCAACATGCCCTGCTTCGATGAGGTAGCTACTTCCCGTGTTATCAGGGAGATCGAACATCACATCGAGCATCACATCTTCCATGATTGAGCGCAGACCTCGAGCTCCGGTTTCTTTCTTGAGGGCCCGTCGGGCAATAGCTAACAAAGCGTCATCAGTAAATTCAAGCTTGCAACTCTCCATCTCGAAGAGCTTCTGATATTGCTTCACTAGTGCGTTCCGAGGTTCGAGGAGAACTCGAACGAGGGCCTCTGCACTTAACGGCCCAAGTGAAGAAATCACAGGCAGTCGGCCAACAAGTTCTGGTATCAGGCCAAACTCCAAGATGTCGTCGGAATCAATCTGCGGGAGCAACTCCGCCAAGCCTGCCTCTGCTTCTACGCTATTCGACTGACCGAAACCAATGGTTCGCTTGCCAAGACGCCCAGCGATAATCTTGTCCATGCCAACAAAAGTTCCGCCGCAGATAAACAAGATGTTCGAGGTGTCTATCTGCAGGTACTGCTGCTCGGGATGCTTCCGGCCGCCCTGCGGTGGCACATTTGCTACTGTTCCCTCCAGCATTTTCAAAAGTGCCTGCTGGACACCCTCTCCCGAGACATCGCGGGTAATAGAGACGTTTTGACTCGTTTTCCCGATCTTATCGATTTCATCGATATACAAAACACCCCTCTGAGCAGCTTCCACATCAAAATCAGCTGCGCTGAGAAGCTTCAGTAAAAGGTTTTCTACATCTTCACCGACATAACCAGCTTCTGTCAGGGTAGTCGCATCACCAATGGCAAATGGGACATCAAGAATTTTTGCAAGTGTCTTCGCAAGAAGAGTCTTTCCACAGCCCGTTGGACCCATCAGTAAAATATTTGATTTTTCAACATCAACGTCACCACCCTCTGCTCCAATCATCAGCCGCTTGTAATGGCTGTGCACTGCTACAGAAAGAACTCGCTTCGCATGATGTTGCCCGATAACATACTGATCGAGATGCCCGACAATCTCTCGTGGTGACGGAATAGACGTAAAGAGTTGCTTGCTCGTTCCTCTTCTACGCTTCTCTTGATCGAGAATTGATTGACACAACTCAATGCATTCGCCACAGATGTAGACATCACCTGGTCCTTCAACCAGCGGTCCGACATCCCGGTAGCTTTTTCTACAAAACGAACAGAAGGCATTTTTCTTCGTTGTGCCACCGGCCCCCCGGCGTCCAATTCCATTCCCGTCTTTTCCGGTCGGCATCTATTTACTTCCTCCTGTCCTCTCCTGTCACCCACGTTGTTATGGATGACGTCTCGGGTAAATTCCCGGCCACCTTTGAAAAAGGATCACCGAGTGTTCTTATTCTTCGGTATTCATCTTCTTCCAGCACACCTCTATCCCGCAGTTTTTTATATTCCGTGAGTGTTTGCTCCCACGTTTCGTCGCAATCGCCACGACCCGCACCAGTTCCACGGAGTTTTTCACGGATCAGAACGATAACAACGATCCCACAGGCGACGACAGCCAGAAGGATCAATGAATTGATCAGCAACGGGACCAAAGTTACCTGCCTTCCTCTCAAAAGCTGTCTTTGAATTGGAAATCGTGGCCTTTCACCTCGAATTCACAGAGAAATGAATCTACCTATATCTTTTCGTCGCCTCAGGCCACCGCAGGCCACCCTTCTTTCGTCGCTCGCTTCAACAGCCCTGTTTTCGCGAGCCGCGAAGTTGAACGACCCATTGTGCGTTTGAGCCCATGAACCAATTCTGTTGTATCGGAAAAGCACGATTTTCGGAAACAAATGGCCGATATCGATTGTGAGGTCAATGTACGGAGATTTGGAAAGATTCATGAAGTCTATGAATACATTTCGCTTAAACGCTTTGCTATTCCTCTTTCTCTGCCTCGTTGCTGGCTTTTCTGAAGCCTTTTCAGCAACGACGTCAGGGAACTCAGCGAGGTTACCAGAGCTTGTTCGCACCACCCAGCGCCAATTTGCAATACCCTTCCGGCTGCCTAAGCCGGCAACACCGGATGCCCAAGCGCAGCAGGTGGAAATGAGTGTCTCAACTGATTTCGGGCTTACTTGGACACCAGCAGGTTCGACTTCACCGCCAAATTCATCCATCCCATTTGAAGCGAACACTGATGGTGAATATTGGTTTCGTATTCGTGCAATTGACCAAAAGAATAGAGCCCGAGGTGGTGAGGGGCCTGATGCACGAGTTCTTGTTGATGCCGCAGCTCCCCGACTCTCTGGTCGCGTGTGGAAAGGAGCAGATGGCGAAATCGTTTGCCGCTATGCTGCAGCAGACGACTCGATTAATGTGGATTCGATTCTCTTCCAATACCGGCAAACAAGTGGCGACTGGAAATCAATTGCCACCGAGCCCGTTCTTTCAAGAAGTTCACCGGCGCATCTTATTGGTGAAGAAATCTGGTGGGCTGGACAAGAAGTTGATGAATTGACTGTAAAAATCTCTGTTGCAGATAGTGCTGGTCACCGCACAACGAAGCAATTCTCGATGTTATCTACTGATCCAAACGTATCTCAATCTGATCTTGCAAATGAAATAATTGCACCTGCACTTCCGTCACCACTTGCCAGATCCAATCGCCAGCCCCAATCTGTAGTCATGAAGAAACCGATCTCAGAAACGGTTACCACAGGCGTGGGATGGCAACCAACTCCTGGCAATCCGTGGTCAGGCGGGGAACCTGTTGCCTACGCTCAACATTCACCTACCCAAGCCAGAACTACACAAAAACGTAATCATGAAGGAGATTCCACGGCCCCCCTCCTCACAATTTCCTCACCAACACTCGCAGACGCCATAGAGGAAAAGCTTCGGAAACCAAACTCTTCACAAAATCCGGAAACTGGACTTGTAGCGCAATACCAAGGCAGCCCGCTCCATCTCATGCGAGTACAAAGTTTTAGCTGGGAGTACAGTTTTGATGTACCTGAAGACATGCAAGGTCCTTTCCGAGTCGAACTTTGGAGCACTCGAGATGGTGGCCACTCGTGGGAGCGAATCGCAGTTGACGAAGACACTGCAAGTCCTATCGATGTTGAATTCGAGGGGGAAGGCCTCTTTGGATGTCGTCTGGAAATTGTCAGAGATCTCCCTGGCTCTCCAATCTCCCCTCGGGCAGGTGAATCACCATCAACCTGGATTGGAATCGACACAACGCCACCACAAGTCACGAGCCTTGACGTGGCCATGGTTGATGGAAATGACTCTGATGCTTTCGATATTCGATATACATTTGAAGATCCCTTAGCAATTCCAAACAGTGTTCGGCTATCATATTCTCCTCATAAAACTGGTCCCTGGGCCACGATAGCGACGGACCAAGCTACCAACGGCACCTTCAATTGGAAGCCACATCGCTCGCTCCCAAGTCGTGTATTTGTTCGAATTGAGATGCCTGATGCAGCCGGAAACATCGGCGAGAGTGTTACGCTCGAGCCAATCACTCTACGCACGGCTCGTTTCATCGGCACACTTGGCAGTCCTCAGATTTCGCCTACGGACAACCCCTAAAATCAACGTCCATATTTGGGCGGTGCCCTTCTCTACCGGGTTTTCACCAGAGGCTTGACCTCTTCCTGATAAATCTCGCTACACTGCGTACGAGTGATTTTCTTTCGTTCCCAGAGGAGGAGACTAGTGGCAAAAAAAACGGCAGGGGTGCTGGGACTGGATTTGCTGCTCGACCCAAAAAACCTTAGAAAACTAATTATTGGGGAGGATAGCAAGCCATCGATGATTGTGCTCGTTGGTGATGATCAGTTTGTGAATCGCCTGATCCTATCTCGGCTACGAAAGTGTATACACCCGGACGAAGATGACACTTCATGGGCATGCCGTGAATTTTCAGGCGATGATCAGCCTGACCCAAGAGATATTCTCGACGAAGTTGCAACAGTCCCGATGTTTAGTGATGCAGCACGAATTGCTATTGTCCGGCGAGCTGATTCATTTGTTTCAGCGCATCGAGAAATTCTTGAACGTGTTGCGAGTAAAGAATCCGGTTCCGTTGGATTTCTTATTCTGGAAGTACGTAGTTTTCCTTCCAACACCCGGCTAGCGAAAGCCGTGCACCAACATGGCCTCGCTATTATCACTTCAGCACCTCCCAACTTCGACCTTACAAAATGGCTTCGCCAATGGGCACGCCAAGCACACTCAATTGATTTGCCCGCAGCAACAGCAGGCATGATACTCGAACGTCTTGGTGATGAACTTGGTCAAATCGATCAGGCTCTCACAACCCTCGCAACAGCCTTACCTCAGGAAGGAAACCGGACACTTCTGCCGGAGATGGTTGATTCGCTCGAAGGCACGGGGAACCAACGAACCGTCTGGGAAATGGTTGACGCAGCGGCGGCAGGCCGAACGACTGAAGCCATTTCACTCCTTGACAAGCTTATTCAATCCGGTGAAAGCCCTATTGGAATGACTGCTCAAGCAGCAACCGTACTTCGACGCTATTCGACAGCGGCGCGATTGCTGGGAGGTCCCAACCGTCCGGCCAGTCTTATTGCGGCACTGAAAGAGGCAGGAGTCGCGAGCTGGCCAAAAGCCATGAAACAGGCTGAAATGGCGCTACGGAGTCTTGGCAGCCATCGATGTCGACAACTCCCAAACTGGCTGGAGTCTCTCGATCGATCACTGAAGGCGGAAGCATCTCGGGGCCCACGAGCAAGGCTAGCTATTGAGCGTTTCTTCTGCATGATGTCAGCATCGACTGGAAAGCCACACAAACAATCTAAAAACCGAACACATTCTTAACGAAAGCTAGTGATGACTGAAAAAATGATGAATGAGCAGTCCGAGGGAACTGAACGGTGGGGCAATCCGCTGGCCGATCGTTATGCCTCGAAAGAGATGGCATATATTTGGAGTGATCGGCATCGATATGGGTTATGGCGAAGAATGTGGCTCGCGCTTGCTGAAGCAGAGGCGGAGATGGGATTACCCATAGCTGCCTCCCAGCTTGATCAGATGAGGCGACATCTAGACACTATTGACTTCGCGAAAGCAGCAGCGTTCGAACGCCAGACACGACATGATGTATTCGCTCACCTTCACACCTTTGGAGAAGACTGCCCCGAAGCCAAGCCTATCATGCACCTCGGGGCAACAAGTGCCTACGTAACAGACAACACCGATCTTTTCTTGATTCGTGAATCACTCGACCTTGCAACAGCCCGTTTGGCAACTGTTGTTGAAAGGCTCGCGAGCAAAGCACGCGAAACCAAGTCAATAATCTGTCTTGGGCGTACGCACCTACAGCCAGCTCAACCAACTACCATAGGAAAGCGAATCTGCCTCTGGATTCTTGACCTCCTTCTCGACTTGGAGGAACTCCATCATCGACGCGCACACCTGTGTGCCCGTGGCGTTAAAGGGACAACTGGCACACAAGCCAGTTTCCTTGAGTTATTTGACGGAGACCATGAGAAAGTAAGGCACCTTGATGAACTTGTTTCGAAAAAAATGGGTTTTGAGAAATCGTTTCCAGTCACCGGACAGACATACCCTCGGAAAATTGATTCCCAAGTTCTAGCAACTCTTGGTGGCATCGCAGAATCGTCACACAAATCTGGAAACGATCTTCGAATTGCAGCGGCATGGGGTGAACTCGAGGAGCCTTTTGAAACTGATCAAGTTGGATCATCTGCAATGCCGTACAAGAGAAACCCAATGAGAGCGGAACGAATGTGCGGCCTGAGTCGTTTTATCATGGGTCTTCAGCAGACAGCTAGCCAAACGGCTGCAGTGCAGTGGTACGAACGAACACTCGATGACTCGGCTCCTCGCCGCCTCGTACTACCACAGGCTTTTCTTGCAACAGACGCCGTACTCGTAATCTATTCAAACATCGCTGGTGGACTTGTTGTCCTTCCCGGAAGCATTCGTCGTAATCTTGAGCAGCACATTCCATTCTTGGCTAGCGAACGCCTCTTGATGGCTGCAACAACCGCGGGAGGTGATCGACAGGAACTTCATGAAGCCATTCGTCGCCACAGCCACGCAGCTACAGCAGGCATTCGTGATGGTCGTGATAACGATCTGATTGAACGCCTCGCAGCGGATCCGCTTTTTAAGAATGTTGATCTACAAGCCGCACTGACAATAGAAGGCCTTGAAGGACGAGCTGTTACTCAGGTTGATGAGTTTCTTGATGGCCCAGTGAAAGAAGCCCTGAAGAACTGTCCTGAACGGACAGATGAAAGCGAATTGCGGGTGTAATGACCACTACCCATTACGCTGCCACCGCACCTTGGGATCCGCCCGCAGACTCCTTAACTCTTCACGCAACTCACTCGGAGTCATCCGAATTTTTCTTTCAAAACGGAATCGCTGAAGCCACCAATCCACAGCAGAGACAATGCTTGCGACTGCCAAAATGCCCCACAGATAGTTCACAGCCGCAGACAGCACTTCACTGTCCTGCCCTGCCCCACGACCAAGACCCACCGGCAAATCACCCAGAACAATAATGAGCGGACCTGCCAATAACCAAGCCGCAGTGACAAGAACAGCAAAACCAACAAAAGAAAGCACGACCCGAACAACAGTGGCCGCGGATACAATACGTTGTAAACCAATGCTTGGGTCAATCCGCTCAAACCGAAAAGCAAGGCGGTCAATTCGCCATGCCGCACCGTCAAAAAGTGTGCGAACGAGCAACAGAACACTGAGAGCAAGTACGACAACAACAATTGTCGGAAAAATGAGTGGTAGAAAAATATGATACCCCCCCCCTTTTCCAGTCATTTGAATATTTTCGATTGCAGCGACTGCAGCTGAGACAGTCGCACGAAACCAAATTGGTAGTGCAACCAAAACCACTGCTGCCATAGCAGGCCACCCCAACACAGCACCCGTTGGAGCCAGCCCTTTATTCCGAGCGTCCTCTCTGCGACGAGGCGTGGCAGGAAGGTTTCGATCATGGCTTTCACTCACTGATTCAACCTCCCGTCTCGATAACACCCTGATTGGCTGCAGGATATATTGAATCTACTGATCCAAAACTAGCTTCGAATGGAGCGCGGAGAATTTCTCCTGCATGACCAGCCCACTGCTGGCTTCCGACAATCAGACCACCGAGCATCACGGCAGCTGCGATACCCTGCACAAGCCCCGGGCCAGGTGTGACTGCTATAGAACGCATGCAGATTGTTGCCGTCAGATGTGCTGTTATCACGGCAACCAGAATCGGAGCGGAAATCATGAGAGCCAGCTGAAGACAAAGAGATGGCAACTCGATTAGCCTCATTACTATTGGCACTCCAAGAAATTCATTTGTTCCAGCAAGTGCACCTACAGGCATCTGCAGGAAACTATCGATTAATCCTGCAACTACTAACTGCTGACCGCCGGCTGCGACAAACGAGGCAAGGCCTACCCACCCACAAAGACGGGCGACACCAGGGCCACCACTACCACCCGGCGTAAAAACATCTGCCCAATTGAGTCCTGCGACATTGGCAAACACACTACCCACAGACTCGAAAACTGTAACCAAAAAGCTTATCGACAAACCAAGACAGCCGCCAACGAGTAGTTCTGAAAATATCATAGGGAAAAACAATTCTTCAGTCCGGTTCTGTACCTGCACCACCGAGATCGCTACTGGCGCAGCCGCAAGACCAAGAATGAAGAGCATCGCAAGTCGAAGATGAACGGTCCCACCCGGAAAAAGCCGCATACCACCACCGAGCAAAACACCAGCAATGCGAGTCAGCACTCCGGCAGAGACAAACAACGTTGACTCCGAAAATAACTCAAAGAACCCCATGTTGGCTACTGATTCCGTGGCCAGCAAAACACACGCCGATGTCATGAGAAATCGCACCCCTCCTTAGGGCGAAAGAACACTAGCCTGAAAAAGGCTCACAAATCGTTCAATCATCCAACCACCTGTTATGAACATGACGGCCACCATGACCACAAGTCGTGGAACCATGCCAATGAGCGGTTCGTGGATTCCAGTGGCTGACTGCAAAACCCCAACCACCAATGCCACCGACAGGCCTGCCAAAAGGGCTGGAGCCAGCAGCAAACCGCCTTCCATGAGTGAATGCCGAACGAGTGAAACAAGATCAAAGCTTGCCATACAACACTTCCTGAAAACTGTCAGACCAGAGTGACAAAAACAATAGAACCGTGAAAGCTACGACGTATTCAGGCAAACCCCATCGAGCAGCCCCCGAACAACAAGAGACCAGCCATCCGCCATGACGAACACGAGCAACTTCAACGGAAGAGAAACAATCGTAGGGGGCAACATGACAAGACCCGTTGAGACAACCAGCGTTGCAACAACGCAATCAAGAACAAGAAATGGCAGCAAAATACGAAAGCCGATCATAAATGCGACCTCCAGTTCACTCACAAGAAAAGCAGGCAGGAGAACCTCGGTAGGTATTTCGTCATAGCTATCGACCTGCTTCATACCACCCGGGTGTCGCTGAAGAAATAACGCAACGGTGTCACGATTATCCGCTTCCTCTATTTGATATGCCATCCAGCGACGAACCGGGAGACTTCCACGTTCCAATGCTTCCTGAAGCGTGATTTCTCCTGCCTGATAGGGCTCAATGCCGGCTTGATAGGCAGAGGTCCAAATTGGCCACATAACAAGTGCTGAGAGAAACAATGCCAGCGATGTAATAATTTGGGTTGAAGGAAGATTCACAGTGCCGATAGCCTGCCTTGTGAGTGACAAGACGACCGACATTCGAACAAAGCATGTTGTCATGAGCAAGAGCGCAGGCGCCAAACTCATCACACCGAACGTTAATGCCGCTGGCAGGAGACGATCGGCCCAACGACGATCAAAAAAACCTGTTATGTCTGCAGGCAACTGATCTTCGCTCGATGGCGAAACACTCTTGGCAGTGTCTCCGGCATCGGGACTACCGCTCACTGTTTCCGACTGCGACCGATCTACATCTGGCTGAATTTCTTGAGCCTTGGCACCTGATGAAATCAGAGCCAGCACCAGAGCGAGGATGATTTTTTTCAATTTCAAATCGGAGGCAGTCATTACGCCACCTCAGACTGATGTGAACGAATAGAGCCACTTCCATTCTCTTCCTGAACCGACTGAAGAACATGAGTGACATCAGCATCACTCGAATCATCACCAGCTATTGAATGGCCCGCCAAAGACCGGAGAGTCTGTTCTCCGCGACAGGCTGCAGCAATCCATTCTGTAGCGAGAGGGTCATCAAGTTCCGAGAGCGTCTTCGGGCCACCGCTCCCTACGCTCACTAAGAGTGTCTTTGGTCCGAAACGAACAATTCTAACTGGTTGCCCGCCGCCTAGCGTTGCCTCACCAAGTAACTCAAACACATCGCTAGGCATTTTAAACACTGTCCGGCGACTAAAAAATCGAATGCCGACCAACACCATTCCAGCAATACCCACCACCGCCCACGCCTTCCAGTCAAAAGCCATCTCGCTGTTCCAGGCAAGGTCACTTGACTGCTTGGAAGGTTGACTTGCCGAACTTCCTTCCAGAGAAAGTGGAATACTAGGCAAACTACCGATCGTCCTGGGAGAGTTAGGCACGTCATCGGCACACATCGCAACTGGAGCAGAGAAGGATATTACCACTATAAAAACATGGCCTAACCACTTCTCGTAATAAGCAAAAGTTTTCATAGGGCTCACTATGCCTCATCCTGCCCTTCGTACTGATGCGACCGCCTGAGTGTCGCCCAATCAATCAGACCACGGTCATGATCACTTAAAGAGTCCGACCGCTGCACCTGCTTTCGCCACGCCGGCCACCACATCAGCACTACGGAAAGTCCTAATGCCATGCACCCATATATCGCGACGCGTTTTCCTGTCACTGCGGATCGTATTGAAAAATCCTGTTCAACCGGAAGAAAGGCTGACAAAGAGTATGTCGGTGACACCGTGGGCTGAGCGTCACTACGACTTTCCTGATTTGGGAACTTCTCATCAACCTGATCGCTGCGAGCCGCACCGTGACTTACATACCGAGTAATCGTGACCACAGCACGACCCCATGGTTCAGTGGCAGGAACCAATCCTGCAACAAGCTGGCGAAGCCTCTTAATTTCAGAACCCGCTGGATCTGCGTCGTTTGCGTAAATTCCTTCACGCAAACGATCAAGGTACGTTTCGGGAATCGCCACAGAAACATGGACGACCTGCCCAACGCTCTGCTTGCGTTTCACACTGCTTAGGCCAACGCCAACAATTGCAGGCACGTTTGCGGCAGCCCTGACATCGCCTCCCGTTTCTTCTTTGCCTTGGACATCTTCAGCAGCCAACTCGATGGCAGAGGCGTTCACCTCAACGAAAACGCCAGGAATGAAAGCCAACGCCTGCCTTATCTTTGCATTGACATGCAGCTCATACGCGACAGCTCTGGCTCGATCTGGGTCTGTGGCAACAAATTCAGCATCTGACACGAGAGGGCCATCAAACACCTGTCCACTTTGCAGATTGGTGAGTGCAACCTGCTCAACGCGAAGCCCTGCGATTGAAGAGGCAACAAGTACGCGAATAGCCTGAACTCGATGTCGATTCAGTTCTTCGCCTGGCTCTGTACGAACACTGACACTCGCCGTTTGTGCATCTACCTTCGCATTACGAAACAGACCTTCTGAATTACTTCCAGAATAAAGCACTGCAGCCTGCTCGATTCCTGGCATTGTCCGAATCACCAGCGACAACTCTTCCTGAGTAGCGACCCGCACCAACTCCGCTTGGGTTTCCTTACTTCGCCAAGGACTGTCACTTTCAACGGCTCGTCGCAGACTTCCACCGAATTCCGGAGGCAATGCACCGGCGTCAACAACTGCCCTCAGATAGCCACTCTGCTGACCACCATCCACATAAAGACGACCATCGACTACGCGATATGAATCAAGCCCAGCCCGATCAAAGACAGCTTCTATAACAGCTAGATCAGCCGGGCCGAGAACCGCTCCTGCGAGCAACTCAACTTCGCCAGCCTTCTCCTTCTCAGGAAAATCAATAAACAAGCCGCCAGCCACTGCAGCAAGCAGCAGAAAAAACAGGCCAATTACTTGAATCGGTCGTATGCCAGACTGACGTCTTGAACCAGCTTCGATTGCTGCATCCATGCAGAAATCTCCATTTCAGGAAGGCGAAATAATTAAGCAGCCATTCGCTGCGAGACCGCCTTCGGGACCCGTAACGTCACCGCCACACCGCCCTCGGCACAATCATCAAGCCGCACATCTCCACGAACCTGATCAAGCAAGTTTTGCTGGACACTTACATGCACGCGACCAACAACACCGCCACCAAGCCCCTGCCGTTCCGCAAGTGACGGACCACTATCGGCAATTTCAATCTCGACACAATCCGGATACTCAACACTTGTAACCAAAACTTCTGCAGTACGTGCCATCGCCGCATTACCAGCGGCAGCCCGCACCGCATCTCGGAGCCAAACACTGAGCAGCTCCTTCAGGACAGCAATATTGCCATCAAATTTATGAGCACGAGGAACATCGACTGCTACATGGGGCAATGGTACCCCCGTATCAGCATGATGCCGTTGTAAATCGCTCACAACGTCTTCTACTACTCCTTGCAAAGCCGCCCCATGACCCCAACTGTCAGACTGCAGTGCTGTTACCGATTCCTTCATCATAGAGCCTTCTTACTTTGAGCATGTCCGAACTAGACAAGAGCGGTTACCTGATCATTTGGCACACGGCAAACCTCATCCATAATCCATCGATCAATATCACCAACAATATCTGCCAACTGCACCCGAGGAAATCTGCTTTTACTTTTATCTCGGTACACACGAAGTGATAAAAGTCCACCGGCAGCATGAAAGAGCCGTAATGTTTTATCAATGTCACGGGCCATCAATGAATCAGCCGCGTTAGCTCTTTCGTCACAGCACAGCATCATCGGCAACGAGCGAACACACTCAAACTGACCTAGCAAGCCTTCGTTGACAGGAAACTGACCGTTCACCGAAACAACACCGGCAAATGATTCTGGATTTTGACATGCCAAACGAAAAGCATTCTCCCCACCTGCTTCAACTCCAATAAGATAAACTCGACGACGATGGACACTGTATCGTTCAACCATCGCGTCAATCGCCTGAAAGCAACTTTCAGAATCAGAGGGGACAGCAGGCAACACCGCAAGATAGTTCCGCAGACTCATCCGCATCATTGTACGACCCAGGTCAAAGGAAGTATCAGTCGATTGTGGAAGCCAGACAAGCAGTGGATAGTCATACCCCGGCTCGTAACCGAGAGGTAAAAAGACGCGATCTTGTATAACCTCAGGCTGGACACAGCAATCGCTACTCAGGCGATCCCAACATGATGACATACCATGAATGCCACTGTGGTCTTCAATCCAGCGGCTACTTTGATTAACCATTCCGGCTCCTCTGCAAAATTCTCGATGCACATACCAGTTTCTTTGACTGGCGGCTGTCTCCACAAACAATCACGTTCATGGCACCATGCTTCGGGTTTTTAACGCAGTAGTACAATCCGGGCAATGGCAGCATTACCCGTTAAAAACGACGGGCTCAGAAGGAACTGGCTGGCGGGGAGACCTGGGAAGGCTGGCGAACCTTTTGGCTAAGCCGTCAGTCGACCCATGGCAGCAACAAGCTCTCGAACTGCGTCAATGCTTTTATTCAATGCCGCTTTTTCATCGGGTAAAAGCGAAAGTTCTATGATTTTCTCCACTCCACTGCCGCCTAAGATGACTGGGACACCCACAAAATAGCCACCAACACTGTACTCAGAATCACAATAGGCCGCACAAGGAACCAACCTTTTCTTGTCCCGAACAACGGCCTCGACCATTTGGGCACTGGCCGCAGCTGGAGCGTAATACGCGCTACCTGTCTTGAGCAAACCGACAATCTCAGCGCCTCCTTTTCGTGTCCTTTCCACAATTGAATCAAGTCGGTCACTGGCTATCAATTGGGTGACTGGTATACCCCCAACACTCGTACAACTCGGGATTGGAACCATCGTGTCCCCGTGCCCACCAAGAAGGATTGCAGTGATGTCTTCAACACTCACGCCTAATTCCATGGCCAGAAATGCACGGTATCGTGCCGTGTCAAGGATGCCTGCCTGGCCCAGCACACGCGATGGCGGAAAACCAAGCACCTGAAATGTCCGTTGCACCATCGCATCGAGCGGGTTGGATACAACGATGACAATCGCATCAGGACTGGTATTTTTGATCTGCTCAGCAACGTCACCTACAATTTTTGCATTTGTGGACAGGAGGTCGTCCCTGCTCATGCCAGGCTTGCGAGCGATTCCGGCCGTGACCACTATGACATCACTCGCAGCCGTATCAGACCAATCAGTTGTTCCTGTAATCTTCGAATCAAAACCCATGATTGGTGAAGCTTGAAAGAGATCAAGAGCTTTACCTGCAGGCATTCCCTCAGTTGCCGGGATATCGAGAAGGACAACATCGCCTAACTCCGCAGCTGCACACCAATGTGCGGTCGTGGCCCCAACGTTTCCGGCACCAATAACTGAAATCTTGGCTCTTCTCATTTCCTTACCTCTTGTTTGAATCTCGGAACTCTTCTTGACCACAAATACTGGGTATATCCCAGACTGACATAACGGAAGCACGCCAGGCTCCTCGATAACGCTTTGGCTCGGAAAACCAACTAACATCCTGTCGCAAAAGCATTTCTGAGTGTTCAGTGTTGCGAATCTTGCAAAATCAACAAGCGTTGGTCAATTTGACCGAGAAATCAGATGTTCTCTAACCATTTTTTTGACCTAAAAGTCCTATGGAAGTTGAATTTCGTCGGGAAGAGTATCTGTCAATCGAGAACGACGCCTACTCTGACAAAACCCTTTGATAATCCACACAACCAATGCGAGAGCAGTGAGGACAGGCAACCAAGTCATTCCGCCAGGAACCTGCAAGGGCTGCTTTGCAGGCAACCAAGACGGACTTTTCCCAATGAGCAGCGGCGACTCCTGAGGCCGTCCTGTCCCAGATCCATTCCTCTGGCGACTTAAACGCTGCGTGACATATCGGTATCGCTTAAAAATAAAACCGGCAATTTGAATTGGTTCATTCACTTGTTCACCAATGGGCAACCCCTGAGGCAGTTCTGTACAACAGAAAACAAGTGGGTATGTATCTTGGAAGTCCTCGCCAATCTGGAGTAGGGGCGTCGCAACAAAAATGAAAATCTCCCAGTAGTGATCACTGCCGAGTATGTCCTGATACTGACCTGGTTCCACAAGAACTTTTGTAATGCGACGAGCTGTTCCACTGAGCACTATCTGATCACCGCGATGCAGCGGCAACCAGTCACTGGCAGGGTCAAGCAATGACACAAGCGATGTGTCATTGAGTAGAGGGGCGTCAGGGATATCTATTTGGCTTTTACTCGCCGAAAGACTGGCATAAAACGCCTCTGCCTCTGACGCTTGTAGAGGCATACCGTCATCAACCGATGTAAACAGGCCATAGTCCATGCCAAGTCTTCCAAACGGGGTCTGCGGACACCATTCCAGTCTCATCGCTACTGCAAGAATCGGCTTTTTGTTTTGCGTGTTTGATGCACGATCCGGGACGTGAAGCAGGATCACTGATGCCCCACCTTTTTCATGGAGATTGGTATCGACGGATAAACCAACAGGAAGATCAGGCACCACCACCCACGCCTTCTCTGCATTATTCAGTTCGAGCTGTACTGCAAAGATGTCTTTCGACTTTGCGATCATTGCCACATCGTCTGGAGCTGTGATTCTGATGACCTTGGTGATCTGCCCCCGCATGCGAACGGATCGACATTGCTCCTGACACTCCTTCGCTTGACCACTTTCAAATTCAACTGAACTACTTGCCCATTCCTGCCGCCATTGATTTGGGGCCCCCTGAAAACGGTCCAGCATCCGGACCATCAGTTGGAATTCACCACTGGAAAGAGAGAATTCTTTTCGCTCGGCAATGACCGAAGTTTGCTCTTGTACGTATGCCGGAGAAAGCCCCCAGGTCGAAAAATATTCTGCTGGTGACTGAACGGCTGATGATGCAGTCGCACCATTAAGTACGAACAAAAGAAAGAGTGCGGTCGTACCCTGCATTCGTGCGTAGAAAAATCGAAAATTCTCAAGTCGATACACTTGGCACATGATTTTCATGCGAACTTCCCGGTGAACCATCGGAAACATGAGGCACCCCGGTCACAGGGACGACGATGTTGGTGGCATCGCTGCCTTCAGCATGTTGTTGCCGCCGCATCTCTCGCCAGACATAGAGACCGAATGATCCAGCAAGCGTGAACGGCATAGCAATCATCAAAAGAATGCTATAAAAGTATCCGCGAGCTATATTTGCCCCCTCACTATCAGCTGCCTGCAGCCCGTCTTTGCAGGTTGGGCACCCCCACGCATCACTGCCTACGGCAATGGTAACAATCAACACGAGTAGCCAGACCACCACATACCTTTTCATATAATAATTATAGTCGATTCGTTCCACCAAGACAGGGACGATCATTTTCTACTCGGTGCCGGCTAAAACAAAGACTCCGGAAGGGTTTTCACTAATCTCCACGCGGCTCTTCACGTTGTCTGGAAACAGGTCACACAAATCATCAGCCAGTCCTTTGATCTTGAAAGACGACTTTGTGAATGGTGTTGTTCTCTATGACAAAGAACGACACGTGCATTTCTGATTAAGCACTGTTTCGGCATGGCCTTTTCGGCTTGGGTAGAAAACGTACACCATGAAGTAAATGATGACACCAGTCACTGATACATACAACCAGATTGGCAACGTGACTTTCCCCAATTGTCGATGACGATGCCAACTTCCACGAAACGCAAGAACAAACATGGCGACTGCCAGCACTGGAACTGCAACTGCCAGAATAATATGAGACACTAAGATACAGAGGTAAACGACCCGTATTAGCCCCTGCCCACCAAACGAAACATGGCCAACTAGATAATGGTAGGCCAAATATGAGATGAGAAAAATTGTTGAAACTGAAAAAGCTGCAATCATGACCACCCGATGAGCTTTCCAGTTACCGCGAGCAATGAGAGCCCATCCCAGAACAAGAAGTACAGCGGCGATACCATTGAGGACCGCATTAAATGTCGCAAGCCACTCATACCCCATTAATTCGGTCCCTCGGCCTTGGCAGTCGTATCATCTTCTGCAAGGACATCACGAATAAGTTTTTTCAGCCGTTCCACTCTGTCTTCCTGCAACAGATGATAACTGCCGCGAAGTCGTCCCTCCCGATCAAACACAGCGCCTCGCTCAGAATGCACACCAATTTCTACTGGCAGCAGAAATGTCTTCGTGCCAACCCTTTTAATGACGTCCATATCACCGGTTAGAAATTTCCACCGCTGAGGATCTGCCTCAAAACGGTCGGCGTAGTGCTCCAACGCGGCAGGAGTATCATTCTCAGGATCACAAGTCAGGCTTACAGCAACAAAATTCGGATCGTCTATCTCACGAAGGATATCGGCGATTGCCTGATTTTCACGGAAACATGGGCCCGGACAATTGGCAAAAAAAACACTTCCCATCCACACCTTGCCTTTCAGGTTTACCGAATCGAACTGATTCCCCTCTTGGTCCGTCAGTTCAAATCTCGCCGCAGGTTCACCCAGTGAAATCTGAGTCGCATCGGGGGCACTTTGACTTTCGTTTAGGCTGACAGGCTTCGAACGAGTCTGCACCTTTTCGAAGTCACTGGAATCGCCACAGCCAATGAAGCAGGTGGCCAGAAGTACCAGGAAGGCGGACAGTCGCTTTTTACTTCGTATTTTATTCGTGATCATGCTTCTCAACTTCACCTGATGAATCAGCGGATGCAGCTTTCTCTAACAGCAAAACATCGGACCCACGGGCCATGTGGAGGGCACGTTCCTGAGCAACCATACGGTTCCGCAGGCCAATATCTGGTATCAACATAATGGCCAGGAAGATGGCCATCATAGCTGCAGGAATTGTGAGCACGTACTTCCAGTTGGCCTCCCATAGGACGTGCATGAAAAACAGCACTACAAGCAATGCCTTGGTACACGAAACTGCCATCATGAAGGCCCAGCCGACTTGCGGCTCATCTCTCCACGGCCAGTAGGGCGAATAGGTCAAGAACGACATTGTTGTCAAGAAGCATAGAGCGACGAACACAGCCATGTACTGCATAATTCCGCCATGCTGCTCATGTGCTTGCTCGTCCTCTGCAACACTTTCAATATCTTCAGGCAACTTACCTGGAGAAGTAATTGGCCCGTGCGTTACATTCGAACTCTTGTGGGGCTCTGAATTGCTCATAACTGCCTTCTTACGAAGCGATCTGAAGTATTTTCAACAAATATCTTCAAAACAAATACAAAAGTGGAAAAAGAAATATCCAAACGAGATCTACAAAATGCCAATACAGACCGGCATTTTCAATCATACCAGCGGTTTTAGGACCGAGTTCATAAAGAAGTAAAATACTAAATACAATCAACCCAACAATGACATGGATTGCATGAAAGCCAGTCAAGAAGAAATAGGTACTCGCCCACATATTCCCTCCGGGTATCACGGCCGGTAATTGAAGCCATGCAAATGTGTCATTGAGTCCACCGCCATGGTCATGGCTATCGGGCCCTTCTCCCGGCAGTGGCATGATCTGATCTGCAACAACTGCAAGATCAAACGCCTGCTGATCGGGGTTATTAACCATGTCTCTGACTTGCTTCAGGCGGCGACGGCCCGTGATCTCAGCATCTGAGAGTTCGTTTTCAGGTCGCGCATCGAGCTCCTTCAACTTCGCAAGGATTGCCGGATCACTCAGTCTTGCTCGCACGGCTGAACCGTAATAGAGATCAGGACGCTCATAAATCCTTCCACGTGGAGCCCATGGATAAATACCATGGTCAAATTTGGAAGAATATTCATATGCTTTCACACCAAGAAAAAGAGAGCCCAGTATGAGAGTAATGAGCATCCACGCTTTTGCGAGAGACCGCTTATTCGCTCGGGCTGCCTCAAGTGCAAGTACAACGGTGACGCTAGAACAAATGAGCACAAACGTATTGAAAGCACCAATTGGCTCACTCAGGTGGACATGATGGGGCTTGGGCCACACGGCAGCACCAAAGCGAAGGACGACGTAACTGCCGAGCAAGGCCGCAAAAAACATGATTTCTGTCGACAGAAACAACCACATGATAAGTTTGCCTCGAGAGAGCGGCAAACCGGGTTGATATTGGAGAACTGGCCCATGGTGTCCGTGACTTTCATGGCCAATGGCAGCTGAAGCATTCATAAAACGTGTCGAATATCTTGAGTCGTGTGGTAATTCAAAAACAAAAAAGAACTAGAGGTACGAACCTGTCAATATCTTTGGGGCACTAAAGGCTACTGCAGACGTCATAAGAATCAAAAGTACGCCCAACGAAGTGAAGAGGAGAATACGAGCGGACCGATCATCTCGTCGGAAAGCAAAGTTTACGGAAACAAGCACGTACACGGTAGATGCAAGTGCCGCAGTGAGAAACATCCGGATACTGCCGCTTGGTACTGCCATTGCCAAACTTACTGGAATCATGGCGAGAGCTGCTGCTAAAGACTGACCCGCTGCTCGTAAACCGCTAGGGTCAGTAACAGTGAGCATTTTAAGATCCGCCAAGTCATACTGTTTGCGATAGAGCCAGGCAATAGCCATGAAGTGAGGGAACTGCCATAGATAAAGCACTGTGCCAAGGGCTGCTACAGCGAGCGATGCAGAAATATCACCAGCCAGTAACTGCTGCGGTCCATCTGCAGCAAGCCAGCCAATCGCAATGGGCAAGGCACCTGCCACAGCACCAATTGCCGTATTGAGTGGGGTGATTCTTTTTAGTGGCGTATAGACCCCTACGTAAAGAACCCACGTAAGCATTGCCACGCATGCAGCCTGCAGGTTTCCGGCCAACCACACGCATCCAGAGCCTCCAATGAAACCTACTACAACGAGGAGCCAGGCAGAGCGATTTGACAGTCGTCCAGCAGCAAGAGGCCGTGACGCCGTACGAGCCATCAGCCTATCTGTATGTCTTTCAAGTATTTGATTTGCGATACTTGAACTCGCTGCTACGACTGCTGTGCCAAACAAAACGCCGACCACAGATAACCAATTCAATTCACGAGAACCGGACGTGAGCCACATTGCCGCAAATACAGTTACAAGCACCATCATTGCGATACGCGGTCTCACGAGTTGAGAGGCATCCGCGAGCAAAGTACGCCCTGTTCCTTCTCGAGGGCGTGTCGACGTATCAGATATGACGGATGATGGGGGAGAGGCGAGATGATGCTGGGCAACTAATTGCGTCACGCTAATGCCCTCCGTCGAGAAACTAGTTTGACACCTGCTGCCTCGGGCAGCCCACCACTCGCAATACAATAAACAACGCTTGCTCCAAGAATCATCATTCCAACAAGAACATGACCTGTTACAACAAGCGACGACAGACTGCTCCTCGCAACAACTACTGCAGTCGTCTCGGGGACTCTGCTAGCAACAGAGTCCGGCAGCAACCCAAGCGGCAGTCCCCAGCTAACAATCCAGGCTCCAAACCCGAGAAGGACTTGGCTGCAAACGAAAAAAAGAATGGTCGATGACAAGAATCGACGACCGACACTTCGAGTACCACTGGCGCCCAAAAAGCCGAACGACTCACATACAGCAGCCAGACTCAATACTGCAACTGTCGCAGCACCAACGAGATGGAACAGAACGAGCCAACGAAACGTGCTCGGCCCCACTGTTGGATCTAAATGACGTAGCTGCGCTCCAGCTACAAGTTGAATGTAAGAGGCAAACAGAAGACCACTTGCAATCCATCCGCCAAGGGGCATTCCCGAACCGACTGTTTCCGCCCTTTCCTGGTTATCCTGAAATCGTCGCGATGTCAGCGTAGCAACCGCCACGGCAACCGAGAAAAACAATGGGCCCGTGCATGCATGAACTTTGGCAACAGTTTTGTCATCGAGTAAAACACGAAGCCCTCCAAGAACGCCTTGCAGCACGACAAGAAAGACTGCAGCTACAACCAAACCACGAACCATAGACGACTGACTCGTCTTCCAGACGGCCACGGCCAAAACAAGCGATAAAAAACCAACGGAAGCACCAAGAAGCCTGTGGCCATGCTCCAGGAACAGATCCCATGGGCCAAAAAACCATTCCGCAAAAGGGAACAGGAACATGTTGTGCCCGTATGTGCCTGGCCAGTCTGGAACAGCCATGGCTGCCTCATACGTGGTAACGAGGGCACCAAAAGTGAGCAGCACGCCTGTTACAGCGACAAGGCACCATGCAATCCAATGAGCCACGTTCGGGCTCTTCACTGCACTGTGTGGCGGGCTTTTTTTATCTGGCATGATAGTAATTGAACGGAGAACAACCCTTTAGTGGGCCGCGGCGGCGGCGGCGGTTGCAGCTGCATTCGGTGGATCCGTCTGCATCAGGTGGTCGCTTTCAACACCGGGCACTGAATACTCATACGGGCCACGGTGGACAATAGGCTGGAAATCAAAATTGCCATGACCGGGAGGGCTCGGCGCCGTCCATTCCAAGGTATTTGAATTCCAGGGATTTCGGCCAGCTACTGGACCATAGAACATGCTCCAGAAGAAATTAACTGCGAAAATAATCTGACTCGCCACCATGCCGATAGCACAATACGTCATGAACGCATTAAGCGGTTGCAGGTGATGAAACGTTTCGTAATGGTACGCATCTGCGAGCCTACGGGGAAAACCAACCGCCCCCAAAATATGCATCGTAAAGAAGGTGCCGTTCAAGAAAATAAACGTTAGGAAGAAGTGCACTTTGCCCCAGAACTCATTCATTGTCCTTCCAAACATCTTGGGAAACCAGAAATAAATAGCTGCCCAAACACCCATTGCAGTCCCAGCAAAAAGGACATAGTGGAAATGAGCAACTATGAAATACGTGTCATGGATGAAAATATCAACGGGAGTGGCCGCCATGAAAATCCCAGACAGTCCACCGATAATAAACATGGAAACAAAAGACAGCGCAAATAGCATCGATGTCGTAAACTGGATTCGGCCACCCCAGATTGTTCCAAGCCAATTAAATGTCTTCACAGCACTCGGTAAAGCGATCATCATCGTGGAGACCATAAAGGTGACCCCGAGAGCGGGATTCATACCTGACATGAACATGTGGTGTCCCCACACAATGAAACCCAACCCAGCAATTCCTGCAACTGAGTAGACCATCGGGCGGTATCCGAACAATGGTTTTCGCGCGAAGCACGTCAGGATATCCGAGACCATGCCCATTGCCGGCAAGATCATGATGTAGACGGCAGGATGGCTATAAAACCAGAAGAGATGCTGCCACAGCAATGGCTGACCTCCACCAGCTGTCGCAATAGCATTATTTACGATGTTACCCTCGGGCGTGAAAAAACCTGTCCCGAGAGACCTGTCAGCTAACTGCATGAAACCAGCCGCAGTAAGCACAGGGAGCGCGAAGGCCTGAAGAACGGCCGTGATAAACATCGCCCAAATTGTCATAGGCAACCGGAACATCGTCATACCTGGCGCCCGCATCAGTATTATTGTGGTCATGTAATTCACGCTTCCAAGCATTGACGACACGCCAACGAAGGTAAGGCCAATAAGCCAGAGCGTTTGCCCCCACCCAGCACCAGGAGATGAATTCACATTTGTTGCGAGCGTTGGATAACTTGTCCAACCACTCGAAGCCGCCCCACCCTCGACAAAGAAACTTGAACCAAAGGCAATAAACGCAGGCCACATGAACCAATAGCTCAGCATGTTGAGCGTCGGAAACGCCATGTCATCAGCACCGATCATCAGCGGGATGAGAAAGTTACCAAATGCACCAGCAAGAATTGGGATGATTACGAGAAAAATCATGACCGTTGCATGCATCGTAAAGAGCATTGTGTAAAACTCTGGCGCCATTTGCCCGCCTTGTTGGGCAAAAAGCTTTCCAACAACAGGCACGTCTGACCAAGGCCAGGCCACCTGCCAACGCACGGCTAGTGCGAGTAGGCCCCCAATGAGAAACCAAAGAAGCGTTGAAAAAAGAAATTGGAGGCCAATAACTTTATGATCTTTCGAAAAAACATATGTCGAAAGAAACGTTGACAGCCTTTGTGCCGAAGACGGCTGGGTGTGCACAAGAGTCTCTTGCTTCTGTGGTGCATCCTGAACGCTTGTTGCTTTCGTTTCTACAGTACTCACGGCTAACCTCATTAGTGAAGCGGTTGTCTAAGAATCTTCATTAGCTTGATCGAAATTTTCAGTGATTTTTCAAAATCAAGTCTCGGTATTACTTGCCTGGGTGGCTTCTTGCTCCTGATACTTTACTTCAAGCCATTGCTCAAATGACTCGCGTGACTCAAACGTCACCCTGCCCTTCATCTTGTAATGTCCCCAGCCACAAAGTTCAGCACAGACGATGTCAAACACACCTTCTTCTCGAGCTTTAAACCACACTGGGATTTTCATGCCGGGGACTGCGTCCTGCTTAATCCTGACGTTAGGCAGAAAGAAACTATGGAGCACATCCATACTTTTCAATTGAATCAAGATATCTTCATCAATTGGCAAATGAAGATCATTCACTAGATGAAGATCGTCGGGAGTACCAAGGACACCGTCGCGTCCCGGATAACGAAGGCGCCACTCGAACTGACGTCCAATGACCTCAACGGTCGGAGCCATGTTGGGCCTTCGCATTTTGATGTCTGCCCACGTGTTCATCTGGTAAATCGCGAGAAATAGCAAAACTGCAGCCGGAACGATTGTCCACACGACCTCTAGAA
>WLWG01000092.1_pt1 | contig 87361 bp, 88 predicted proteins | sample 6712871 | NCBI WGS metagenome assembly WLWG01 (sample SAMN12718693, study PRJNA515312) | sponge metagenome | isolation source: marine sponge | host: Mycale hentscheli | place: New Zealand: South Island, Marlborough, Capsize Point | collected 2003-05-01 | reverse complement strand
ATTATTATGTCCTATAAAGCATCAGAGTTATAGTGATCTTAGAGAGCAGTCTATCATCAACTCCCAGAAAAGTCAACCCCCTCCCAGTATTATTCCCAGACCCACACTTTTTCACTTGACAGTTACTCACAGTTCATGCTATTATTGTTAGTAACCTCTAAATGTCTCCTATAGTGTAAGCACACAATCCACACATGACTTCAACTTATCAGACACAACTTTCAGACACCACTTATAATGGGTGGACAAATTATGAGACTTGGAATGTATCATTGTGGATTGGTAATGATGAGGGTTTGTATCACATTGCCAAAGATTATCGCCACATTGGTTATAAAGCATTCTCTGAGATGATGATGGAAATGGGTGAGGATAATGCAACCCTAGATGGTGTTAAGTGGAATGATTCAAATCTGAACTATTGTGAACTTGATGAGATGTTGGCAGAACTTTGATATAAACTATGTGACCTGGTGATGTCATAAAACTCACTACATTTCACACTAACTAACACAAACTCCATGACTACTTCTGTAATGATCTCCCTGCTTCGTAAGGGTCAAACAGGTGCTCAAATCCTTGAGATTCTTGACAGTATCTGTGAGGGTACTGTGCAACAGTCTGATGAGCAAACTACACCTAACTCAGGTACATTGGAGGAACTGACATTCTAAGTCTTATGTGATGCTTACTGTGTGCCTCCTACTTGACAGTGGGGGGCATATGTGCTAGACTCAGAGTAACACTGAGGGACAGTGTTTTTAGTCTGGGGGTGATGCCTTAAGGGTTGTGTAGCGACCCCCCCTCGACGAAAAACCAATAAGTCCCTAACCTACAAAAGTGTGTACCCAAGAGAGAAATAAAAAAAATTCCAATAAAAAAAATACCCCCCACAGGATTTGACTTGTGAGGGGTTTTGTTATATACTTTGTGGGTCTAAAGATTTGGAGGGCGCCTCAGTGGAAGGTACAGAAAAAAATTACCACATATATTTGAAGGATGAATGTATATTGCATTCACTAAATGAGAAAAATTTCAAGTCAAGTTGGGACACTCTACAGAACCTAGTAGGACTAGTAAAAACGGACTATGTTGCTGATGACCTCTCATATGAGGTAGTGACACCTCTACAGAAAGGGGAGGATATCAGTAATTAGGTCAGGTACTTATAGTATTGACAGTAGATTAAATAAGATGTATAATTGAAGTGTAGTGAATTAACTATCATGGCAAAAGGATTTACAGTAAAAGCAGCAGCGCCAAAGACAACAAAGAAGCCTACTGAGGAGTGGGATTATGATGCAATCAAGGCAAGGATGAAAGGGAAGGCAATTGTATTTTGTCTACCTGGGCGTGGTTGTTCATATGCATTCATGAAGAACTTTGTGCAGTTATGTTTTGATTTAGTGCAGAATGGCATGAGTATCCAGATCAGTCAGGATTACTCTTCTATGGTAAACTTTGCACGATGTAAGTGTTTAGGTGCAAATGTATTGCGTGGTCCTGATCAAATTCCATGGGATGGAAAGTTGCAATATGATTATCAGTTATGGATTGATAGTGATATTATTTTTAACACTGAGAAGTTTTGGCAATTATGTGATTTGTCATTAAATGCAGAGGGAGAGGAGAAAGCAATTACAGCAGGATGGTATAGTACAGAGGATGGTAGGACGACCTCTGTTGCACATTGGTTAGAGGAGGATGACTTTCGTAATAATGGTGGAGTAATGAATCATGAGATGGTAGATGGTATTACTAAGCGTAAGAAACCATTTACTGTTGACTATACTGGATTTGGATGGGTGATGATTCAGAAGGGAGTCTTTGAGAATGAGGGTATGAAGTATCCATGGTTTGCACCAAAGATGCAAGTGTTTGAGAGTGGAGCAGTACAGGATATGTGTGGAGAGGATGTAAGTTTCTGTTTAGATGCAATTGAATCTGGATATGAGATTTGGTGTGATCCACGTATTCGTGTTGGTCATGAGAAGATGCGTGTAATTTGATTTAATTAAAAGGAGATTATTATGGCAAAGGTAAAGAAGTCACTGTTGGGCAATGTCTTCATTGAATCCCAACCCAAGAAAACAAGACAGGGTTCAGGGCAACATACAAAGTATGCTGCAAGTAGCAGTAATCCTAAAAAGAAGAGATATAGAGGACAGGGTAGATAATAGTATGGGGGGACTTTGCAGTCTCCCTTTTTTTACGTTATAATAGTTGTACACAGCGGAAAACCTCTAAGTAATGGCATATTTAAATCATAGTTTACCTGATTGGTCTTGTTATATTCGTAATGAGTTTTTATATAATCACAAGAAGGGTCATGGTGAGGTAACTAAATGTGATGTTCATAGTGTTGCTAGCATTGAAAAACGCGTACCTCTATTTGAAGCATTTTTAGAGAATGGTGTGAACTGGACTAGACGTCCTCTACATGCCTTCTGCTGGGACCCTGAGGCACCCATAGAACCATTAGAGGACATAATGTACTGGGACTGTTTTAGTCCTTATATTGATGTCCAGAAGCGTCATAGGTTATCTGGACTTGAAGCAGAACTCATAAGACCTGATGGTAAGAAAGTAAAGGGTAGTTATATGTGGACTTTAGATTGGAGTTGGGAAAATAAGGGAATGCCTGACTTAAACTTTTCAGAGACACCAGAACATAAGTGTGCTCATTTGTTTAAGATGGATAATGGTAACTATTATGCTTATCCTAATAATAGAATTATTTGGTATGATAATGCATGGGTATTCAATAGGATTGAGAGGAACCCTGGATTTGAGATTGATACTACAGTGTATAGTGTAGAGAATAAGAGAAGGATTGAAACATCAGATCATTACATCTATGATATCAAAGACCTAGATAGAGAAAGAGGAACTGTTAATGACTGAACCAAATCTATTAAGAGAGATTGCAAATGATGATAAAACTCCTAGAAATACTAAAAGATTGGTGGAAGATGGATTTTATGAGGCAACTGACTGTTCTGACCCTAATCATATCTGTACTTGTGGCGATGAACAGATAACACTTATTGAGGATTAGTGGTCTAAATAGGTCAGAATTGTTGTAACATAATTAAGTGCCTCTAGAAAGAGTCAGTCAAGGTTTTAAAGATGTAAGTGCATCATTCCAAGTGAATCCTATCAATTATGATTTGGTCACTATAAAGAATGAGAATGCCATCAGTAGATCTATACGTAATTTAATTCTGACAATACCAGGTGAGAAACCATTTCAACCTGATATTGGATGTAGTGTGACTAGACTCTTATTTGAATCATTTGATAATTTAACTGCTAATCAAATTAGATCAGAAATTGAAAGAACAGTAGTAAATTATGAACCTAGAGTAGATCTGCAGGGAGTTAAAGTTTCTGCAAACCTTGATTCTCATGAGTTTGATGTAGTTATCAAATACATCATTATTGGTGCAAATGCACGTACACAGCAATTAACATTTGCATTACAGCCCACTAGATAAATGCCTCTAGTTAATTTTAGCGACTTAGAATTTAGTCAGATAAAGGATTCCATCAAGGATTACTTGCGTGCGAATTCAAACTTCACTGACTATGATTTTGAGGGGTCTAACCTATCAACAATTATTGATACTTTAGCATACAACACTTATATTACCTCATATAATGCCAATATGGTAACTAATGAGGTGTTCATTGATAGTGCTACCCTGAGAGAGAATGTAGTCTCTCTTGCAAGGAATATAGGGTATGTACCAAGATCAAAGAAGGCAGCATATGCTAATGTAACCTTTACAGTAGATGCATCTGCTACAACAGCAGTGAGTGTTACATTGAAAGCAGGGTCTGTAATGACCTCTTCATCTACTCAAACAAATAAGTCAAAGAATTTTATCTTCTCTACTTTAAATGATATTACAGTCCCAGTTAATTCTAGGGGACAAGCAGTATTCAGTAATATCAAAGTGTGTGAAGGAACTTATATTACACAACCATTTACTGTAGATGGTAGTAACCCAAATCAAAAGTTTATCTTACCTAATACTGGTATTGATACTGGATTACTTTCTGTTGTTGTAAGGGATACTAAGGATTCTACAGTTGAAAAGAAGTTTACCTTATTTGATAGTTTATTTGATGTAAATGCATCTACAAGGGCATATTTCTTACAAGAGATTAGTAATGAGAACTATGAACTTCTATTTGGTGATGGAGTATTTGGTGAGAAGTTACAAGATAAGAATTATATTGAAGCAAGTTATATTGTAACTAGTGGTCCTTCTGCTAATAATATTGATAGATTTAAGTTCATTGGTAACTTAGAATCTAATAATGGTGATATTATTAGTTCAAAGGTATCAGTCATTAGCACTGAGCAGAAATCTATTGGTGGTAAGAATATTGAATCTGTAGCATCTATTAAAAAATATGCTCCACAGATTTATGCATCACAAAATAGAGCAGTCACTGCTGCAGACTATGAAGCATTAATTCCTAAGATTTATCCTGAAGCAGAGTCTGTATCTGCTTTTGGTGGTGAGGATCTTACTCCTCCCCTCTTTGGTAAAGTTTTTATTAGTATCAAACCATATAATGGCATCTTCCTTTCATCATCAATCAAGGAGAACCTACAAGCAGCAATCAAGAGATATTCAGTTGCTGGTATCTTGACTGAAATTATTGACCTCAAATATCTTTATATTGAAGCAGATTCTGAAGTATACTATGATACTAACAGAGCACCCTCTAAAACATCAGTACAAGATACTGTAACTAGGAGTGTTGTAAGATATGCTGACTCTATTGAATTAAATAAATTTGGTGCAAGATTTAAGTATTCCAAATTCCAAAATATAATTGATAATAGTAGTGATGCTGTAACTTCAAACATCACAAATATTTCTGTGAGGAGAGATATGGAAGCACAGTTAAATACTTTTGCAGAGTATGAATTGTGTTTTGGTAATAGATTCCATCTCAAGAATCATGGTCATGGAGCTGTTTATGATGGCACTTTAGTTGGTTACAATATCAAATCATCTGGTTTCCAGGTGGCAGGTATCAATGGTACTGTTTACCTTGGTGACAAGGCAACAGGAGACCTTACAAAGGGTTCTCTGTTCCTGTTTAGGTTGAACTCCCCATCAGAACCAATCATTGTAAAACAGAACATTGGCACAATTGATTATAAGAAAGGTGAAATTAAATTAAACCCAATCAACATTATTAGTACACAGGTCAATAGGAACACACCACTGGTAGAGGTTTCTGCTGCTCCTTACTCAAATGATGTCATTGGTCTCCAAGATCTCTATCTGCAACTTGATGTAAATAATACAACTGTTGATGTTATTCAGGATAACATTGCATCTGGCAATGATGTCTCTGGTTCTAACTATATTGTATCATCTAGTTACACTTCAAATGTATTGGTAAGGGGAACACCTGTTACTACAGTGCCTGAACTCTCCACTACAAACATTTCTACTATAACTCCTGGTGGTAGCCAACCAGCAACTGGTGGTCAATCATCTTCATCATCAACATCATCTTCCTCAGCATACTAATAAGAAGTACAAATGGCAGTAGATAGAGTAAAATTACAGCAAATCGTTGCTAGTCAACTTCCTAGATATGTTAGCGAAGACTTTCCTCTTCTAACAGATTTTTTAGAGCAGTACTATGTCTCTCTAGAATCACAAGGTGGTCCTTCTAATCTTATCAAAAATATTGATCAATATGTAAAAGTTGATGAGTTAACCAATTTAGAGACTGAAACTACTCTAACTGAGGATATTGATTACTATACTACAAGTGTAAAAGTAGAAAGTACTCGTGGTTTTGTTGACACTGATGGTCTTTTCAAAATTGATGATGAGATTTTTCTCTATGAAACTAAAACACTTACCTCTTTTGACAACGTAAAGAGAGGATTTAGTGGAATTACTTCATATATTACTCCTGACAACCCTGACAGACTTACTTTTGAGACTACAGAGAATCAATCTCATCAAACAGGGGCACATGTTCAGAACTTAAATGTTCTTTTTCTCCAACAATTCTTCAAAAAACTAAAAAAACAGGTAGTTCCTGGGTTTTCTGATAGAAATTTCTATACAGGATTGGATGAGAAGAACTTTGTTTTCAATTCTGACAGTTTTTATGCATCAAAAGGTACTGATCAGTCCTTTGAAATTCTTTTCAGAGCACTTTATGGTGAAGATGTAGAGGTAATTAAGCCATCTCAGTTCCTTTTGACGCCTTCTAATGCAAATTATAAGGTAACTAAGGACTTTGTTGTTGAGAAATTGCAAGGTGACCCCCTTCAGTTACAAAATTTGACCCTTTTTCAGCAATTAACTGGTGCTAGAGGTTCAGTTACTAACGTTCAACAGATTCCATATGATGATTTTCAGTATTATCAAATTAGTATTGACTCTGGATTCAACAGAGACAGTGATGTAACAGGTTCAATCTATGGTAAATTTGAACCAGACCCTCAAACCAAGATTCTAAATCAAGTTGGAGCAGGTCAAACTTACCTTGATGTTGATTCTACTGTGGGTTTCCCACAAAGTGGCACTTTAGAAGTACTTGATGTAGACCTAGAACTGCTTCGCTTGAAATATGAGGGAAAAACATCCACTCAATTCTTCAATGTAAGTGGTGTAGACAACACAATTCTCAAAACTACTGATATTGCCCTTGATTCTTATGCATTTGCCTATGTTGGTATCCAAACTACAAAGCAAATTAAGGTTAGATTCACTGGCTCATTGAGTGATTTTGAGCAAAATGATAAAACTCACTCATATAAGAAGGATGATACTGTCCAATTAAGGTCTTTGGGGTATGAAGCACCTGGAAAGAAGAATAATAACTACTCCCTCAATGTAAAAACCAACTGGCAAGTCAAAAATACCACTTTATTGGACTCTAGTGCCTTTCAGTATGGGTTTGAATTCTATAATTCACACTTTTTACAGGAAGGATTTGAAGTAGTCCTTGAAAATATTGACAAAACCATTTCTTTGCCTGGTATTGTCTCTAGAATTCAATCTTCTACTGAAATTGTTGTAACTTTTCAACAAAATTTCTTAACAACTGGTTCTTACACAATTGAAAACCAGACTTTAAAGGGAGATTCTATAAAATATTCATATTTGAAGAAATATACTGCAAATGTTCAGAACACTTATGCAAAATATGATGGTTCTACTCTTATTGCTTCAAATAGCATCCCTAAGTATAATAATTTACAGACCAATCCTTTTGATAGAAGAATTATTTTTAGTGCAACCTTACAAAGCACTGATATTTTAACATTACCCACTAATCAGACCACTGTTCCTGACCACGCTTTCTATACAGGTGACGCATTATACTTTGAATCTAAAGGAGTTGGGTTTGAAGGTGTAGAATCAGGTGCATATTTCATTTATAGAGTAGATGAGAGCAGAATTAGACTTTCTAGGTCAAAAGCAGACCTAGCAAGAAAAATTTACATCACTTTTAATGGTTCTGTGACAGATGCAGTTGTAACACTGCTTGATTTTTACCAAAAAGAGATTGCGCCACAAGGAATTTACAGAGAAATTCCAAATCCAATTAATGACAGTCAAAGATATATCACAAATGCTGGATTTAATGGAATTCTCAATAATGGTGTAGAAATTCTCAATTATAAATCCCAAAATAGTGTCTATTATGGAAATATTGAGGATTTTACCATTACTGCTGCTGGTGAAGGTTATGATGTTATCAATCCACCAGTTTTAGTCATTCAAGATGAGGTTGGTGTTGGTGCAACAGGTGTTGTTAATGTAAAAGGACAACTTGAAAGACTTGATATCCTTGATAAAGGTCTTGGATACTATGAAGCACCATTTATCAGAATTTCTGGTGGCAATGGTACTGGTGCTGCAGCAGAAGCAAGAATGACCTCAATTAAGCATGAGAATTCATTCCTTGCTGATGGCACTTTAGAGCAAACTAGACTTGATTTAAATCAAATTACATTTTCTAGTGACCATAAGTTCCTAGATGGTGAAAATGTCATTTATCAACCAAGAAGTACAAAAGGAATTGCTGGTTTAACCACTGATTCTGAGTATTTTGTTTCAATTCACAGCCAAACAGCAATTAAACTTCATAATACTGAGACTGATGCTTTGGTTGGCATCAATACAGTTGATTTGATTGGGTATGGTGTAGGAACACAATTTATTGTAGCAGCAGAACCTAAAAGTGTTGTCTCATCTGTCATTATTACTAATCCTGGCAAAAATTATGAGAGCAAAAAAAGAACAATTCCACAAGCAGGAATTAATACTGCTCTAAACACTGTCAACATTAACGGTCATGGTTATCAGTCTAAAGAAATTGTTAGATACAACCCTGGCAATCCTTCAATTGTTGGTCTTTCTAAAAATACTGATTATTATGTTGTAAAAGTTACTGATGATGCATTCTCACTGACTGAAGTTGGTATTGGCACTATTGCTACTGATTATTATTTTGATAATGGTATAATTATCAACTTTATCCAACAAGGTGAGGGTTCATTTAACTATCAACCAATTACTGTTAGTGTTGAGGGTGCTGCTGCATCTTATGATAAGTCATTTGTTGAAGATTTCCAAGAATTGTTTGTTATTGAGTCTCCTATTGACAAAAACATCATTACTCCTGTTCAGGTTCTTGCTTGGACAGATACAGAGGCAGAAATTCTAGATTCTCTGACAAATGATGAATTCTATGTCCAAGTCTCTGCAGATTCTAACTGGTTAATTAGTGATGAACCATTTGTTGGTAATATTCTTCTTTATGATGCAGAATTGCAACCTGTCTTTAGAGGTGGCATCCAATCTATTGACTTACTCAATGGTGGTGTAGGATATGGTTCATCTGAGATTATTGACTTCAGAAGACAACCAAGTCTTCAGTTCCAATCTGGCACAGGTGCTGTTTTACAACCAATCATCGCTAATGGACAGATTTCAGAGGTTATAGTACTCTCTCCTGGTGTTGGTTACAACTCACCACCTGACCTTAATGTAATTAGTGCTAATACCACTGGCAAATTTGCTGTACTTACTCCTGTCTTGAATAATGGCAGAATTCAGAGTGTATTTGTTGTAAAGGGTGGATTAGGGTATGAGGCAGGCAAGACATCTATTGATATAATTCCTTCAGGTAGAGGTACAAGAACAAATGCCAATATTAGAGGATGGAATATAAACCTCTTTGAAAGATACCTTGACAACATCCTTGAAGATGATGGTATCTTAGCAGAAAATATTTCTAACAAAGAATTGCAGTATTCTCACCTTTATGCTTCTAGAGCATTGAGAGAGTCATCTACTGCTATTGATGGATTTGATGAAGATAATAGACTTTATGGTACTTTTGATTTAATAAAGAATAATGCCAATGAGGAGATTGATAGTATCTATCACTCACCTATTCTTGGTTGGGCATATGACGGAAATCCAATTTATGGACCATATGGATTTAAAAATCAAGATGGAACTGGATTTGTTAAGAGAATGGTGTCTAGTTACAAACTTAAAACCACTCTCCAGAACAGACCATCATTCAATGTCTATCCTAATGGATTCTTCATTGATGATTACATCTATACTGCAGATGGTGACCTTGATGAGCATAATGGCAGATTCTGTGTCACACCTGATTTCCCTAGTGGCATATACGCATATTTCTGCACAATCAGTGAGGATATTGATTCATCTGGACCTTTTGAAAAGTTTAGAAGACCAGTATTCCCATATGTAATTGGAAATACTTTCAGGTCTGTTCCTTCTGATTTTAACTACAAAGGAACATCCAATCAAACAGACTATAACATTGAAACTAATGGTTGGTTTAGAAATACTACAAATTATTACACTAATGCAGGTAGTAGTGGTTATGACTACATCTACAATTCCAATAATGTTAGAAAGCAATCTGTTGATATTACAGCAACATCTAGAGGAACTGTTGATAGTTTAACAATTGTTGATGGTGGGGATAATTACCAGATTAATGATACTGTCCTTTTTGATGAGACAGGTACTGAGGGTAGAAACTCTAAGTGGAAAGTAAATGAGATTAAAGGCAAGAGAGTTAATAATGTAAGTTTGGCAACAACTGCTTTTAATAATGTAGTTTTTGTCCCAAATGGCAATAAGTCAGGATTTGTGGCATTTACTGAGGTTCCACATAGATTTGATACTAATGATATCATTAGTATTGATAATTTAAACCAGGACTTTAAAGGTTTCTCTGGTTCTTACAATATTGGTGTTACTACAGCAAGGTATCAGTTGGTTATTGGTATTGCATCTGCTTCACAAACAGGTGTTGTAACCTTTATGAATATTAAAGGTGTAGAAGGTTCTCTGCTTAGAGATAATGATATCCTTACAATTGAATCAGAAAGAGTCAGAGTTCTTGAACTTGATAAAGTAAATAGCAGAATTAAAATTCTGAGAGAACAGGATAATACTATTGGTGCTTCACACTCTGCTGGATTGTTGTTTAGAGAAGAAACAAATAAGTTTGTCTTCAATACTGGCATCACTACATCCAAGAAATTTAGGTTTAATCAACAGTATTACTTTGACCCTCATGAGCAGGTAGGAGTAGGTTCACTTGCACAAGCTGGAGCAGGTGTCACTTTGGGTATCAAGAACCCTGGTGCTGGAACTACACTTAGATTTGTCAGAGAGCAGATGATTTATCTGCCTGGTCATGGAATGGCACCTAATACACCAGTTGTTTATTCTAGTGGTGGTAACATAAATCCAATGAGAGGTTGGAGTGGTATTGAGACATCATCAATATTTGCATTGACTGATGGTCTCAACTTCTTTGCAACACCTCTTGATAATGACCATATTGGAATTTCAACCAATAGAATTGGTCTTAACTCAGAAGGTCTCTTTATAGGTGCTGGAACAACATTAACTGATACAGGATTACAAGCAGGCATTATTTTCTTTACTAGTGTAGGAGCTGGTGATACTCATAGTTTCACTACAAACAGACTTAATGTTCTGAAAGGAAGAGTTTCTAAAAATGTTGTAACTGTGTCAGTTGCTGACACTCATGGATTATCTACAAATGATTTTATCAACTTTGACCTTAATCCTAAGGACACTCAGACAATCAGTGTTGTATATAATGAGCATAATAGAAGGATAGTTTTTGATCCTGATGTTATTGAGGAAGCACAGGTAAATTCAGACACTAGTTCATTCATTGTACCAAAAGACAAGTATTTGCTTGGTGATAAGATTATCTACTCTGCAGAAGTACCATCTGATGGATTAGTTTCAGAGGATATGTATTATGTCTATCCTATTGAAGATAATAGGATTAAGTTGATTAAAGAAATTTCTGAAATTAATAATGATTATCCTGCCTTTGTTAATATTGGCACTGCTAAGACTGCAACTTTCTCCAGAATTAATCCTAGACTGAATGTTCAGAAAAACAGAACTTATGAGTTTGATCTTTCTTCACCCACTTTAGGATTTACCAATGCTTTGACAAAGTTCTCTGCATTTAGTATGAAGATTACAACTGATAGTGCTTATATTGATGAATTCCTTGTAGGTGAAGGTTCAGGAGCATTTGAAGTAGTAAGAACTGGTGAGGTTGGAGTAACTACAAATGCATCTCTAAGTTTGAGAATTAGTGATAATGTGCCCAAGAATCTTTTCTACAAATTTGATATTGACAATATTGATATTGTACCAACTGTTCAAAGTCAATTAATTATTGATAAAACTGTACCACAATTCAGCGAAATCAATCAGGTCCCTAGTAAGTATGATGGATCACATCAGGTTGTAGGTGTAGCAACAGATGCTTTCCAATTTAATGTTTTCAATGTCAAAGATTTGACAAATACTTATAATGAAAATACTGCAAACATGAGTTATACCACTAACTCAAGATTTGCATATGGTCCTATTCACTCTGTTAAGGTAATTGACAAAGGTGTTGGATATCAATCAATTCCTGGTTTCCAAGGAGTTACTAGTAAAACAGGAACAGGTGCTTTAATTGAACCTAATAGTGATTCAATTGGCCAAATTATAAATTATAAAATAAACAATATTGGTTTTGGTTATCCCTCAGATAAAACCCTGAAGTCAGCAGGCAATACTCCTGAAATTCTCAAGATTGAACCTCTTGCTCAGTTTGATTACATTGGAATTTCATCAGCAGGTGTAAATTACTTTGTAGCACCTGAGTTGGTTGTAATTGATGGTTTGTCTAAGAAACAAATTACTGATGTTCAACTTGAGTTTGAACTTGGTGCTACAGAAGTAAATATTCTTCAAAATACCATTTCACTTAACAATGTAACTCCTGATATTATCCCAATCAACAATCCTAATGGATTCTCTATTGGTTCAATGTCTTATTTTGAAAATAATAAGATTGTAAGATTGTATTTGAACAAATCATTCAGTACTCCTGAAGAATTCCCATTTAAAGTTGGGGAAAAGGTAATTGTTGAGAATGTTGCTATTGGTTTCAACACAGATGGTAAAGGATACAATTCTGATAGTTATGAGTATGCGCTCTTCCCCCTTACTGGCCTTGATGCCAAACTAGGTGGTTCAAATGGGTATGTTGAGTACAGTCTTGCTGACTATTTGAGTGCTGGGGAGTATCCAGGTAACGTAGTTACAACTGTCTCTGCTTACATTACTCCTAAAACATATTTCCCAATATTTGATACTAAATTGAAGATATCTAATTTCTTTGATGGAGAAAGAGTAAGTAATGGATTTGCAGATGGTACTGTTGAGAGATGGGACCCTGTTAGTGAGACTCTGTTTGTATCATCTAACAAATCGTTCCTTCCAGGAACCATTATTGAATCTGACAGTTCACAAATTAAGTCAATTATTAAGTCAAGGACTAATTTTAATACAACTATCAATATTGGTGCTGGTGCAACTGTTATTGATGGTTGGCAGACCAATTCAGGTGTTTTGAATGACAATCTACAAGTTCTTCCTAACAATGAGTATTATCAGAACTTCTCATATTCACTTAAGTCAAGAATTGACCTTGAAACTTGGGAAGATGCAGTAAGTGCTCTGAACCATACTGCAGGTTTCAAAAAGTATGCAGATTTGATTATTGAAAATGAAGCAGTAAGTTCTTGTACACCTGTTGAGATTGATTTAGATACAACTGTTGATTTGATTGGTGAATTTAGTCTGAATTGCTTCCCAGACTTTGATGGTGGAACTGAAAGGACTATTGACATACAAGGAAGTAGGATTGTTTCTGATACCATTGTATTTTCTAATAAAATTCTTGTTGACTACTTTGAATCAAGAGGTAATAGAGTACTTAATATCAGCATTGGGTCTGGTCCAGGTGGTGGCAGTCCTTTTGATGATGAACCAAGAGAAGAACCTTTTGAATCTATTGCTAACTATGAGAACAAATTTACTCATAATAAAATCTTCACCTTAGTTCAAGATGCTCAGTTAAGAGATAGAAAGCAGTCAAGTATGTTGACTGTTATGCAAGATGGAACTCAGGGTTACATTAACCAATATGGAATGCTGGATACTGTCACTCCACTTGGACATTTTGATTACAGAAATATTAATAATGGAACTTGGTCACTTGATTTCTATCCAGTAACACCACTTTATAACAACTATGAAGTTACTATTTTCTCATTCAGTCAACTTGATAGTGTTTTAAGTATTGGGGCAACTGATGTTGGTAGTGTTGTAAGGATTTCTACTGGTCAGACAGAAGTTGCAGCATCAAGCACAACAGAGGTTATTTCTATTGGTGCAACTTATAGATCTGCTAAGGTCATTGCTCAGTTACATGATTACCAAAATGACAAGTATTATGGTAATGAAATCAATGTTCTTCATGATGGTACTAATGTAACATTAATGCAATATGGTGATATTACTGCATCTACTGAATTAGCAGGCATTTCTGGTTTTGGTACATTTATTGGTAGAATTGATAGTGGCAACATTGTTCTTGACTTTAAGTCAACTGTTGGTGCTGCATTATCAGTCAATGCTCTTGTTATTGCAATCAGTGATCAGAATGCATCTGGAATTGGAACAATTGACTTAGAAGTTTCAAATGTATCTTCTTACTCCAAGTCAATTGCTGCTTCTGGCACACCAACTGCAAATGTCATTGGTTCTTATTATGAACCTGACAGTGCTGGTTATTTTGTTGTTTCTGTTGAGGATACAACAAATAATGAATATGAGTGTTTTGAGGTAATGTCACTTGACAGTCTTTTTGAAGAAAACTTTGTTGAATTTGCAAGAGTTAATACTGGCACCTCTGGTCTTGGTACTGTTGGATTCACTTCAACTGGAAATAATATCAATCTGACTTATACCCCTGTTCCAAATATTGATGTTGAGGTAAGAGCATTTGCTGTTACTAATCAAAACTATCTGAATGTTTCAGGTATCACATCTACCAACTTAGAGAACAATATTCTATTCTCCAAGCAAGGAACTTACACAGGTCAAGAATTTGACAAAGCAACAGCATTCCCTCTGTTGTTTGATGGAAACCCAATTTTTGGTGGTCCATTCCTAGGCAATAATCCTGGTGTTGTTAATACATCAACCAACCAAATTGTTATACCTAACCACAACTTTGTAACTGGTGAAAAAGTAAAATATACTCCATTCAATCAATTAAAAGAAGGTACTCTTAATGCAATTAGCATTGCCTCTACTGATGTTCCAGGTGTTGGTATTACTAACAAACTACCAGAAGATCTATATGCAATTAAGTATAGTGATATAACAGTAGGATTTGCTAAGAGTGCTGCTGATGCTTTGGCAACTGTTCCTATTCCTCTAAATCTAACATCTGTTGGTATTGGCACTATTCACACTTTATTTGGTGCTAATGAAAATGCAAGATGCTTGATTGCAATTGATAATATGATTCAAGCACCTATTACTGAGGTGAAGATTGAAACTCAATTAGAATCAAATATTATTTTTGAACCTTCATTTAGAGTTGTTGGTATCCAGTCATTTAAATCAAATGACCTTATCCAAATTAACAATGAAATTATGCTTCTCCAAAATATTGGAGTTGGCAGAACAAATAATTTCAATGTTGTCAGAGCACAAATGGGTACTCAAGTTGAAACTCATACAATTGGAGATACTGTTAAATTATTGGGTGGTAACTACAACATCACTGAAAATACTATTCACTTTGCAGAAGCTCCTTATGGCAACACTCCAATTGGAACCACTACTCAGGGTCCAGATGAGGTAGATTGGCAAGGTATTACAACTTCATCCACTTTCCAAGGAAGAACATTTATGAGAAGTGGTATTCTTAATGGTGTAGATCACACATATAAGAATAACTATACATTTGACAATATTCAGTCTGAATTCAATGGATTTGATAATGAGTTTACACTAACCATTGATGGTGGAACTAATGTAGCAGGTTTTGCCACCAACCAAGCAATTGTTCTGAATTCCAATATTCTCCAAGAACCAACAGGTGCTCAAGAATCAACAGGAGACTTTACTCTGAATGATAAGGTTGGTGTTACAACAATCACATATACAGGAACAAGTCAGTCATCTGAAGATGATCCTAATAGAGCAACTATTCCCAGAGGTGGTAACATCACTGCTGTTGGTTCAACACAAGGATTTGGTTATCAACCATTGGTTGGTGCTGGTGCATCTGTATTTGTCAATTCAAGTGGTGAGATTTCATCTATTGCAATTGGTAACAGTGGTTCTGGTTATAGATCAGGAATTCAAACTCATGTCTCAGTTGGTATTCTGACATCATCCTCAGATAATCAACCAGTCATTGGTATTGGTACTGCAAATGTTATAGATGGACATATTGATTCTATTGACCTTTACAATGTAGGATCAAATCTTGACCAATTCAATCCCCCTGTGGTTGTAATTGATAAGCCACTACCTTATAACAATCTCTCACTTGTTTATAGTGGAGACAATGTTATTGAGGGTATTGGCACTGGTGCAAGAGTTGATATCACTGTTGGACAAGGATCTAGTATTATTAACTTCACATTAATCCAAGGCGGTTTTGCTTATGGATTTAATGAAATATTGACAGTATCTGTTGGTGGGACACTTGGTATTCCTCTTACAAGTGGGTTCAGTGGCAATGAATTTCAACTCACTGTTGATGATGTCTATCGTGACACCTTTAATGGTTGGACACTTGGTGAACTGGATGTATTTGATAAATTAGATCCATTATTTGATGGTGAGACAACTAAGTTCAATCTTTCAATTGCTGGTGAAGCATATGGTATTGAAACTGCTGATGGTTCAAATGTTGATTTGAATCAGGCATTAATTGTCACCATTAATGATGTCCTTCAAATTCCAGGTGAATCATATAACTTTGCAGGTGGTTCTATATTAGAATTTTCACAACCTCCTGCAAAAGGTGATAGTTCTAAGGTCATCTTCTATAAAGGAACGCCAGAAGTTGATGTTGTATTTGTAGATATTCTTGAAACAGTCAAGGTTGGTGATAGTCTCCAACTCATGAATGATCCAGGAAAAGGACAGAATAATTCTTTATTGCAGGAGAAGAGAACTGTTGTTGGTATTACTACCCTTGATACTGTCAAAACATTCCCATATTCTGGTCCTGGTATTACTACTGATATTTCATTGGAGAGACCAATTGAATGGTGTAAGCAGAAGGATGATTTGTTTATTGATGGAAGAGTTGTTGCTAAAGATAGAGTTGAATATGAACCACTCATCTATCCTGCTGCCTATGTCACTGCTGATATTGGTCCTGGTGATCAATTCTGTTATGTTGATACAGTAAGACCTTTGTTTGATTCAGCACCTGAAACTCAACTTATTGATTATCAGTTTGAAGTTACATTCACTGATCAAACTGAAATTAAAACTGCAATTGCAACTGCATCTATTAACAATGGATCTATTACTGGATTCAATCTTGTAGATGCAGGCAAAGGATATGCAACTCTTCCCACACCACAAATTTCTATTGGTAATGCTGGATTTACTTCTACTGGTAGAGCAACAGCAACAGCATCTGCTATTGGAGATGTTGTTGGAAACTTGAATGTCATTAATCCAGGGGTAGGTTACACTGATCTTCCTCCTATCATTATTGAAACACCTCCAGCAAGAACTGAGACTGTTGGTGTTGATTCATACTTTGGTGACTATGGTCAAATTGTTGGTGTTGCTCAATCAGATGGTGGATTGGCAACATTTGAATTCTATATTCCAGATGACTCATTCATGAGAGATCCTTACTATGTTGGAGTTGCTGTTACCTTATCAGAGATTGGTAAGAATGATTACTTTGTTGTTAATGAATCAAATGTTGGACTTTATAGCACTGTGCCTGATTTTGATGGCATTTATAGAGTTGAGAAAGTTTATAATTATACATCTGATTTGACCAATATTGGTGTTGGAGTAACCATGGTAAGGAGAGTTGAAGTTCAAGCTGTTGGTGTTGGTTCTACTAACTTCTCATCAACCTTTATTACCTTTGATGACAATGTTATTACTTGGGATAACCGAGTTGGATATGCATATGGCACTGGCGTATTTGAAAGAAATAGAATTTATGGTGAATACACTTGGGGTAAAGTGAGTTTTATAAACAGATCTCCTGTCACTGCAAAGAGATTTACTGCTTCATCATATGCTAAATTGGATGAATCACCATTGATGACTAGATCTACAACTCTCAAATTTAATAATTACACTCCATAAAGGATAAATAAACCTAGGAAAAGGACTCCCTTCAAAAATGGCATATCAAGGTATTAATACAGGAACCTCCCCTAATGATGGTTTAGGGGATACTCTTCTGGATGGTGGTGTTAAGATTAACAGCAACTTCTCTGAATTGTACAATATTGTAGGTGATGGCACTAATACATTTGTTGGTGTTGTTACTCAAATCTCTGCAGGAACAAATGTAAGCATTACAACTGCTTATGGTTCTGTTGAGGTGTCAGCACCTACACCAACCAATCTAAGAACTGATAACCTTAGGGTTACTGGTATTACCACCCTTGGTGCTACCAATGGTATTGGTACAGTAACAATGGGTATTGGTGTCACTGCTCTTTATGTTGATGGTAGTGCCAGAGTCACGGGAGTCCTTACTGTTGGCACTGGTTCTATCACACTTGAGAGTGACAGAGTACATGTAGGTTCTGGTATTACAATTGATGCTAACAACAACACTATGGTGTTGGGTGATAATATTACAATGACTGCATCCTCAGGTGCTGTTGATGTTACTTCAATGACAGCAGGTTCTGCTACTGTCAGTGGTCACTCTACAGCAACAACTCTTGCTAGTTCTGGTACTGCCACATTTGCTGGTGATGTAAGTCTTGGTTCATCTATTACATTATCTGACGATAAAAAGATTTTACTTGGTGATAATGCAGAATTTACACTTTCACATGGTGACTCCACTGGAAACCTGATTGAGTCAAAAACAGGTTCCTTCAATTTGAAAGGAAACACCCTTAATATTATTGCTGGCACAGCAAATACAGTTGTTGCTGCAACAAACCCAGATGGTAACTATGGTATTGAGTTCTACTATCTCAATGATAAGAAATTAGAAACTAGGTCATCTGGTGTTAGAGCACTTGGTGGTTTCCAGGTTGTATCTGGTATTACAACACTAGGTGTTGTTACTGCTACTACCTATTACGGAGATGGTAGCAATTTAGCAGGTGTTGGCAATACTTTTGATGTATCTACAGACACACTAGTTGTTTCTGGTATTACAACATTAGGTGTTGTGACTGGTGCTACTTATTTTGGTGATGGTTCAAACCTGTCTGGAATTGCAGGTATCAGTACTACAAAAATTAATACTACTGAACTCAACAATAGTGGAATTACAACCCTTGCAGGTCTTGTAGAAGTTGGTTCTGGTGCTACTATAAGTGGTATTGCAACATTCAACCAAGGTTTCCAAGTTGGTGGAACTCTTAATGTAAATGAAAGTCCTACTGCACTCTTCTTTGATGCTAATGCCTCTGACAAATTCCAATTAAAGAATGCACTTGGTACAGTTGACCTTCAAGGTACTGGTCAAGTTAGAGCTTTTAAATCTAACTCCACTGAACTTTTATTCCGTGGCATTTCTGATGGATCATTTGAAGCATATTGGGATGGAGATAGAAAATTTGCAACATGTAGTATTGGTGCAACAGTTACTGGTCAATTATCAGCAACAAACTTTATTGGTGATGGTTCAGGACTAACAGGTGTTGTTGGTTCTGGTTCTGGTGTTATTGTTAATGACAGTGATACACCTATTGGAACTGCAGGAACAATTAATTTTGGTACTGGTTTTAGTGTGTCACCAGCATCTGCAGGTGTAGTCACTGTTACTTCTAGTGGTGCTGCTAGTGGCGGTCAACCAGAAATAACATGGACTCTTGGTAGTAATGGCAGCTCTGATTATACATTTACTGGTAGTGGATTCTCTGGTGCTACAAATGATCCAACTTTATATCTTGTAAGAGGTCAAACATACAAGTTTGATAATCAGAGTAGTGGACATCCATTTAGAATTCAATCTACTACTGCAACACCAGGTGGTGGAACACAGTACAATACTGGAGTAACAAATCAAGATGCTACTGGTGGTACAGCAACTAATGTATTAACATTTATTGTACCAATGGATGCTCCTGATACATTGTATTATCAGTGTACATCACATTCTACAATGTTTGGTGCTATCAATGTTATTGGTGGTCCAGTGCTACCCTCAAGAACATCTGTCTCTGGTGCTACTGCTAGTATTGCAGATAATGTTATTGGCAACATTGATATTACTGGATTTAAATCATATAATCTGATGAAGGTGGGTCTGTCAACAGCAGGTTGGTTTAGACTATATACAGATAGTGCATCTAGAACCGCAGATGTTGGAAGGAGTGTTGGAATTGATCCAAGTCCAGGAAGTGGAGTTATTGCTGAAGTTGTAACCACTGGTATTTCAACTACACAACTAGTTTCTCCCTTTGTTCCAGGTGGTAATATGGATGAACCTGCAACAACCACAATGTATGCATCAGTTAAAAATCTATCTGGTGTAACACAATCCATAAACGTAAACTTAACACTTCTCCAACTAGAGGACTAAGGAACAATGGCAGTAACAACAGAAACCTACTCAGCAGCTGCTGGATGGAGCAGAAGTGATGTGGTCACACTTCTTGAGAGCGGATTTACATTTGCAGGAATGCATGGTGGACCGATAGCAGGTATTACTAGTACTGTTAAAACCCATTTTGGTGGTGGTACAGTAGGTTCATCAAGCACAGTTTATTTTGATGTTCCAGTAGCAACAACTACTGGAATTGGAACAGGTGCAACATTTAATGTAAAAAGAAGTAGTGGAACTATTAACTCTATTAAGGTAAATAAAGTTGGTTATAATTATGCTGAGAATGAAACTGTAACAATAGATCCACAATATATTGGTGGTACACAAAATTCAGCAACTACTGCAACTGCTATTGTTGGTGTAATGGGTCAAGGAAGTCCAGAAAGTTTTGGCACAACTAGTACTTTCTTTAGAAAGCAATTGCTTTCCTCTTATGATAGCAATAGACCTTGGGGTGCTTTAAGGCAGGTTAGAGATCAAAGTAAAGAGTTTGGAACAACATATAGAGCATTTAAAGTTCGAGATGATTACAGAATGAGTGTTTTAGTTGGACCATCATTATCTGCCAATGAAGATGATCAAACTAGTAATTTTGGAATGTATGGAGATTCCTTTAGAGGAACTGAACTTTTAGATGTAAACAGTTCTTATGGTGACAGATTAGATACTGATGCCTACACTGTTGGTCAGATTAATGGCAGTGATGATTTTCGATATGCAAGTAGTTCATCACCAACAACACATGGTTTAAATTTAAATATTTACAGATCATCATTAGATCCTAATTTTGCTGTATTTTCTTGGCAACAACCGTCTATTGATGGAACTTTGACTGATTCCACATTTAGTACTTTTATAATACACAACTTTGATAGTTCATTGTGGGATTATGATGAAGTATTTACAGCAGGTCATACCTTCATAACGCCTTATGAGACACGAAACACCGACTCAGCGACTCAGGTTGGATTGAGTTTTAATACAATTTTAAGTGGAAATAAGTATCAATCATATCAGGGTATATCCGCCAGAAGTGCTGAATCTGGATATATTCAGATATATACCGATAATCATAATGGTGAACCTTATGTCAGTACCAGATATGTTCCTACTTCATCAGATTATATAAATTCTGCAGAAGGTGATGGTGATGGATATGATCAAGGTTCACAATATAATGATATGAGAATTTTTACTAGAGTTGGCGGGAGAAAGGATGGTGGTAGGATAGTCAATGATTCTAGTGATCCAAATTATTACACTGGAAATCATCATCCAATCACACATCGTAAGAGTGTAATTAAGGGTATTCCTATCAATGCTGGTTTGATTCCAAATCCATATTATATTCCAGATGACTTTTGTTTAATTGATATGACACTTGAGCAATCTGAGCAAAATATAAGACAGGGTGACACTATCACTGTAAGTGGGTCAGAAATTTATAAAGTTATCACTGGTTCATACAATAAGTATGGTCAAACTTCTGGTATCTTCTTCTGTGCTAGGGTAGCTTAATGGCAAATTACAATCCTGGAAATACAACTGCTGTAAGCGGTTTCTCAAATACAAAACCATCTGAACAAGTGGCAACTTCTTTTTTCTATGAACAGAAATGGCCTTATATTAATAATTATAATTTTGTAGATTCAACTGCCACAAGACCTGGATGGTTGACTGGTAGAAGACCTAATAGGGGTCAACAATACCCTCGTGGTATCTATAATAAATAAGAAAAAAGTCCCATAAAAATGGCAGCTATAATTACTGATCAACTTCGTATATTAAATGCTAGGAATTTTGTGGATGCCGTTCAGTCATCCAATAATTCTTTCTATGCTTGGATTGGGTTGCCTGACGCCCCTAGTTTTCAATCAGATTGGGATGCAAATCCTCCTGCCCCTAAGGACAGTTTGAATGAATCTAATTTTTATTGGGACACAATGCTTGCTCTCAAGAAAATTAATTCTGGAGATGTAAGTCAAGTTGTAAGAAAGATTAATTGGCAATCAGGAACCACATTTGATATGTGGAGAAATGATATTACCAGAAGTAATCCTTCACAACCTTCTGGTGCTTATGACATTTATGATTCCAATTATTATGTAATGAATAGTGAATATAAAGTTTATATTTGCTTATATAATAATGCCACTCCTGAGAATGGATTTAGAGGAGGTCCTTCTCTAGATGAACCAAACTTCACTGATTTGGAACCAAGAGAAGCAGGGAGTAGTGGTGATGGTTATATTTGGAAATACTTGTATTCTATCAAACCTAATCAAATTATCAAATTTGATTCAACAAGCTATATTGCTGTCCCAACCGATTGGGATACAAACGCTTCATATAGTGCAGTCAGAGAGAATGCAAAAACCAGTGGTCAAATCAAAATTGTCACTGTAAGAAATAGAGGTGTTGGTATTGGCACTGCTAATGTCACCTATACCAGAGTTCCTATTAGGGGTGATGGTAGAGATGCAGAAGCAACAGTTGTTGTTAATAATGATGCAAAGGTAGAATCTATTACTGTTTCTAATGGTGGTAGTGGTTATTCATTTGGAACACTTGACCTTAAAGAAGGTGGTGTGCCAAAAGGAACAATTGATCCAGTATTTGATGTCATTATGCCTCCTCCTGGTGGTCATGGGGCAGATATTTACAGAGAACTTGGTGCTTACCATGTTCTTTCATATGCTAGATTTGAAAATGATTCACAAAACCCTGACTTCATTACTGGCAACCAGTTTTCTCAGGTAGGTATTGTCAAAAATCCTACTAATTATGATGCAACATCAATCCTCACAAAGGATAAAGCAAGTGCTCTTTATGCCCTTAAGTTGACAGGTGTTGGTTATAGTGAAGCAACTTTCACTGCTGACTCTGATGTAACTCAAACTGTTGGACTTGGTTCCACTGCTGTTGGTAAGGTTGTTTCTTATGACCCATCCACAGGTGTTCTGAAGTATTGGCAAGATAGAAGAACTGCTGGTTTTAATAGTGATGGATCTAAAAATTCTGATCCAATTTATGGATTTAGTATGTTGAGGTTTACTAATATACCTGCACTTGGTGGCAATCTCAATATTATCCCAACTACTGGCAATACTTTACAAATTGACCAGTCATTTACGGGTGTATCGACAGTAATAAATAATAGGACATACTACTTGGGTCAAGAATTTAATAGTGGTGTTTCCAATCCAGAAGCAGAAAAGTATTCTGGTGACATCATTTATGTTGATAACAGACCCTCAGTCACCAGATCCTCTTCCCAAAAAGAAGATATTAAAGTCATCTTGCAATTCTAAGAATAATGCCACAGGAAACTAACCTTAATGTTGCTCCTTATTTTGACGACTTTGATCCGCAACAGAATTATTACAAAGTCCTTTATAAGCCAGGTTTCCCTGTTCAGGCAAGAGAACTCACAGGTATGCAGTCAATTCTGCAGAACCAAGTTGAGGAGATGGGAAACCACTTCTTTAAAGAAGGTGCAAAGGTTATCCCTGGTGACCTGACATATGTTCAGAACTTTTATTGTATTCAAATTCAGTCTGAGTTCTTAGGTGTTCCTGTTGGAATTTATCTTGACCAAATTGTTGGTGCTACCATCACAGGTCAAACCTCTGGTGTAACAGCAAAGGTTGTAAAAGTTCTTTCAAATGATGATTCAGAGAGAGGGGTTTACACCCTTTACATTAACTATGAGAACACTGGTTCATCATCAGAGGAAATCAGTGAATTCTTAAGTAATGAGATTCTAATAAGCAATAAGAATATTACATATGCTACAACCTTCATCTCTGCTGGTGAGGGTTTCTGTACCACTATTACGCAGAATGCATCTGCTGTTGGTTCAGCAATGTTTATTGCTGATGGTGTGTATTTCCTTAGGGGATACATGGTTAATGTACCTGCACAAACTCTGCTCCTTGACCAATATAATAATACTCCATCATATAGAGTGGGTTTAGATGTTGTAGAAGAGATTGTATCCTCAGACATTGACCAGTCACTTAATGATAATGCTCAGGGTTTCAACAACTTTACTGCTCCTGGTGCTGATAGGCTTAGAATTACTGCTACCCTTTCTAAGAAAGGATTGAATTCTTTTAATGAGAGCAATTTTGTCCAACTCTCAACAGTTGAGAATGGCAAACTAAGAACTATCATTACAGGCACTGACTACAACTTCCTTGGTGATGAACTAGCTTCTAGAACCTTTGATGAGTCAGGACATTATTATATCAAAGAATATGTAGCAACTGTCAAAGAAAGTTTAAACAATAATCAAGGAAATAGAGGATTATTTCTGAAGAATCAAATTACCTCACAAGGTAACGTGCCATCAGATGATCTTGGTGTTTACAAAGTATCACCAGGAAAAGCATATGTCAAAGGATATGAAGTAGAAAATATTTCCCCATCACTTATTGATTTCCAAAAACCTAGAACTACTAAGGTTCTTAAAGAGCAAGGAATTAATTTTGGTTTTGGACCAACTCTTGCTGTCAATAGGGTATTTGGATCTCCAACAATTGGAATCAACACATCCAATTCTATCTCATTGAGAGATACAAGAATGGCAGCGGATCAAACTGTTGCTACTGGTAAAGAAATTGGTGTTGCAAGAATTTATGATTTTGCACTTGAAGGTGGTTCATATGATGCTCTTGTTCCTGATTTGAATAAGTGGGACTTATCATTGTATGATGTTCAGACATTTACTGACATTACTGTTAATGAGCCAGTAACTCTTTCAAATTCTGTTTATATTAAAGGTGAGTCCAGTGGTGCAACTGGTTTCTTGAGATCTGATGTAAGTGCAGGAACTGCTATTACTGCTTACCAGGTTAATGGTGACTTCTTTAAAGGTGAAAGACTTATTTTTAATGGTCTGGTTGATGATGCTAGATATGTCACAGATTCTATCAACTATTCACTTAGTGAAGTAAGGTCCATCTATTCAGAAGTTGGTGTTACAACTTTCACTGCTGATACTGTTCAAGTTGGTGGTTTTGATTTTGGTGGTGCATCAATAACTGGTGAAAATGCTTCCAACCAATCATATGTTACAGTATCTGCTGATCCCAACTTCTCCTTTGTTGGTCTGGTAACTACTAACAATCTTGTTCAGTATTCTAGACCTGATTTTGATATTGTATCATATGCGAAGGTAGTTGGTGTATCAAGAACAAACTTCACTATTGAAGCAGTAACATCAACTGCCAATGTCAATAGTGGTGCTCTTCCCACATCAACTGAGCAAGTTGGTAGTGTACAAATTATTGGTGCATCTGGTGTTGGTAATGCTGGATCAGGTAACATCACTGATAATGAGTCAATTTATAGTGCATTCCCTAAGAAGAATATTAACTCTGTAAATCTTCTTGGTTCAAATCTTGTTATTAGAAGACAGTATAATGTCAGTATTACTAATGGTGCCACGACACCAATTGACTGTGAAGCAAATGAAATCTTCCTAGCATTTGATGAAGAGAGATATACTCTGATTAGATCTGATGGTAGCACAGAAGTGCTCACACCTGATAAGTTTGTTTATCTGAATGGTTCTACTACACTTCAGATTAGAGGACTTGGTGCCAATGCAGTTAACTGTAAATTAATCACCACTATTCGTAAGTCAGAGATTAAGTCCAAGATAAAACTGAAAGCAACTGCAAAGAGTATTGTTGTAGATAAATCAAATTCAGTTGGTTCTGGTATTGGAACCACAACTCTGAATGATGGTTTGGTTTATGGTGACTATCCCTTTGGAACAAGAGTACAGGATGAGATTATCTCACTGAATACTCCTGATGTAGTCACTATTCTGGGTGTGTATGAATCACAAAATACAGATAATGCTGACCCACCAAACATGACAACATCCCAGATGGATGGTATTACTAATACAACTAATGACTTGATTATTGGTGAGATTATCACTGGTAGTCAAAGTGGTGCAAAAGCAATGTTTGTTGGTAAGAAGACTGATACTAGTGTCTTCTTTGTTTACTTGAATAAGACTACTTTCAAAAATACAGAAGTTATTAACTTTGAAAGTTCTAGTGTCAATGCAATTGCTGGTGCTGTAATTCTTGGTTCAAAAAATATCACAAAAGATTTTAGATTTAATAATGGTCAGAGAGGTGGTTTCTATGACTATGCAAGAATTATTAGAAAAGGTACAGCAGGAAGACCTGCTAGAAAACTGAAAATCTTCTTCACCTCTGCATACTATGAGAGTTCTGATCAGGGTGATATCACCACTGCTAATTCATATACCAACTTTAATTACACAACTGAGATTGCAAGTGTCAATGGTAGAAGAAATACAGACATCATTGATGTGAGACCTAGAGTAAATGATTATTCTGTTGCACAAGGTTCAAGATCGCCATTGGAATTTTATGGTAGAGATTTCCTTGATGCTAATGGTGGCACAAGTCAGAGTTCTAAGCACATCATTGCTTCTGATGAGTCAATGACCCTTGGATATGATTACTTCTTACCTAGAGCAGACAGACTGTACCTTACAAAGGACAGTGGTATTCAACTGGTATCTGGTACACCAGACGACCAACCAAGACTTCCTGATGGAATCAATGGTGCTTTAAATATTGCCAACATCTTCCTTCCTGCATACCTATACAAAACATCTGATGCAAAGATTAACTTTGTAGAGCACAAACGCTTCCAGATGAGTGATATTGCAAAACTGGAACAGAGAATCAAGAACCTTGAATACTACACTTCACTAAGTGCTCTTGAAAACAATACTCTCAACTCTTTTGTAGAAGATGCTAATGGTTTAAACAGATTTAAGTCTGGTGTTTTTGTTGACAACTTCTCATCTCTTGAACCACAAGATACATCTATTGGTGTAAGAAATGCTATTGACACCAGAAATGGTATTCTAAGACCTTCTCACTATACTACATCTGTTAATCTCCAACTTGGCACAACTGCTGTTACTGGCATTGGTACTATTTCTGATGCAAACCAAGATTCTGATTTTGCAGAGGTTGTTGGTACTAATGTTAAGAAAACTGGCAGAGTCCTAACTCTAAATTATCAGGATGAAGCTTGGTTGACACAACCATATGCAACTAGAATTGAAAGTGTTACTCCTTTCCTGATTCAGTTCTGGCAGGGTGAAGTTGAGATGACACCTGATGTTGATGTCTGGATTGATGTCAATAGAGTTGAAGTTAATAATGTAATGATGGAGGGTTCCTTCCAAGGCATCTCTGAGGCACTTGGAGCAGAGGTATCTACCACAGAGGATGGAGTAAGACTTGGTGTAAGTCCTGTCATCTGGAACTCTTGGGAGACTGTTGGAGTCAATGTGGACATGTCAATGTCCAACCAGCAGCAGTTTATCCAAGGTGGTGCTGATGTTATCTCTAATGGACTGCTTGACAACCTCTTCCAGGGTGCTGAGGTAGGCATCAATCAGATTGTTGATGCTAGTGACACAGTAGTCAATAATATCAATGCTACAGGTGGTGTTACACTTGACCAGCAGAGAACAGGTTCACAGTTCACTGTGAATGAAGTAATCAATACTGAGTCACTTGGTGACAGAATTGTAAGAAGAGATTTGATCCACTTCATGAGATCAAGAAACATCTCATTTAAAGGCACAAGACTTAAGCCATTCACAAGAGTTTATTCATTCTTTGATGATGTAGATGTAAATGTATTTGCAGTACCTAAACTCATTGAAATTGAGATGGTCCATGGAACCTTTGTTCCAGGTGAGAATTGCTCAGGTGTAGTTAATGATGGTGGTTCTTCAATTATTAGTTCTGCTTCAATCCCATCAATAAACTTTAGAATTGCAACTGCCAACCACAAGTATGGTCCATATAATAATCCATCAGATGTTTATGATAGCAACCCATACAATAGAAACAACACTATTGCATCTGTTTATTCAGAATCATCATCTATATTGAATATTGATACATTTAGTTTAGCATCACAAGACTTCCCACAATATGATGGATTTATTGGAAATGGGATGGTGCTGACTGGAAGTATTTCTGGGGCACAGGCAAAAGTTAAGAATGTCAGACTTGTTACTGACAGACTTGGTACAGTTCTTGGTTCATTTAAAGTTCCAGATGGTGGAAATCCTGCTAACCCTGTATTTGAGACTGGTAGATCTAGATTTAGACTGACCAGCAGTCCAATTAATAATCTGACGTCAGGAGCTACAACAACTGCTGCAGAAGCAACATTCTACTCACAAGGTGATGTTGATACAACTCAACAAACAACATTATCTGTTAGAAATGCAACTGTAGAACAAACTGATATTAGTCAGGTCAGAGCACTTTCTGATGTTGCAATCTCTAACAATATTGCAGTTGAAAGTGGATTTGATGTTGTAACCAATATTGACCAAGATGTTACTAACATCACCAATGAGTTCATTACAAATGAAATCACTGAAATTACAAACATCACCAATGAGATCACTGAAGTTACAAACATCACTAATGAGATCACTAATGTAACAAATGTCTTTAATACTACTAATGTAACTCAGGTTGTTCAACCTCCTCGTCCTCCTGCACCACCCAATCCTGACCCCCTTGCTCAGACATTCTTTGTTGATGATCAGAATGGTGTATTTGTCACTAAGGTTGACCTCTTCTTCCAAGCAAAAGATCCTAATATTCCTTTCCTGTTTGAGATTAGAGAAGTTAATCTTGGCACACCAACAATCACTGCTTTACCTTTCTCCAAAGTAAGTGTAGACCCAGACCAAATTAATCTGAGTGATGATGGAACAGTTTCAACAACTGTGACACTTCAATCTCCTGTTTATCTGAATGGATTGACTGAGTATGCTCTGGTTCTCCTTTCACACTCTACTGAGTACAAAGTATGGACAAGTAGATTTGGTGAGGCAGATGTTAGATCCTCTTCAAGAGAATCAGGTCAAATTCTTGTCACAGAGCAACCACTTCTTGGTTCACTGTTTAAGTCACAGAATGCTTCAGTATGGACACCTTCACAGTATGAAGACCTTAAGTTTAATCTTTATGTTGCTTCCTTTGCTACTTTTGGTAATTGTACATTCTATAATCCAAACCTTCCTGAGGATGTTGCTAAGATTGAACCTACTGGCATCACAATGCTTCCAAGACAGGCAAGAATTGGTATTGGAACTACTGTAAATGATCCTGATATTCAACTTGGCAACAGAATTACACAGCAAAATAATGATGTAACTGGTGTTCTGGTTGGATATGCTGGTTCTGCAACTAGCACTATGACTATCACCAATGCTGGTGTTGGTTATACCCCATCTGCTGCTGGTCAACACTTCTCATACACTGGGGTTGCTCTCACATCTGTTACAGGATTTGGTCTCAATGCAACAGCAGATATCACAGTTGTAGATGGTCTTGCAATTGGCGCTACTATTAATGTTGGTGGTGTTGGATATGCAATTGGTGATGTTCTTACACCAATCAGTGTTGGTACTCTTGAACTTGGTTCAGGTATGCAACTGTCAGTATCTACAATTCTTGGTCAGAACACTTTGATTGTAGATAATGTTCAAGGCAATTATCTTCCAAGTTCTAGTAATAAGATGCAGTTCATTAATGGTGCTGGTATTACTACTGAACTTAACTATGCTGCTGGTGGAGATGTCATTGCACTCAATCCAATTAATGTCACAAGTCAAGGTGACTATATGAAGATCTTCCAGAGAAACCATGGTCTGTATTCCAATGTAGATAGAGTACAAATCAAGGGTGTATCTAGTGATGTTATTCCTTCCACTCTTGCAACTCCTTATGACTTTGATGCTACAACATTCCTTACTCTTGAAGGAACAGGTGAGTATGCACAGTTTGAGGGTGTTGGTGTTGCTGGTACTAACCCAGGTTACATCAGAATTAATGAAGAAATCATTAGTTACACTGGTGTCAATGGTAGAACACTGACTGGCATTACAAGAGGTATTGATAACACTGTTGTTGCATCTCATGCTAAGGGAGAGACTGCTGAAAAATATGAACTTAATGGTGTATCATTGAGAAGAATTAATAGACCACATCTCCTCTCTAATGTTACTGCAAATGAATTGAGTGAAGCACCCATTGGTGTTGATTACTACTATCTGAATGTAAGAATGAATGCTCAGGGCACAAACAGAGCACCTGGCAATGTTGCAGGATTTGCACCACTGTATTTTAATGAGAGAGCAGTTGGTGGTGGTCCAAATGCACAAGCAAATTATAACTTACCATTCTCATTGTGTAATCCTAAGATTACAAATGTCACTCCATTTGGAACAAACATTATTCCACAGGTCAGAACTATTTCTGCATCTAGTGTGTCTGGTAATCAAGAGTCTTATAATGATGAAGGGTTCCAGCAGGTCACCCTGTTTGATAAGAACTACTTCAGTTCTCTAAGACAAATTGCCTCACCACAAAATGAGTCACAAATTCTTGCATCTCAGACATTCCCTGGTAACAAGTCCTTCTCAATGAATATGGACTTGACCACTCAGAATAGAAGATTGAGTCCTGTTATTGACCTTGATAGTTGTAGTGTTGTATTCACATCCAATAGAATTAATGCTCCTATTACTGATTATGCCAATGACTTTAGAGTTAATGGTCTTGAAGATGATCCAAATAGATTCATATATGTGTCTAAAAATGTAGTTCTTGAAAATCCTGCAACTTCACTGCAAGTTGTCCTTGATGCATATGTATCAACCTATGGTGATGTCAGAGTATTCTATGCTTTGAATCAAGATACTAAACCAAATGAAACAATCTTCATTCCTTTCCCTGGACATAGAAACATTGCTCCAAATGGTTCTATCATTGACCTCTCTTCCAACAATGGCACATCAGATGTGAAGGTTCCTAAGATTGACTCTTATCAACCTGAACCATCTGTCAACTTGTTTAAAGAGTACAAGTTTACTATTGATGAACTTGTTCCATTCAAGTCATTTAGAATTAAGATTATTGGTACATCAACTGACCAGTCAAATCCTGTCCTCCTTAGAAACCTTAGAGGTATTGCATTAGCATAATGAGCAACTATATTCCTGTTGAGGGTAGAGATGGTTTTTATAGAGACACCAAAACTGGTGCCATTGTTAATAGAAACCATCTTGAATACCAATCTTACATTAAACAGAGACAAAAATTGACCTCTGACAAAGAGAGAATTAGTAATCTTGAGAATGATGTGAGTGATATAAAATCTATGTTAAATAACATCGTTGATTTATTACAAGACCATAAATAGTCGTATTAGTAGTATCCTATAAATGGCTAAGCCCACTTCAAGACAAGGATTAATAGATTATTGCCTTAGGCAACTAGGAGCTCCTGTCTTGGAGGTTAATGTTGCTCAGGAACAGATTGAAGACCTTGTAGATGATGCAATTCAGTACTTTAATCAGAGACACTTTGATGGTGTAACTCAGGTATATTTGAAGTACCAGATTACTGATGAAGATGTTGCTAGGGGAGAAGCAGGACCACCTGGTGCTAGAGGTAAAGGTCAAGCAGGCATTACCACAACATCAGTTAATAAAACCATTGTTGGTGCTGCAACAACATTTAACTACTATGAGAATAGTAACTATATTCAACTACCAGAAAGTGTAGTTGGTGTAAACAAAGTATTTCAATACAGTGACTTAGTTGGCACTGGCATGTTCAGTATGAAGTATCAGTTGATGCTCAATGATGTTATGGGTATCAATGGCATGATGGCAGGAGGTGGATATGACCTTACTTCATACTCAATGACTATGAGTTATATTGAGACAATGAACTTCTTGCTCAATACTCATAAGCAGATTAGGTTTAATCAAAGATCAAACAGGATGTACCTGGATATTGACTGGGGCAATCTAAAAGCAGGTAGGTTTATTATCATTGACTGTTGGAGTGCTATGGACCCAGCAACATATGATGGTGTGTGGAATGATATATTCTTGAAAAAGTATTTGACTGCTCTGATTAAAAAACAATGGGGTCAAAATCTGATTAAGTTCCAAGGTGTCAAACTACCAGGTGGAATTGAATTCAATGGTAGACAAATTTATGATGATGCTATGGCAGACTTGGATAAAATCCAAGACCAAATGTTGAGCACTTATGAACTACCACCTCTGGACCTTATAGGGTGATTCCTCATGCTGAATCCATTTTTCCTTAACGGTTCACAATCTGAACAAAGTTTAGTACAATCTCTTGTCAATGAACAACTGAGAATGTATGGTATTGAGGTATACTATCTTCCTAGAAGATACCTCAAAACTAATAGCGTAATTAGAGAAGTAATCCAGTCTGAATTTAAGGATGCTTATCCAATTGAAGCATATTTGGATAACTATGAGGGATTTACTGGACAAGGATCTATACTGTCAAAATTTGGTATTGAGAATAGAGATGACTTACAACTAATCATCTCAAAAGAAAGATTTGAAGATTATATCAGTCCATTACTTGCAAATGTCCCTAATAGCAAGTTAAGCACCAGACCTAAGGAAGGGGACCTTATCTACTTCCCATTAGGAGATAGATTATTTGAGATTAAGTTTGTAGAACATGAGCAACCTTTTTATCAACTCAAAAAAACCTATGTCTATGAGTTGAGATGCGAACTCTTCAGATATGAAGATGAAGTTCTTGATACTAATGTTGAGGACATTGATGATGAGATAGCACAGATTGGTTATATGCAGACTTTGAGTCTGATTGGTGCTGGCACAACAGCAAAAGCAGAAGCAACTGTATGTGCTAATGGTGCTGTCAGTCAGATTTATATTAGCAACATGGGTAGGAACTACTCATCTACTCCTACTGTTGGTTTCTCATCTGCACCATCTGGTGGAGTTACTGCTGAGGGTATAGCAGCAGTGTCTTATGAATATCCTGGATGTAAAGGTCAATCTGGAGTTGTCACTTCAATCCATATTACTAATGCTGGATGTGGTTATATCACACCTCCTTGGATTACATTATCAGGTGGAGGTGGTTCAGGATTTGCTGCTACCACAGGCATCAGCACTGATGGTTCTATTATGTACATCACTGTCACTGATGGTGGTTCAGGTTATGTGATGGCACCTGCTGTATCTATTGGTCAGTCTGCTGGTGTCTTCCCCACATTTGACAATACAACATACTCATTTGACACCAATCAATACACTTGGGATAGTGAGTATCCATCAGCAAGTAGAGATGCTGTGGCAATCTCCACAATCAGCACCTCTGGTATTGTTACTGATGTATATGTCATTGATGGTGGTGAAGGTTATGGAACTGCACCTAAGGTATTCATTGCACCACCAGTATCATTCACAGAAGCAAATATTGGAGAAGGCACATTTAAATTTAATGAGATTGTGACTGGACAAACATCCAATACTACTGCAAGAGTTAAGGAATGGAATGCTGTCACAAATATTATGGAAGTATCAATTGTTGATGGATACTTTGTAAGAGGTGAGGTTCTTGTTGGTTCAGAATCTGGTGCAAGATATGTTATTGGAAGCACAGTGGCAGATGATTTAGTCACTCCTTATGCACAAAATGATATTATTGAGGCAGAAGCAGACAAAATAGTTGACTTCTCTGCTTCAAACCCCTTTGGTATGCCCTAAATAAAGGTATATAAGTTTAAGATAATGTTTGAGTATTTTTACAACGAGATCTTCAGATCTGTAATTATTGGATTTGGTTCTTTGTTTAATGGAATTCAAGTCAAACACAAGGATGAAAATGATGATACTTTTAGTATTATCAAAGTTCCTCTTGCCTATGGACCTACACAAAAGTTCCTAGCAAGAATGGAGCAGAATCCTGATCTGAATCATCCAGTTCAGATGACACTGCCAAGGATGTCATTTGAATTTACAAACTTACAATATGATCCCAGTAGAAAGTCTACTCAGACACAACAACTTGTATTGACTAATGAAGATGGAACAGAGACTAAAAAGTCTTATCTTCCAGTTCCTTACAACATGACAATTACCCTTACAGCATATACTAAACTGAATGATGATATGCTCCAAATTGTTGAGCAGATTGTACCTTATTTCCAACCATCATATACCATCCCTATTAAGTTCCTTGGTAATTTGAAGGAAAGCACAAATGTTCCTATTGTGCTTGATGATATTGACATGACTGATGAGTATGAAGGAAACTTTGATACTAGAAGAGCACTTCTTTATACATTCACATTTACTGCTAAGACATACGTATTTGGTCCTCTTGCAGATGTATCCAAAGATATCATCAAGAAAACCACTATTGGTTATATTGCTGGTTCCAAGTCTGGCAAGTATGAAAGAGATGTTACCTATCAAGTCACACCTAGAGCACTCAAAGATTATGATGGCGTAGTTGCGACTCTGCTAGCAGAGAATGTTGATATGGTTGAGAATGTCATCAATGTAGATGATGGTACTAAGATTAAGAAGAACACATACATCTATGTTGGTCAAGAGGAGATGTATGTAGAAGATGTAATTGATAATAAACTTGTAGTAAGAAGAGCACAGGATAAGACACCAATCCAGAACCATGTTCTGGGGTCCAAGGTCTACAACATCAATCAAGCAGATAATGTCAAGATTGAGGTTGGAGATGACTTTGGATTTGATGGTAATGTTTTCTGAGGTAACTTATGGATAAGTATGAAAAGTTAAATGACACTTTTGATGTGGAACCTATCTCTTCAGATATTGAAAAAGTAGAAGTCAAAAAAGAGATAGACAAATATAAGTCATCTGCTGAAGATATTAAAAAAGACTATGAATATACAAGAGGCAACTTATACTCAATAATTGAAAAAGGGCAAGAGGCAATCAATGGTATTCTTGAGATTGCTCAGGAAAGTGAGATGCCAAGAGCATATGAGGTTGCAGGTCAGTTAATTAAAAATGTATCTGATGCCACTGACAAATTGCTAGATCTTCAGAAAAAATTAAAAGATGTAAATGAGGAAGATAATAAAGGACCAACCTCAGTTACCAATAATGCATTATTTGTAGGTTCTACTGCTGACTTACAGAAGATGTTGAAAAAGGTTAATCAAGACATAAATACTTAGAAAGCATTGAAATGGCTGTACCAGCAATCAATATCTCAATAGATAAAAGCACTTCTTTTTCACAAGATTTTATTGTGAAGAATAGTGATCAGACAGCTATGAATTTAACTGGATATACTGCCACGTCAAAGATTAGGAAGTATCCAGAAGATTCATCTTACAACAGTTTTACCTGTGGAATCACCTCATCCACTGGTGTTATTAATATTTCAATGGGTGCTACCACTACTGCTGTTTTAACAACTGGTAGAAACTATTATGATATTATCATTACTTCAGGAGTAGGAACCACTGCAGGAGTAACTACTGTCACAAAAGTGTATGAGGGAACTGTAATGGTAACTGCTACTGTGTCTGCATAATGGATAATCTTGGAGATTTCTTTTCTTCTATAGGAGAAGAGAAAAAGAAGAAGAAAGAAAAGACCAAGGAATTAATTGGGGATGTATCCCTAGACGACCTTTTTAGCAATCTCAAAGAAGAAAAAAGTAAACTTCAAAAAAAAGTTGCAAAAAAAGCAAAAGAAAAAGAAGAATTATTAAAACAAGCACAGGTATTTGAATCATTTTTATTTAATGAAACACCAAAGGTAAAAAAAGATACTCAAAAAGAAGTAAAGATTCTTGAGAAAGGACTTTTAAACCTAAAAGATACATCTTATAAGTCTATTGATAGACTTATGAAAAGTATTTCTAAAAAATATAGCATCACTCCACTTGAATTGCATAATCAATTCAAAGAAAAGCATGGGTCAATTCCTGATGACTGGATAAAACATCAAAAAGAAGAAGTAGATACTAGCGATTGGAGAGATGAATATGTACCAAATGATGTAGAGTCTGTAGATATTATTACACCAGAACCATTAGAAGCATCAAAAGGTATTGGTAGTAAATTAGTATCTAAAGAAGAAACTACAATTGACAAGTCTCTTCAAATTCTGGATCAACTTGTCACTGAAGAAGAAAAAATAAATGAATCTGAAACTGAAATTGCTCGTCTCAAACGTGAGATGGATCAACTTCGTAAGATGGTTAATGAATCCACTAGGATTGCTAGCTCTCAAGGTGGTGGAGGAGAAGTTCGCTTAGAATTTTTAGATGATGTTGATAGAGATTCTGCAAAGGTAGATGGAAATGTCCTTAAATGGGATTCTAGTGTTGGAACTCTTGGAAAATTTGTTGGTTCTGATTATATTGCATTTTCTGGATATGCTCAAACTACTGGCATATCAACAATATCACAAGGATTAATTGGAACACCAGATATTGACGTTGATATTATAACTGCAAACTCAGCAATTTTTTCTGGAAATGTTTCTGTTGCTGGCACTCTCACCTATGAAGATGTAACTAACATTGATTCAATTGGTTTAATTACTGCTAGAAGTGGAATCAATGTTGGAAGTGGTATAACTCTTGATCCTAATGGTGATATATCTGCAACAGGCATTACTAGTTTATCCAAACTTCATGTTGGTGTAGATACAGGATTTCATCAAGAAGATTTGGTGGTAACTGGAAATGCAAGAGTAACTGGCATCTTAACAATTGGCACAGGATCAATTGTTCTTGATCCAGATGCAAAACAACTTCGTGGTATTGAAGAGATTGTTATTGGTATTGCAAACACAATTTTACTTCATCAAGATAACAAAGGCGAGATTGAATTTACTGATTTTTCTGGAACTCAGAAATCAGTTGGAATTGGAACAACAGTATCAGTCAATACATCAGGTATAATTACTGCATCACAATTCTCAGGTTATAATCATCTAGTTGCTCCATATGGTCCTACAACAACCATCAATGTTCAGGTAGCAGCAAAGACATCTGCCCACAGATACTTTGGTACTGGAAGTGGTCAGGGGTATGTTTTAGATGGTATAGAATCTCCATTTCTTACACTTACACCAGGAAGAACATATCGTTTTTCTGGATCAGTTGGAGGTGGTCATCCATTCAGATTTTATCTTGATGCCGCAAAATCAACCCAATACAATACAGGTGTTACTGTAGGATCTGATTATGTTGAACTAGAGGTAACAGATAGTACACCAACAGTTTTACATTATCAATGTGCCTCTCATGGTTACATGGGGAATTCTGTACAGGTTAATTCAAGTAATTCAATCAATCTAAACAGTCAAGATGCATCATATTATCTAAACTATAATAATTTTACAAATACTCCAACTATACCAACCAATAATAATCAGTTAACAAATGGTGCTGGTTACATCACAAGTGCAAATGGTGGTAATGCTGATCAATTAGATGGTCAAGAGGGAACATATTACCTAAACTACAACAATTTTACAAATAAACCTACAATACCAACCAACAACAATGAGTTGACCAATGGTTCTGGATACATTACCACATCATTTACTAATACTAGCCAACTTACAAATGATGCTGGTTTTATTACTGGTGTGTCTACATTTTCTGGAAGTTATAATGATCTAACCAATACTCCTACAATCCCATCTAACAACAATGAGTTGACAAATGGGGCTGGTTACATTACTGGGGTGTCTACATTCTCTGGAAGTTATAATGATCTAACCAATACTCCTACAATACCATCTAATAACAATGAGTTAATTAATGGTGCTGGATTTATTACAAATAATGTAAGTGGAACTCTTACTGCAACAGCATTTAGTGGAGATGGTTCTGGTCTTACAAATGTGGGTATGGACACATCAAATGTGTCTGCAGATACTATAGTTGTAGTAGGTGTTGCAACTTTCCTTGGCAATGTCACAATTGGTGGTACTCTAACTTATGAAGATGTAACTGACATTGATTCTGTTGGTATCATTACTGCAAATCAGGGCATCAATATTACTGGTGGTGGTCTTCAGGTTGTTGGCATTGCCACATTTAGTAATGATATTAGACCAAATGGCAATGTCATAGGTGATGGATTAACTAATATTTTAGGTATCAATTCTATTACTGCCACATCATTTGTTGGTGATGGTTCAGGTCTTACCAATGTAGGTATGGACACTTCAAATGTGTCTTCTGATACTTTAGTAGTTACTGGAATATCAACACTTGGTGTTGTTACTGGTGCAACATCAATTCAGGCAACAACCTATTATGGTGACGGAAGCAAACTTACTGGTATTAGTGCTGGTGCAGGTGGCACTGACAATGTATCTTCTGATACTATTCAATCTGGTATCATAACTGCCACATCACAGTTCTATCCCCCCTCACTCACATCAGTTGAGAGAGATGGACTAACCTTTAATGTGGGAGCATTTATTTTCAATGAGACAGAAAATAAACTCCAGATGTATCTGGGTGGTAAATGGAAAAACCTAGCATTTGAATTGGATACATATTCAGTTGTTGGTTTATAAATAATAAAAACTCTTGTTTCTAATGAACGAAGATCTAAGAGACTGGTTTGGTTCTGGTCCAAAAGGTGGTAAAGGTGGTGGTGGTTGGGATCGCTACAACTCTAAAGGTGAACGTGTAGGTAAGTGTGCACGTGATGATAAAGATGGTGATGGAACTGCTGATGGTCCAAAACCAAAATGCTTATCTAATGAGAAAGCAGCAAAAATGTCAAAAAAAGAAAGGGCATCTGCAGTCAAAAGAAAAAGAGCAAAGGACCCAGTAGCAGACAGATCAGGGAAAGGAGGAAAACCCATCATGACTTCAAATAAAATTAAGGAAAGTTCATCACCAATGGTGAGACAAATTCTTGAAAAAATTGAATGTGAAAAAGAGTGGAGTCTTGTAGAGGAGAATAAACCCACTAACCCTGCACTTTGGTCTAAGTTTAAATCGCAAGCAAAAGCAAAGTTTGATGTATATCCATCTGCTTATGCTAATGGTTGGGCTGCCAAGAAGTATAAGGCAGCTGGTGGTGGATGGAAGTCTACTAAGTCTGAAGAAGTAGAAGTGAAAAATTATACTATTGAGGAAGCAATTGAAACAGTGAAATCTCGTACTGGTCAAGTATATGCAGTAGGATTTGTGTTCAGGGGCAAGTATATGATGGCAAAAGTATTCTTCCCAAGTCCTAAGAGACCTAGCAGGGATGAGGTACAAGCAGCACTAGACAAAATTTATCCTAGTTCTAGGTTGCAAAGATTTGATATGGCACATCTTGATTACTCTGACCCTTATATCAATATGCCTGTAAAAGAGGAAGTTGAAGAGATTGAAGAGAAGTCTGCTGCATGGCAACGTAAAGAAGGTAAGAACAAAGAAGGAGGATTAAATGAAAAAGGGCGTAAATCTTATGAAAGAGAGAATCCTGGCTCTGATCTTAAAGCACCTCAACCTGAAGGTGGACCTAGAAAAAGATCTTTCTGCGCCAGGATGAGTGGAAATAAAGGTCCTATGAAAGATGAGAAGGGTAGACCAACTCGTAAGGCTCTTGCCCTTAGAAAGTGGAAGTGTTGATGAAAGACTTTAAAGATTTTATACAGGAATCAGTCACCATTAATGGTGACTTCAATGGAACACTCAATGTAGGTGGTGATAATTCTGCTTCTCCAGAACAGCAGGTGGAAGAGAACTATAAGTATCTTGCAGACTTCGTTTGGATGGGTAGTATTTACAGAGTACAATTAGAACAGGCTGACTCAGTAAGACTTCCAACTAATCAGGAATTAGCAGAACAACTTCAAGGTGAATATCCTGGAGCAATTGTTCAAAGAGTATATCCAGTAGAACAAAAACCAACAGTGAAATTTGGTGATGTAAGAAGATATCACCCTGGTAAATTACAGTGGGAAAATTATGGCACAGTGGAATAAGAATATTCAGGAATACCTGAAAGATGGTAAGACTTTATTTGAAGTTTTTATATGTTCAGACCAGTTTGGAAACATCGGTGCTTGTGGAGGAAACACTCAGTTTGAACTGAATGTCTCTGCTGGTATTATGACAGAGATGGCCAATGTCCATAAGTTTGGTTCTGTAGTTACAACTAGTGCAACTTATGATACTGTATGGACAGAAGGTGGTCAGTATGAGTTTCCAGAAAATCCGGGTATTGTAACACTTGTATCTAGTGATGCTCAAGACAATCCATCAGGAACTGGTGCAGCAACTGTTGTTGTTGAGGGTCTTGATGGTAACTTTGATGAGATTCAAGAAACAATCACATTGAATGGTACTGTTGGAGTTGCTGGAACTTTAAGTTTCCTCAGAACTCATAGAATGTTTGTTGATACTGGAAATACCAATTCTGGTAATCTTACAGTATCAATTGGAAGTACAGTCACTTGTGCAATTGCTCCTGATATGGGTCAGTCACAGGTTGCTTTCTATACAGTTCCCAGAGGTAAGAGTGCATTCTTAAAACAGTTTACAGCAACTCAGAATAAGAACCAAGAAAACTCTATGAGGTTATTCCAAAGAAAACCTAATGGTGTTAATAGACCATATAGAGTTGTAACTGAACTAAATTTATATGGAAGTAATATGATTAAACCATATAGTTTCCCAGTATTCTTTAGTGAGAAAACTGACTTAGAAGTTAGAGCATATACTGGATCAAACTGTTCTACATCAGCAATGTTTGATTTGCTCGTAGTTGACAATAGTGCATTAGGAATTACAACATGAGTAATGATGTTTATTTGGGTAATCCTCTTCTCAAGAAGGCGAATACCCCAATTGAGTTTACACAAGAGCAGATTGAAGAGTACATTAAGTGCAAAGAAGACCCTGTCTACTTTGCTAATAACCATGTCAAAATTGTGACCTTGGATGAGGGTCTACAACCATTCAAGACTTATGACTTTCAAAATAAATTAATCAATAATTTTCATAATAGCAGATTTAATATCTGTAAGATGCCAAGACAGACTGGTAAGTCTACTACTTGCGTATCTTATCTCTTACATTATGCTGTCTTTAATGACAGTGTTAATATTGGTATCCTAGCAAACAAAGCATCTACTGCAAGGGAACTGCTGGCAAGATTAGCTACAGCATATGAAAACTTGCCCAAGTGGATGCAGCAAGGTGTGTTAGTATGGAACAAGGGTAATATTGAGTTAGAAAATGGATCAAAGATACTGGCTGCTTCTACGTCTGCAAGTGCTGTCAGAGGCATGTCGTTTAACATTCTCTTCCTCGACGAATTTGCTTTCGTCCCAAACCATATTGCAGATGCCTTCTTTGCCTCTGTTTATCCTACTATTACTTCTGGTAAATCAACAAAAGTCATCATAGTCTCAACGCCTCATGGCATGAACCACTTCTACAGGATGTGGCATGATGCAGAGAAAGGGAAGAATGATTATATACCCACTGACGTTCACTGGTCAGAAGTACCAGGAAGAGATGATAAGTGGAAGCAACAAACAATTAAGAACACATCTGAACAGCAGTTCAAGATTGAGTTTGAGTGCGAGTTCTTAGGTTCTATTGATACACTGATTGCTCCTAGCAAACTAAAAACTCTTATCTATGATAATCCTATGACCAGAAATGCTGGTCTGGACATCTATGAGCAACCATTACAAGAGCATGATTATGTAATGACTGTTGACGTTGCAAGAGGTGTGGGAGAAGATTACTCTGCATTTGTTGTGGCAGACATTACAGAGTTTCCTCATAAGATTGTGGCAAAGTATAGGAATAATACTATTAAACCAATGCTGTTTCCAAATGTCATCTATGAAGTAGCAAAGAGTTATAACAGTGCATTCATTTTATGTGAGGTAAATGATATTGGTGACCAGGTTGCAAGTATAATTCAATATGATTTAGAGTATCAAAACTTATTGATGTGTTCTATGAGAGGTAGAGCAGGTCAAATTGTCGGACAGGGTTTCTCTGGCAATAAGACACAACTTGGTGTCAAGATGAGTAAGACTGTCAAGAAGGTTGGTTCTCTCAACCTCAAGACAATGATTGAAGAAGATAAACTTATCTTTAATGACTATGAAATTATTTCAGAATTAACTACATTTATCTCCAAACACAATTCATTTGAGGCAGAAGAAGGATGTAATGATGACCTTGCAATGTGTCTGGTCATCTATGCATGGTTGGTTGCTCAAGATTATTTTAAGGAATTAACTGACCAGGATATTAGAAAAAGATTATATGAGGAACAGAAGAACCAGATTGAGCAAGATATGGCACCATTTGGTTTCTTGAATGATGGTTTAGATGAAACTTCTTTTGTTGATAGTGAAGGAGATAGATGGTCTACTGCTGATGAGTATGGTACAACTGGTGGTGGTATGGATTATATGTGGAATTATAGATAATGGATTTAGATAAGCAAATCAAACTAGGTCATTTACTTTTGAATGATAGGAAATGTAGGGTTTGTGGTAAAACCAAAAACTTGATTGATGGATTTTATAGGACAAGGAAAGATAGAGGACCAGTAGCATCTTCATTTTCTCATGAATGTAAGGATTGCACCATTGAAAGAATTATGAAGACAAGAAAATGTAAAAATGATTGGACATATCCTGATTGGTAGTTATTCACTCCACATTTCCCCAGTCAAAACACTCAAAATCCTAAATATTTTGTAGTAAAACAGAGACTTTAAGGAGAAACATATGGCTACTCCTCAATTATCTCCAGGAGTATTAGTCAGGGAAGTTGACTTAACTGTTGGTAGAGCAGAGAACGTCCTTGATAATATTGGAGCAATTGCTGGTCCTTTCCCACTTGGACCTGTCAATGAGCCAATCACCATTGAGACACAGCAACAATTCTTGGACACATTTGGAAAACCAATGTCCACAGACAGACAGTATGAGTACTGGATGTCAGCAAATTCATTCCTCTCTTATGGTGGTATCCTTAAGGTTGTTAGGGTTGAAGGTTCAAATCTGAACAATGGTAATGCTGGTGTTAATCAAGCAGCAAATTCCACACTCAGAGTTGACAATTCTGATGACTATGAACTCAATCATAGCGACACATCTGAGTTCTACTATTCATCCAGAAACCCTGGTTCTTGGGCAAACAATCTGAAGGTTTGTGTTATTGATGACCAAGCAGACCAAATCCTCAGTGTTGGAACAACTAATCCAGGTTCTTTAGGTCTTGATGTAGGTTTGGGTATTACTGCTCAAAGATCAAACATCACCATTCCAGGTGATGGGTCAACCAGCACATTCAATGGCGTACTTAAAGGTATTATTACTGGTGTTACAACTGATAGCATTAGTGGTAATAGTTCAATTGATGTTAAAGTAACAGCAAGAGTTACTCCTGAAGTTCAGACATTCACTGGTATTGGGGCAACAACCACTTCTATCCAGGCAGAACCAAGTACCACAACTCTTTTTCTTGATGGCACTGCTGGTGTCACAACTGGTTCTATATTAGTTACCACTAATAATCGTAAGGGAACAGTTACTGGTTTTGGTACTACATCAGTTACTCTTGAAGTAGGTATTGCAAACACAATAACAGTTGGTTCTGCAGTTACCTTTGAATCTTTAACAGTAATACCAGGCACTGAAACTGAGATTGAGTATCAAAATTACAATCCATCAAACTCCTTTGATGTTGGTGATGCACTTTATATCAAAGATGTAAATGGAATTTCTACAGGATCAAATCCACAGGTTTCTGCTAAAGTAGATTGGTATGATAGTCAGACATTGGGTCTTGAAAATTCAACAGTATTCTGGAAGTCAATTGCTCCAAAACCTGTCTCTAACCAGTATGTAACTTCAAGAGATGGTGGTGGAGATGGTATCCACATTGTAGTTGTAGATGATGCTGGAGAGGTAACTGGTATTCAAGGTGCAATCCTTGAAAGATTTACCAGTCTGTCCAAAGCAAAAGATGCTACTGCTGATGGAGATAATCCAACTAGAACATATTACAAAGACTTTGTTGCACTGAATTCCAAGTTCATCTTTGCAGGTTATAGTCCTGCAAATGCATATGATACTTATTGGAAGACAATGCCTGTGGCAACTGGATTCTCAACTGGATTTACAGCCAATACAATTGGTGAGGGTCTATGGGGTCTAGATGCACAAGGTGTTCAGTATAGTGCAGTTGGTAACAACACATATACACTCACAGGTGGTGTTGATTACAACTCATCAGGTGGTATGAGTGCAGGATTGAGTGATCTCACTACTGCTTACAATAAGTTTGAGAATAAAGATGAAGTTGCTGTTGACTTCCTTCTGATGGGTCCTGGTCTTTCACAAAAGACAGAATCTCAAGCAAAAGCAAATCTTCTGGTATCTATTGCTGAAAGAAGAAAAGATTGTATTGCAACTATCTCTCCACATAGAGATGATGTTGTAAATGTTACTAATTCTGCTACACAGACAACCAATGTCCTTGGTTTCTATGCACCAATTAGTTCTTCTTCTTATGCTGTATTTGACTCAGGTTACAAATACACCTTTGATAGATTTAATAACACATTCAGATATATCCCATCTAATGGTGATACTGCTGGTCTGATGGTTAGGACAGCAATTGATGCTTATCCTTGGTTCTCACCTGCTGGTGTTCAGAGAGGTGTTCTTAACAATGCTGTTAAGATGGCATTTAATCCATCTAAAGATCAGAGAGATGCACTTTATGCATCAAGAATTAACTCTATCATTAACCAAAGAGGTTCAGGTATTGTTCTTTATGGTGATAAGACTGGTCTTGCATATGCTTCTGCCTTTGACAGAATCAATGTTAGAAGACTGTTCCTCACAGTTGAGCAAGCACTTGAAGGTGCAGCTAACTCACAACTCTTTGAACTCAATGATGCTAACACAAGAGCAAACTTTGTTAACATTGTTGAACCTTACTTGAGAGATGTTCAATCTAAGAGAGGTGTTTATGACTTCCTGGTTGTTTGTGATGAGACAAACAACACACCAGATCTCATTGACAACAATGAATTCAGGGCAGATATCTTCCTGAAGCCAACTAAATCAATCAACTTCATCACACTTACATTTGTTGCCACCAGAACTGGTGTTGATTTCCAAGAAGTTGTTGGTTCTGTTTGATTTTATTAAATAACAAAGGAGGATTAACCAATGGCAGAAACTAAGTCACTATCACAGTTTAAATCAAGATTGGCGGGTGGCGGTGCCCGCCCCAATCTATTTGAAGTATCAGTTCCCACCTTCCCTTCAGCAATCATTGATGCTTGGGGAAGTGGTGACCAATCAGAAAATGGCACCTTTAAATTTATGTGTAAGGCAGCACAACTTCCTGCTTCAACAATTGCAGAAGTTACTGTGCCTTTTAGAGGCAGAAACCTTAAGGTTGCTGGCGACAGAACCTTTGAACCTTGGACAGTCACAATCATCAATGATGAGGACTTCCAACTGAGAACAGCATTTGAAAGATGGATGAATGTATTGAGCAAGTTGGATGATGCAACTGGTGTCACCAACCCATCATCTTATATGACTGATGCTTATGTTCAGCAACTAGGTAGAGGAGATAGAAGATTCTCCACCACAAACAATGGTGGTCAGTCTTCAGTACTTAGAACTTACAAGTTCTATGACATCTTCCCAACTGAAGTTTCAGCAATTGACCTGAGCTATGACACAACAAATGACTATGAGACATTTGATGTAACGTTCCAGGTTCAGTACTTCACAGTAGGTAACTCCCTTGAATCTTCAGGGTCCTCAGCAGGTGAAGCTCTGATTGAGTGATAAATAACTAGACAGACGTCTAGATTAAATCATAATGGGCAGATTATTTGGATTCTCAATTGAAGATAATGAGAAGACACCACCCAGTGTAGTATCTCCGATCCCACCCTCTAATCAGGATGGATCGGAGCATTACGTAAGCACTGGGTTTTTTGGTAGCTATGTAGATATTGAAGGTGTCTATAAAAATGAAAATGACTTAATTAGAAGATACAGGTCAATGGCTCTGTATCCTGAGACAGATAGTGCCATTGAAGATATTGTAAATGAGGCAATTGTCTCAGATACTAATGATAGTCCAGTTAAAATTGAACTATCTAACTTAAAAGCAAGTGATAATATCAAGAAAAAAGTAAGAGAAGAGTTTTCTTATATCCTAGAGTTGCTTGATTTTGATAAGAAAGCACATGAGATTTTTAGAAACTGGTATATTGATGGCAGATTGTACTATAACAAAGTCATTGACCAGAAAAATCCACAGGCAGGTATTCAAGAACTGAGGTATATTGATGCCTCTAAGATGAAATATGTTCGTCAAATAAAAAAACAAGGCAAGGATAGTGTGCAAACTGCACAAAATCAATTGGCAGCAAGTGATAATACAGGTTATAACTTCCCAGATATTGAAGAATATTTTATCTATACACCTGGTCAGAAGAGTGGGACCAACTATGGTTCCAATAATTCTTCTGTAAAAGGCATTAAGATGACAAGAGATTCTGTCACTTATTGCACCTCTGGTCTGGTAGATAGAAATAAAGGTCTTACATTGTCCTGGTTGCATAAATCAATCAAACCACTCAATCAGTTGATGATGATTGAGGACTCATTGGTTATCTACAGATTGTCAAGAGCGCCAGAAAGAAGAATTTTCTACATCGATGTTGGTAATCTACCTAAGGTAAAAGCAGAACAATACCTGCGTGATGTGATGATGCGTTATAGAAACAAGCTTGTCTATGATGCAAACACTGGTGAGATTAGAGATGACAAGAAGTTCATGTCTATGATGGAAGACTTCTGGTTGCCTAGAAGAGAAGGTGGTAGAGGTACAGAAATTACTACACTTCCTGGTGGTCAGAACCTTGGTGAAATCACTGACATTAACTATTTCCAGAAGAAACTTTATAGAGCATTGAATGTTCCTGAGTCCAGACTACAAGGAGACACTGGTTTCTCTATGGGTCGTTCTTCTGAAATCCTGAGAGATGAAGTTAAGTTCTCCAAGTTTGTTGGTAGAATGAGAAAGAGATTCTCATCTATGTTCAATGACATGTTGAAGACTCAACTTCTTCTTAAAAATGTCATCACTCCTGAAGATTGGGAGTATATGGCAGACCACATTCAGTATGACTTTCTGTATGACAATCACTTTGCTGAACTTAAGGATGCAGAAATTCAAACTGAAAGAATCAACCTTGCTGCTCTTGCAGAACCATATGTTGGTAAGTACTATTCTGCTGACTATGTAAGAAGAAAAATCCTCAGACAAACTGATGAAGAAATTCTTGAGCAAGATGAACTCATTGAAAAAGAAATTGAAGCAGGTGTTATTCCTGACCCTGCATCAATTGACCCAATGACTGGTATGCCAATGGACCCTAATGCTCCTGCACCTGGCGAACCAGCTCAAGCAATGGCAGCTCCACCAACACCCAAAGACCCTGAAATCACACCTCCCAAAGGTGGGGATTTCTAAATAGCAAACGTAACATCATTATTAAACAATGGACGAACTTATGGATATGCTCGTCAGCAAAGACGAGAGTGCATCACAAATCAGTGATAAAATTAAAGACCTGCTCTTTGCAAAGAGTGCAGAAAATATTGAAAGCATTAGACCCAATGTGGCTGCATCAATTTTTGATGAACCAGAAGTTGAATCTGAACTTGAGCAAGAAGTTGAAGAGATTGAAGATGAGGGTGAATCTTCTGAAGAAGAGTAATACTAAATACACCTATAGGACTGTAACCTTATAATAATGACTGCTATTAGACCAGTAGGAATCAATTCTACATTAACAACCAGCGATTCAAGTCAACAAACATCAGCAATCTCTCAACAGTCTGACAATCTCAGAGTTGTTGCAGAAACTGCAGGTGTTTATGTGAATTATGGTGCTAACCCAATATCAACTAATGAGAATATCTATATTCCTGTTGGTGAGGGTGAAGATATTTCTCTTGGTCCAGTACAGTCAAACAGAGTTGTTGGTATTACCACTGGTACTACTACAATTATTGATTTCCCAGAGGGAACAGGTTGTCCCTTTGGAGTTGGTGATGCTGTAACACTTACAGCAAATCAATCTAATTTCAATTTCACTCATCAACTTGTACAGTCTGTTGATAATAGTGCAGGTGTTGGTGGTTACTTTAACACCAGAATGACAGTTAACTATAATTCTGCATCAGTAACTGATGTGTTTGATGCACAGCAGTTTGCAGAAATTAGAAAGTCAATCAAGGTATCTGTTAAAACAGAAACTGGCACTGGAAAAGCATACATCCAACAAGTACAAGTATCCTGAAAAAAATGAAACTAATCAGAGAAGAAATTGAAACAGTTGATTTTATCGTTGAAGAGAAGAACGGTAAAAAATCAATGTTTATTGAGGGCATCTTCCTGCAAGGAGAGATGCAAAACAGAAATGGTAGAATGTATCCAATGGGAGTCCTGAGAAAGGAAGTCCAAAGATACAATGAAAACCACATTCAAGCTGGTAGAGCTCTTGGAGAACTTGGACATCCAGATGGTCCGACAGTTAACTTGGATCGTGTCAGTCACAAAATTGTTTCACTCAGAGAAAGTGGAACAAACTTCATTGGTAAGGCAAAAATCCTTTCAACCCCAATGGGCAAGATTGCACAATCACTTATTGGTGAGGGTGTCAAACTGGGTGTTTCTTCTAGAGGAATTGGTTCCCTCAAAGCAACCAGAGAAGGAGTAAATATTGTTGGGGATGACTTTATGCTCTCCACTGCTGCTGATATTGTAGCAGACCCTTCTGCACCTGATGCATTTGTTGAAGGTATTATGGAAGGAAAAGAGTGGATTTGGGATGGTGGCATCCTAAGAGAATCCATGGCAGCAAAGACTTACAAGCAAATTAATACACTTGTAACTACTAAGCAACTTGATGAACAGAAGGCAAAACTGTTCAGTGACTTTCTCAACAACCTTTGAGTTGTTGACGTAGTTAAAAATACTAATTTATAAATAAATATAGATTAAAAAAGGTTAATCGGAGAGTTCAACAATGTCTCGTGACAATTTACAAGAAATGGAGCAATCTAAAACTGCTGTGAACGCGAGTGCAAAACCTGCAGAGGGGATGCAAAAACTTGCAGGTGGAGCAGTAGCAGGTCAAACTGGGTCTTATGAAGATCTGGGTGGACCTACTCCAGAAAACTACAAACCAGACAATGATTCTGCAAAGCTCAGAGAGCCTAAGATCAAGACTGTCAGTGATGTAGTCAACAGAGGTGCAAAAGCAGCAGACCCCATGAAGAAAATGGCCAAGGAAGAAATCGAATCCCAAGAGGAAGAGGTTCTTGAAGAGGACCAAGTTTCTGAAGAGGAAATTGTCGCAGAGGAAGAAACCATTGATGATGGTGTTGACATCGAAGAAGATGTCAATGCTCTTCTGGGTGGTGAAGAACTCTCAGAAGAATTCAGAGAAAAGGCAAAGGTTATCTTTGAAGCTGCTCTGAATTCCAAAGTAAAAGAAATCCAGGAAACCCTGGAAGTCCAGTATGAAGCAAAACTGGATGAAGAGAGAGAATCTCTTAAAGGTTCTCTCACTGAAAGAGTTGACTCATATCTTGAGTATGTCTGCGAAGAGTGGATGACTGAGAATGAGTTGGCTATTGACCATGGTCTTAAGACAGAAATGACAGAGTCCTTCCTTTCTGGAATGAAGGGACTCTTTGAAGAACATTATGTAACTATCCCTGAAGAAAAATATGATGTTCTTGAGAGCATGGTAGAAAAACTTGATGAAATGGAGACCAAACTCAATGAGCAGATTGATAAGAACATTGGCCTGAATAAGAGACTTGCTGAGTCCTCAGCTGATGTTATCCTCAATCAAATTTCTGAAGGTCTTGTAGAGACCCAGAAAGAAAAGCTTGCCTCACTTGCTGAAAGTGTGGAGTTTGAAAGTGAAGAAGAGTATCGTGAAAAACTGGAGACCCTGAAGGAGTCATACTTCTCAGGTAAGTCAGTTGCAAAATCTGAAGCACCACAAACCCTGTCTGAGGGTGTGGATTCAACACCAGCACCAATTGCTGGATCTATGGATGCATATCTGAGAACACTGGGTGCTTTCAAACAGTGAATTTTTAATTAATTCAAACCCCCTACAATTTCAACAAACGGTAATAGCAAATGTTTCAATCAGAACATCTGCAGGAAAAGTGGAGTCCACTTCTCGACTATGAAGGTCTTGATCCTATCAAAGATAGTCACAGAAGAAGCGTAACCGCAGTCCTGCTGGAAAACCAAGAAAAATTCCTCAGAGAGGAGCAAGCATTCAGTCAGGGTATCAACCTGATGGAAACCCCCACCAATGCTGCTAATGCAGCTGGTGCTTCAGGTGGTTTCTCTGGTTCCGCTGATGCTGCTGGTCCTGTTGCAGGTTTCGACCCTGTACTGATCTCTCTGATCAGACGCGCAATGCCTAACCTGGTTGCATATGACCTGGCTGGTGTTCAACCAATGAATGGTCCTACTGGACTTATCTTTGCAATGCGCTCACGCTACACCGATCAGGGTGGCAATGAGACCTTCTATGATGAAGTAGATACCGCATTCTCTGGTCAGGATGATGGCATGAACCTGACAGCAGGCATGTCTGATCCTGCTGTTGGTCTGGGTACAACTGCACAAGCAGATTCTAACCCTTCAATCCTGAACCCTGTTGGTTCTGCATCCTCCACTGGTTACAGTGTTGGTCAGGGCATGGTCACAGGTGACTCTGAGAACCTAGGCAATGGTGCTGGTGATCAGTTCAACCAGATGGCATTCTCTATTGAGAAAGTCACTGTAACTGCTAAGTCAAGAGCTCTGAAAGCAGAGTACTCCTTGGAACTTGCACAAGACCTGAAAGCAATTCATGGTCTGAATGCAGAAGCAGAACTTGCTAACATCCTCTCTACTGAGATCCTTGCTGAGATCAACAGAGAAGTCATCAGAACCATCTATAAGGTTGCTGAGCAAGGTGCTGTTTCCAACACTGCACAACCTGGTGTATTTGACCTTGACATTGACTCCAATGGCAGATGGTCTGTTGAGAAGTTCAAAGGTCTTCTTTTCCAAATCGAGAGAGATGCAAACGCAATTGCACAAAGAACTCGTAGAGGGAAGGGCAACATGGTCATGTGCTCTGCTGACGTAGCATCTGCACTGACTATGGCTGGTATCCTGGATTATACCCCTGCCCTGAATGCAAACCTGAATGTTGATGACACTGGCAACACCTTTGCTGGCACCATCAATGGTAAGTTCAGAGTTTACATTGACCCCTATGCTGCAAACCTGACCAGTGCTAATGCTGCTGGTGGTAATCAGTACTATGTTGTTGGTTATAAGGGTTCTTCCCCTTATGATGCAGGTCTATTCTACTGCCCATATGTTCCACTTCAGATGGTTCGTGCAGTTGGAGAGAACACCTTCCAGCCTAAAATTGGCTTCAAGACCAGATATGGTTTGGTTGCTAACCCATTTGCTGAAGGATCTAACCAAGGTCTGGGTAGACTTAGAATCAACTCTAACCGCTACTACAGAAGAGTTGCTGTTAAGAACCTCATGTGATTCAGATTCCATATCTGGAAACTTCAAGGGACCCTCTGGGTCCCTTTTTTATGCTTTGATAAATAGAAAAAAAGTTATCTTTGTAAGATGTCAAATATCTACGCTAATAATATTAATCCTAGGAGTGGCACCACTGTAACTTTTCCTCAGAACATCAAAGTTCTTGGAACAGCAACTTATGAGGATGTTGCTAATGTAGATTCCGTTGGCATTATTACTGCCAGAAGTGGTATTGTTATAAACACACAAAGTACTTCAGTAAATCCACTATCAGTTGGATCTAAAGGTGGCGGAACTAATGATGGTCATCTTGAAGGAGAAGGTCCAAAAATCAGTTTTCTTGCAACAAGGAGTGGTGATGGAGCAGTAGGGGGAGCAGCTTATATTCAACAAAAAGCAATAGGAGATTTAAGTTCTTCATATCCAGTTGATTTAGCATTTGGAGTTAGAAGATTTGGTTCCTCTTTTGAGGCAATGCGTATTCTTTCAACTGGTAGTATAGGTATCGGAACTGACACCCCAACTTCATTTGGACCAACTTTACAAGTTGCTGGAACAGACCCTGCATTATTGCTACAAGATACTGCAACTGCTGTTGATTATTTTGGAGTAAATGTTACATCTGGTATTACTCAACTTTGGTATGATGATGCTGCTGCCCTTACAATCAATACAGCAAGTGGAATATCAGGTTCTGGACTTGTAGAAAGACTTCGTTTAAATTCTGATGGTAAACTAATTCTTTCAGGCACTGCGAGAACAACTCCATTCATCTCTGGTGATGGTGGAATGTGTATTGAGCAAAATTATGCTGGTAATCTCAGAGCACTCTCAATCAGAAATAAAAACACTGATGCTGCTGCTGCCACATCAATGTGCTTTAGTTTGAATAGAAGTGGTGGTGATCAAGATTTTACAGCTGGAGAAATTAAATTAGAAAAAGAACAGGCATGGTCTACATCATCAGCAACAGTTGATGGCGCTATGACCTTTAGTACCATTTCAAATGGGACTATGGCAGAAAAACTTCGTATAACTGCTGCTGGTAACCTCATTCAGAAGTCAATATATTCTACGTATACAAATAATTCTGGCCTTCCCGCATCATCAACCAGAACACTTACAATTACAGGTCTTCAATATGGAACTGCGACTATCCATTTTGGAGGATCAGATGGTAATGCTCAATATGTTCACTTCAAAATTAATCTTGGAGGTATGATGTGGGCTAGTGGTAGTGGATATAATGCAGAAGTTTCAAGCACTGGTTATTCAGGTGGTTCCTATTCAGTTACTAAAAACAATACAAGTTATGTAATTCAAGTAAATTCAGGCACCAATCCATTGTACTATTCTTATACTTTTGAGTCAACATCATATACACCAGGTAACTATGCTACGATTGCTGAGAGTTGATAATTATAGAAAAAATTATCTGATGCAGGTCTCTGATAAATAATACATCACTGCCTTAGTGCCATGGCGTCTCATATCAAAAAAGTTATTTGTGGTAAAGAAGTTTATTATAAAGGTAGCAATCAGTGGACAGAAATGTTTACTGATAGAAAGCAATATAATAATGAATCAGATGCCAAAGAAGAACTTGCAAAATACTCTGGTGTAATAATTAATGAGTAAACAAGAACCACTATCTAGACAAATTAGTGAAGTAAATTTTCTTCAAGCTAATGGGTTTAGGTTCAATGTACAGAGAGCACCTAAGGTAGGTTTCTTTGGCAATGCTATTAATGTACCTGGTCTTGGTCTAGGTGTAGCAGAGCAGATGACTTACCTTAAGAATGTCTCACGTCCTGGTGAGGTTCTTGAGTTTAATGATTTAACTCTCAGATTTTTGATTGATGAAAATTTAACTAACTACCTTGAGATTCAAAAGTGGATGAGAGGTATTGGTTTTCCTGAAAGTCTTCAGGAGATATATGATTTCCAAAAAGAAGGTCCTATTGAAAATGAAGGTGGAGACCTAAACTTGTATTCTGATGGAACTTTGACTATACTGAATGGTATAAGTAAACCTCTATTCTCTGTACATTTCAAGGATATGTTTCCTATTGCATTATCTGATATTGACTTTGATGCCACAGTGACTGATGCAGAATATCTTTCTGCTGATGTTACCTTTAGATATTTAATTTACAACTTTGAACCATTTGAATGCTGCTAAATGATTGACCTTCCTACCCTACAAGAAATGTGGGAAAAGGATTCTGTTATTGACATTGACAACCTGCACACAGAGTCATTAAGAATTCCTGTCCTGCACTCCAAATATTTTGATACATATAATACTTTGCTTCTTTTGAGAAAGAAAGCAGAGCAACAAAGAAAAAACATTAGACATGAAAGGTATGAATACTTCTCTGGTAAAGCTGACCCAGAAGTATATGTAGAAAATCCCTTTCCTAAAAAGATAAGAGATAAAGATACAATGTCAAAGTATCTTGACGCAGATGAGAAATTATCTAACGTTTCTATGAAAATTGAATACTATGATGTGATGTTGAGATATATAGAAGAAATTTTGAAACAGATTACTAATCGAACTTACCAAATTAAGAACAGTATAGAATTCATGAGGTTTACTGCAGGGTTAGGTTAATGGATCAAGAAGGTTACTATCACATAGAATTACCTATAGAAGGTATTCGTCTTATTCACGCAGGTCTATCTCAAGCAGTTGAGAAATGGCCTGGTGGAGAACCTCAGGAACAAGAGGGACTTATTATGATGAGAGATAATTTTTACAGAATTATATTAGAACACAGATTTGAAAATGCTTAATAAATACTTATAGGTGAAGAACCTATATGTATGGCTGATGTAACTATTGAGAAGGTAAATGAAGTTTACCTAAGAATCACTACTGAACCACATATTGAGTATGAACTAAGGGATAGATTTACCTTTGAAGTACCCAATAAAAAATTCATGCCTCAGTACAGAAGTAGGCACTGGGATGGATTTGTTCATCTATTTAATTTAAAAACTAAGAGAATCTATGTGGGTCTCTTAGATAAGATTATTGCGTTCTGTGAGAATGCAGGTTATACATATCAATTTTTAAATAACAAATTCTATGGTCCTCCATTTGAAGTCAATGAGATGATTTCAGAGGAAGGTGTCAAGGACTATATGAGTTCTATCACTCACTTTGAACCAAGAGATTATCAAGTCAATGCTGTCTATGATGCTCTGAGGTACAATAGAAAACTTCTCATCTCACCTACTGGTTCTGGTAAGTCATTTATGATTTACACCATCACCAGATACTTTGTAGCAAAGGGATTAAAGATACTCCTTGTAGTTCCTACCACATCTCTTGTAGAGCAGATGTATAAGGACTTCCAACAATATGGTTGGGACCCAGAGAATCACTGTCACAGAATCTATGCTGGCAGGGAGAGAGTCAATACTAATGAGGTAACCATTACCACTTGGCAATCTGTCTATCAGTTGGATAGAAAGTTCTTTGAAGAGTATGATGTCATCATTGGTGATGAGGCACACTTGTTCAAGAGTAAGTCTCTTGTAGGTATCATGGATAAGTTACATCATGCCAAGTATAGATATGGATTCACAGGAACACTTGATGGCACACAGACCCATAAGTGGGTGTTAGAGGGACTGTTTGGTCCTTCTTATAAAGTGACACAAACTAAGAAATTGCAGGATGAAGGTCACCTTGCTACTCTTGACATTCAGTGTCTAGTCTTGAAGTACAAACCTAAGAAGTTTGATACTTATGAAGATGAGATACAGTATCTGATTGGTCATGAGAAGAGAAACAACTTCATCACTAATCTTGCTGACAGTCTATCTGGTAACTCACTTATCTTGTTCAGTAGGGTAGAAGCACATGGTGCTATTCTTTTCAACTTAATAAATAATAAGGTAAGTAAAGACAGAAGGGTGTTCTTTATCCATGGCGGTGTAGATGCAGAGGATAGGGAGCAAGTTAGAGAGATTACTGAGAATGAAAAGGATGCAATTATCGTTGCTTCATACGGAACCTTCAGTACAGGTATTAACATTAAAAACCTTCACAATGTTATATTTGCCTCTCCATCAAAATCTAGAGTTAGAAACCTCCAGAGTATTGGTAGAGTCCTCAGAAAAGGCAAAGACAAAGTAAGTGCTAAACTTTATGATATTGCAGATGATTTTACAATTAGGTCACGTAAAAACTATACATTAAATCACTTCATTGAAAGAGTGAAAATTTATGTTTCAGAGCAATTCAATTATGACATTATTACTATTGATATAAAAGACTAGAAAAGGAGTAAGGGTATGGGGATTGAAGACGATTTCTTTGCAACAATTAAATTGAAATGTGGTGATGAAATCTTTGCTAAGGTAGCAGCATCAGAGGAAGATGACAGGACTATGCTTCTTGTTTCTAATCCTATCTGTGTTGAAGAAGTTAGAACAAGAGGTAATGTTGCTGGGTATAAGTTTGAACCTTGGTTAAAGACATCATCAGAAGATTTATTTGTAATTAACTTAGAGGATGTTCTTACAATGTCTGAATCAGAGGACATTGAAATGATTGTCAATTATCAGGACTATGTAAGAAAGATTAATAAACAGAACTACTCTAAATTAGATAGAAAGATGGGTTACTTAGGTAATGTTCATGATACCAAAGAAGTCTTAGAGAAGTTATTTAATAATAGCTAATACCAATCCTTGAAAGGCAACAAACCTAGTCTACTATTGTTTCAGAGTTCTGTCAAGCACTTGTCATCATTAACTAATTCTGATATAATATAAGTATTCAAAATACATTTAATGTAACCTTGTAGGAACTCAATAATGCCAAAGTCCAGAAATCCAGAACATTATGTAAACAACAAGGAATTTTTGAATGCACTTGAAAACTATTTTGCTCAGGTAGAAAAAGCAAAATTAAATGATCAACCCAAACCAGTTATTCCAAGATACATTGGAGAGTGCTTTCTAAAGATTGCTAACCACCTATCATACAAGCCTAACTTTGTGAACTATATGTTCAAGGATGATATGATTTGTGATGGTATTGAAAACTGTGTCAGATATGTACACAACTTCAATCCTGAGAAATCTAAAAATCCTTTTGCTTACTTCACACAGATTATCTACTATGCTTTCCTGAGACGTATCTCTCAAGAGAAGAAGCAGTTAGAGATTAAGAACAAGATTCTTGAGAAGACTGATTTTGATGAGGTGTTTGATGCCAATGACCTTGACAGCAGCAACTTCTCTGAGTACAATAGCATCAAAGATGCTGTTCATCAAAAACTGAGAGGTAACTAATGCTTGGAAGTTTGGACCCAGAGGAAAGAGTTATGAGTGACATTCCCCCACATGACTGGACAAAGAACAAAGATGAATTCTTTGCTTGGGATGATAATGGAATCATGGATAAAGTTCAAGATGTTATTGAAACTCTTGATTGGAAAGAAGAAGATGATATTGTTGTAGAAATTGGTGGAACAGTTGTGTCTGGAATTCATCAAGGTGAGAACTACAATAAGAAGTGGGCAACACCTTATGGAGTTCGTAAGTATAATAAGGATGCTTTCATTGTTATCAGTAACAATTCTCGTAGAGACCTTACCAAATCACAACCCTTAGATAGAGAACACAAACCTCATCATGCATACACACCTGTTGAACCACAGGATATTGTTGTCAACATGGATGGTGGAGTTGGTGGTTCTTGGGAAGTTAAGGAAGAATAATGCGTGTAGCAATAATAACTGACACACACTATGGGGCAAGGAAAGGTTCTAAACTTTTTCATGACTACTTTGAGCAATTCTATAAGGATGTATTTTTTCCTACCTTAGATAAGGAAGGGATTGATACTGTTATCCATATGGGTGATGCATTTGATAGTAGAAAAGGTATTGAGTTCCAAGCATTAAAGTGGGCAAAGAGAGTTGTGTTTAGTCCTCTCAAAGAGAGGGGTATTAATATGCACTTGATGGTAGGCAATCATGATGCTTACTATAAGAATACTAATGAAGTCAATGCAGTAGACCTTCTACTGAAAGAGTATGATAATGTTAAGGTGTATTCTTCTCCTACAGAAGTTACTATTGGAAAACTCCCTATTCTTATCCTTCCTTGGATTAATAATGAGAACCAAGAAGAGACAACTAAACTTATCAGCAAAACAAAGTGCAAGGTTGCAATGGGACACCTTGAACTCAATGGATTCAAAGTCAACAGACAGATCGTTATGGACCACGGTCTTGACAGTGAACTCTTGGGGAGATTTGATAGAGTGTTCTCAGGACACTATCACACTAGGTCAGACAATGGAAAGATATTCTATCTTGGCAATCCCTATGAAATGTTCTGGAGTGATGTCAAAGATCCCAGAGGTTTCACTATATTTGATACTGAAACCTTAGAGCATCATCATATTAACAACCCTTATAGACTGTTCTATAACATCTACTATGAGGATACTGACCATCAGACATTCAATACCACTGAGTATGAGAATAAGATTGTCAAAGTAATTGTGAGGAAGAAAACTGACACTAAGAAGTTTGAGAAGTTTATTGACAAACTTTACACTTCTAATGTTGCTGACCTTAAGATTGTAGAGAACTTCCAACTCATTGAGTCTGAGGAGTTTGAAGCAGAAGAATCTGAGGACACAATGTCTATTCTGAGTAGATATATTGATGAATCTGAGACTGAGTTAAATAAAGCAGTAGTTCAGTCTTTGATTAGAGATATCTATCAAGAGGCGTGTGAGATGGTCTGATGTACATTATTACAGTTGCTGGTAAAGAAAAAGAAGGAGCATACTCTGTTGTTGATGACGATGGAGAGCAGGTCCTTTACATCTTTATGGAAGAGGATGATGCTGAAAGATATTCTATGCAACTGGAAGAGCTTGACTATCCTGAGATGAATGTGCTAGAAATAGAAGATGAGTTGATGATTAAAACCTGTGAGATGCATGACCACAGATATACCATTATTACACCTAATGACATTGTGATTCCACCTGATATAAAGCATGATTACATTTAAGACTATCTCTTGGCAAAACTTTTTAAGTACAGGTAACACACCAACTACTGTCAATCTAAATGATTCAGCAACTACTTTGATTATTGGTAGTAATGGTGCTGGCAAGTCAACCATCCTAGATGCGTTGACTTTTGTGCTGTATGGAAAATCATTTAGGAAAATTAATAAGGCTCAACTTATTAATACTGTCAATGAGAAAAATTGTTTTGTCAGTATTGAGTTTGATATTAACTCTACTGAGTGGAAAGTGGAGAGGGGTATCAAACCAAACATCTTTAAAATTTATAGGAATGGTGAACCACTAGACCAAAGTGCATCTGCTATTGACCAGCAAAAATGGTTAGAGCAGAATGTCTTGAAGATGAACTACAAGTCATTCACACAGATTGTTATTCTTGGTAGCAGCACCTTTGTTCCCTTTATGCAACTGCCTTCTAGCAGTCGTAGAGAAGTAGTAGAAGACCTGTTAGACATTAAGATCTTCTCTTCTATGAATGATCTAATTAAGTCAAAGATTAGATTGATTAGGGATGATGTTAAAACATTGAACTTAAAGAGAGATGCCATCAAAGATAAGGTGGAGATGCAGAAGAGTTTTATTGATAAGTTAGAGAAGGAAGGAAAAGATCTTATTGATGGGAAAGAAGAAGAGATTGAATCTTTGCAGCAAGAAGTGAGAGATGGGTTCTTGGGTGGTTCTAAACTAGAAGACCAACTACTTGTGAAACAAGAAGAGTTGAAAATATTTGAAGGGGCAAATAAAAGACTGAGGGAGTTTGGTAATATTAAGGGTAAGATGTCACAAAGAATTAATACTCTTGTAAAGGAACATAAATTCTTTTCAGATAATAGGGTTTGCCCTACCTGTAATCAAGACATTGAAGAAGATTTTCGTGTAAATAGAATTAGGGATTCTCAAGATAAAGCATCTGAATTGCAGCAGGGGTATGAAGAACTCCAACAGGCAATTAAAGAGGAAGAGTTGAGAGAGTCCTCATTTATTCAATTAACAGGAGAGGTAACAAAGTTACTTAATGGCATTACTCAAAACAATACTCATATCTCTGGGTGTCAGAAACAAGTCAAAAGACTGGAATCAGAAATTCAAACTATTACCAGCCAATTTGAAAACAGAAATTCTGAGCAGAGTAGATTAAATGAGTTAAGAGACAATCTTGAGGAAACCTATAGTAACCTTGCTACCAGGAAGGAAGATATAGCATATCACGACTTTTTATACACACTATTGAAAGATGGTGGAGTAAAGTCAAAGATTATCAAAAAGTATCTACCCCTAATCAATCAGCAAGTAAATAAGTATCTGCAATTGATGGACTTCTATATCAACTTTAAGTTGGATGAGGAGTTCTCTGAAACTGTGGAGTCTCCTATACATGAAGATTTTTCTTATGCTTCATTCAGTGAAGGAGAGAAGATGAGGATTGACTTGTCTCTCTTATTCACTTGGAGAGAAATAGCAAGAGTCAAGAACTCTGTCAATACAAATCTATTAATTATGGATGAAGTCTTTGACTCATCTCTTGATGGGTTTGGTACTGATGAGTTCCTTAAAATTATTAGGTACATCATTAGTGATGCCAATATCTTTGTCATCAGTCACAAGACTGGTATGGAAGATAAGTTTGAGGATGTGCTTAAGTTTGAAAAAGTTAAAGGTTTCAGCAGAAAATGTTAAGAATGTTTTACCTATATTAAAGTGCATTGCATTGATACATTCATTCATTAAAAAATTGAAATATGTGGGATTGCTGACTATATAGTGTGTGAATTGGAGATTTTTGTTTATGCACAATCTAGTTTCTCATAATGAACTTGCATCCTGGAAGTGGGATGAAAAATCAAAGACTGATGAAAAATACGATCAAGTATCCGATTACTTCCAATGCATTTCAGAGTGTGACATAGTAGATAACAACGCTAGGAGGTTTTGCAGACACATTCTAACTTCATAGAAACTAAACAAAACTAAAAGGAGATTATCTCACTGAAGACCCCTGCCATATATGGTGGGGGTTTAGTTCGTATGGGGATAAATATTGAAGAAAGAAAGAATTATTATGCTTTCTACTAAATATCGTCTTAGACTTGAGTTCATTTGTTCTAAAATTGCAAAGGGCGAAGAAGTAAACCTTGAGGATATGATTTGGGCTGATAAGTTGGCAAAATCTCATACATTAGCTAGAGATTGGTTGCGAAAAGCAAGACGTCAATCTTCCCAAAATATTGAAGAAGGTACTATAGATGATTTTATGAATAGGATGGGTCTAGGTGATCCAGATCCATCCAATCATAAGACAGGGTTTCATAGTGCTGATGATATGTTAGAATGGTTTCAGCAAGACAAACCTGATGATTGGAGGCAACGTGACTGAGATTAAAATTACTCCTCAAACATACATTGATATGAACAAGGAGTTTGAAGAAGATGATATTCCTTTTAGAATTGCTGTACCTACACAGGAAGCAATTGATAAATGGCAATCACAACCAGCACAACATTATCAGACACCACCAGCAGTAGATATGGTACAGGAAATGTGGGATAAAATTGGAGGAAGACCTAATGATTGATACTATTGTAGTTTATTCAAATGGTAGTCAAGAGTGTGAGAGGATTTGTATGCTTCTCAAATCTCTTGATGGAGAGTTTTTAGAGTACAGACTTAATAACCATTTCACTCAAAGAGCATTTGAGAATGAGTTTGGTGCTGAGGCAGGTTATCCACAGGTTGCTATTGGTGCAAATCATATTGGTAGTTTGAAAGAAACTTTACAGTGGATGAAGGCAAAGAACATAGTGTGACAGTTGGCAAACTGTCTGCCTCTGCACAAATTCTGGTTTGGATGCTGTAATATAGTCATATACAAAGCAAAGCAGCAATGGCAGTCAACTACGAAATCAAATCACAACTTGCCAAACTCCTTGCTACTGAGGACTTGGTGGTTGAGAATCGTAATGTTGAGACAGCACAGTTCAATGTTGAAACACGTGTGCTGACCCTTCCTATGTGGAAGCGTGCTAGTGGGACTGTTTATGACCTTCTGGTGGGTCATGAAGTAGGTCATGCTCTCTATACTCCTGATGATTGGAGTTGGGAGGATCGTATTCCTCAGCAGTTTGTGAATGTGACTGAGGATGCTCGCATTGAGAAACTGATGAAACGTCGCTATCCTGGTCTCTCCAAATCCTTCTACAATGGATATAAGGAGATGACAGATAATGACTTCTTTGAGATTGAAGGTCAAGATCTAAGTAAGATGAACCTTGCTGATCGCATCAACTTGTACTGTAAGATTGGTACTTTTGTTAATATTCCATTCTCTGATAAAGAGATGGAGTTTGTTGATATGGTTAAAGAAAGTGAGACATTTGGTGATGCAGTCCTAGTAGCAGAACTTCTTTATAAGTATTGTAAGGAACAGATTGATAACAATGAGAAATTAGAAGAATATCCTACACCTGATGGAAACAAGGGTGAAAGTGTTGATGCATCACAGCAGCAAATGCCAAAGGCAGAGAGTCAAGATTCTGAGAACTCAGAAAAATCTGAGGAGAAAGAAGATATGACTCATGAAGAAATGCTAGAAGAAGCAGAGCGTCGTGAGAATGAACTTGATGGTGCTCAATCAAAAGTTGATCCTCTTGAAGTTCAGACTGATGAGAGATTCAGTGAGGGTGCAAAAGATTTGGTTGGAAATACTGAAGGTGTTAGAGAGTTGGGATACTATGAAATTCCTAATTTTGATGTCAATAAGTATATAATTTCTAATGAGAAAGTTCATGAGGATTTGGATAACCACTGGAAGAAAGAACTAATTCCTCTTGAAGATACTTATGGTAACACTCATGCTGCTGATTTTGAATGGGTAGATGCTGAGTACAAGAAGTTCAAGAAGAATGCTCAGCGTGAAGTAAATTTTCTGGTAAAAGAGTTTGAATGTAAGAAGTCAGCAGATGCTTATGCACGTGCTGCTACTTCTAGGACTGGTGTTCTTGACTGTACCAAATTGCATACCTATAAGTACAATGAAGATCTATTTAAGAAAGTAACTACTCTTCCTGATGGTAAGAATCATGGTCTTATCTTCCTTCTTGATTGGTCTGGTTCTATGGCTGACTATATCCATGATACTGTCAAGCAGGTATTCAATCTAATTTGGTTCTGTAATAAGGCAAACATTCCATATGATCTGTATGCTTTCACCAACAGTTATCATGACACAGATAGACAACGTAATAATCTTGATTGGAAAGAAAATACCTTCTGGCTTTCTAATGACTTCTCTCTTTTGAACTTATTGTCTAGTAAGTGTAAGCAGAAAGATCTTGATAAGCAGATGTTGAGTGTCTGGAGAAGTGTATTTGGTATGAGAAACTATGCTAATTACAATATTCATCCTTCTTATAACTTGTCAGGAACTCCTTTGAATGAAGCAATTTGCTGTCTTCACCACATCATTCCTGAATTTAAGAAAAATAATAATCTTCAGAAGGTTCAGGTTCTTGTTTTGACAGATGGTGAGGCAAACTCTATGCCTGTTGCTAAGAAGTACTGGAGTTCTTACCATAAGCAATGGGATATAGGGACAGCACATGTCTATCCTGATATGTCTTATTTGCGTAATCGTAAAACTGGTATGACTTATAAATTTACTGGTGAATACTTCAAGTTTACAGAAGTATTTCTAAAAGATTTGCAAGCAACTTTCCCTGATACAAACTTTATTGGTCTTCGTATTGCTGCCAATAGAGATATCTATAGTTTTGTCAGAAGGTATACTATGCTTACTGATAAAATGATTAAAGGGATAAAGAAGGAAAAGTTTGTCAGTATTAGTAATAGTGGATATACCACTTACTTTGGTCTTGTTAGTCAGAGTCTTTCTAATGATGTTGAATTTGATGTTGAGGAAGGTGCTTCTAAAACTAAAATCAAAACAGCATTTGCTAAGAATTTGAAAGCAAAGTCTCTAAATAAAAAAGTTCTTAGTCAGTTTATGGATTTGGTCTGCTGACCAGTTGCCTAACTGTCCCATCCCACCCTCCTGAGGGGTGGAGATGCCCTATAATATCTTTGTTGACCACAGAACACACACTACAAAATCATGGCTCTTTCATCTGAATACATCATCTCTTCACTCACCAATCTTTATGGTTCTGAAGTAGTTGCTGCTGATGTACGTGCCTGGTGTGCCATGAATGGTACTACCTATCAGACTGTGACTAAAAAACTTGATGATTATAAAGTTGGTCGTGGTAAGTGGAATCTGACTGTGCAAGAGAAACTAGAACAAGACTATCAATCACTGCCAGCATTGCCTGCTGTTGAACAAAACCTTATCCCAGAGAAAGATGATACCTTCGTCAAGTTTGGTAATTTTAGTGACATTAAAAAGATTATTGGTTCCAATCTTTTCTATCCTACGTTCATTACAGGTCTTTCTGGTAATGGCAAAACTTTTCTTGTTGAGCAAGCTTGTTCTCAACTTAAGCGTGAGTTGATTCGTGTCAACATCACCATTGAAACTGATGAAGACGATCTTATTGGTGGTTTTCGTCTTATTAATGGTGAGACAGTTTGGCATAATGGTCCTGTCATTGAGGCTCTTGAGAGGGGAGCTGTTCTTCTTCTAGATGAAGTTGACCTGGCATCTAACAAGATTCTGTGTCTGCAATCTATTTTGGAAGGTAAGGGTATCTTCCTCAAAAAGATTGGTAGGTTTATCCAACCTAAGAATGGTTTCACTGTCATTGCTACTGCTAACACCAAGGGTAAAGGTTCTGAGGATGGAAGATTCATTGGTACAAATGTTCTGAATGAAGCATTCCTAGAACGTTTCTGTGTGACCTTTGAACAGTCCTATCCTACTGCTGCTACTGAGCAGAAAATTCTTGAGGGTATTGCTAAAGACCTTAATGTGGTTGCTCCTTCCTTCTGTAAGAACTTGGTTGATTGGGCAGACATCATTCGTAAGACTTTCTATGATGGTGGTATTGAGGATGTAATCAGCACACGTCGTCTGGTTCACATTATTCGTGCTTACAGTATTTTTGCTGATAAGGAGAAAGCAATTAAAGTGTGTATTAATCGCTTTGATGATGAGACCAAAGCATCATTCATTGAACTGTATGACAAAGTTGATGCTGACTTTGACATGTATGTTGACAATTCAACTGAAAGTTGATATGATTAACGCATGGTCTATGTTATATGATGAGATGAATGACCTTGATTGGGTGAGTGCAAATGGGGGGTTTGAATATACTCCTACTCCCTATGAAGTAAAAGCAGATGGGTTTAGTGTAAACATTAATGATGGGACAGAACATGACTGGGATGATTTTTGGAGTTCTATGAAAGACGACACAATTGAATTAAATATTGGCAACAGCCAACCTTGGAAATACAATGAAGAAGAGATTGTAAAAGAACTTCTTCATTATATTAGAGGAACCTATGGTCAGCATTACTCTGCTGGTGATGATAAAATCCAAACACTTGACTTGATTGAAGCGTGTGGTGATGGAGAAGCATTCTGCCGCTCCAACATCCTCAAGTATGCCTCTCGCTATGATAAGAAAGGTACTGCACGACGTGACATCATGAAGATTCTGCACTATGCTGTGCTTCTGATGCATTTCAATGATAAAAATGCCCAACGTGAAACTTACCCACAATGAATATGAAACTGTCTGAATCAACTGTTAATCTGCTCAAAAATTTCTCTTCTATCAACCAATCCATTCTGTTTAAACAGGGTAACAAACTGCGTAGCATTTCAGTGATGAAGAACATCCTGGTTGAAGCAGAGATTGCAGAAGAGTTCCCTAAGGATTTTGGTATCTATGACCTTAATCAATTTCTCAATGGTCTGTCTCTTCATTCTGCTCCTGATCTGGACTTTACTAGGGATGAGTTTGTTGTAATCAAAGAAGGCAAGATGCGTTCCAAGTATTTCTTTGCTGACCCAACTGTAATTGTATCTCCTCCTGAGAAAGAGATCACTCTTCCTACTGAAGATGTATGTTTTGAACTGTCATCTCAGCAACTGGAAAAATTGAAGAAAGCAGCATCTGTCTATCAACTCCCTGACATCTCTGTGATTGGTGAGAATGGTGTAATCAAATTGGTTGCACGTGATAAGAAGAATGATACTTCTAATGACTTCTCTATCATTGTTGGTGAAACTAACAGTGAGTTTGTTTTCAACTTCAAAGAAGAGAACCTGAAGATCATTCCTGGTTCTTATGATGTTGTTGTATCATCTAAACTCCTGTCACGCTTCACTAATAAGAATGTGAATGTGTGTTACTATATTGCCCTTGAACCTGACTCTACTTTTGAAGCATGACTAAATGGGAAGTGACCTATAGGATCCCTTCTACAGGGACCAAGTATCATAAAAAAATTGTTGAATGTCGTTACCAACATGAAGCATCTAAAATTGCTCAGGCAGAAATGCCTTCAGCTACAATTTGTGGGGGCGCCAGGCGCATCAATTGATATTCCTATGAGGGTTATAGGTAGTGCTCTTGTGATCACTGCCTATTTTATTGTCCTTCATGTGAGTGTAACAGTTGGTGTGCTTTTGCACTTTGTTGCAGACCTTATATCTGTGCCATACTTTGTAAGAACAAAATCATGGGATGTAGTTATTATGCTATCATTCCTATTAATGATATCTATGAGTAAATTGTTATGAGTGAAGAATTAGTTCCTCCCTATTGGAGATTGAATCGTATTGCTGAAGATCTTAAAGGTGAGGTCAAATATTACATTTGTAGTGATAAGACCACCACCCACAAGAAAATTGTGATAGAGTATGGTCATCAGAAAAAAGCAAAATGAACATCTTTGTAACTGATCCTGATCCCTGGCAGTCTGCTGTGGTTCTTCCTGACAAGCACATTGTCAAGATGCCCTTAGAGACCTGTCAGATGCTCTCCATTGTCTGCTCTGACAAGTGGGGGCATGGGTTTGGGACCATCCCTAAGGCAGATGGGCAACCATACAAGACCACCTCAGGTGCCTTCAGGAACCACCCCTGCACTAAATGGGCAAATGAGTTTGTAACCAACTGGCAGTGGTTGCTTGCCCATGGATTGGCATTATGTGAAGAATATACAGCAAGATATGGTAAGGTTCATACTTGTCATAATAGCCTACTTGCAGCAAAAGAAATCCTACCAACTGCAGATCCACAAGGTCGTAGTGGTAAAGAACCAACTCCTTTTATATTTGCAGGACCTGATGAGTTTAAGTTAGATACTTCAATATCTATCTTTGACAAATATAAGATGTATATTGCATCTAAACCATGGGTGTGTGATAATTATCTTCGTCTCCCCAGTCGTAAACCTAATTGGATCTAGTATGTCTGACTATCTTTATAATGAGAAATTGTTTTCGAAAAAAGAATTAGAATTTTTTTATAGTGTCATTAATAATGAAGAGAATTCTTGGGTAGATGGTTTAAATACTGTCTCAAGTAATGAGACTGAAGAAAAACTTAAATTAACAAAGAATAATTATGAACTTGAATCTCCATACTATGTAATTGATGGATTAAAAGATTCTTTGTTCTCTAAATTTGATCAAGTTAATGAATTTTACTACTTTACTTTAGCTAAAACTAGTGTAACACCTATTGTATCAAGAACTAAATCTGGATGTTATTATAGACCACATCATGATTCACCAAGAAATGGGCATTTTAGTACAACAGTATTTTTAAATGAACCAGATGAGTATGATGGAGGAGAATTGTGTCTTTGGATTAATGGTGAGGTAAAAAAATTCAAACCTCCAGCAGGTAGTACAGTTACATATAGGACTGGAATAAACCATATGGTCAATGAGGTTACTAGAGGGGAGAGAGATTCAATTATCTTCTGGACTAAAACAAAAATTAAAGATCAATTTTTGTTTGATCTTTATAGCAATCTCTTAAGAGCAAAAGAGTTGATGGATATGGATCAACCTGCTACACTAGAAGAAGCAACCAACTCTCCATCCTTTATTATTAGAAACTTGGTTGACCTGTTTGAAAGAAATCATTTGCAATTTGACAATGAGTCGTAATGAATTTGTTTGGGTTGAAAAGTATCGCCCAAAAACAATTGAAGAATGCATTCTCCCTGAGAACACTAAGCAAGCATTTATTGACTTCCTTGGTAAAGGAGAAGTGCCAAACCTGCTGCTGTCTGGACCACCTGGTTGTGGTAAAACCACAGTAGCAAAAGCACTATGTGAGCAACTAGGTGCTGACTATTATATTATCAATGGCTCTGATGAGGGTCGCTTTCTAGACACTGTACGTAATAATGCTAAGAACTTCGCTTCAACTGTATCGTTATCTTCTCAAGCAAAACACAAAGTCATCATCATTGATGAGGCAGATAACACCACCCCAGATGTACAACTCTGCCTTAGGGCGTTTACAGAGGAGTTTATTGGCAACTGCAGATTCATCTTCACCTGCAACTACAAAAACAAAATCATCCAACCCCTTCACTCCAGATGTGCAGTCATTGACTTCTCCATCAGAGGAAAGGAGAGACAGGAAGTTGCAGGACAGTTCTTTAAGCGTATCCAAGAAATCTTGGCTACAGAAAGTATTGAATATGATAACAAGGTCCTGGTAGAACTTATTCAGAAACACTTCCCTGATTGGAGACGTGTGTTGAATGAGTTGCAAAGATACTCAGTTAGTGGTAAAATTGATACAGGCATCCTGGCAGCATTTAGTAATGTAAAAACAGATGAACTATTCAAAAATCTCAGAGATAAAGACTTTTCTAAGGTCAGAAAGTGGGTCGTTGATAATTTGGACAATGATCCTACTGTACTTCTTAGGAGTGTGTATGATGCTGTTTATTCACACTTGGAAGGTTCTGGGATTGCTGCTGCTGTGCTTATTATTGCTAAGTATCAGTACCAATCTTCTTTCGTTGCTGACCAGGAAATAAATATGCTTGCTTGTTTAACTGAAATTATGGTGGAGTGTGAATTCAAATGAATGTAAAAGTATTTCGTATGTCTTCTGGTGAAGATGTAGTTGCAGAATTCCTTGAAGATAAGGATGAGAGTATCATTGTCATGAATGCAATTGTGGCATTCAATCAAGGAAATGGACAACTTGGGTTTGCTCCTTATGCTCCTCTCTTGAAAAGAGATGAGAAGGAACTGGAAATTAACAAGAAGTGGATTGTTTACATTGCTAATGTTAATGATGAACTGATTGAAAAGTATGAGGAGATGTTTTCTCCAATTAAAACTGCTAGCAAGAAACTTATCCTGTGAAGTCACATAAAACACCTCTTCGTTATCCTGGAGGCAAGTCACGTGCTTGCAAAAAAATTGATCCCTACATCCCTGAACTCAGAAATTATGGTGAGTTTAGGGAACCTTTTATTGGGGGAGGCAGTGTTGCTATTCATGTAACTAAGAAGTATCCTACTATGAAGGTATGGGTCAATGATTTATATGAACCATTAGTAAATTTTTGGAAGCAACTTCAAAAAGATGGTTTTGCTATGAAGGATAAACTTACTGAGTTGAAGTATAGGAACTGTGATCCTAATACTGCTAAGGGATTGTTTCTCTCTTCAAAAGAGTATCTTGCAGAAGGTGGAGATGATGATTTCTGGAGAGCAATTTGTTTTTATGTTGTAAATAAATGTTCTTTCTCAGGACTGACTGAGAGTTCTTCATTCTCTAAAGCAGCATCTGAAGGTAACTTTTCATTGAGAGGTATCAATAAACTCCCTGGTTATACTAAAATAATTAAGAACTGGGAGATTACTAATCTCAGTTATGAAAAACTTCTAGATGAAGAGTCTGAAAGAAATGCCTTTGTGTACCTTGACCCACCATATGATATCAAGGATAATATCTATGGTAAGAAAGGTGATATGCATAAAGGATTTGATCATGATCTTTTTGCAAAGAACTGTAATGAATCTAACCTACATCAACTGATTAGTTACAACTCTGATCAACTAGTTAAAGATAGATTTACTGGTTGGAGTGCAGCAGAGTTTGATCACACATATACTATGCGTTCTGTTGGTGAGTATATGAGAGAACAAAAGAAGAGAAAGGAACTACTGCTTTTTAATTATGGAACTCAAGGATTGGCTTAACTCTATAAACTTTAATAAGGAAAACCTTATTAAAGAAAACCCCTATATCATTAAAGAGTACCCACCTTTTATTATCAACAAGTGCTTGTCAGGTCACTTGGATTGTGTGTTGTTTGCCAATGAAATGAATAAGTATCATTTCCTAGATAAAGATATGCAATATAATTTTTATCTAAATATATTGAGAAAGAGGAAGAGATTCTCTCCTTGGCTTAGAAAGGATAAAGTATCAGACTTAGACTATGTAAAACAATACTATGGTTATAGTAATGAAAAGGCATTGCAAGTACTGAAAATTCTATCTCATGAGCAAATTGAATTTATCAAACAAAGACTTGACACTGGTGGAACGAAATGACTCAAACAACTGAACCTCAGGTTAATTGGTCTCAGGATCAAATGGTTGAGATTAAATTAAATGAACCTGATGATTTTCTTAAGGTTAGAGAGACACTGACAAGAATTGGTGTTGCTTCTAGAAAAGAAAAAAAACTATATCAGTCTTGTCATATTCTTCACAAACAAGGCAAATACTTTATTGTCCATTTCAAAGAACTCTTTGCACTTGATGGCAAGTATGCTAATCTAACCATCAATGATGTTCAGAGAAGAAATCGTATTACTAGACTTCTAGCAGACTGGGGTCTGATCACTATTGTCAGTGATGACTCCATTCTAGACATTGCTCCCCTTAACCAAATCAAAGTTCTGTCCTATAAAGATAAGAATGACTGGACTCTTGAGCAGAAATATAACATTGGTAAGAGGGGCAAGGTAGAGGAAACCACCTAAATATTACTGAGTCTTTCGTGCAGACTCTACGAATGTCGGAACAACCCTACAAAGTGGGTGGGTTTTTACCCTTCCACTTTTTTTCTTTTGTAGTATAATTAGTAATGTCAGATGCCTTTGGGTTTGACACTATTACACTTGCTTTTAAAGGAGAACTATGGGAAGCGCAGGATCTTTAAGACAGTATGGGTCGCACAACATTGAGAAGTTACTTGAACAAGTAACAAGAAATAGTATTGGGATGGATGACTATTTGTCAAATGTATTCAGTGGATTTCAAGAAACAAATTATCCACCATACAATTTGATTGAAATTAGTAATACAGAGTCAAGGTTGGAACTAGCTCTTGCAGGTTTCAAACAGGATGAAGTTAATGTCTACACAGAATATGGTAAGCTCGTTGTTAAGGGCAAGAAGAATCATAAGGAAGAGGAAACAACGTATGTTGTCCAGGGTTTGGCGCAACGCAACTTTGAGAGGTCTTGGACGCTCAGCGATGACACGGAAGTTAGATCAGTTACTTTTGAGGATGGGTTACTAAGAGTGGAACTGCAAAAGGTAGTTCCTGAGAAGCACACCAGAAAAGATTGGTTCTGATATGCTAACTAATTTCTGATGCGGTTGATACCAAAGTGTATCATAGTGATACACTTTTTCTATATAATTATGTAATCTATTAGGAGGCATCAATGAACTTCACTACCACTGCCTTAGCAGCTGGCACTCTAATGACTATTTTTATTGGAGTTCCCATTACTACATTTGTTTCTTAGCACATGGAAATCTTAGCAACCCTTGCCATTTTTGGAGCAGTAATGAGTGGAGCATTTGCACTAACACCTAAAAAGTGAATACTAAATATAACTGAATATCGTCGTCGCTGACGGAGGGGTAACTGGCACAATCCAGTTGACACCCCTCCTTTTTTATTCTATAATCTAAGAAGGGAATTTTTAAAACAATGAGTGTACAATTATTGCTGCTGAAGTCTGGTGAAGATGTTGTTGCTGATATCCAGGAAATGGTAGTTGAAGAAAAGGTTGTGGGGTATTATCTTAAATACCCTTGCAGAGCTCAACTTGTAACTCCTAACAACACAGAAGATACTACTATTGGTGCCAAGATTCAATTGACACCTTGGATGCCTTTGGCAAAAGACAAAGTCATTCCTGTTGTATCTGATTGGGTAGTTACAATTGCTAACCCTGTTGGTCAACTTGAAAAAATGTATTTGGAAGGCGTAGAAAAGTATGAAGAACGAGAACGTCAAGCTCCTGGTCCTGACCAGTGATTGTATTCTAATCTCTCAGATTGATGAGGTTCCCACAGAACTTGGAGAACCTGATTGTAAATTGACAGAACCATTTGTATTTCATCCAGATGGAACTATGACACCTTGGTTGGTGGATGTGACTAGTCAAAATGTTTTTATGATGTCTTCTGACAAAATCTTGACACTAGCAGAACCCAATAGTAAACTGATGGAGAAGTATGAGAATCTGGTGAAGGAATGAGGTTTTATACTAATGTCCAGATGGTTGGAAACAATATTCTGGTACGTGGCATTGATAATGGTGAGAGGGTTATGTTCAAGGAAGAGTTCTCACCAACTCTGTTTGTTAAGTCAAATAAAGAATCAAAGTATAAAACCCTTGAAGGTGAGAATGTAGAACCCATCAAACCTGGTACTATCAGGGATTGTAGAGAGTTCTACAAGAAGTATGAAGATGTGGATGGTTTCAAGATTTATGGGAATGATAGATTTATCTTCCAATACATCTCTGAGAAGTATCCTGATGATGAGATTAAGTTTGATATTAAGAAAATTAATCTTGTGACCATTGATATTGAGGTTCAGGCAGAACAAGGTTTCCCTGACCCAGAATCCTGCTCAGAGGAGTTGTTGACTATCTCTATGCAGGATTATTCTACGAAGAAGATTACTACCTGGGGTAGGAAACCATATCAACCTACACAGGATAATGTAACTTACTATCATTATGATGATGAGATTGCTATGCTCAACTCATTCATCTATCATTGGAACAAAAATCCACCTGAAGTTGTTACTGGTTGGAACTGTCGCCTGTATGATATCCCTTATATCTGTGGCAGGATTGATAGGATTATGGGAACAAAGAAGATGAAACTTCTTTCTCCCTGGGGTCTGATTACCCAAGAAGAAATCTATATCAATGGTAGGAAGTTCAATGTCTTTGATATTGCTGGCGTCACTACACTTGATTATCTAGAACTGTATAAGAAATTTACCTATACAAACCAAGAGTCATATAGACTGGATTACATTGCTCAGGTAGAACTTGGTCAAAAGAAACTGGACCACAGTGAGTTTGATACCTTTAAAGATTTTTACAGAGGCAACTGGAAGAAGTTTGTTGACTACAACATTGTTGACGTGGAACTGGTTGACAGGTTGGAAGACAAGATGAAACTCATTGAGTTGGCACTGACTATGGCATATGACGCTAAGGTCAACTTTGTGGATGTGATGTATCAGGTTAGGATGTGGGATACTATCATCTACAACTATCTCAAAAAGAGAAACATTGTGGTTCCTCAAAAGGATAAGTCAGACAAGAGTGAGAAGTTTGCTGGTGCCTATGTGAAGGAACCCAAACCAGGGGTCTATGACTATGTGGTGTCCTTTGACCTTAACTCCCTGTACCCCCACCTGATGATGCAGTACAACATCTCTCCTGAGACCCTGATGGAGGAGAAGCATCCCTCTGCCACCATTGACAGGATTCTGAACCAGGAGGTGACCTTTGAGATGTATAAGGACTATGCAGTGTGTGCTAATGGTGCTATGTTTAGGAAGGACATCAAGGGGTTTATGCCTGAACTGATGGAAAAGATGTATAAAGATAGAAAGGTCTTCAAAGGTAAGATGCTTAAATCTAAGCAGATGTTGGTTGACATTGAAGCAGAAATCAAGAAGAGAGGATTGTAATGGGTTACTTAATTGGTGGAGCAGGTGAAGGACCAGAGAAGGAGATTGTTGCTTCTGAGAACACTGGTCTTAGTCAACTGACTGACCAACAACTTCTGAGACTGAAAGACCAGACTGTAAAGGATATTGCAAAGTTCAATAACTTCCAGATGGCAAGAAAGATTGCTCTTAACTCTTGCTATGGTGCTATTGGTAATCAATATTTCAGGTACTATAAGTTAGCAAATGCTGAAGCAATCACTCTTTCAGGGCAAGTTTCTATCAGATGGATTGAATCTAAGGTTAATGGATATCTAAATAACCTATTACAAACAGAGAACGTAGATTATGTCGTCGCATCTGACACTGACTCAATCTATCTTAACCTTGGACCTCTTGTTAATAAATTTCTTGCTGCTAAGTCTGGCGACAAAGCAGCAGTTGTGGGGTTACTTGACAAGGTCTGTCAAGACAAACTCGAACCGTTCATTGAGAAAAGTTACCAAGAGTTGGCATCGTATGTCAATGCATACTCACAAAAAATGCAAATGAAGCGTGAGAACATTGCAGACAGGGGTATTTGGACAGCAAAGAAAAGATATATCTTGAATGTATGGGACAGTGAAGGAGTTAGATATGAAGAACCCAAGTTAAAGATTATGGGTATTGAGGCAGTTAAATCATCTACACCTGCACCTTGCAGAACAATGATTAAGGATGCTCTCAAACTAATGATGAATGGAACAGAAGATGAAGTAATTGATTTTATTGAAGACTCTAGACAGAAGTTCAATAAGATGCCACCAGAAGAGATTGCTTTTCCTAGAGGAGTATCTGATGTAAATAAACATAAGAGTTATTCAACCATCTATGGTAAGGGTTCTCCCATCCATGTTCGTGGGGCTCTTCTATATAATCATTATATTAAAGAGCAAGGATTGACAAACAAGTATTCTTATATCAATAATGGTGAGAAGATTAAATTCATTTATCTCAGGAAACCAAACATCATTAGAGAAAATGTAATTTCATTCATCTCAGAGTTTCCTAGAGAGACTGGTCTTGACAAGTACATTGATTATGACCTACAATTCCACAAAGCCTTCCTTGACCCACTAAAGGTCATCCTTGATGCTATTGGATGGCATGTTGAGAAAACTGTAAACCTTGATTCGTTTTTTGCCTGATGGACTTCTTAAAAGATATTGTAAAAGAGATTGGTGATGACTATACCCAACTTGCCTCAGACATCGACGACACAGAAACCTATGTGGACACGGGTTCTTACATCTTTAATTCACTTTGCTCAGGTAGCATATTTGGTGGTGTTTCTGGGAATAAGATTACTGCCATTGCTGGTGAGTCTTCTACTGGGAAGACTTTCTTTAGTCTCGCTGTGGTTAAGAATTTTTTGGATAGTAATCCTGATGGTTACTGTTTGTACTTTGACACTGAGGCAGCAGTTAACAAGTCTCTTCTTCAAAGTCGTGGAATTGACCTTGCCAGACTTGTTGTTGTCAATGTAGTCACCATTGAGGAGTTTAGGACTAAGGCATTGAAGGCAGTTGATATATACTCAAAAACCAACGCAGAGGATCGCAGACCTTGCATGTTTGTGCTAGACTCTCTTGGTATGCTTTCCACAGAGAAAGAGATTCGTGATGCTCTTGATGATAAGCAGGTTAGAGACATGACCAAATCTCAACTTGTTAAAGGTGCATTTAGAATGCTCACTTTAAAACTTGGTCAAGCAAACATCCCCATGATAGTAACCAATCACACCTATGACGTCATCGGATCATACGTTCCCACCAAAGAGATGGGCGGAGGCAGTGGTCTCAAGTATGCAGCAAGTACAATCATTTATCTCAGCAAAAAGAAAGAAAAAGATGGAACAGAAGTCGTTGGCAATCTTATTAAAGCTAAGACAGCAAAGTCGCGTCTGAGTAAAGAGAATAAGCAAGTGACAGTTCGTCTCTACTATGATGAGAGAGGACTAGACAAATACTATGGTCTGCTAGAACTTGGAGAACTAGGTGGTCTCTGGAAGAATGTGGCAGGCAGGTATGAGATTGATGGTAAGAAGGTTTATGCCAAGGCAATCCTGAAAGACCCTGAAACATACTTCACTCCTGAGGTGATGGAAAAACTAGACACAATTGCAAGGAAAGAATTTAGTTATGGAGAAAGTTGAGTTTCTTGTTCTCAGGAACCTATTACATAATGAGGAGTATTTAAGGAAAGTAATTCCATTCATCAAACCTGAATTCTTTGAAGACTACAATCAAAAGGTAGTCTTTGAGGAGATTGTTGACTTTGTAAATCAATACAATGAGAGACCTACTAAAGAAGTCTTGAGTATTGAATTACAAAAAAGAAATGATATCAACGAGAATAGTTTCAGAGAAATTGCTCAACTCATTGGTGCATTAGATGAGTTTCCAGCAGAGTATGAATGGTTGCTTGATACCACAGAGAAGTGGTGTAAAGATAGGTCTATATATCTGGCATTGATTGAGTCAATTCAGATTGCAGATGGTGGTAGCAAGGAGAAAACTCCTGATGCTATTCCATCTATTTTGTCTGATGCACTTGCTGTAAGTTTTGATAACCATGTTGGTCATGATTATCTTTTAGACTACGAAGAAAGGTATGAGTCTTACCACAGAAAAGAGAATAGAATTCCCTTTGACTTGGAATACTTTAACAAGATTACAAAAGGTGGTCTTCCTAATAAGACACTCAATATCGCTCTTGCTGGGACTGGTGTTGGCAAGTCTTTGTTTATGTGTCATATGGCTTCTTCTGTTCTTCTTACTGGTAAGAACGTATTGTATATTACTATGGAGATGGCTGAGGAGAAGATTGCAGAAAGGATTGACGCCAACCTTTTGAATGTAAATATTCAAGACATAGGTGAACTTCCTAAACAGACTTTTGAGAAGAAGGTAACAAACCTCGCACAAAAGACACAAGGAACACTTATCATCAAAGAATACCCAACTGCAAGTGCTCATAGTGGACATTTTACAGCACTTCTTAATGAACTTGCACTTAAGAAGTCATTTAGACCTGACATTATTTTCATTGATTACCTTAATATTTGTGCTTCCTCTAGGTATAGGGGAGGCAGCAATGTTAATTCATATACAGTTATTAAGTCTATTGCTGAAGAACTTAGAGGGATGGCTTGTGAAGCAAACGTCCCTATCGTTTCTGCCACGCAGACCACTCGTTCTGGTTTTGGTAGCTCTGATGTTGAGCTTACTGATACAAGTGAGTCCTTTGGTCTCCCTGCTACTGCTGATCTTATGTTTGCCCTTATTTCTACTGAAGAGCTCGAATCCTTGGGACAGATACTTGTGAAACAATTGAAGAATAGATATAATGATGTGAATATCTTTAAAAGATTTGTGGTAGGTATTGACAGAGCAAAGATGAGACTGCATGACTGTGAGCAAGTAGCACAGGATGACCTTCTTGACAATAAGAAGGAAGAGGAGTATAGTTATGATGAAAAACCAAAGAAGTCATTTGATGGATTTAAATTCTAATGGGACTTACTAATAAAAAGTTACAAACACAAATTGCTAAGATAGAAGCTCCTCATTATTTTGAAGTCAGAGACTCAACAGGTGAAAGGGTGTGTCATTGTGGTTCTGAAAGAGATGCTATTGCAGCATGTGAAAGAAACTGGGCATATGATTACACATATGTGAAAGTATATTTTTCACCACCAAAAACAGTTAATGTGGAAGCAATCTCAGTTGATGAACCACTAGCACTACCAACAGTTAAACTTAAAGGGCAGGAGATTCCCCTACAACAAAATCTCCCTCAATCTGAACTTAAAGAATTAGAACTATGACAGTAGATACTGAAAAGTACCTTGAATTTGTGGAAGGTGTGACTAGTGATCCTAGTCTTTACCTTGACTACCTGATGAGGCGTATTGCTGAACTTGAAGTTCAGGAAGCAAATGTTCCTCAACTCCTGACTGCTGCACTTGGGATGTCTGCTGAAGCAGGTGAGTTTACTGAGGTTGTCAAGAAGATTCTTCTTCAAGGTAAACCATATGATGAAGATAATATCTTCCATATGAAACGTGAACTTGGTGACATTTGCTGGTACATTGCTCAGGCATGTATGGCACTTGACACTACCTTTGATGAAATCATTGAAATGAATGTAGAGAAACTGAAAGCACGCTACCCTGGTGGTGAGTTTGATGTTCACAAATCTGAAAATCGTAAAGAAGGAGATGTATGATTAATCTTGAATTGGATGTTAGGAGTGCAGTGGCTGTAAGACAGGCATTGTTCCGTGAACAGAATGGATACACATTGGATATAACTTGTTGCCCAACAAGAATCATTGATATCCGTAACATCATTGTAGAAATTGACACACAAATTGAGGAGACATTGAAAAATGAAACTACTGACACTTGAAGATTATGAATTGGCAGGTCAAACATTTTGGCCTAAGTATTGGTATGTCGCTAAAGAACTTGGTGAAAATGCTAAGACAGAAGACATTCTTAAATGTATGGAAGCAATTGGTGGTGTAGCACTTAAGTTGGCACTAGAAGAACAATCAGCAGGTCCATTTGGATTTAACAAAGTAAAAGAGGGAGAGGATGATTCAGACATCTGTTAGTGAAGTAGTTGCTCCAGAAGGAGCAGAACTTATTGATGAATGTTTCTATGTCTGGGAAACTAGGTATGGATTATATTCTACTATGACAAAGCAAGGTCGTAAGATGATGACTGGTGCTACCAAAGATGGTGTTACCATTATGACTCGTTGGCATCTTAAGTGCGAACAAGATGGTACTCTTGAGCAATATACAAGAGTTGTTGGAAGTGCCATTGTTGATGGTAAGTTGTAATGCTTACTATTGTTAATCACATTTCTGCTTTTTGGACAGTGGTGGTTATGAATTGTATTCAACCTGTGAACTGGGAAGCATGTCTTCCAGTTCAAGACTGGTTGATACCTGGTATAATGGAGGGAGTTGAGATTTATCTTAATCCCTCTTCAATATATGAAAGTGAAAGAGAAGTTCTACGTGATATAAATATAAAAAAGTAATGTATGTAAGAAAGATGTCTTCATCAATGCGTAACTTTATGGAAGCATATTCTGCTGTTCATAATACAAAAGCAAGAGAAGAACTCAGTTCAGGTAGAGATCACATCAGTGAGATGAATCTTTCTCATCTGACTTCTGGTGATCTAGATGAGATTGCAGAACAAGTTCTTGAAGTTGTTTTTGAAACACTGACAGTGAAAGAAGCACATGAAGTTGTAGCTTCTGTGTTTGATGTTGAAACTGGAATTGAAGGAAGAGCTCATAAAGTTGATAGATTGAGTGAAGCATTCAATAAAGCATTTGCTGAAGTTGGCACAAAGGCAGCATCAGTTGCACTTGAGCACTTTGCACAATACAGACATAACAAGAAACTCCAAGAGACTTGGACTGCTAGGTTCAATCAAGAGAAGAGAGTTGCTAGAGTTCATGGTAGATTGGTAGCAGAAGAAGTAGCATCTGTTAGAGCAAAACTTCTTGCTCTGCTTGAGCTGCATAAGGGTAAGCATGGTCAGTCTGAGAAAGAGTATCAGGATGGTCGTTCCATGGCTGGTAAGATGATCTCTGGTGACTCTAAGGGAAGTGGTGCAAACTATTCTTACAAAGCAAAGAACACAGGACCTAACCCTGCTGGTGGTTCAAAGAAACCACAAGGTCAAGCTCGTATGAGTAGTAAAGACAGAAATTATTTGGCATATCAAAAAGCCAATATGAAGAAGGAAGAGGTTGATCTTGAAGAGAAGAAGATGAGTAAGAAGGAGCACATCAAAGCTGCTAAGGCAGGTAAGAGATGGCAGGACTCTGATGGTGATGGCAAGTGGTATGAGAAGGGTGAAGATGTTGCTGAAGGTAGCATGAAGGCAGCACGTTCTAATGTTGGTGCTGATAAGTGCTGGGATGGTTACAAAGCAAAGGGAACTAAAACCAAGAATGGTCGTCAAGTGCCCAATTGTGTTAAGGAAGAAGAGGTAGAAGAAGGATATGGTACAGGTGCTGCTATGATTCGTGGTAGTGGCAAACCTAAGAAGAAGGTTGATGTTTTTGCTCATGAAAGAAAGATGGGTAAGAAGACTCTTCCTGATGGTAGACCCCTTCCCCCTGCACCTAAGAATGAGGGTGTTGTATTCTCACAAAAAGAACTTGATGCATTTGAAGCAGTTGTTAATTCCTGGGAGGACTGAGTGAATGGCAGATACAGCTAAATTTGAAGCTGCTAGTATTGCCTGTTATTATCAAGCTATCAACAATGGTCAATCAACTGAACCAGGTGCTAGTCCTGAGATGACTGATGCTATGGATAAAGAATATCCTGGCATGTCAAGAGAGTGGAGAGAGGGTATTCTTGCAGGAGCAGATGCTCTTATGGATTATCTTAGCCATAGACCTGGCACAAAGGATGGATCATATTTGTATGCTCACTATGATGGCAGAACAAAAACTATCCCTGCTAATGATTCATCTACAATCATTAATGATGTGTGGGATGGGTTTACCAAGGCACAGAAAGATATATTCACAGGAAAGAAAGACTCCTGGAATACTGCTGATGTCTATATGGTGAAGAGGAATGAAGAGTCTTCTCTTAAAAGATATATTGAGACATTGAGAAAAGAGCTTACTGAAGGGATGGATCCTGAGGTATATGTTGGTACTGTCAATACATTGATGTCTAAAGCATTGAAGGATAAGATTCTTCTTCCCATTTCATTGAAGCAGAAGACTAGGGGTGCTGATGTAAAAATTACTGAGACCAATCTGACCATGGGTCCTGAGGGATTGGATGTTCAGGATGGTAGTATTGAGACACCAATGAAGACAGTATTTGATATTGCCACAAGACGTGGTGATACTGACTTTGCTGGTAACTCACTTAGGTTTGCTGCTAGATTTGAAGCAGGAACTTATGCTAAAAAGTATTCATGGGAGAGTAAAGCATCAAGTAAGACAGCAGACGCTACTGAACCTAGAGATCTTGTCCTGAATAACAAAGGTAAGTATACTACTGCAACTGCTAGAAATGGTTCTATACCTGGACCAAAGATGGCAGATCTTGTAAAAGAATACTCTGGTGAAGATATTAATCATAATATTCCTATGAACAGGGTATTGAATGACAATGAGATTACTTATTGGCAATCGTATATTAAAAAGATCATCCAGAACTCTAGTGGTATTCCACTTAATCTAGGTAACTTTACTATTGATGGTAAGAAACTGACACCTGAGAAATTTATCCAAGCAATGGCACTGATGGATAAAGGAAAACCAGGTCAGAAAAATATGGACCAGAAGATTAGAGCAAAACTTAGACATCTCAGATATATTAGGATGTTTATTGATGCTAAAAAGTCAGGTAAGATGGCAGAATTGATTACTCATGCTTACTTCCTCTCTTCTAAAATGAATATTTCTCAGGCAGATATGGCTGGTCCTTTCATCAAGGTCCAGTAAAGGAACTGGCACACAGAATTGACAGCAGGGCAGATGCCTGCTATGATGAACCTATACAAGAGATGACTATGATTGACCTGAGGACTGGAAACTGTATTGAACTTGCCAAAGGTCTTGAAGATAATTCTATTAACTGTACTGTAACTTCCCCTCCCTACAACAAGTGTGGTGTAGGTGGGGGTTTGTTTCGTAAAATTGAATATGCTGCTTTTGATGACACTCTCCCTGAGGATGAGTACCAAGAGCAGCAGATTGAACTGCTAGATATTTTGTTTGATAAGACAAAGGATGGTGGTTCTTTGTTCTATAATCACAAGGTCAGGTATCATAAAGGTGGTGCTATCTCACCTTGGGCATGGTTGACTAAGACTAAGTGGAATATTAGGGAAGAGATTGTCTGGAACAGAGGTAGTGGTCCTGAGATTTCAGGATACAGGTTCATCCAGACTGATGAAAGAATCTTCTGGTTGTGTAAAGGAACTAAGCATCCCAGACTACCTAGGCGTTCTGCTAACTGGACTAGTGTCTGGAAGTTTGGTCCTGAGATGAAGAATCCTCACCCTGCACCATATCCTATTCAACTCCCTGCACGCTGTATTCAAGCAGTTATGCAAGAACCTGGTGTTGTTCTTGACCCTTATAGTGGTTCTGGCACCACAGGTCTAGTTGCAACTATGCTTGGTCATGATTATATTGGGTTTGACCTGTCAGAAGAGTATCATGACATGGCAAGAAAAAGATTTGAGAACCCTTCCAAGAATGACATCAAGAAGTTTACTGATGAGACTGGTGTTGCAGCAGTAACTAATACTGATGTATTCAGTCTGGCTGATAACTAAATACACTTATGGGTAGTACTTATTAAGATATAGTAATGAAGAGTTTTCTTTCATTCTTTACTGAAGCAAGGTCCTCTAATGCTGCTGAAACAGCAGCAAACATGGGATTAGAAGGAGATGGTCACGGCAATTGGTTTAAGAAAGGACAATTATTTGCCAAAACTGTCAATGGAAGATTGGAGTATGTGAAGAAGAGGGAAGCATCTAAGAAAGATGAACCTAAACAGAAAGCACAAAAACCCCAAGAAGAACCATCACAATCTAAACCTAAGGCACAGGAGACTGATAATGGACAAAAACAAACAGGAGGAGATGAAAAAAACTCTGGAGACTATGGAGCGTTTGGGGATGGAAAACCAAGAAGAATGCCGCAACCTACAAGAGCAGATGGTACTCCTAAAGATGATCTTGGACCTCTGACTGTTACATTTGGTAGGTTCAATCCACCTACTGTAGGACATAAAAAGTTATTAGACCAAGCAAAGAAAGCAGCAGGTAAAGGTGCATTAAGAATCTACCCATCAAGATCACAGGATGCTAAGAAGAATCCCTATGATGCTGATGAAAAAGTTGACATCATGAAGCAGATGTTCCCAGATCATGCTGAGAGCATTGTGAATGATTCTAACTCAAGGACTATATTTGATGTTTTGAAGCAGGCACATCAAGATGGATATTCAAGTGTTAAAATTGTGGTTGGTGGTGATAGGGTCAAGGAGTTTGAAAAACTCTCAGGAGATTATAATGGCAAACTCTATGATTTTTCTGGTGTGGAGACTGTATCTGCTGGAGAAAGAGATGAGGACGCTGAAGGTGTAGAGGGAATGTCTGCCTCTAAGATGAGAAAGGCAGCAGCAGACAATGATTTTAAGACATTTAGGACTGGTGTTCCTGATACTCTTGATGATAAAGCAGCAAAACTGATGATGAATACTCTTCGTAAGAAGATGAAAATCAAAGAAGGGTGGAGTTTGTGGGAGATTGCACCTAAGTTTGACTGGAAAAACCTGAGAGAGAACTATGTCACAGGTGCATTGTTCAAGTTAGACCAGTTGGTAGAGAACCTTAACACTGGTCTGGTTGGTAAGGTCATTAGGAGAGGAACTAACTATCTTATCTGTGTCACAGAAGATAATGTCATGTTCAAGTCCTGGATTAGAGACTTGAAAGAGTACACAGAAGTCAAGATGGATAGGAAAGAAAGAGTAAAAGGTAAACCAAATACACTTTCAGGTACTGGTGGTTACTTTAAGTATGCCTCTGATATGACACCAGGGTTTAATAAGGGTGATAATACCAATCTTCAGGATGGTGGTAAGCCTTATAAAGGTGTATCTGGTAAAGATTTCATAAATAAGTACAGGAAAAAATAGTTTTTAGTGATGCCAGAACAGGAAGCAATGCCACCTGAGGTTGCTGCAAAAGTATCCCAGCATACCAAAGCAATTAGATATACTGCAAGAAGAGATGGTGTTCCTCTTCCAAAAGCATTCAACGATTATGTTTCTAAGAACAGTTTGTCTGGTACAGAGAGAACTGCTGTAAGAAAGAAACTAGGTATGATGGAGAGTATGGTTAAGTCAGATTGGCGTTCTGACCTTATTGAGGTAGTTGAGATTGAAGACCCATCAAATGGTAGGGTAACAGAAGTAAAAGATAAGAAGGTCTCTAATAAAGTCAAGATTAATCCTGTACAGTCAGAAGCATTTGCTGAGATTGGTGGTCAGTTGCTTGAGATTGTAGAGCAGGAGATGCCAGGGGAAGATAATAAAAAAGATGATGACCTGAGAGATAAGCAATTGCGTCACTCTAAGCAGATGATGAGAAAACGTCAGATGCTTGACAAGCAGAGACTGCAAATGCAGAAGCAAGGTAAGCTTCCTATGGGTCATAGCGAGCAAGTTGAGTTGCAAGCAGAAGGATGTGGTTGTGATGATAAGATGAAGGATGCACCTTCTATTAAGGATGCCAAACCTGCCAAGAAAACTAATGTCAAGTATGATCCTGATATGAAATTGATGGCACCCACCATCAAGAAAGAATCACATGAACCAGGTAAACCTGCTGAGAAACTTGGAGCTGTAACTGGTATTCCTAAAAAGCAGCAGATGGATGCTAAGGCAAGACTACTTGCTAAGGCAAAGGCAAAGAGAGATGCAAGATTGAAGATGAAGGAAGAGACAGAAGATTCTCTGAGAGATAGAAGAATGGAGAGGGGTGGTGTTGATGGTAATGTAGATTACAGAAGACCATCTGCTAAACCAAATCTTGCAGGTAAAAAGAAACCATCTGGTATGTCTGCATTTGAAAAGGTTAAGGCAGACATTATTAAGAAGCATGGTAAAGGTGCTATCTACGAACCTAAAAAATAATGCCAGTAGATATTAAGAAGGATGGCATGGGTACTGTCATCAAAGATTTCTATAAATCTGATGCTCCCCAGTTCAAAGGAAAGTCTAAAAAGAAAAGACGTGAGATGGCAATTGCTGCTAAACTGAGTAGTGAAGGATTCAAAACTGACATTCTTACTGATCGTAAGTATGGTAAGAAGATGGCAGATAAAGAAAGAGAGCATAAAGAACGTGATGCCAGAATGAAGTATGGCAAGTCTTATAAGAAGTTTACTTCTGATGCTAAGGATGCTAAGGATAGACTTAGACCTGGTGAAGTGAGAAAATTTAATAAAGAGACAGGTAAATGGGAGTCAAATAAGGATTGAAGCATATATAGTGCAGTTGCACCTAAACAATGCTTGCATTCCTACTCCCACTTGCATCAAAAATTATTACAGATGCTGTATCAAAGATTCCAGAGAATGAAGAACTGGGTGAGAAGATGGTTGAGATCTGTCTTGTTATTCTTGCTAAGGCAGTTAAGCTGACCAAGACTGATATGGATGATCAACTTCTTGAGGTAGTCACTAAGGCAATTAAGTCAAGAGAAGAAGAGTAATTCAGAGGAGAGATTCCAATTATGGGGTCTCTCTTTTTTATAAATATTTGATATCAAAGAAATTTTACTAGGGCATAAAAGATGGCACTTTGGGGAAACAACGACAACATTAGTTCAGTAGGAACAGTATCTCTTAATTATGCTACTGGCGTGGTGACTGGTGCTGGAACATCTTTTGGCATAGACGGTGAAGGTGCTGCTGAGGGTGATGTAATTAGATTTGGAATTAGAGGACAGGGTGGAACATATTTCGGTGATGCAGTAATTGCGTCAATTGCTAGTTCAACTTCTGTAACTATTGCTTCTACCATGGGTCTGAGTGGTGCTGCAATTGCTTCCACTTCTTTCTCAGCATCACAGCTTCCTAAGTCTTCTGTTCTTGATTCTAAGTTCAGTGAGGCAGGATATGGAACTGCTGATTCATTGGTCTATGGCGTAAACCAGGCAGGTGGTTTGTTGGGTTCTAACCCTGAATACTATGGTATGTCAGAGGGTTGGGTTGGTGTTACAACCTATGTTGATGGGGAAGGTAACCTGAGAGTTAAGAAAGAAACTCTGGTTGCTATGTCTGGTATTTCAACAGCACCTGTTGACTTTGCATATCCTACTGCTGAAGCATAATTAGATGTTATTTTCTGAGTTGAATGAGGAAAACTTCCTCCTTTTTGCTATTAAACATTATGAAAATCCTCAAGCAGTAACACGTGAGGATTTTGATAAAGACCTCAGTCGCTTTAGGTATGTAAAGAGATTGCTAAAAAGGTATAAGTCAACAGGTGAACTTAAGGTTCACTTGTTGATCAATCACTTTATCATCTTGTACAACATTTTTGGTGAAGCAACAACCCCAATGTTGTTTTACAAAATTGATAATTCTTTATGGTCATGTATCAAGACCTTTGTCATTTTTCTTGACAAACTACCTGAATACCCCCATACTTACATACATGATATTGAGGTTGATGAGAATTGTTTAGAGGCTCTTCAGAGGATTTCAAATGGAGAAAAGCAAGATTGATAGGTTTGTTGATGCATTTCGCACAGCAATGTATAGTGAATTCAGTGTCTCTGAGGAAGGCATGGTGGCAAATCCTCCTGGGGGATCTGGTGGATTTAGTGGCTCCTCCCCTGCTGCTGGTCCTACTGCTGGTTACGACTCCACTTTGAAATTTGATGGTCGTAATAAGTATGTGAAGAAGGCTATTAAAGACTTGATGGATAGAGGTCAGAAGAGAAAGGATAAGAAGGCAAAGAAAAAAGCATTAGAGTTCAATCCATACTTCAAACCTCATGGAAAATCAGGAAATTAAGGTTGCGGTATTAGAACAAAAGGTTGAAGATCTTAAACCCATAATCCTAAAGATTGATCTAGCAATAGAAAAATTATCTGAGGTAAATACTACAGTTAGCAGAATGCTTGCTGTTCATGAAGAACGCATATCCAGACAAGAAGAAATTGACTCAGTATTGTTTGCTAAAATTGACCAACTCCGTGATAAAATGGACGGGGATCATGAGCTCGTACTGCAAAGAATACGTGGACTAGAGAAGAGAGTGTGGATGGCAGTAGGTGGTCTTGCTGTTCTCAGCATTGGAATGCGTGTTATTACAGCATTCCCTCAATTCTTGACAAATCCTCCTCCACTCACTACAATGAGTAGGAGTATTTGAGTAGTGTTATGGATTATATTGATGTTAAATACATCAATCTGATTTCTTCTAGATTATCTAAATTTAAAAAAGTAAAACCAACACTTTACAATTTCAGATGTCCTATCTGTGGAGACTCACAGAAGAATAAGACGAAAGCAAGAGGGTATCTGTACCAGGTAAAGAATAACACTAACTACAAGTGTCACAACTGTGGCATCAGTATGTCTTTCAATAATTTATTGAAGGAAGTTGATTCAGAGACGCATAAGCAATATATCTTTGAGAAGTTTAAGGATGGTAAGACTGGAAAGAATTTTGTAACTGATGAACCTAAGATTGTTTTTGAGAAACCTAAGTTTGTACAAAAGATTAATCTTCCTTCATGTAGTGAGGTGGAAAGTGCTAGAACCTATCTACAAAATCGTAAACTTGACCCCACCAAGTTTTATTATGCAGAAGACTTTGCAGAGTTTTGTGGTACATTCAAAGGTGTGGATCATGAGTTCTTACGTAAAGAGCCTAGAATTGTCATCCCACTACTCTACAAGAAAAATCTTATTGGATTCCAAG
>WLWG01000091.1_pt1 | contig 89727 bp, 105 predicted proteins | sample 6712871 | NCBI WGS metagenome assembly WLWG01 (sample SAMN12718693, study PRJNA515312) | sponge metagenome | isolation source: marine sponge | host: Mycale hentscheli | place: New Zealand: South Island, Marlborough, Capsize Point | collected 2003-05-01 | reverse complement strand
AAATGTATCTAAAACTGAATAAGCATTCAAATTTGCTTTATAGAATATAAAGTTAGGCTTTAAATTAACTTCATACCAATGATTTACAGAAGAACCGTCGCTATTACCTAATAGGTAGGAAGTATTAATAGCTGACAGAGTTACAACATCTCCTGTGTTTATTCCTGCTTTAGAATAGTTATTAACAAAATCAGTTAAACTACTAGCAACCGTTACTGTATTACTATCGAAGTTTTGAATAAGGTAAGAATATAAACTATCAACTCTATTTGTAATATTATTAACATTTGTAGAGTATACATCACCATCAGCACTAATGTTACCTGTGACTGTTAACTGCCCATTAGCACTAATATTACCTGATACAGTAAGTTTTTCTGCTGGTTCAAATGTACCTATACCGACAAAGCCATTATCTGCGAAAACAATATCGTCGCCAGTTTTGTCAATAAAATGAGCGATGGGTTCATTCCCATCCTGCTGTACATATAAGGCAGGGCCAGTACCATCATTAACAACAGAAAGAGCAGAGGTAGTTGATACGACAGTCTGTAAAAAATTAGCTGTAAGAGCGGATACTGAAGAGAATACAGCACTTCCACCAGTTATATCACCGTCGATAATAATACCTTCTGAAGTCTGCGACATTATACTGTCAGTTATAGAGGATATACTATCCCATAATGTAATATTACCCGATGTACCTGATCCAGCTATAGTTCCAGTACCACCTCCTCCACCACCACTTCCAAACAATTGATTCAGATTAACTCCGCCAGATAGAATGTTACTAGTGACGTTTAAATCTCCGTTCATCGTACCCCCATTAGCATATTGTACAGCAACAGATCCACCTCCGGCTGACATTTCTATCAATCTTTTAATAGACTGCATCTCGTTAGTGAATCTCTCACTAACAGCCTTTTCAATATCTTTCTTTATTGTATTAACATTACTTCTAGCTTCTGCTATAGCTGGTATATCTGTCTTTACATTAATTATTTCTTCAAGAATAGACTCTCTACTTTCTCGTACTATTTTTAAAATTTCATCTTTTGAGCCTTCAAATAATCCTTCCTCAATAGATTTTATACGAGCACCATAAAAATCCTTTACTCTTGTCTCTGCTTGTATAAGGCTATCCTCTAATTCCTTTTTAACATTACCAATACGACTTAACGCTTTACTATTAGCTTTATTAATATTATCGTTTAACTCAACATTAGCTTTTTCTAAAGCTAGTAACTCATTACGTTGTCGCTGAACTTGACCGTAAAGTTTTGTATCAAGTATCTTTGATTTCTTATCTATAGCATGATCAACTACTTTAACAACCTTTTCAAATTCTTCTCTTACTAAACTTATAACCGACCTACTTATGTTTTCTTGATTAGAATTTAGCGTTAGTTTTAAACTCTCCGCTAATTGCTCAATATCTTTTGTTAAATTAGCCTTAGTTAAATCGCTACTAGTATTAATTTTATCTTGTAGAGCTTTTAACTTATCCTTTACAATAACCTTGACAAAATTAGTTAACTCTACTTCTTTCTTTTCGTTGTATGCAGATAACTCTTCTTTAGCGTTAACAGTTTCAGAATAAAATTCGTTTACTAGATCCTTTTTTATTGTATCAACTTCACTCTTAATGAAATCATTCTTTATCTTTATCTCATCTACAGCTTCTTTAAGGAGCCTTTCCTTTTCACTTTGAGCTTCCTCTATAGCCTTTCTTTTAGCTATATTAATATCTTCTAAAACTTTATCCTTCTTCTCCGCTATTACCACAGGCTCCTCTTTTATAGCCTCTACAATAATTGGAAGCTCCAATTCATGTGAAGTTACCTCTTCAATAGTTTCTAAAAACTTGCTGTTTTTAGGGTTATAGAATACCTCAAACTTACCCCTTTTAAGGATAAATGGAGCTTCTAATTTATTCGAATCCTCTACTATAGGCACATTTACAACAGGGTTACCGTGATAATCACCGATCTTCTCTGCAATGTATTTGTTACCGTTTATCTCAATTTCATAAACATCGAAGAAAACTTCCACAAAATTTTCAACTTGTATGATGTTAAGATTTGAGCTAGTAAAGGTATCAACTACCTTTTCGCTAAACAGCTTAATCATATATGATATATTTATGCATAGACACAAAAAAACCTATACAGCAACTACACTATATAGGTTTTTTATTTCAACAAGGGTAGTTTAAGAAATCGTAACTTCTTTTTCTTCTTCTTCTTCTGCTTCTACCTTCTCTTCCCCCTCTGAAGCCGGCTCCTCTTGTGTGAGCTGAGACTTAATAGTGTTAGAGAAGAATAATGCAGCTTCTGCAACTCCAAGACCTGCAGTCTTAACTGAAATATCAAGAAGCTGATTTAAAACTACCGCTTGCTGTTCTGTAAGTTCTAATGTTACCATGGTAATATATTTTATTCTCTTTTTTTCAGAAATCTACTATTTCTATGAACTTTGTAATTTAATTTTAAGATCTTTAATCTCACTAATAAGATTATCAATTACTAATTGCTGCTCCTGCATACCTTTAACTAATATAGGTATCATATGATCACCGGTATAGCTAAGCCTATCAGGATTCTTTTTTGATACAATCACATTGTCATCACCTTCAAGAGCAATAATATCTTGAGCGATAAATCCATGCTTCTTACCATTAATTGAACCTGCAGGATTGCACCTATCAGCAATAGTATTAAATGTTTTCGGTTTAAGTTCTTTAATAAATTCTAAACCTAACTCAAGGTCACATATACAAGTTTTATCACGTCTATCAGATGCTGTTGAGTAGCACCCATATATGTATAAGTTTGTTGTGCTAGAGTTACCAATCATTGCTGTATTAGCACCTTGACCTACAGCTCCAGTACCTATAACTATTTCATTTGTTGTTGTAGCACCTCCACCTCCGGTAGCATCGCAACCTATAAAGATACTTTTTGTTGGAGCAGTCATTTGCGTCGTCCCTGTACCTGTAAATCTTCCAGCGGTATTACCAATAGCTATATTATCGCTTCCTGTACAGTTACAACCTAACGCAACAAATCCCATGGCAATGTTATTACCACCACTGGTTGTTTTCCACATGGTAGCCTCTCCTATTGCAATATTACGAGTACCATTTAAGACTGTACCTGAATTTCCATTAGCACATGAACCTATAGATATATTTTGTGTACCTGTTGAACCTTCTTGGTTGGCGCAAAATCCAAGAGCAATATTTTTACTACCTGAAACATTATCTCGCATTGCTTGGTTTCCTATAGCTATATTATCGATACCAACACCATCATTAGTAGCTGTTCTATGTGCGTAATTACCAATAGCTACATTCGTGTTACCAGAAGTAATACCACATCCTGCCGAACGTCCAAAAACTAAGTTATCACTACCAGTAATGCGAAAACCTGCTATAGAGCCAATTGCAACATTACGACTACCAGTTGAGTTCTGTTGTAGTGTTTGTTTACCAATAGCTAAGTTTTCGTCGCCTGTACTCGTACTACATAAACTACATGCACCTAAAGCTACATTACCGATTCCAGAACCTCCTGTAATACTCTTACCTGCACACTTACCTAAAAGTACGGAACCGTCAGTATCGCATGATATACAATCTAACTTGGCGCCGTCTGCTGATACATCACGCCCATCGACTGTTCCACCAGCTGTGAAGGTAATATCGTTAGAGCCCATTACAATATTACCAGCCATATCACCTCCAGCTTTTGGCAATGCATTATCAGCGGTTGTACCTTGTGTACTTGTTGCGCAAGCATTCCAATCTGATGCACTTGAAATATATGCATCGGCTATAGCTGTACCTTGCCATATCCCGGTACCGATTGTACCAACAGTTGTAATACCAGTTGAGCCTGCTGTAGGGGATTTACCATTCAATTGCGTTTGAATATCTGATGTAACATTAGTAGTATAATTTATCGCGCATGCAGGAGCAGTAATACCTAAATCACTTAGATTACTTACTGTACCTGTACAAGTTGTTTTAGCATCCCATGTTGTAGCACAATTATAGTTAAGACCAATATTACCAGTACTTGTTATAGTTCCTCCAGATAAGTAATTACCTGTTGTAGTAATGCTTTGAACAGTACCTTGACAGTTAGAAAAGCATGCAGTATTAACTGCTACCGTAGGGGCTGTTGCTGTACCTCCTATTGCAATAGTGCTATCACCACAACCAACAGAGGTTACTGTACCCGTACCTTTAGCATCTAACTGTGCTTGGATATTAGATGTAACGTCTGTGGTGTAATTAACCTCATCTGCAGTAGCAGTAATACCTAAATCACCAAGACTACATACAGTACCTGTGCATGTGGTCTTAGCATCCCACGATGTAGCGCAATTATAGTTAAGACCAATATCACCGGTGCATGTTATTGTACCTCCGGTTAGATAAACACCTGTAGTTGTAATGCTTTCAACTGTACCCGTGCAAGTCGTCTTGGCATTCCAAGCAGTATTACACCCATCTGTTATCTTAAGATTTATTGTACCACATTGTGTAATAGGCGAACCGTTGACTACAGTAATACCTTGCGTACCTCCTATCGCTACACTATCTACTGTACCAGTACAAGTAGTCTTAGCATTCCAAGCTGTATTACATGCATCAGTTACCTTAAGACATATTGTACCACTCTCTGTAATAGGTGAACCGGCTATAATATTAATACCTTGTGTTCCGCTTAATGCAACACTTTGGACAGTACCGCAACAGTCTGTCTTTGAATTTAACTGCGCTTGGATGTTGGATGTAACATCTGTGGTGTAGTTAACCTCATCTGCGGTAGCTGTAATACCTAAATCACTTAAACTACATACTGTACCCGTACCTTTAGCATCTAACTGTGCTTGAATATTAGATGTAACGTCTGTAGTATAATTTAGCTCTTGAGCTGTTGATGTAATACCTAAATCACCAAGACTGCATACTGTACCGGTACAAGTAGTCTTAGCATCCCATGATGTAGCGCAGTTATAGTTAAGACCGATATCTCCAGTACATGTTATTGTACCGCCTGTCAGATAGACTCCGGTAGTAGTAATACTTTGAACTGTACCTGTTGCATTAATTCCTGGGCATGTACTTTGATCCCATTTGGTATTACATGCCGTATCGATAGATAAAGTACCTGAAGAAGTAATTGGACCTCCACATATTCCTCCCGATACATCAATACATGTTACCGTACCATTACAGGCTTCTGTTAGAAATAGTGTATCTAGATTAACTCCTGAAGATAGTATATGACTTTGAGAGTTAATATCCCCGACTACGTCGAGTTTATATCCTGGATCAGTTGTGCCTAGACCTATGTTACCCCCGTCTTCAATATAAAATACAGAAGTATTATCATCTCTAAAATCAACGATGTCATTACTTCCGGTCTGATTAACTACTAGTGCTGGACCGGTTCCAATATTAGTTACCGATAGAGCTGATGTTGTTGAAATAACTGTTTCTAGGCAAGTAAAATCACCTGTAACGGTTAGGTCTCCTTGCACAGTTAAATCGCTACTGAATACTTCATCAACATTGGTTCTCGCAACTGTTGCATCAACAGCGAGACAGCCTTCCTGAGTAATATCACCAGTAAGACCATCACCACCGCATACCCTACAGACTGTACCTTGACAGTTTGAAAAGCATAGCTCATTAACTGATAAAGTTGGTGCAATTGTTGTACCACTAACAACTATTGTATCGTTACTACCACTAACAGAAGTTACTGTACCTTCACAGTCTGTAAAGCACGAAGCATTAACTGCTATAGTAGGATCTGTAACAGTTCCACCGATAGTTATAGTAGAATCACCGCAATTAACAGAGATAACTGTTCCAGTACAAGTGGTCTTAGCATTCCAAGCTGTATTGCAAACATCTTTAACCCCAAGTATTGTACCACACGCACTAGCACTTAATGCAAGACCTGCAGTGCTCACTGTACCGGTACAAGTAGTTTTTGCATCCCATGATCTAGCGCAGTTATAATTAACACCGACGTTACCAGTACATGTTATAGGTCCTCCAGTTAAATAGTCTCCGGTTGTAGTAATACTTTGAACTGTTCCTGTGCAAGTCGTCTTTGCATTCCAAGCAGTGTTACATGTATCTGTTATTTTAAGACAAATTGTACCGTTCTCTGTAATAGGCGAACCATCAATTATATTAATACCTTGCGTTCCACTTAATGCAACACTACCCACCGTGCCTTGACAGTTAGAAAAGCATGCAGTATTAACTGCTATAGTAGGATCTGTAACAGTTCCACCGATAGTTATTGTAGCGTTACCACAACCAACAGAAGTTACTGTACCTAAACAAGTTGTTTTTGCATCCCAAGATGAAGCGCAGTTGTAGTCAATACCTATATTACCAGAGCATGTTATTGTACCACCAGTTAGATAAGCTCCAGTTGTAGTTACACTTTGAACTGTACCAGTACAAGTAGTCTTGGCATCCCACGACGCTGCACAATTATAGTCAATACCTATATTACCAGTGCATGTTATCGTACCACCAGTTAGATAAGCTCCAGTTGTAGTAATACTAGTTACTGTGCCATTGCATGCAGATTGATTCCATTTTGTATTACATGCATCGGCTACTTTAAGACATATTGTACCGCCCGCTGTAACAGGAGAGCCACTTACAACTGTAATGCCTTGTGTACCTGTTATTCCTACCGTGGTTACTGTTCCAGGTCTAGCAGCATTTATTTCAGCTGCTGTTCTTGTAATAATATTACCGCCTATTGAAATAGCATCTGTCTCTAGAGTACCATCAATATCAACATCTCCTGATATATCAAGCGAAGCAGCATCTAATTCACCGGTAAGGGTTATATTTCTAAAACCTGTTATGTCTTTATTGGTATCAACTATTACAGCTTTACTACCTGCTACTATTCCATCCGTTATCGAATGTATTTGATTTATTTCACCTGCTGTAGCATCAACAACCGTACTGGCGATCGATAGAGCATCAGTTTCAAGGGTACCATCAATATCAACACTTCCTGATATATCTAAACTACCAGCTTCTATCTCACCTCCACATTTGAATACAACACCACTATTGCCCTGAACATCAAATATTATTTGATTATTTGTATCAAACTTTATTAAGTTATTAGCATCACGACCAACATTTAAAGATGAATTTGTAATACTGGAGAGAGAATTTTGCGTAGCCTCTATACTAATTTCTGGTGAATTACCACCTGATGAAGCAATTCCTGTACCTCCAGTCACAGCTGTTATCGTACCACAACAATCCGTAAAGCACGAAGCGTTAACTGCTATTGTAGGATCTGTTGCTGTACCACCGATAGTTATATTAGAGTTACCACCAGTAACAGAAGTCACGGTACCAGGTCTAGCAGCATTTATTTCAGCTGCTGTTCTTGTAATAGGTACCCCGTCTATTGAAAGAGCATCTGTCTCGAGAGTACCATCAATATCAACATCTCCTGATATATCTAAACTAGTAGCTTCTATTTCACCGCTCGACTTAAACGTAACACCATCATTACCAGCAACCTCAAATACTATTTGATTATCAGTATTAAACTTTATAAGATTATCATCATCACGACCAACATTTAACGCTGAATTCTTTATACTCGTTACAGTAGTTTGCGCTGGTACAATAGTAATGTTTGGATTAGTACCCTCTGAAGAAGCAATACCATCACTTGCTGTAACATTAACAACGCCAGCACCTCCTCCTCCTCCACTTCCATTTGCAGCTGCAGTAATTCTACCTTGCGCATCAACAGTTATATTAGTACTTGTATATGAACCCGCACTAACACCAGTGTTAGTTAATGATATCGCTGGTGTATTGCCACCAGTCGAAGTTGTTCCAGTTCCCCCACAAACGGAAGTTACAGTACCTTGACAGTTTGAAAAGCATGCAGTATTAACTGCTACTGTAGGAGCTATCGCTGAGCCTCCAATAATTATATTTGGTGAACCAGCTGTAACACATGTAAATTGACCTGTACTAGTCGATTCCTCTATTAACTTCTCCAGCGCTTGTATTTCAGGATCAAGCTTCTTGCTAATTTCGTTATCAACGTATTCACCGTCTAATTTAAAAAGATAATTATATTGCGTATATGGGTCGTAGTCGACAGAACTAAGCGATACATTTATACCCTCAGATCCTAAAAACTGTGCAAACCGGAACATACATATATTTAATAGGTAATATAATATATGAAACGGTTAAAATTATCTAAAACGTATTTACATTTTTTAAGAACCAGTCACTAATCTCATAATGAAAATCTTTCTCTGATATAGAATCACCTACCTTAATAAAAGAGTAAGGCTCTTCAGCGTTTTCACTATCATACACCTCAATAAATAAGGTTTTTTCATTATGCTTAAAAGTAAAATTATTTATATTTGCTTCCATCTTCTTGTTTGTATATTTGTTCTATTTCGTTTTGGCTATGTAGCAGTATAGTATAATAAGTAGTTTTATCAATGATATTACTTATATCCTCACCAATCTTTTTTTCTAAAACCACTCTTATAGTAAAATTAGTTATTTCTATTTTACCTTCAATTATTTTATAAGTAGTATCAGCTATTATACCGCTCTCATCTTTATTAATACCAGGTACAAAAACTCTATGAACATTTCGCATTAGCACACTTTATAAAGTTTTTTATCTTTAAACATTTCAGACATCTTTACGTATGAATCATAACTCTTCATGAACTGCGTTGTTAACACTTCCATTTTTCTTGCATCAACTTCTTCTTTAGAGTACCAGTAATCTCGCCAGGTTTTCATATGACTAGGTGATGGCCAAAACTTAAAAACTTCTTTTTGAATGCAATGTCTAATCTCATGTAAGATTGAACCAAAAATATACTTTCTATTGTTTTTTGACATATCCAAATTAATAAGAAATTCTTTACCCTCTACCGGAGTGCAATAAGATACCCCCGAGGTTCTACTCTTATGTATCTTAGCTACAATGTTAATTTTTCGCTTATGGTTAAACTCAAGAATTGTAGTAAGTAAATTACTAATAATATCATAATTGAGTTTTGTATCTTTTTTAATCCCAGCTGAGGGCTCTAATATAATCATCCTACTTTTTTTATTTCTAGATCGTGATATCCTTTATTGATTAGCTTTTCTCTCGCGAGTTGAGCGTCATCTAGATTATCCAAGCGTTCCTTTAAGAACCGTAAAACGCCGGTTTCTTCTCGATATTCGACAATATACTTGCCAAACTCGAAAGGTTTTGATGGAAATCTCTTCTTCACTATATTAATTATATCAGGGTTCCTTTTGGTATTCAAGAATAAATACACTTATATATATGTTTGAAGAGGTGATATTAGAGAATTCTCAGGAGCAAATCGCGAAACTTTATGGTCCAGCTGCGAGAGCCGCTGAGAAACCGGATACTGGTGTTGAGATAAAGAAGAAAGCTGCATATTATGTTATACGTGATTGTGCAGGAATGACAAGAAAATATTTACCTATTCATATTTGGGGATTATTTAATGATCCAATACTTGATCTTAAAGGTAAGTTTACTAGCAATGAAGTTAAGAACTTTTTAGAACGATCGAAAACAGATACAGATGCTAAACTACTTAAAAAACTTATCTTATCTGATATTAAAGAAAAATATGAAGTTGTTCAAAGTTCATCGGGTAATGCTACTGTAAGTTATGAGGCTGATGAGGATGATATATATTCTTACTACGAGGAGTATGAAGAAGGTTTAGATGATAGCTCAGAAACAGATAGTGACGAAGAAGAAGCGCTAACTGATGATCAGCTTATACTTAAATATCTATTCTAAAATATATCTGCATTCTTTACATACTTTTGCAAGTAGTAATCAACTGTTTCGGTTAAACCGAACTTTTGCTGATTAGCTACAGCGTCTAAATTATGCTTTGTTGATATAGCATACTTAAAATCATGACCTGCTCTATCTTCAACAAACTTAATATACTCCTGTCTTCTATATCGTGGTTCTCTATCTACTACAGTTTCAATAATCTGATCAATTAACTCCAAATTAGTAAACTCCGCACTTCCAGGAATGTTATAAAGTTCTGCAGCACCTTCTTTATGTAAAATCTCAATAATAGCTTTGGCGTGATCACGCGCGTGAATCCATTCGCGAATGTTATCACCTTTACCATAAACAGGAATGTATTGACCCTGGGCCAGAGATCTTATAACTGTCGGTATCAGTTTTTCGTTATGCTGCCTAGGCCCATAGTTATTACAGCATCTTGTTATAGAAGCATCAAGCCCGTAAGTTGTAATATATGACTGTACTAGTAGATCAGAGCTAGCTTTAGATGCTGAGTAAGGTGATCGAGGCTTAAGAGGGTGCTCTTCAGTAAAGGGGTCTTCATCTAGCTGTAGATGACCATATACCTCATCTGTTGAAACGTGAACCATTCTAGCTCCTTCTTGCCTACATAGTTCAAGTACATTGGCTGTACCTATTACATTACTATCAACAAATGATAGAGGGTTAGAAATAGATCTATCTACATGAGATTCAGCTGCTAGATGTAAAATATAATCTACTCTACCTAAGAACTCTGTAAAGCTGGAGCTCGTTATATCACGTACTACGTGCTTTAATCTACTATCATTAAGCGGTATATGCTTAAGGTCGGAACCTACTCCCATCTTATCTACACATATAACCTTTATGTCAGCATCTTTGTCTTTTAAGAGCTCTTCTATAACATACGAGCCAATAAAGCCGCATCCTCCAGTAACTAAATACGTCTTACTCATCCTATTTATTAATACTGCTCGGCAATTTTATCAAGTGCTCTTGTTAACGCATCATATTCAGAAATAATATTAAATTGGTACTGCTCAATAACTTTTGTTGTGTCCATTACACAATTAGATCTATTCGCTTTAATTGGAATCTTATCCCAATTCTCCCAATTCCAATCATCGTTTTGTATTCCACGTTCTTTCATCATCTCCACAATCTCCTCTGTACTAAGAGGATCTCTGTTACAGAAATTAATAGTTTCATAACCGTCATATCCTTCGGTAATATAGTGCTCGATGAACCGACATAATTCCGGTACATACGTTTTTGAATTTAGAGTATTTACTAAGTTATTGTAATTAAGAATTTTAGTTAAAAAGGATCTTTCATGTAAAGCGTCGCAGAAAGGCATTCTAACCCTTAGATGTAAACCATAATCTGAAATACTTTCAAATGCATGTTTTGACTTACTATAAAAAGAGGAATCATTACTAAACATTCCAAAATTAGGCTCATCACTCTCTTCCCAATCTTTCTCGTATCCTGAGTAGATGCATCCGGAAGTAATATGAATAATCGAGGCGCCTATATCTCTACAAACCTTATTCAGAGTTAGAGGTAACTTTACATTTAAATCCCAACATAACTCCTTCTTAATCTCACCTTCATCGACATTAGGTCTTCCTGTAAACCCAGCTGCATTAATAACGACTGTATCTCTATCAACTACTCGCCTTAACTCAAACGGGTCAGAATAATCTAACTCTGACCTACTAAAAAGCTCCACAGTTTCAAAATAATCATTTTGAATTAACTGATTGAAGATACTATTACCAACATAACCTTTACCTACTATTACTGCTTTCATTATTCTATCTGTTTTATATGAGATATAATTTGTTCTAGATTTATATCACCGTCTGATATAGAATATTCTATTTGCTCGATAAATCCATCTAAAAGTTCTTCTAACTCAAAATCATCTTCTTTATCGTAAGCAATACTTTTTACTTCATAAAGACAATCATATAGTTGTTCTATTTTCTCATTAAATTTCTTTGATAACTTAGCCATCGATGGTATTTATTTTATGGTAGTTAAGTAGAGCCTCAATATCTGACTTTAAATAGTTTACATGGTATGCTCTAAATGCATCGTCTTTTAAATAAAATATAACACACTTTCTACATTTTTTACCTGTCTGCTTCTCATACATATATGCATACATTGATAACTGTAACGCATATACGTTAAATTCGCAATTATGAAGATGATCAACTGGTTCTAACATTCTCTCGCCGAACGGAGAACTAAACCTAAACTTTTTATTTGTTTTAAAATCACCTACTGTAAATTCTCCATTTTTATGCTCGTATATAAGGTCAGCCATTCCAGCTACTTTAAACTCCTCATTGTATAATACACTCTCGCTTAATATTTTATTAAAACTATCAACATGCCACTCGACTGATTTATCATAGGACTTATATAACCAACTAAATGTATCATTCACCTCACCATATTCGATATAGTCTTCGAGAAGCTTATGAATATTAGTACCTCTATCACAAGCTTTATTCTTCTCTTTTTCCCACATCTCAAGTACCATTTCAATCGGCACTCCTTCACGATTAGCTACTCGCTTAGCGTGAAATTCTTTATCGAATGGTTTTTTATACTTACCTAATAACGTTGTAACTGAAATAAATTTTTCTTTCGTTTCAGTATGTGTATAAGTATGAGATTTTTCATCAAATTTAATTCTCACAATTATATTTTAATGTATTTTACATCAATTGCAATAAATATCTACATGGGTATTAAAATAACCGAATTAACCTCAGCTAGTACACTTGTGGGTAATGAATTAACCCCATTAATTCAATCTTGCGAAACTAGACAGACAGCAGTTAGTTCTGTATTTACAGCTCTAACTTCACAAAATGATGCACGATATGTTTGCGGCATTAGTTCGGATAGTCAAGGGTGTATAGCGTTTACGGGCGCTGGGAACGGTTGCTTAAATTTAGGTGTTGCACGGACTAGTGATGTAATATTTGCAGGTCTTACAGCGAACGATGTTTCTCTAGTCGATGGTGATCTTGTTATAACTAGTCCTAATAAATTATGCTCTAGGGGGGATTTTTGTTCACTCTCTAGTGTCAATCTTGATGGTACATTACAAGCTAACGGAAATACAGTACTAGGAAACTCTTCTGCTGATACATTAATTATTAACGGTACCAGCATTACATTATGCAGTTGTTTACCAACAGGGGTAGATAATTCTGTTGTAATTCTAGATAGTGATAAGACATTACGTACAGATGAAATTGATGGTAATGTTTGGGGAGGTAAATTATTGGCTTACTGTGCAGCGAGTGTAGGTAATAATAAAGTACCGAAATTTATAGGTACAGATGGTACGGTTGAAGACTCAATTATTACACAAAATTCAGGTACAATATCAGTTGGAGGTGATCTGGTTGTTACAGGTTGTTACGCCGGTTCTACTAGTACATTCTGTTCTGATGTATCTATGAATAGAGGCCTTACCGTATCTGGTAATCTTACAGTAGGTGGAAGCTTAACTCTAAACTGCTTACCGACATCTGATCCATTAGTTAGTGGCGGAATTTGGCATAGTGGTGGGTTCTTAAGAATATCTTGCTGCACTTAAAACTTAGTTGAAAATTCCGACTTTGCTATTAAATTATAGTAATGTCAAAGCACGCTATATTTCATATTGAAGGGGGTATTGGTAAACACGTAGCCTCTACAGCTGTAGTTAAGGCCTATAAAAAACAAAACCCGGATCGGAAGATTATTGTTGTTTGCGCCTGGCCGGAAGTATATCTAAATAATAAGGACATACATCGCGTCTTTCGATTAGGTAACGTACCTTACTTTTATCAAGATTATATACACGGTAAAGATGTGGAGGTATTCGCGCAAGAACCTTATAAGCAAACAAGCCATATTACTAAGAAAACACATCTAATTAAGTCGTGGTGTGATATGATAGGTGTTAAATATAAAGACGAAAAGCCATATATACACTTCAATTTAAGAGAACGTGACCTAATTGACCCTCAACTTGCTTCACTACAGAAAAATAAACCATTACTACTATTCCAGCCATTTGGAGGCCCGGGTAAAGAACATCAGCAACATCCATACTCGTGGGTTCGTGATATTCCTCCTCCAGTAGCCCAAGAGATTGTTAATAAGCTAAAGGATAAGTATATGATCTTGCATGTTTGCTATGACTTTCATCCAAAGTTGGAGGGGGCCATTAGATTTGAAAAACAAGTATCTAAAAAGGAACTTTTTAATCTTATTAATTTTTCAGATAAGAGACTACTCATTGATTCATCATTACAACATGCTGCCGCTGCGCTTAATAAACCATCAACTGTTGTATGGGTAGGTACTTCACCTAAAATCTTTGGATATGATATGCATAAAAATGTGTTACCTAAAACAGAGTTTCCTGAAGGGCATATAGATAGCTATCTATATGATTACAACTTTACCGGTGCAGTCCATGAGTGTCCATATGATGAATTCCATCAAATACATACTGCACAGAGTATTATTAAGAATATTTAAATTCTAATAATTGATGATTGGGCTTGGTATGTTGTAGCCCAGCCTGCTTCGTTTGCTGTTATAATGGTAAAGTCACCTGAATTTGATAGTGACGAAGCAGGGAAAAATAAGTTAACAATATTATCGTTACCAGTTGAGTAATAATGATTATCTAGCTTATAACCTGATATAGTGGGTGATTTAGCAGATGTAATTTCTTGATAATCGGTATGGAAGTTATCTACATTAGAAGAAAGATAATAACTATTACTCGTGTCAAATCGTTTTCCATAAAGGGTAAAGTTATTATCGTAGCTACTTAATATAGTAGTTAGACCACGCGCAGCGTTAAAGGTCCCAGTAGTCGCATAGAAGATATTAGTGAACTCTGGAATGGCAGATATTGTAACTGTTTCAGTATATGTTTTAGGTACTGTATCATTATATGCAGATAAGGCACCATAACCTTGCTGCTCGTACGTAACAAAGTCTAATTCTTTACCTTCCGGGTCGTATATTCTATTTGCTAGATCAACATTAACAAAATTATTATCTATCTTATAAATAATGTTCTGTGTATCTTTCTGTTCCGGGAATAACCAACCCTTTATTGTAAATGAAGTATCAATAACGACTCTAAATTTATCTGCATAACCTACATCAGTTGGAGTATTGTAATTTAAGTCTCCAGACCATAATACTTCTGATCTTATTTCCTGCTCATAATCAGCGCCAAAATCAGCCGGCACTTTCCAAGATAAAATAATATAGGGGTTATTGTAGGGTACAAAGTTAGATATAATTTGATCTGCATCTGCCATATAACGTGTCATTATTGACATACTAACCGTTAGATCTACAGGTACCGGCATTAAAAACTTCGAGCCCTTATCCGGGTGTTCTGTTAACTGACCTGGTATAAACGAAGGAGTTAATTTATTGAAGACTCTGGATTCATCTCTAGTAACACTAGTTAAGTTTATCGCTACAACTGGTAACGTAAGATTCTGAGCTTTATTAACTATATCATACATTATTCTCTGCTTTGGAGCAAAGACATATCGCACCTCGACATTCTGCTTAGCATTACGATTCTTATCGAAACGCGAAATAATTGTATCATCAAACGCAGCTACAAACTGTGTGAGAAGATCCTTAATCTCAAAATGGTAGGCCCTGTTACGCACTATATATATTTATTACGCGAATCGGTCTAGATAGTATTTAGGAAGTTTATGTCTATTTTTTACTATGCTCTCTACAATCGCAGCATCAAGAATATACGTTATACAATGATCTTTATGCGATCGTATACCTCTACCGCAAGCTTGAATAAGTGAACAAAGCATCTTATTTTGATACCAGTCAAAATCCTCCTTCATTAAGCTTTCGATACGCTTATCTTTAGTAGGTAAATATGGTGCCTTAATAATAATTTGAAATCTAGCTAAATCATCCTTGAGGTCAACACCATAAGACATAGATGGTGATATAAGAACAGTAGGGTCATCAGTTTCCATATGCTGCTCCAAAATAACTTCATTTCGTACACCTGGTTCACGTATCAAGAATCTACGATCAGTAAGATTTTCTGATAGGAAGTTAGTAATACTCTTATTTTGTGAATGTATGATACCCTTTTCATTTTTATGAAATTCGCAAATTTGAGATATCTGCTTACACACCTTAGGTAGGTTCTTTTGCATGTTATAGTAATTTAACTTAACCTTTGTATTGCAATATATCGGTGCATTCTTAGCGTCGAACGTTGACTCAGCCTCAATATACTTATAGTTACCAATACCCAACGACTTGCAAAAATTCTTCGGATCAATAATAGTTGCTGACATAAGAATTACTTTATCAGCATACTTAAAAAGATAGTTCGATAGCTTGTCTACCTTCAAAGGCATAAACGTAATAGCCTTACTATCCTTCTCAAATATATACTCACTATCGTACCACGTCTCTAGAATAAGCGATAGCTTACTATGCAAATTACCAAGAGCTACTAATTCGTTTTTCTTTTGAATAAGGTATTTGGTTTTTACCTTACTAGTACTGCCTATTGCGTCTTTTAGCCAATCTATTCGCTCTTTAAGCGAAAGAACTAGTCGGTTTATCCATTTTTCAACGTTAGTACTTTTTGTTAGAAACGGCTTAACTTCAACTTCATTTTTATAGAGAAACTCAAAATTAATAGTACAACTAAACTCTTTAACTAATTGATCTTCCAACTCCGATGCCTCATCACAAATTAAATATTCACGTTTTTTGAGATGCTCGGGCAATGCAAAGAACATGTTGTAATTAAGAGTATTGAAACGTGACGTTAAAGCTGTATTACGTTGCTCGTAATAAGGGCAACATTTTTTACTCCAGCATTCCTCACGAAGTTTAGGTAAATGCAAGCATGGTGCAACTTCGACTGAGTAATCCTCATCTACTACACAACTGTAGTTTGACTTACCCTTTAATACTTCGACATCGTTAAATAACTCTTTATATTGATCTTGTAAAGCCTTAGTAATCGTTAAAGCTGTACAACCGAACGACTTTTCTTCATTACACTCATCTTCATACGCATAATTACCCCCTTGTGTACGCTTATAAGCCAAATAACTCGTCACTATATCACGATACTCTTTTGTACATTGGTCAGCAACATTACCTACAGTCTTCGATACCATAGATTTACCTGATCCTGTAGGGGCGTTACATACGACGAACTTATAACCATCGGTGAACGCCTGTTCAATATTCTTTAGAAGCTTTACTTGCGTTGGATTAGGATCATATCCAGAAGGGAAGCTATTAATTAGTCCAGTTAGCACACCTAATTATATCATAGTTCATTTATTAGGCAATATGTAAAGCAAGTTGTCGTAAAATTTTGATTTTGAGCTACAATCTAATAATTTTATGAATAGGGAGTATTGCTCTGGTATAAAGGAACTTAAACGGTAATTAAAAACTAAATTATCTAAAGAACCTTCAATCTTAAACGGGTACGGAATTTCGTAAATTTTTATTTTATCGTCAATTTCTAGAGAAAGGGATATATTATATTGTTTTATTTTAAAAAGCTTTAGCTTACCTTTTTTAATAATCTTTTTATCTGTTTTTATTATTATATTTTGTAATAAAAACGGTTTTAAACTTTGATTTACTCTTTCTAAATTTATATTCATGAGTTCATAAAAGCTAGTTTTTGTTCCCCTGACATGGGATATATATTATCATTAAAATATGTCCAAAATGAATCATCTGCTGGATATTGTGTTATTAAGTTAGCTTGATTCATATTTATATTTCTATAGCCTTGCATTAAAATATCCCATACAACTAATAAGTTATCGGCAGCTTCATTTACTTTATGTGGACCTCTCGGTGGCTTATAGTTTAATGTAATTCTACCATTTGTAGAATTTAGCAAGTTATATGATTTTGTACAGAGTATACGCCGGGTAGCAGGAAAACCTGCCTTAGGTATTCTGCGAGCGAATCTTAAATCTACTACATTCGTTAAAAGAATAGAATCAAGCGCTGACCTCTGTATTATCATTTTTTGGCTTGCATATACCAAACATTCTCTCTTCGTTTAGAAAAACACCTTTAGCAACCTTACCTTTACCTGTAATATCTACATTGGAAATGGTAACTCCGAGGTTATTTGGAAATATAACAATATCTCCTTCCTTTGCGTACTTTGCATCGGGACCTGCAAGAATCACTCTACCCTTACGCCACGCTTTAGTCATTGCGTTTGTCGGTACGACTATACCATTACGTAAAACCTCATCTCCGTTAGCTGACTCATCAGCATACTCTACAAGAAGAATATCATCAAAAACGAAACTAAGCTGATAGTCGTCTAACCCAAAATCACCCTTACCTCCTTGTGTTAAGTCAATTAGACTTTTTGTAGGAGCTAAATTATCAATAGATGCCATTGCCATATAGTTTATTTACTTACGGTTTTTTGTAAATCAATATACGACTTCAACTCTCTTACAGAGATATTTTTATTACGCGCAATGATATCTAGATTATCTTCCTCACTTACCTCTTTTTTTATTTTTTTATTATATGCTATGCGCTTAAACTTTAATCTCGGAATAAAGTAGTAATATAATCTATATTGCTGCTGCTTATCTTGAAAAACACTACCAAATCTATTTAACGTCTCATTAGTAATGGAAGCCATACCCTTACTGTAAAAGGATAACCATCTATTAAACATAAACGGAGCGAAGGATTGCTCTCCTTCTGAATCTAAAAACTCGGCATTAGTTTTCTTAGAGTAAAATAGCTTATTTTGTAGCTGAAAAAAATTCATTAACTAATTATTTTAGTTGTAGCAATCCACTGATCTTTTACTTCTAGTTCAAACGCTTTAATTACAGCCTCCATAAATGCTTCAATCTGACTATCATTTAAGTTACTCGAATAAGCAAAACCAGGCGCTTTCTTACCTGCTTGTACGTTAATACCAGTATGACCAAGAGCGATATCTTCTTTACTATATGTAATCGACACACTCACCTTACCTTCCGTACGCTTCTTACTATCGCTTCCAATAAACTCATCAGTTACCATAACATCATCACCATCCATGTTAATAGGTTTTTGAATTAATTGACCTAACATACCTGCAATAGTAGTATTGAAAAGACGTTGAAAAGCAACTGCCCCTAAAGGACATAAGTTAGGTATCTCCCAGCAGAAGTTAATTGCATCCTCTGAAAAGATATAGTCATTAGCTAGTGTATCTTCCAGGTCAATTAAATTATCACTTACATACATAGGAGCCCTAAAAGCTACAATATTACCATAAGGTGAAACTTCTTTTCTAAAGAACTTATACGCGAAACGACCGTGAATAAGATCGCCATTATAAACTTGCTGATCAATAATCATACCCTTATAATATAATACTAAGTTGTTAAATCAACTCTATTTACCCCACTTTTGCTCTAACGTGCTAATTTGATCGTTAGTAAACTCTTTTAAGTCACCTACTAAAGAATGACTTTTTGAACAGAGATGGTTAGCCACTGCACTTCCAATCAAAGCGTGGTTAAAAGAGTGCTTTTGTAAAAAGTTACAATAATCATTATCTTGATACCAGAACTTAAAGCTTTCATCCCATCCCCCCATCTGTTCGTACACTTTATAGTTTAATCCGATACACCAACCTTTTACATGTTCACCGACTGTATAACCAGTAATGTTTTTATCACTATATTTCTCTACAGGTGATACAGAGTCGTAGGTATCTAAACTTTTAAATAATGCATCAATACAACCTGGTCCATATACAACATCGTTATTAGATACAATTACCTTTTCCTTTTTATTTAAATTTTGAAACCCATAATTAAGAAACTTGTTATAATTAAACTCTTCTTCCGGAAAAACAAACTTAGCAGGTAACATCATATCTTTACCCTTTAACTTGCTGTTTGTTTCAACTACAACTATTTCATAATCACCTATAGATTCAATGCAATTTTTAAGCATAGAATAATAACTAGGATCTTTTGTGAAAGATAAAATAATTACACTCATCGTCACTTAATTTATATTAACTCCGATAATTTAATTTCTTGTAGGTAATCCTCTAAGTAAATGATATCTTCAGGTATGTATTCACGTTGTAGTAAAGCTGGTATCTCATCCGGAGATTCAAATGTTAACCCTTTATCAACTAGTTCTGGATAATACTTTAAAAAATCATTATTCCTTATAATCTGTTGAATCGGACGACAGCCTAATTCTAGCGCCTCATAGTGTCTCACGTTTACAAATTTACCTGTACCGAAGGGGTTCAAAACATACTTTGACTCATTAAGCATAGTTATATATTGTGAAAAAGGAAGCTTATAATCACTTTTTACTACTTCAACAGGTATATCTAGACCCATATTGCTTACATGTTGGAGTAGCCTACCTCTACCTTCGTATTGTTCATCGTAAATATTACCTATAAATATTATCTTATCCTTTTTATCCTCAAACGGTATAGGTGCAACACCTAAGTCGGTCTGCTTAGAAAGATATTGCTTTGTCGTTATGGATTTACCCAATCTTACACCATCAGTGGTATCCGCTACTAACTGGTAGCAGTTCTTTATACCATCTACAGTTCGCTGTATGTCTAAATTCCACGGAAAAAATGGGCTATTTATTAACTCGTAGTTAAAAATAACTGTTCTTATATTCTCGCCATTTAGATAGTTTAAGAAATCTGCATGCCCGAACACAGAATGTTGATGATGGTCGTTAAGAATAAAGAGACACTCAATATTATTACTCTGCAAGTCAGATAAATTATGTACTTGAAAATATCTGTTAGAATCACCTAATACCGTCTTAACTGCTACTTCAACATTTTCATAAAAATGAAAACATTTTAAATTAGCTTGCTCCATATGTTCGTATAAAAATCCTATATTCATTTTCTTTCTAATATTGTAAGTCCATTATTATTTGTAAAAACCTCTTTAATCTGCCAATTTTTACCTTCCTTTGTTGTTTCTAAGAAATCCTTAATAGCTTGTTTAAGACCTTTAGCCTTAGTATTAATTACCTTATTACTCATTTTTACAGGTATATGGGCTGCATATAGAGGTTCATCTTCTTCACCGTAAGTTTCTGTATCGTGCAATAAAATATACTTTCTAACGCGTTTTGCATGAAATCCTAATTCGTTAAAAAGTTGAAAATATCTATGCAATGTATCGATAAATAATAAATCGGTTTTTTCTATTTTTATTTCCAAAGAATCACCCTTAATAAATTTAAAGTTATCCTCTTTTAATTCATCAATAAAATCAGATTTAAATAGATCATAACTGGTAAGTAACTTAGGATTACTATAAAGTAAGGCGATAGTACTATCACCGTATCTTGAGCCAAGTTCTGTAATAGTTCTACACCTATTTCCATAGCTATATAGTGTTTCCAAATGCTCATTGATATCAGAGCTATTTGCTTTTCTTTTTAAATACTCATCGTGTATGTTCATTTTTTCCAATTATTAATTAAAGCTTCATTATTCCATAACTGACCGCTAACAAAGTGTCTTAATATAACTTGATCTGTATTATCTAATTTATTAATATTGTAATCGCAATTACTTTCCCCTGGCCATTCCGTAACATTATACGCTGTACCTCTTATCTCAATATTTTTATGTAATTCTTTAGTTGTGTAAAGGGGAAGCTGCTGGGTATCTGTATTCCATCCAAAATTATCTATGTTAAAGTAAGGAACGTCACTGTGCATTGTAATACCAGCTAATGAATACCAGCTAGCTTGTTCGCTAAACATTTCCCAAAAAGATGATCCACTATTAGGGTGATTAATATGTTTTAACTTTTCATATCTTTCATCTGAAACTATATTTCTTATTAGCTTTTTACTCCAATTGTTTATTGTAAGACTATGCCACCCCATACAATGTGTATTACCTGAATCAATAGAATACGAAAAAGATTTATCCGTACATAAGTCCTCCTCCATGTCCACCATGAACATATCTGCATCTAATGAAAGTATCTTATCACCTTCCTCTATAAAATTACTATCTAACCAATCTTCATATATTAAAAAGTTAGTCCAACTAGGATTTGATCTTCTATCATGAATAGATTGCTTTATTTGTTCCTTTTTAGTAATCTCGATATATTCGTAACCATGTTTATTAGCATATTCTCTATTACGAGGAGATATATGCTTATTATATATTGCTTGTATATGATCAGGATATAACGCTACGACTAATAATATTTTTTTCATGATTTTTTAATATATAACGCATCTCCCCAAACCGGGTTATCTCTATCCCATACCTCTTCTACTCTCTCGAGCCCGTACTTAGATAGAAAATAATCTAAATCTTCGATATAAGCACAATTTTTATATAGTTCATCTCTATTAACCTCAGTCATTACATAATCAATATTTTTTAGAGTGTTCGAAGCACCTATTAATACATTTAACTCACTACCTTGAACATCCATATTAATAAAATTAAAAACTGGTGACGTTTGGTATTTATCAAGCGGCTCAACTTTAACTTTCATTTTTTCCTCAAATACTATACCTGGGTATATATGTGTATGTTTAAATGGCTCTAACAATGAGTTAGATTGGCCGTTATTACCGCTTTCACGATGTAAATTCGCTTCACAAGAGAAAGGACCTAACGCCCTATTAATGCATAAGGCCCTTCCATCTGTTGATACCTTCTTTTCAAGCTTTTTAAAATTATCAGGATCTGGTTCATAAAAAACCATATGTTTGATACCTTCGATGTTTTTATATTCATCATACTCTGTACCTACATGACCGCCAATATGAATAACACCTGTTATATTCATGTCATATTTTTTAATGACATTTTGCAAGTTAATCATCATACTAATTACTTACCCCTTAAAAGTTTTTATTCCAGCTCTCATCCCATAAATGTATGCAATACGTTTCTGAAGTAATATACCTCATCGGATCATTACCCTCTACCCTTAATCGAGGAAAACATGGATAAGGATAAAAATAAGAATTTGGAAAAACTACAGTTTTACTGCTTAAGGTTCTTAATACCGCTCTCGTAGTGTGATAAGGTCCTGTTGTGTCTATTACTGCCATACCGCCGTTCCATGCTATTTCTTTATCGTAGGTTAGCATGTCTGTTATTGTATCTCCTTTAGGTATAGTACCTATAATACTGTTTGACATGGATGGCCAATCGTCAAAACAAACTCCGCAAAAAAAATTTAGATCGAGCAGCTTATCAAAAAACTTAACCATTATATAATCAGTATCTAGATAAACACCTCCATGCTCATATAAAATAATATTTCTAAGTATATCGGATTTTTGGCCTAGATTTGGCGTTTTATCATAAAGTTCTTTATTTTTAAACTCACCTAACTCTGCAACATCACCATCTCTCCATAATTTATAACTCCAACCGTTTTCGTTACAGGCCGCCTGTATATCACTACATGCTTTCTTTTGTCTTTCAGGTAATTCCCCGCCTATCCATATTTGATGGATTACCTTAGGTATAATAGGCTCACTAGGCTCACCATCTATATAATTATTATACACTTCTTTTATTCTATCCCACTCTTCGATCTGCGTCGGACTATTTAAATAGTCGGATGAATAGGTCATACCTAAGTCAAACTTATTTTTCATAGTTTTCAAGTGTAGTTAAAATTTGCTTGGACATACCTTCAAGGGTGAAGTATTTTTCATAAATAATTTTACCCTGTTTTAACATATTATCTTGTTGTTTTTGTGTTATACTTAATAATCTATCTTTTAGTGTTGGTACTTCACTCGCCTTTATTAATACACAAAATGACTCGTAATCTATTTCGCTTTTAAAAGGTAACCACTCCTTATCATAAACTATAACTGGTATAGAGTTTAATTGTAAAATTTCGTAAAATCTAAAGCTTTGCGCTCCATAGCCTCTCGGACATAAGGAAAATTTAGATCTTGTTGTTATGTCAATAAAGAACTCTAATTGATTTTGTGGGATAGTATCTGTCCACGGTTTCATATGTAGATTAAAATCCTTATCGGAATCATATATTTGTTTTATCTTATCTCGTATTGGATGTGTATTCGACCCTACAAACGAACAAAATATATCTTTATCAACTTCGTTATTATGTGTTATTGGGAGTTTTGAACAAATTAGGGGTAACGGTACACCGTTACCGTTACCACCACCTTCAAAAGAAATAGTCCCTGGTGGTAGTTTCTCAGATACAGCATCATCATGTTGTGATACAGTAAAGTATTTGGTGTCAGGTAGAGCGTTTAGGTAAGGTTGAATAAGTCTTCTACGATTAGCACCTTTAGTTTCCATTATGTAAACGTTAGTCCAAAAAATTGGTATAAGCGTATAGCCAATCCGATCAAAATCTTCTTTATTTTTAATATAGAAGTTGTAAAAATACTCTTCCATATAATATCCTTGATGGTAGGGGGGATAGGTAGGGTGATCTAGTGGAATTCTAAGATCTTTAAAGTTTATTTCCATTTTATTATATTATATACTTTTTTGTTACATTATCAATATTGAAATACAAATCAATATCATCAATACCTGGATCAACAGGCCACCATTCTATATCCTTTTTAAACGGAAAAATAATATGATTATGATTACCTAAAAAAGCAGCCCACCAAGAAAAGCTAGATTGTGAAATAGCAATATTTTCACTATACATAAGCGTTTTAAAATCATCCATAGCTCTCGAATCACTATGAACCATAAAAGTATCAACAACACCGTCAGTACTTAAAGTACACCCGTCTTCATTTATAAGTCTTTGTACCGTTTTGCTTTTTGAGTTATCGGTTACGATCAGAACGTCTTTAAAATTACTATCACTAATTAATTTTTTATAATAATCATAACCTAAAAATGCATTTATTGTAACATAATCCGTTTCTCTTATATGTAATACGAGTTTATTATTATTAACTATAGTATCTTGCACTTTAAATAAATTTCTTAATTCCTCTCTATAATTAATATAAAATCTACTTTGCTGTACATAAGAATCTACTATAATATCACCTTCATGGTTAACAAGCATATCAATATCTGCATACTGATCCCCATAACGTCTGGTATTAATAGGGTTATTTAAACTACCTACTACATCCATATTACTTGGGATCCTAAAGTTTGGTAAACTATCATGATAAAAGCTACAATTTTTAAGTTTACTAAGAATATACCCAAATGTATATTGAAACATTCTGTTGCCCATCCTACCTGCTGGATCGTACTTTACAATTACTTTCATATTATTTTTTACTTTAACGAATTAGAAATATACTCAGCAAAACCTACAGGGTTGAGGTAATTTTCATATATAAAACGACTATACCTTTGAATTTCGGCATATTTTTTATTGTCCGTATTATTCCACCACTGCTTTATATCATTAACTATATTTTCCGGTGTAGTAATAATAAAATTATTCCAATTTATTACGTCATCACATGGTAGTGATATATCAGTATCAATTATAATCGGGATCTTTCCGCAGGATAATGTTTCATATAATCTAAAGGAGAAATTTCCCGCCCCACGACAACATAAAACCAGATCACTACTCTTCATATTAGTTTTATATTCTTCACGAAGATGTTTACCATGTGGATTACCACCCCAAAACGCGTTCCTTATTATAAAACTAGTTTCTAAATACTCACTACCTTTTAATCTCTCAATACATTTATGTCTTACTGGGTGTGTAATAGCTCCACAAAAACTAACAACTGGCTTTAAAGAGTAATCACGTATATCTGATGCGCCAAAATCTTGACTCCAAGCCGGCATAGGTACCTCGTTTGGTTTCTGGTTTGTTTTGTTAATAGAAGTCCTATAAACTAGTAAATTTGACGGTAGTGTATCGCTTATAGGCACGTCACTATCATCGTTAAAAAAAGTGATTATAGGTTTCTTAAAATTCTTAACCGTTTGTAAGAATGGTACTATATCTTTGTTTAACTTATCATGAAAAACTATACAGTTCGCATCTTGTATAGAGGAAAGCTCTACTATTGACTTAATACCTAACGACCAGTTATTATTTTTAAAGTCATTATTTTGCTCTATAACCTGGTCACTAAATAAGGGTAGAAATAGAAATTTTTCAGATATAAAATTACTTAAGCATATATTTTCCTTATCATACCAAACTTTCATAATTTGTTTTAATTAAGTTAATTAGCTTAGTCTTACCCTCTACACCTACCACATAATTAGCATGATGTATTTTCATGCTCTTAGGGGGTATAATATTAGTACCGTTATCCCATACGTGCGTACCATCGGGATTATTGTAAAAATTGCCTATGGTATAGTATTTATTTTTATCTAAGAGCTTATAGTTAACCTCATCCTTGTAGTGATTTAATGCTACCTGATCATTGACTAGTTGTCTGAATGTTTTGTATATTTTTGTAAAGAGATTAAAGTTCTCTTCATTACCTTTAGCAATAAAAAACCCTGCGCATAGAGACCCGCAATCCTCTTGACAAGCTATATCATAACCATCTACACTCTCCAACAAGTCATCAATAAACTTATCATAAAAAACTATATCAACATCTGAAAAAATAAAATATTCATTTCTATTTTCTTCTATTGCTTTTAATATAACTTCAAGTTTATATTGCATAGATTCGAGCCAACCAGCCTCCATAAATGACCCAGAAGACGTAGTCTGCTTATGACAAGCGGACCTTATAGCTAGTTCATCTTTAGTATATAGCTCACGTAAAGACTTTTTAAAATAATTTTCATATAAGTCCTTGTGCGATTCACTATAATGAGTATAAACCTTCATATATTAAATTTTTCTTTTAAAATAACTATTTCCTTTTTAATTACAGGCCCTAGTACTTTTTCGAATAACTCATTATCATCCCATATACCTTCCCGCGTCTCTTCTAATGCTTGAGCTGTCTTATCCATTGTACCTCCCTCGGAGATGTGCAAATGCTTAATCATAATATCATGATAATATATTTTTCTATCCATAGAAGAAAAAAGTTTATCTAAAAACGTATCTTGAAAGATTTCTTTTATCTCTGTCTGTACATACCTACCGACTGCATTAATATAATCTTTATGAACAAATGAATTTACAGCTAAAGGCTGTACATTAGCATACTTATTACCTGTACCTCTCATACCATCATTGCAATGTACAAGATAGATATTATCTTGCTTAGATTTAAATGTTTCAATTATTTTTTCATCCCAATCTGTAGTTTGAAAAATCATATCATCACCAACCATGGCCACCAAGTCACCGGTACATTCTATAGCCATTCTATTCCATAAACCCGATAGCCCCTCCTCTTTAAATAACCCTTCAGGTAGTTCAATATAATTTATAAAGTTTAAATTATTTGCTATACGTTTGTATGACTCCTTTTTCGAGTCATCAGAGTCAACCCCTAATACTAACTCCACATTATCAATATTATTACAGGTAGTGAAGACACTACTCGTAAACGTTAAAAACTTATTTAACCTTTCTCGACTGGGGCATAATAGTGAAATTTTCATATTATTTTTTAATTTTTTTAAGCTTAATTATAACATCTTCTACAGAGGTATCTTTTACACTTACTGGACTTATACCATGTTTATTAATAAAATGCTTAGCTGCTTGTTGAATATTTGACTGCCAGTCGTTACGAGGTCTAATAGCTGAAGACTCTTCTGAACACTTCTGCTCTTGAACATAATCTAAACTATTTGCAATATCAGCCCACCACCAATATGGTGTACTATACTCTTTTTTGGCTAGCATGTATGAATGATCGACGTGTTCGAAAGCGTTAGTATAATCTTCATCATGTAACCCCACATCTTCTAGCGATTCACGCGTATAAAAAGTAACTGCTCCAACGCAATGCTGATTAAGAGCTATTTTTACATTGCCGTAATCTATAACTTTACGTGGTACCGGTTTACCACCACTAATGCCAGCTTTGTTAGCGGGTCCGTGATAACCAAACATAAAGTGTTGTATACCTGTAATGGTCGATGCTTTAATATACTCTTTAAATATATCCTTTTTAAAGCACATGTCATCTTCAACAAGTATAATATAACTACATCCCTTATCCAGTAGATGTTGCATGGCTTTATTTTTAGCTCTACCAACACCTACACCACCTCCTGTTTCAATATACTCACCCTTACTGCAGTCTACACCTTTACCGTCATTAATCGTTACGAGCTCGTCATACCAATCATCATGTATCGAGTCAATACAAACTCGATACATGTCTTCACGGTTGCAAGTTATAATCGCTACCCCTATCATCATTTATACCAAATTTAGCAAACAACTCCTTTTCTTTAGTCTCTTTATCTAAAGCAGATTGTTGCTGTTTAACGAGTAATTCTAATTCATCTAGATTATTAGGATTAAGAATAGAGTGCTCATCACCATACATTTCCCCTTCAGGTGTAATATATTCTGCAAGTAGATCGATTCGTTCTTGAGTACTATTAGGTAGTAATATAACCGCCGGTGAATCATCTTTAGGGTAGAAAATATCAGCTTGTGGATTTTGCATATACTGTTGATATAAAGAATCAAAAATATTATCAACCTCTTTAATATATTGCTTATCTACATCCCTAAATCCGTCATCTTCAACGCCTAGCTTTTCATCAAACTTACATAAAAAAATTATATCTAAATTTCTCAATGATTCCTTACATAGAGTGATTTGCTCAGTAACAAACTCTCTTGTAAATCCCTCCTGCTCCTTATCATTACTCCATAAAGTATAAGCTAATGAATCTAACGGACATCTATCATATACTATATTCTGCTCTTTACTATTTTCGAGTAGTTGATCAACCATAAAGTTCATAACTTCACTTTGTGTTTCGGTTGTTGTAGAAGACGAATGATTAAGTTCCTTCTCGATAAGTATATCCCTATAAGTTTTTTCTGGAGTTATAAAATTACTCCACGTATAGAGAAAACTCTTTAATAGAGTTGTTTTACCTGAATTAGCAGTACCACTAAAAGCTATTCTCATAAATTTATTTACTAATTTTTAAAAATTTGCAAGAAAGGAATGCCACTCATCTCTGTATATCTCGAACTTATAACCATCAGCTGGTTTAAATGGTTTATATCTCATTTTAAGATTCGTTTCAGAAAGTAGTTTATTACTTTTTTTTGAATTCAATAACTTATCACATGTTACTAAATTATCCCAAGTATCTCTACCACCCTTACTTTTTGGATAAACATGATCTACACTAAGTTCCGATTTCTGTAATTTTTTGCCTGTGTATACACATGTATATTTGTCTCTTTCCCATATGTTTTTCTTTGTTGGAAACTTTGCTTTTTTGTGCATTATACCTTTATATGAAGAACATATAACTACAGTAGGGAGCCGTATAGGACCGTTAACAGTATGAATAAAATTATCGTAAGGTCTAATGGGTAATCCCATCCAAATATCGATAGACTTGATAATATTCCAAAAGTTAATATTTTCAAAGTTAATAGACCCGTCTTCATTTATTTCGTAATGTATATCTAATGGTAGCTGTGACCCCGTCGCTATATTTGTGAACACACGCTTATAATCATCAACATTTATCGGAAAGTAATATTTGTTGAGAATAAGAGTGTAGTCTTTCATTTATAAGCATAAGCCCCTCTCTCACCTAAGCAAAAGAGAGGCTTGGTATGTTAATAACAAGCATGTTATCTCAAGCCAGTAGACTCAAATACATCACGAGCAACCCCGGCGGTAAATCCCCCAGGTATACCCTTTACAATTACAGAGACAGCATTATGACTGTGAAGCGACTCATTATGAGATGCGACCACTTTAAAGTCAGTAATACGTTGATCGTTAGAAAGATTTTGATAAAGAAGTCGGACTGCATCTTCAACAAATTTAAGGTATGATCCGTTCATTTCAGCAAAAGCCTGCTCATCTTCTCGTTTTACCATAACCTGTGTTTCGGTTCGTAAAGCAGCTAAACATAGCTCTTGTATATCTTCTACCCAAAGCATATCATCAAACTTCACACTAACACGAGCAACAGAACGTTGAGAGTGAGGAACGGTTGCACGGTTACGATATTTTTCAGCATGCTCACTAAGTTCAAAAGAACAAGGACATGCAGATGAGTATACAAAGTCAAAGTGAATATACTTCTTAAATTCACCATCTTTAGTTAAATCACCTTCAAATACGACATCATAATATTGATAACCTTCTAACCCGCTTCGTAAGCTTTCCTGTTTGATAGGGTAGGAGATTTTAAGCATAATACGTGAGTCAAAACACTCAAGGTTGTTCTTATATGACTCTAGTACCTCCTTAATTTTACCGATAGAAAATACCTCATCTTTGTGATCATAAAAAGAACGCATCACTCGAGACATGTTAATACCCTTCTTATGTGCTTCTAAACTAACACTACCGGTTACAGAAGTTTCTAAGGTAATGGTATCTCCATTACGCTTTTTATAAGTAAGTGGCAATCTAAAGTTATGGATACCTACTTGTTGAATAGGTACAGCTGATCCTTGAATTAAGCTCGAAGGGCCATTTTGCAGATCAGGTAGAGAAGATATATATTTTTTATCTGCCTTTACGGTGTTATCATAAACGCGTAAAGGTGGAACGTACCCATCTGCTGATTCACTACCCATAATCTCTCTAGCAATTTGATCCTTCTCACCGGAAAGCTCATCATCTCCAAGCCATTCGTAGTTATTATTGTTATCTGACATACAACTATATTATAAAATTAATGTAAAGGTTATCAACTATTTATTTATTAAACCTTGAGAGCCATATCCCAGACTAATAGATGTAACCGCGGTGAAAAATTAACATGCATAGATTTAGCATATTCAACCACCGCTTCTGCATTCTCAATATGCTCTTTACGCGATCCAGCTACTGGCATAAACCATATACGATTACGACTAACATTAATACCATGATCGTCTTGAACATACTTACGCCATATCTCTTCAATATCTGCAGCAGGGTCATTAATAACAAACTTAAATCCTGAGCCAATCTCACTATGATACTTTAATACTTCTGGTTTATAAGTTTTTTCTTCCGGATCCCCGTTTGTAGTTAATTTAGGTGAGGTAGTAAAGGTAGCACCAAAGTCTTTGATCCATCGTTGATCGGGCATTAGAGTAGCATTGGTCTCAAAGTCAATCTTAGGGGTAAATGCGTAACGGTAAATAAACTCATCAACAAGCTTTAATAATTGCTTCTGCTGGATAAGAGGTTCACCACCTGTAAGTTTCCAAATCGTACCCTTTTCAAGCTTTTCAATCCAGTTATTATCTTCCATCATCTTAAAGATCTCATTAAAAGTCATCTTATTCTTAACAGACCAAGAAATAAATGAATCACATCCATGAGGTGAGTCTTCACTTGCAAATCCAATACAAGTTAAATTGCACATTGCCATTCTCATAAACAGCGACCGCTGTCCGACATATTCACCTTCCCCTTCTATAGTATAGAAAATCTTATCATCTGATAAGATTAAAGTCTCTTTATCTAAGTCCATATAGCTATTATATTATAGTATTCTAGAATTACAATATAAATATTAAAGAATGAGTCGAAAATCTGCTCGAAAAACAGTCGAGATAATAGAAGAAGAATTCAGTACCAATTGGTTACTTAATTTTAAAATCAAAAGACCTTTTTATTTTAACCCAAAACATAAAGAGTTTTATGAAAGTATTATTGATACTAACACAAAAATATCCTTTGTCGATGGTCCAGCTGGTACCGCTAAAACATACATAGCTGTATACGCTGCATTAGAACTACTTAAAGAAGGTGACATAGAAAAAATTATCTATATTAGATCTGTTGTAGAGTCAGCAGAAAGAAGTCTTGGATCGTTACCAGGTGAAGTTGATGATAAGTTTTCTCCTTATGCTATGCCTTTATTAGAAAAGGTAAGAGAAATAGCCGGGGAAGGTGCGTGCTCTATGCTTAAACAGAAAGGTTTAATAGATGCAATTCCAGTTAACTTTGTTAGAGGTTTAACATTTAACAATAGTGTTATAATTGTAGATGAAGCTCAAAACTTATCACAAAGTGAGCTTACTACTATATTAACGAGGTTTGGACGTAACAGTAAATATATCGTAGCTGGTGATTGTAAACAGTCTGATGTACGTAAAACAGGGTTTAAGGATACCTTTCAGAAGTTTGATACAGATACATGTATAAATAATGGAATATTCGCGTATAAGTTCGGTATTAAGGAGATTGTACGTAGTAAAATTCTACGATTTATATGCGACATACTCGATAGTTAGCCCCAAGATGTTCCAGCGAAAGGATTGCCCATACTGTTTGACTTCTTACCAGGACCTACATTAGCCGGATTAGCTATATTGCCGGTCGTAGTTGTAGTAGTATCACTTTGCTCTGGTACTTCATCAAATTTAACATCTATAGAGTTAGTTGCACCAGTTACAAACTCTTGAGTTGTTACTGTTTCCTTATCACTTCTATAACATGTAGCAAAATTACTATCATGCTCGTTAATCTGTACACTTTGTACTCTTACCCTACCGTTAGTAGCTTCATCAACATACGTATCTGCTGTCTTAAGAACAAATTCTGCAAAACGCTCACAACCGACACCAGATTCTAGTACAACTACTTCCGCTACACCAACAGTATCAAGCTGCTTAAGTAAATCAATTTGAGGATCATCACCTGCAACAACTAACTTATGATCGAATGTATGTTCTAGAGTCTTCTTAAGATCTTTTAATCCACCGAAATCCATAACCCAATTACGATCATCCAATTCATCACACTCGAAAGTTATATCAGCTGTAATATTATAACCATGGATAAATTGACAGTGGCTGTGAGTTGATCTCCATTGCCTGAAAGCTGCAGATCCTAAATTAATTACTTTATTGCTGGTGAATCTCATACAATATAATTATAGCAGTTACATACTGAAAGTCAACTGAAAATATATTAAATATAGAGCATTAGACTTAGAAATATAGGTTTCTCTTATCGTCCTACTAACCACTTATTCATTCTAGAACCGGAATGCAAGTGATTCAGCAATTTTTTTTGACTTTCTTGTATAGATGTCGATGAAGTACTTGTTTTAGCTTTGTTTTTATTGTCTTTCTGGGAGTCACCCTTCGGTACCCTTCTCGGCCCTCGTAAGACTTTAATTCCACTTTTATCAATCCTAACAACATATGGTGAAGAAATTGTATTTGTTGTACCTTTACCTTTATCGTCATATACTACTTCACTTACCTTTACAACTCTGGTATCTTCTGTTTCTCCGGGAAAGATATCTTCAACTTTATAGCTCATATCTTTAAAGTAATCTGTTATTCTTTCCTCTGGTGTGGCAGTCGCTGCTTTTACTGCTTGAGTCGTGGATTTAAGTGCACTACCGGCTTGTTGGGCTAGCCCATAGGCTGTAGGTGATGCTGCTTTAGCTAACCCTTTGAGAGCTTTACCACCAACGATAGCCGCTCCTTTACCAACATTTTTTAAAAAGGAGCCTATTCCCTCGTTAGCTAATTCCTTTTGAGTTAACCTTCTCATGTTGATATTTATTCTCTCTACACTACTATATACTTATGAAACGCGTTAAATTATTTACTGCAGAATGGTGTGGTCCTTGTCATATGTTACATGGTATTCTAGCTCAAAAGAGTTTAAAGGTAGATACTGTTGATATAGATGATGAGCCAGAGCTTGTTAGAGAATATGGGGTTAAATCGGTACCTACCTTATTAATTAGGAGATCTAAGGATGATTTCGAATTAGTTAAGGGGTTTGATGAGATAGTAGAAGCTATTGAGACTAATAAATAGGAACTTTCATATAATTAGTTATGAATATTTTTGTAACTGATGATGATCCCGCATACTCAACCTTTAATCTTTGCGATCAACATGTAAGATCGAAGATGCAAATTGAAGGGGCCATTATGCTTGCACATGCTTTTCCTCAAGAGTTGTTAGATCACCCTTCTACGCCTAGAACATCAACTGGTAGACCTCGAAGAAGGGGTAAGGGTTATTTTAACCATCAATGCTCTATATGGGCTAGAGAAACTAAAGATAATTTTAAGTGGTTAGTTGATCATACGTTAGAGATGTTTACGGAGCGTATGTATAGATGGCCTGATTCAAAGGAACATTTTACAAAAACGTTTATTGAATGGTGTAGTAAAAATATCCATAACACTATTATGGATAAAACCGGATTAACAGATTATGCTATAGCTATTAATACTGATTGTGATTGTAGAAAGGTTAAAGGCTTTGATGATCTCTCAACTATCGATAAGTATAGAGAGTATATTCGTTGTGATAAACCTTTCGCTACTTGGACAGAGCGTTATATACCTGATTGGTACTAATATTTAGCATCTAAATCTTCGTCAGCTATATTTTCTTTACTGACGTCAATTAGTGCATCGAGTTTATTCTCAATAAAATCCTTACCAACAAGTATTTTATACAAGTTACTCGATCTATTACCGATTGAAAACGGTATATCTTTAAAATCCTTGTTACCAATAGTAAAGTCAAAATTAACTATTGGTCTATGCTCAGTATTACCAGCACCAACGTTAATAGTTATCTCACCTTTCTTATCTTTAAGTAAGGTCTTCCCGTTTATAGTTCTAAAGAACACTTTATTACCTTGTTCTTGAATGTCTTCACCGTGTAATACGTTATATGCACCGTTGCCTGAGTCTAGCTTGGCAGGTGTTTTACCTACACCATCTATATCGAAGAACTCAATTAAACCGAGAACTGATTTTTCTTGTATATATTGAAGAAAGCTTTTCATTTTAATATAGTATATTATACCCTATTCTGATGTTCAGGGCTCTCCTCCGAGCCTACATTAAACATACCATGGTCTTGATCCTTATTATGATCATAATCTAACCAATGATATACGGAAGAAAGATAGTCAGCAGCTTTGGTAATTTTTGAAGCAGTCCAACCTTCTAGACCATCTAAATTATCCATCATGTCTGAAAGTTGAGTAGCATAATCAGCAGCTTTTTTAAGTTCTGCTTTTGCCATGTGAATTTCGGAATTATCATGATCCTCACCATGATGGTCATGGCTATCACAGCCACATTCATTGGTACCGCAATCACATTCACTAGATTGTTGCTGTGGCTCTAGACCAGTTACAGCTATAATAGGAGCGCCACCAGCCATTTCGTTTACTGATTCATAAGCTTCTTGCAGGTTAGCTCTATCACGTCTCTTACTCATGTGTATATTTATGCTTGAAGTATAGACTTTATGGTATCTTTATCTGTCTCGTTGAGGACATCAGGAAAGTAGTTCTCTATTGCTACATCTATATCATCCACAATTGCCTCTCTTACATCTTCACCCTTTATATCTTGCTTAGATTCAATCTCTTTTAGAGCTACATGCGGGTACTTCTCTTTATTCTTAGTAAATGATTCATAACGTTTCATATCACCCTTTGACAAAGAACCATTCTTAAGCTTACGAGGGCCGCCGGCACCTACAATAATATTTACATCACCATTATCTAAAGCAAAATCATAAGTATCTTTTACTGGGGAAATAGGGGATTCAATAATCTCTACAGGTTTATTAAAATGATTTTTATAAATGTCCCATATAGCTTTTGATTGCTGTTGTGTGATAGATCCTTTACTAGGATCATCTGCTACAAGCGGACGCGCTTCTTTACCTACGTAAACAATACCTCTATCAGCTTTTTCGAGTAAATCCTTCAAGGCTAAAAAGTGTCCTCGTGTAGGTGGTTTGAATCCTCCCGGTAGTATACCGACAGTATCCCTAACCTCCTCTTGCTCGAAATATTCTTTGAACGTCTTCATTATGGAAAAAGTAATAATTTAGCAAACATACCAGATACAGTTATAATACCTGCTATTGTAGCCCATATAATCTTATCATGTCTGTTAGTTTTATCTACTACAACCTTTAAATCCTCAGCGACAGGATTTATTCTATTATGAATATCCTTACACTCGTTAATTATAGTCTGATTTAGACGTCTTATATCTTCTCTTAGTTCTGCTACTTGATCTTTGCTCATATTAAGAACCGGGCTTACCGGCATTGAAGTTTGCTCTACTAAACTCAAGTCTATCGACTAATTTTATTGCATCACCAGCCTTACTTACTGCAACATAACCTTCTGGGTTAGTTACCTTAAGTGTTCCGTCTTCTGCATCTAAAAAGTGCTTAGTGTTATATACTGCGTTATTATATTTGTTAATAAAAATTTGTTTTGCCTGCGAAAGCAGTTTACTTACCTTAAAAAGATTTACGATGTCGCCTTTATCATTACGTATCTCCGCTAATTTCTTTTTGAAACTCTCCTCTACTTTAAGTTTACCTGCTTTAGATTTACGTTTATCTATCTCCTTCTTCATTCTAGTATTAAACCAGTTAGTAAAGCTATTATATGACATTTCTGCATCTTCTAAAAACTTACCTTGCTGAATTTCCGAGTTCGCGTAAATATTGAGTAGATCTAATGGCAGTTCTTTGTAGTTTACTCTTATTGTATCGGCTGTTTTAACCAAATCTCGTATTTGCTTAGACTCGTCCTTAGTTAAAGTAACAGTACCAGTGCTATCAGTAAAGATAGCATCATCAACCCATACTCCTGGCACCTTTTTAAGACCTTTAACATTAATACCATACTGCGGACTACTAGTCAAGTCGTCATATCCTGTATGAAATACAATACCGAATACAGAATTTGCTATTTCTTTACCTAATTTTGAATCAGCTTCAACAGCATACTTAATGGTGTTAGGTTTAAATGTGTAATGAGGTACTCCGTCTATAGTTTCTTTACCTATAGCAGATGAATCGAACATAAAATCACCTTGAAGTATTCCTTTTATACCTAACTTAGGTAGATACTTAAGAGCTTTTTTAAGCTTATCAGCCAAACCAGGCGCATGGCCATGATTCATCTCCACATCATTATCGGTGTAGTTGATTTTTGGCTCTCTATTGAAGATTGATTTAGTACCGACAAAGAATTTACCGGTATCAGGATGTTTACCAGCAAAAATAGCTGGTGCTCCGTCCCATTTAACTGATGTATTGACCTTACGCTTACTTTTACCTTGTAGATGGGATAATAAGTCAGTTACAAAACCTCTTGCAGTATTATAACCAGCTTCACCTTTAGTTAGAACTAACTCCTCTAAGTGTGTTAAGTGAGTATTAGCTTTTGTAGCTTCTTCTATGAGCTGATATTGCTCGAAATATAGTTTAAAGTTCTTCATTAGTTAATTTATTAATTGCTTGGTGCTTGCTCATCGGGTATATTACCAATTTTTGGTGCACCAACACTTGGGTATACATTCAAGGAAGTTATCGTGCTACAACTTAGAGACCTACTATTTATATATGTAGGTATATCACCTGCTTTAAAGATAATATATTGTCCGAAATTGGCTGTAGGTGTCTTTACTTCAGATCCCGCCTTCTTAGAGGTTCCGGTGTTAACGAATATAAAATGGGCAACTTTTTCTTTAATAGCGTAATTCATATAATAGCATGTTTCGAGATATATTCTTACTCTCTTTAAATCACTAAATGTAGGACAACTACCACAATTCGCGTCACTGTAGTTACTTTTAACAAACTCATCAACTGCATCTTTTAGAACCTTATCCTCAGTACCCAATCGTTTTAAATTAACTATTGTTTCTGCTATATTATATTTTAAACCTCCTTTTGTAGGGCTACCTTTAAATTTTTCATTAACTGCTAGTTGACCTAATTTCGTCTGTTCAAACCCCGCAACTGCTACATCTCTTCCTCCTAGTCTAGCTTTACTACCTTTAACTTCAAGATATTCCCCATTAAGACTGAGATCTCCATGATCATCACGATCTGATACGTCCTTAAATAAGGTAGCTAACCCTAACTCACATTGACCTACACCTCTACCACCCTCTATACCTTCAAACTGCATTAGCTCAACAATAACACTCTTAGGTATATCATATTGTTCTAGGTCTCCAGAAATGATATCAATTAAATTACCAGATTTACTCATAGATGTAAATTTTAATGGCGCTTTAATATAATTCACAAAATTACCAGCGACTCCATTTGTTTGTAGTATATTAGTTATACCTTCTATGGCGTTCTTATCAGTTAAAGTTTTTTCTGTAATATTTTTACTATAGAGGTAGTTTTTTATAAACGGTACTGAGGATCGTGCATCTAGATACTGATTTAAGTATAAGATATCATCTGCCGCTAAATATCCACCTTTTCCAATACTAACGAGTTTTGTAGCTAAATCTCTTACTGCATTTTTATCAGAGGTCTCTTCAACTTCCTCACCTAACATTCGTAGGTGTCTACGCGGAGGTATATTACCAATAACACTCTCACCATATACTTGCTGTAATGATTTATACTTCATTTAATTCCTTTTCTAGAGCCTGGTTAGAGGATTGCAACAAATCTTGTATCTGATCTGTAATACGTTTAGGTTCTGATTGACCATATTCCTGTGATAGAGTGTTAATTAAATTCTCTTCCTCTGGTGTAGGTGAATAAGAAAACGCAAGAGCAGCTAACTTAGTAAGGTATATTTCTGCTTCTGTAGTTAAGACTGGAGCCTCTTCAGGTACTTCAGCTGCCACTTCAGTAGCATCTACCTCCGCATCTGCCCCCTCTACGTCATCTTGCTCTAATAATTTATAGTAGCTCTCAATAAGTTTAATTGTTTTCATATCGTCTTTGAAGCGTCAAGCATTTTTTTGGAAATATTCTTAGCAGCCTTAGCCATATTCTTTTTAGCGCCTGTTAACGCTCTAGAAGTAGGGCTCATTAAATTCTTTTTCAACCCCTGATCGGGAATACCAGCTACGGCTCCTAAAGCATCACCTAAAGACATTTCATTATCTTCAACATTTAATTTACCCCCGGCTTCTTCAACAAAATTAATAAAATTTTCATAGGAGGAACCAACGTTATCTGGTATAATAGCTGTTGCCATTAAGTTACCATCAACATCTTTATATTCTATTGTGAATGGCCCTTTACCTTCACTTGGTGTACTCTCAACAACTAGATCAAGAAATTTGCTCATGTTTATATTTATGGGAGTAACGATAGTTTTATATTTAAATTTAAGTGTAATTTGTTGACAAGATTGAGTAGACCGTTAGAACGTAAAAATCTGCCAAACTTTTCATAACTTACTTTAGATATATCTTTTGTACTAAAAGAACTGTAGTCTCTATCATCTAAAAACTGCTTAAAAGAAGTATCACCGTATGTTATATTAGTTGGTAACGAGTTAAATAACTGCTTTACTAGTGTATTTTCAACACTCTCATTATTCTTGTAATAAAACCACTTTTTTGTATCACTATAAGAACATACTTCTATAATTTTTGTCGCTATAAAATGAAATCCTAATTGCTTTTGTTCCTTTTTGGTTAACTTAAGATCGTTTTCGTTTATATATAACTGATATTCTTTATAAGATGACTCTAAAAGCCGATTTAAGTTAATAAAGGTATAACCTCTAACACTATCGTCTTCTTTTTCCAATTCTAACGTTGATAATTCCATTGTAGTACTCATCTTTTAGTAAAACTTCACGCTCTACCTGTAACTTCATCTCATTATATGAGAGTTCCCATTTACTATCACAACTTATTAGTATTTCAAACTTAAATTTATCTTTTCCGAGCTTAATTATGTCTTTATTTAACTCATTTGATGAAGAAGTATAAGTTCTCCAATCAGTCTCTACGATTTGATGTCGTTTGTTCTTTTTTCCCTTTAGAGGTGGTCGTTTACGCACTGATTGGCACTGCTTCTTACCAATATACTTACGATTATTAGTAAGATTTGTTATCTCATATATAAAACCGTACGGAATCGTATCTTCTGTAAGCAATCCCTGCCAATGTCCTAGATCAGCCATTATTTTTATCCTTAGACTCTGGGTGTGCTTCTTCCTCACCCTCTTCACCGGTTAAAAAGACACCATCTATACCTCGCTTTTTCTTATCTTTCTTTTTCTTAGATACATAACCACTTCTTGTTTGTGTACCACTACCTAACATTTTTGGTTTTCTTGCATCACCAGGTGCATATGTATCACCTGAGTCAATCTGACCATCTGGATCAAAAATTTCACCACCTTGTGCAGCTGGACCAAGAGCTCCACCTCCAACAGAACTACTCTCTTCAGCTAAATCTTCAGATATTAACTTAAAGAACTGAGATTCAAATTTACCTCTTGATTCTTGCATATTTATATTTATACTAACTTTGTGGATGATCGATTAAAAAGATACATTGAAGAAGTAGGACAGGATTTAGTACTTGACGATTTCAATGTAAAAGATCAACAAATGAGATTACCTTCCCGTAAGCATTACTGGGTGGCTAGACTTATTGAAGCTAAGGTTGAAAAGAATAGGCTTATAAAGAAAAAAAAGACTCTTAAGAAAGAGATTGTTAAGCAAGTAATACGTGATTCACCGGTAAAAATTACAAACAGTACCGCTGAGACTGCAGCTGAAAATCATAATAGCCTTGATATTATAAACAATAAAATTTACGGGTTGAATACTGTTATTGAGTATCTTGAAAAGGTTGAAAAAATAATGTCGCAGATGGGATACGAGATTAAAAACATCGTCGAGATACAAAAAATGGAGCAGCTATGATTAATTTTGATATTGTTAAGTCAAGTGGTAAGTTAAAGTTTACCTGTACTGATACATCTTTGTTTGAAAAGATTAGAGAGAACTTTTCAGTAGAAAATACTGCTGCTAGATTCGCTAGACGTTATTCGAGGTTCGCACCTCGCCGTAAGTATGCCATAACAGCATCCGGATCATGTGAGTTAGGTCTATATTGGCTAATCAGACAATATCTGATACAAGAGCAAATTAATATAGACGTCAATATTACTGATAACTTAAAGTCAGTCTTAAATGTAGGTTATAACAACCCACTATACAAGGATTTTGCGTTTGACTTGAGAGAGTATCAAGAAGATGTGATTAAGAAGGCTCTTAAGTTAGGTAGGGGTACATGTGTTCTTGGAACTGGTGCAGGTAAGACTTTTACTACAGCCGCTCTTATAGAAAACTACTTCCAGAATTGTAAGGATAAGGATACGTTTAAGTGTATAGTGCTAGTACCTGACTTAGGACTTGTAACTCAAACATATGATGAGTTTATGAATTGCGGTACTACCTTTAAATTAACTAAATGGACAGGTAAGATGAAGCCAGACCTTACCGCAAATGTAATTATATGTAATATAGGTATAGTTCAGAGTCGATTCGACGAGAGTGATTGGATGAAGTATGTTGATCTACTGATAGTTGATGAGTGTCACAAAATAAAATCGAGTAATAAGATTAGTAAGATAATATCCAAGATAATAACACCTAACAAATATGGATTTACTGGTACGTTACCAGAGGATAACTTAGATAAGTGGTCAATCATTGGTAAGTTGGGACCAGTTATATACGAGAAGTCGAGTTATGAGTTACGCGTAGAAGATTACTTGGCAAATGTTGAGATAAAGATTATTAATATTAGCTATAAACATAATCCGATCTATGATGGTGTTAATGGTTATAGGTCAGAGTTAGATTTTATATATGAGAGTGAGCGTAGAAATTTATTTCTACAGAAGTTGCTTAAAAAGCTAGACAATAACAGTCTTATTTTAGTTAATCATATTAAGCACGGTGAAGTGTTACTTGAACACCTACAAAGCATACCAGGTAAAGAGGTTTACTTTATACGTGGTGAGGTTGATGTCGAAGAGCGCGACAAAATTAAAAAAATAATGGAGAAGAAGAGTAATGTTATTTGCATTGCTATAAGTGCCATCTTCTCCACTGGAGTGAATATTAAAAATATACATAACATTATATTTGCAGCGGGTGGTAAATCTTTTATTCGTACAGTTCAGTCCATTGGTAGAGGGTTACGCAAGCATGCCTCGAAAGACAAACTTGTTATATTCGATATATGTGATAGATTGAGGTATGGTATACGTCATAGTGATAAACGTAAGCAAATATATGACAAAGAAAAAATAAAATATGTTGAAAAAGATATCTAGTAAGTTATAATATCTTTAATGTCTGGGAAAAAAAGACCGTCTAGGAAAAAAAGAGAAGGTGAGTATTATATTGAGCCAAAAGTGTTCAAGGCTTCCCTTAATAAATACTACGAGAGTGACGTACTAACCGACGACTTGGCAGAGAATATCAAAAAGATTGCTTATGGTTTGAGTTATAACTCAAACTTTATCAACTATACTTACAAGGATGATATGATTGGCGACGCCTTAGTTAAGATGTACGCCGCGTTGAAATATAAAAAGTATAAATTTGAGAGTGGCTCTAACCCGTTCTCTTACTTTACAACAATAGCTTTCAATGCATTCATTAACAGGATTAAGAAAGAGAAGAAACATCACGAGGCTTTGACTAACTATAAAGAACAAGTTTATGAAGCTTATATGACTAACCCGGATAACACCGGCGGTGGGGTTGTGTATGTTAAACCTGTTGATGAGGAAGATGACTTATACCACGATCAGTAAGCCGAAATTTGCTATATTTTCCGATCTTCATCTAGGTGTACACTCTAATAGTACGGAGTGGCATAAGAACGCGCTTGAATGGGCTGCGTGGTTTAAGGATGAATGTAAAAAGAAAAATATCAAAGATCTTATTTTTTGTGGTGATTGGCATCATAATAGAAGTGAGATATCTGTTAATACGTTGCAGGTATCCGCTGACATATTAGATATCTTATCTGATTTCAATATTATAGCTATTACCGGTAACCATGATATTTACTATAAACATCGTACAGATGTAAACTCCCTCTCAATCTTTAAGAAGAGAACGAATGTTACTATTTTAGATAAGCCTTTAACGATTGAAGCGTTTGATAAGACGTTAACTTTTTGTCCGTGGAATACTAACCCTCACGATATACCGCAAAGCGATATTATATTTGGTCATTTTGAAATTGAAACATTTAAAATGAATTCATATAAGGTGTGCGAGGAAGGAGTAAAGATAAAAGATCTATTAAAGAAGTCTGAGTTAGTTGTTTCAGGTCATTTCCACACTAGACATGAAAAAAAGTTTGGTAAGGGTACTATATTGTATTGTGGTAATCCCTTTCAAATGGATTTTGGAGATGTTGACAATGAAAAGGGGTATTACGTTTTAGATCTCGATACAATGGAGTATGAGTTTACTCCTAATACTATTTCACCTATTTATAAAAAAGTAGCTTTGAGTGAATTAGTGAGAGAGGGTGATATAACTAAGCATGTTATAGATATTGTTTGTAATAACATTGTAAAGCTCAAAGTAGATATGAATATTTGTCATGAGGATATGGATTTACTCCTCAAAAAATTGAATCTTCTCAAACCAAGAAATCTTACTGTAGATTACGATATCAACTTTAACAGAATTTTAGATAACACTGAAACCAAAGAAGATCTTTCTGGTATTGATATACCACAAGCAATAGAAGAGTTTATCAATTTACTTGAAATAGCGAATAAGAAGGATATTATTGATTATACTCTAAATTTATATGAAAAGAGTCGAATTTAAAAAAGTTAGTATTGTAAACTTCCTTTCTGTTGGTGAAGACCCTGTAACTGTTGAGTTTACAAAGGGTCTTCATATTATTACAGGATCAAATAAGGATAAGCCAGCTAGAAGAAATGCTATCGGTAAGAGTACTATAGCAGATTCCATTTATTTCTCTATATTCGGTGATACATTACGTGAGATTAAAAAAGATCTTATACCTAATAACTTAACTAACGGTAAGACACATGTAGAGCTTGACTTTGATGTGATTACCCCTTCAGGTAGTAATAAATATAAGGTAGTTAGAAATCTATCACCGTCAAAAGTGTTTATATATAAGAATGGTGTCGATAAGACACGTGACAGCATTAGTAATACAAACAAATATATATGTGATGTCTTAAGTGCATCACCAGCTATTTTTCAAAACTGTGTTATTATGACTGTTAATAATGCGATACCTTTTATGGCTAAAAATAAAGTCGAAAAACGAAAGTTTATTGAGGATATTTTTGGAATGGAGGTCTTTAGTCAAATGCTATCTGCTTTAAGGTCCGAATATAACGAAGTAAAAAGAGATCATGATACAGAAGCTACAAAATTAGACGAAGTAAATACAAGTTTTAATAATTATAATACACAAAAAGAGAAGTTACTTCAAAAGCGTCAACATAAAAAGGAACTTTATGCAACGAGACAGGCTAATAATGAAAAGGAGTTAAATTTACTTAAAGAGCAGATATCCTCTTTACAAGAAGTTGATGTTAAGGAGGTAAGTGAAAGTATAGATAGATATAAGGGTAAGTTGGTTGAGTGTGAGGATAAAATAGATAAATATATTGAGAATATAAGTTCCGCAAAATCAGAAGTAGGTCATGTTAAAGAAAAGTATAAAAAGATTGGGACAGATGAAGATGTATGTCCGGTCTGTTTGCGTCCAATCGAAGATCATGATACAACAAAAATTGCTGAAGAGAAGAAAAAACTCAAAGAAACGATTGAGCGGATGGTTCGAGATATAAAGGAGGTTACAATTAGCTTAGATAAAGCTCGAGAAGTAAAGAGGAAGATACAGACATCAATCACACAGTATAATAATAAATTAGCAGATAATAAGGTAACTCTTCAAAAGAAACAAAATACTAACGATAGAATTAACCAGCTTAAAGAATGGCAGTCTGAATTGAGGGTAGATCTCGAGACTATTAATAATACAGAGACAGATTTTGATAAAATTATTGAAGAGACACAAATACGCTTAACTGATCTGGAAACTAAAGTTAAGGAGTACAGAGACGCTATATCTAAGCTTGATATAGTCAAATATGTAGTTTCAGAAGAAGGTGTAAAATCATATATTGTAAACAAACTATTAGAATTACTAAACAGTAAATTACTACACTATCTTAAAAGGTTAGATTCAAATTCAATTTGTGTCTTTAATGAGTATTTTGAAGAGGAAATTCTTAATGAGAAAAATAAACTATGTTCTTACTTTAACTTCTCCGGCGCAGAACGTAAGTCGATTGATCTAGCATGTTTGTTTACGTTTTCCGATATTCGCCGTTTGCAAGGTGGTGTACAATACAATATTGCAATATATGACGAGTTATTCGACTCGTCATTTGATGAGAAAGGCATAGAGCTTATAACGCAAATACTTCAAGATAGAGTTGAGGAACTTGACGAATGTTCAATTGTTATATCACATCGTAAAGAGTCGATAAAAGCAGTAACTGGGGAAGTGGTGTATCTCATAAAGGAAAACGGGATAACTAAGAGAGTAGATTATATTGAAAAGTAACCTATATATTATATATGCTTAATAGACAGCCATTTGGAGTTCCTTTTGCATCTCCATTCCCGCCAGCACCTATTCAAAGGTCTGCGGCCCCTAAACAACCACGACCTAAAGAAGAGACGTTGCCTAGATTTATTAACTATCTAGCTGATTACTCGGGATGTGGTCATTGGCGTATATTGTGGCCGGAGCAAGTTATTAATAGTACCGGAAGAGGCATGTCGCAGTCAACTACAGCTATGGTTGCCGATCCAAGATGGTACGAAAAAGTAAAGGCAGTAAAGTTGCAGAGACAAGCATCAGGTTCACAAAAGCAATTCCTAGAGCATCTTAAAAAAGTTCAACAAGAGCATGATTTTAAAATTATTTACGAGGTGGATGATGTTGTTTTTAGGGAAGAGATACCAGACTACAATAAATTTAAGTTTGCTTTTGATAACAATGAAGTTAGGCAGAACTGTATCGACATGATCAATATGGTTGATGAAGTTACAGTTACGTGTGACTTTATGAGAAGGCTTTATACTGAAAAAACAGGTCAACAGAACATTACTGTAATACCTAACTTTGTACCAAATTTTTGGATGGGACATCTTTTTGACATTAAAAGAGTTCAGAATAGTTTTGATAAAAATAAGAAGAAGCCAAGAATACTTTACACAGGCTCAGGTGCACATTACGATGTTGATAACAAGACTGGTGGTAAGGATGATATGTCTGAGGTTCTTAACGTTATAAGAAAGACTATAAACAAATATCAATGGGTATTTGTTGGAGCTTTCCCACCACCTTTAGCAGATTTAGTTAGAACTGGTAAAATCGAATTCCATCCATGGAAAAATCTCTTAGAGTATCCCCATTTTATAGCTAACCTTAACCCACAACTGATGGTTGCTCCTCTTGAAGTTAATAACTTTAACAGAGCTAAGTCAGACATTAAATTTATAGAGGCATGTACTCTTGGAATACCTTGCTTATGTCAGGATATGGATACCTACTATTCAGCACCGGGTAGTTTACGATTTAAAACGCCAGAAGAGTTCGAGCAAAAGATAGAGAGTATACTAAACTGGAAAAATCGTACTAAGTATTATAAGAATGTAGCTATATTAAGGGATATCGCTAACAAGCGTATACTAGAAAGTCCGGATAATATCGGAGCACATATTGAGGCTCTTACTACACCATACGGTTCTCCGGATAGACAATATCTTAAGAAGTGGAATCCTTAATTAGGTTTATTTATTGCCTAAAAAAGGAACTCTAGTATAATATTATTAGAGATGTATAGAAATGTTGTTTATAACGGTAGAGAGAGTACCGTCACGTTGTTTACCTGGGATCAAGATGGTAAGCGTATTTCTACCGAGTGTTCATTCGAGCCATATCTTTATGTTGAAGATAATAGAGGAGATAAGACTTCCATTTTCGGTACGAAAGTAAAGAAGAAGAGATTTAATACTGCTTATAATAGGTATAAGTTTCTACAGGACTCTGGTCTTAAGAGGGTGTTTGAGAACTGCCCTCCTGTTCAACAATTTTTACTAGACTCTTACTGGCAGGAGAATGAGAAGCCGGAATTTAATACTACGCCTATAAAGTACTGCTTTTTAGATATTGAGACGTATTCAGTTGATAGTTTCCCTGATGTAGATAATCCAACCCATACCGTCAATGTTATTACTTGCTGGGATAACTTTACAAAGAAGTTCCATACATTCGGAATTAAGGAGTATACCGGTAAAGGTAGAGACGATCTTATCTATGTTCATTGTAGAGATGAGCGCGATATGTTTGTTAAGTTTCTCGAATATCTTGAAACGGATTTTCCAGATATTCTTAGTGGTTGGAACTCTGAGTTTTTTGATATTCCATATATTATTAATCGTATGGAGAGAGTACTAGGTCAAGACTATGTTAATCGTCTCTCACCGCTTAGGAACGTTCACTTTAGAGCAGTAAAGGGTAAATTTGGTAGGGATCAAAAGAGATACTATGTAGATGGTATCGCTTGTCTTGACTATCTTGATGTGTATAGACGCTTTTGCCTTAAGTTGAGAGAATCTTATAAACTGGATGCTATCGGTGAAGTAGAGCTCGGGGAAAATAAGGTTGATTATGGTGGAATGAGCCTTCATCAACTAGCAGATGAAGATTGGAATACCTTTATTGATTACAACATTCAAGACGTTAACCTACTTGTACGATTAGAAGAGAAACTTCAATATATACCTCTACTTAGGATGCTTTCATACGTTGGTCTTACTACACTTGAAGGTGCGATGGGTACTATTCAAGTTATTAACGGTGCTCTAACTATACGAGCCCGTAAGCGAGGTGAAATTATTTCAACTTTTTTACGAAATGCAGATACGGGTAAAAATCCTGGTGCGTATGTTGCAGAACCTAAACGTGGGTTTAAGAAAAATGTAGTATCGTTTGACGCTAACTCACTATACCCTAACGTGATGATATCTCTCAACACATCACCTGAGACTAAGATAGGTAAGATTGAAAAAACTACAGATGATAAAATTACTATTCAGCATGTATCTGGTAAACTGTTTGAATTGACGAAACCTGATTTTGTGAAATTTGTTAAAGCGGAAGAATGTGCACTGTCGAAGGCTGGTTTTCTCTTTAGTCAAAAGAAGAAAGGAATTATACCTGAGTTTCTTGAATATTACTACAATCAACGTGTTAAGATCAAGAAGAAGCTATTTAAATGTAAACAAGCCCTTAAGAAAGATCCTAAAAATATCGAGCTCAAGTATGAAGTAGAGCGTCTTAATACATCGCAGATGGTTATTAAGATTCTTGTAAATAGTTGCTATGGGTATATGGGTAATAAAAATGCACCTATTGGTGATGATGATATTGCTTCTTCAGTAACCCTAACAGGTCAAGCTGTTATTAAGGAATCAAACAAACAACTTAAAAAATATATTAGTGAAAATATTGATAGAGATATTAGCGATCATGAGCTTGAGGAATGCATTATCTATAACGATACAGACTCATCTTATATCTCTATATCACCTTTAATTGAAAACGGTATTAAGTTTTTTGAAGATGAAGAGAAGGGTCTTATACATCAAGAAACGTATGATGAGATTCAACGTATAGAAGATAAGCTAAACGAGGGTATTGGTGAATGGGCTCGTAAAGCTCTACTAACTAAAGATCCGCGGTTTATATTTAAGCGTGAGTGTATTGCTGATGTAGGAGTCTTTCTTCAAAAGAAACGATATGTAATGCATATTCTCGATGATGAAGGTATTAAAGAGAATAAGTTTAAGTATACCGGTGTTGAGGTTGTTAGAACAACTATGCCTAATGCTATTAAGCCTTATGCTAAAAAGATTATTGAGACTATGCTTTCAACGCAATCGTTAGCTAAAACAAACGAAGTACTGAATGAGACGTATGATGTCTTTAAGACACTATCACCTGAAGATATGGCGTTTGTCATGGGTGTAAAAAGTTATGAAAAATACGCTGTGCAATGTAATGAGTTCTCTACTACTAAAGGTATGCCTATTCATGTCAAGTCTGCTTACTTTTATAATCTAATGTTAGATAAATTAAAAACTGGTAATCGATATGAATCTATTAGTTCTGGGGATAAGGTTAGGTACATGTACGTAGAGCAACCTAATAAATACGGTTTGGATAGTATAGGATTTAAACACGAGCATCCTTCCGAGTTTAATGAAATCTTTAAACCAGATTACGATAAGATGTTTGAAAAGATTCTTTTTCAATCTATTCAGAGATTTTACGATAACGTAAAGTGGACTATACGTAAGCCTGCTGAAAATGTACAGGTGGAATTATTTGATCTGTTTAGTAAATAAAATAAATTATGTCTGAGAGTTATTTAGATCGTCCACAGGATGATAATACCCCGCAGGAACACCCTGCATATAAGAGAGGTAAAATTAACGGTATTCGTACTGTATTAACTATTTTTAAAAATGTAATTAATAATACGGATAAAGGAACAGGAGAGATTGCGTCACCTCAAATTGAAGCAATTAGACAAGCTATCTTTACGTACAAGAACACATTGGAACACGCTTCAGATAAATCTACCTATTTGTCCAAACAAGCAGCAGAATCTCTAGAAGAAGCAAAAAATATAGTTGATAAAATTAATTTATAACATAATATAGATATATGTCAGATATTAAATGCATTGTAGATACTATCGGTCGTACTGTCGTTGGTAAAATTACCGATGAGAACGATACCACTATTACTTTAAATAACCCTGTTATCATCCATGTACAACCGGATCAACAAACAGGTCAGCTCCAAGTTCAATCTTTTCCTTACCTCTTTATGGAATTTATTAAAGGAGATAAAAATAAAAACAACTGGGTATTTCATAAAGCCTCTATCGCTATCTCTGATGTTGAATTAGATGATAAGATTATTCAGCAGTATGAAAATATTAATTCACCAGCACCAGTACCGGCAGCTCAAACAGAAGAGCCAGAGGTTATTAAACTTTTTGACGAGTAAATGCTTTCTTAGCTCAGTTGGTAGAGCAGTTGATTTGTAATCACCAGGTCGTCGGTTCGAATCCGACAGAAAGCTCCACTTATTATGGGTAGGTGGCCGAGTGGTTAAAGGCGGCAGACTGTAAATCTGCTCACATATGTGTACGTTGGTTCGAATCCAACCCTGCCCACCATATATTAATTTTTAATTCCGGAGTAGCTCAGCGGTAGAGCGGGTGGCTGTTAACCACTAGGTCGTAGGTTCGAACCCTACCTCCGGAGCCAAAACTAAGTTACAAAAACTAAGTATCAACAATAAATAATTATCTATGAAAACACTAACTAACTATTATAATCCAATTGTTAATCTTGAAAAAGCCTTTGAAGGTCTTTTCAATCAAACACCACTATTCCACTCTTTAGAGGAAATCTATAAAACAGGTGATCAGGTTCGTTTCTCCGGAGATGATAAGAGTCTTACTGTTCAAGTCGATCTTCCAGGAGTTACAAAAGACAAATTGGATTTGTCTACTGATTCCGATAAACGTGAAGTTTATATTAAAGCAACACGTACTGTTAAAACACAAGAAGGTCAAAGAGATCAAACATATAACAGATCCTTTAGCATCGGTCGTGAATTTGACCTTAATAAAATCTCATTTAATTATGTAGATGGTCAATTAGAGGTGGCAGTACCACGTCGTAAGAAAGAAGAATATATTCGTAAATATAACGTTTAATTTTTAACCTCAACTAATTTAAAACCTCTGGAGATATCTCTGGAGGTTTTTTTATCTTATAATATAATACATATATGGAAAAAGACGTACAAAAAGCTCTCGATGATATCGATAGCGTTAATCCGTTTGCAACCTATCTATCTGATAGTACATTAAGCCGTGTCGGTGGTTGGATCGATACCGGTTCTTATGTTCTCAATGCAATTGTCTCAGGCTCGATTCATGGTGGTATACCAAAAGGTCGAGTTACTATGTTAGCTGGTGAATCAATGACCGGTAAATCGCTGTTCGTAATGAAGATACTAGCAGCTGCTCAGAAAGAAGGGCTAATTCCTGTTATATTCGATACTGAAAACGCTATCGACCCGGAAGGGGCTGAAAGGCTCGGGCTTGATACTAGTAATGTTAAATATGTGCCCTGTATTAGTATCGAGCAAACACGTAATGCGTTGTATAAGTTCCTTACTACAGTTAAAGAGAAAGGCCTTGAGGGTAAGTTCATTGTGGCTATCGATTCACTCGGCAATTTACAATCGGAACTATCTCTAGCACGTATGGGTAAGGATAGTACCTCTACAGATATGGGTACTAACGCTCGTGCTATGAAGTCATTAATGCAGACTTGTACTAATTTAGGTGCAGTTACTCAAACTACTATCCTTTGTACTAATCACGTGTATGATAATCCTGCGGCGTTGTTTCCTTCTATTGAAAAGAACATGCCAGGTGGTAAGTCATGTGTATATCTTCCATCAGTTACAATTCAACTAGCGCGTAAGCCAGTAAAGTCGGATGGTGGTAAGACTATGGATGGTGAAACCGCAGTGGCTCAGAAAAACTATGCAGGTATAATTATTAGAGCTCTTACTCGTAAGAATCGATTCATTAAACAGTACCTAGAAGGTGAAATGTATTTATCATTTGCATCTGGACTAGATAGATACTTTGGTATGATCGATCTAGCTGTCGGTGTTGGTGCTGTTATTAATACAGGAGCAACTTACCAGCTACCAGACGGTAAAAAGTTAGGGTATTATAAGAACTGGCGTAAGGATAAGGAACTTTGGGAAAATACTATTCTACCTGTAGTGGAAGAGCGTATCGGTAAGGTGTGGTCTTACTCAAATGAAGAGGATGAAGAGCTGCCAGATGAAGTTGAAGAGGAAAAACCAAAACCAAAGCCGTTATCAGACCTTATTTCAGATGAGGACTAGTTCTAAGATTATAATTGCATTGTTAGTATTGAATACTATAATTCATACAGCAGAGATTATAATAGATTTACAACAAGCGGGTTATATAAAATGAGTAAGAAGTTAGTATTATCAATAAGCGGTGGTATGGATAGTGTCGTGCTATTGCATATGGCTGCTGATAGGGGATTTAAGGAAATTTACCTTATATCCTATAACTATGGTCAACGTCATGTACGTGAGCTTGACTGTGTAAAGCATCAGATTGATGCAATGAAGAGTAAGTTTCCAGATATAGTAGTAGATCACTATACTGCTGATGTTCGATTTATTCAACATCTAGCACCTACATCGTCACTTACTAATACTGATATAGATAACCCAGATATTAGTAAAATGGCAGGTGATGCTCAACCAGTTAGTTATGTGCCGTTTCGTAATCAATTGTTCAATACAATAGGATGCGCATATGCAGAGTCTAAAGGTGCAGATACCGTATGGTATGGAGCAGCGGAGGTAGATTCATTAGCAGGTTATTGGGATGGTAGTGTTGAGTTCGTAGATTCGATGAACGCGTTAATCGCTCTTAATAGAGAGAATCGAATTCAAATTGAAGCCCCGTTACTAACTATGAGTAAAGAGGCTATCGTTAAAGAAGGAGTTAAATTAGGAGTAGACTTCAGTAAGACATGGACTTGTTACTCTAATCGTAAGGACGGTCTAGCTGATGCTACTACTCCTTCATCTAGTATGAGAGTAAAAGGTTTTGTTGATGCTGGGTATCAAGATCCAATCCAGTACATTCAGCAGGATAAGCTGAATGAATTATATATGGCTAAAGGCTGTAAGAAAATTTAAACTACAACAGCAACAAAAAGAGGCATCATATATGATGCCTCTTTTTTTATGTATATTATCTATGTATATTAAAGACCGTAACGACGTAACTCTTCTAACTGCCAGTGTGTCTTTGGCTTATAACGCTCTTTAAAGCTTTGTGACTGGTCAGAAGATTTTTTATTTTGTGAACCGTTGCGCTTATCTTTACTAACTTGCTCAGTTAAGTACATACTAGTCGAGTTTGTAGTTACATTAAGGTGTTGTTGATTTTCGAAGTTCTCAGTAACTGTCTCGTAATCTTCCGCACCTAAAACAGCTTCAGCTCTTTCTTGATCACCTTCTTCTCCATGCATATTGTAAAGATCAAACTTAATATCTTTGCACTCATCTTCTGTACACTTACGACCAAGTTCAGCTTCTATCATTCCTTTTACCTCTGCATAAGTCATATCTGGATCTTGTCGGGCAGTTTCAATCGCCGGACTCAAGATATTCTCAAACGCTGCATCTGAATTTCTTTGAATATCTCTAGCGTCCCCTTTATCAATACCTCCACTGCTAAGAGCTGCTTGTACTCTTGCTTCTAGACTATCCTCTTCATCGCTCGCGTACTCACCAGGTATAGTGGGACCAGCTTTATCTTTCTCGTGTTGTCTTGCATCTTCATCATCATGTAATGCTTCACCCGCACTTCGTGGATCACGTGTTGGGTCGATCTCACCTTCTAAATCCGGCTTTTCATTAAAGCTTTCAGCATCTTCAATAGTAGTGTTGAGCTTTACATCAATTAAATTCTCATCAGCTCCTGGAAAGTGCTTAAGAATAAGACCTGCCATTAGATCTTGTACTTTTTCTTCTGTTCCAAAAGATCCGATAGGAGCCTCAACGTTAAATCCGGCTCCTGTGGCTTCAGCAGTATAACCTGCACCGTTTAAAATACTAACAAGCTTTCTTGTTATTGCATCTTTGTTATCTAATCCATCGAGTGCAACATCCACATCATCAAAATCTAAAATTGTACCTTCAACATCATCAGACGTAAGTCCTTTTGCAAGACTTATAACCTCGCTAGTTACATCATCTTCTAACTCTTTAGCATCCGGATCTTCAGGCTCGTCTTCTTGTACTTCAACATAATTTTTTCCTTGAAGATTAGTAAGGCCGAAGTTAAGCATATCTTTTGCGTTTAGTTTTATATGCTTTATAATATCATCACTTTCTTGTGCGGTACCAAATAGCTTATCATGTGCTTCGGGGTTAATTTCCTTTAATGTGTTTGAAATATAGTTAGATGATGTAGCTTTTTTAGCTAAAGCTTGAAACTGTGCATCGTTAATGTAGTCCTTATCATAAAGAGCTCTTAACACTATTAAGTTCTTAACTCTTGATACAGCACCTACCGGTTTCCCTGTTCTCTCATTTCTATATGCTTTAAGCATTAGATTTAAGCCATCTTCACCGCCGGCTGCACCTTTGACTGTACGCTTAAAGCTATCCGCCATTTCATCTAATGTTTCCATTCTTTCTAAGAGAATATTAAATCGATCTAAAGAGCTCATATAGTAATATTTAATTGCTTATAGGTGAATTATAATAAAACTTGCAAAATAAAAGGAACCTTTATATAATTATTATAGAATATATTATGAAGCTGAATTTTAAGGATTTTAACACCAAGTCTTTTAAGGAAATCTGTACGATACCGGGAATCGGTAGGAAGACGGCGCGCAGTATTGTTGCTATGAGACCATTTAAAACAAATAACGACCTATTTAAGGTAAAAGGTCTCGGAAAAGGCATTCTACTTAAGTTAGGTATAGAGAAAAAGAAAAAGCCTCGTAAAAAGTGGATTACCGTCGACGGAATTGACTATCCACACTATTGCTTTGCTTACGATGAGAGACGTCCTCAGTTTATGGATTTTTTCTGGCGTATACCGCGGGAATATAGATTATACTACGGTAAGGTAGAGGAAAGTATGGAGCTTACTAAGAGATTACGCGCTAAATTAGATATACAATTGGAAAATTTGTAAAAGTAGATTAAATTATTTTATGTGCGCGATTTTTGGGTCTTATTCCTCTTCGATGACTGAGGTATTATACGACGCTAACAAGAGTAGAGGTAACTTTGCGAGTAGTATAGTTCAGATTGCACCTGACGATCAATATATATTCAAAAAAGAAGGTAATATAGATTTCGATAGTTTAAAATATTCAGATGGCGCAGAGTATTTTATGGGTCATGTACAAGCACCTACATCCGTTGAACGGGATTTTCACTATGAGACGTCACATCCATTTGAAACTATGTCATGGATGTTATTTCATAACGGTGTTATAGTTAACGACCATCAAATACGTGTAAATTATCTACCTTATATGGTAAATCCTGTTGATAGTTCACTAATTGTAAACCTAATTCAACATTTTATGGAGAAGGACAAATCTAAAAAACCAAATCCAATAAAATATATAAAACAAGCTTTAGAAGTACTTGATGGTACATTTGCCCTATCAATAGTTGATTGTGATACTAGTGAGATTTACCTAGCAAGAGTAGGTTCTATTTTATATTACAATAACAGTGGAGCGTTCTCTACTCTACCAGGAGAAGGGTTTAAGGAAGTACCTGAAGGTACAATTTTAAGACTTAATAAAGATACTAAACGATTTAATAAAGTAGGATCTTTTAAACATAGCTCACCCTTCATGTTTATATGAATAATAATGCATTTATAGTATCTGCCACAAAAGGCTCCAGGAAGGATACCCTTTTATTTAAATCTAATAAAAGAGAAAATATATTTTTTAAAGAGTATAATAAAGAATCGCTTCAAAAAGTATACAATAAAGCTATTGATTTTGCTATAAAGGAAAATTTAGAATATATTGTATTAGTTCATGATGACGTTATATTAGAAAACTTAAGTAAAAGTAAACTTGAAGAGAATTTTAAAAAATATGATTTATTTGGAGTTGCAGGTACATCAGAAGTAAAGTTACAATCACCTGCGTTATGGCATATAATGGGCGGAGGGCTGCATGGTAATAATTTACATGGTGCTGTCGCGCATATACACGATAAGAAAAAATCAATGACCTCGTTTGGTCCATACCCAAGTAGGGTAATAATGATGGATGGTGTGTTTATGGCTATATCCCGAAAGGTATTCAAAAAAATTAGGTTTGATGAAAGTTGCCCTTCAAAATTTCATTTTTACGATTTAGATTATAGTCTATCAGCTCATAAGGCTGGGTTTAAGGTAGGGGTTTCAGACGTATATATTACACATGCATCGCCCGGGTTAAGAGAATTCACAAAAGAATTCAATAAAGGTCAAGAATGGTTCTTGCAAAAACATAAAGGTTAATTATACTAAGATTGTGAGTAAGTTAGATTTAGACTATTTCGAGAATATTCTAATCTATAAGTCCTTAACTGATAGTGGTTATCTAGCTACTATTGCAGACGTCGTAAAGCCTGAATATTTCAAAAATAAGGCTATTGCTGACGTCTTCTCTATTATTAAGGACTTTAGTGATAAGAGGAATAAACTCCCTACTACAACGGAGCTTAAATCTTATCTAGTTAGTGATGAGCAGAAAGACTCGTTTAAGATGCTTGTAAAATCTTTCTCTGAGATTGATAAAGGTCTTGATAACGATGAGCTGTATGACAATACAGAGCAGTTCTTAAAAGAAAAGGCAGTATACCATACTATGCTTTCAGTTGCTGAAGATGTAGCAAGTGGAAAGGTTGATACGTCTGTAGTTTTAGACAAATTTGAAAAGTCGTGTAATATAAGTCTAGTTACTGATCTTGGTTTAGATATTCATAACGATATTGATATACTTATCGATGATATAAATTCTGTACAAGCTCATATTCCTAGTCAGTGGGAATGGTTAGATAATAATCTTGATGGGGGATTTTTAGAATCTGGTAAATCTCTCTATGTATTTGCTGGTGAGACAAATATAGGTAAGTCTATCTTTCTTGGTAATATTGCTAAGAATATAGCGTCACAAGATAAGAACGTTCTTCTTATTACTTTAGAGATGTCGGAGTTACTATACGCTAGGCGTTTATGTACTAATATCTCTAAAATACCTATGAAAGAGATGGGTATGAATTCAGCTAGTCTTAAGCATGCTGTTAATCAAGAACCTGGTAGAATCTTTATAAAGGAGTTTCCACCTTCTACTGTTACACCTAATCAGATCAAAGCGTTTATAAAGAAGTTTCATGATCAAGGTATCAAGTTAGATGCTATTGTCATAGATTATCTTAACCTTATACATTCCACAATCGGTAATAACTCTTATGAGCGTATTAAGAACGTTACTGAGCAAGTACGTGCTATGTCTTACTTGTTTGAATGTCCTATTATCTCTGCAACACAGTTAAATAGATCTGGGTTCGATCAAGATAATCCCGACTTAGCTACTATCTCGGAATCCATAGGCCTTGCTGCTACTGCAGATGTTATTATGTCGATTTATCAGAATGAAGAAGATAGAGAGTTAGGTATTATTAGACTTGGTATGATGAAAAATAGATACGGTCCTCGAGGTAATACGCAAGCTATGCGAATTGATTATCCTACCCTTAGTATTGAAGAGGCAGATGACATAGATCTAGATGAAGATGATAACACTCTACAGTCGCTAGTTGCCTTCTCGCAATAACTGTTAAATATTATGAGTGAACATCCTCATATACACCGACAATGACTTAGATGGGGCAGGTTCCGCTTTAGTGTTAAAATGGTATTTTGAGTCTATAGCAAACGTTGTAATAGAAGAGACAGGTGAATCTACTTTAGTATCAAAACTAAAATCTAAGGGTGGTGCGTTAGAGACATTTGATAAGGTTTTTATCTGCGACTTGGCCCTCACAGCAGATCTAATACCATATGTTGATAGAGAAAATTTTGTAATATTCGATCATCATATTGATCATAGTAAATTAAAAGACGAGTATAAAAAAGCTAAGGTAATAGTAAAACCATATTCTTCTTGTTCAAAATTAATTTATGATACTTTTACGTCTAAGCTATCATTAACAAAAGAGCGAATCGATCTTATCGATCTAATAGATCAATACGATTCGTATAAGATGAAGGATACAACAGCTCTTAAACTCAATGCTATCTTTTACATTTACAATAACCCTAAGGTATCTAAGTTTATAGAATCATTTAATCACGGTATAAGAGAGTTTAATATACAGGAAAAAAACTCTATAACGTTATTCTTTAAAAAGCTTAAAGAGCAATTAAATGGTTCAGAAATTTTTGAAGGGCGAATAAAGGATTATAAAGTAGTAGCTACATTCGCATCCTATGCTATTAATGAAGTAGCGCATGCGCTATTAGTCAAACATAAAGCAGATATTGGTATAATAGTTAATACAGATAATAAAACTGTATCTTTTAGGAGAAGTAAAACATCCGAAGTTGATGTAAGTATTCTCGCTCGTAAGTTCTGTAACGGAGGTGGTTCAGTGGGAGCTGCAGGTGGTATATTAACAGATCAATTTGAAAATTTAACTAAACTTTTTAGCCGTGTCTGATCTTAACTCCTCTTACTCTTTAACAGATAAAGAAGCAGAACATTTATTACTTTGCTTTTGTACATTTTGCTCCCTACTCAAGGGAAAAAAACTTTCCTACCAAAACATATTTTTACTCTTGCTAAAGGAAGAAAAGTTACGAAAATTGTTTAAAGACTTACTAACACTTGACACCAATTACGAAATGGTAAAGCTATTTATCGACTTTGATCCGCTTATCGTTAAGTCAAAATATGTCACTAAGTTTTTGAATAAAAATAAAAACTTAAATTTATGATATCTGAAAAGGAGAAAATAATATACAACAGCTTTCTTTATACACAACGCACATCACAAAACAAGCCCTTCAAGCCTCGTCAAAATTTTGACAAAATAACTGGTACAGAAGAAGCTAGTATAAAGAAGCTATTTTTACTTTTATCTAAATACAGACATATAAATTATAACGATTATTTTATAGCTCCTTATAAAGTTTATGGTAAAGATAATTATTTTGAGCTATCTTTCTACAATACTACACGCGCTTTAAAATGTTATACTATGTATATGAAGGATAAGGAACTTTCAGACCCGGATCACCCAGAAACGCTGAAATCCTCAAAAGAATGTTTAAAGTTTATTCATAAGTACTGTACAGAGGAGAAAATTACTCTCGATCAGTATAAAAATGCCGTTGATGGCACAATGCCACTAATCTTACAGCATTTAAGAGAGCATAAGATTAATTTTTATATTATCCATTCTCTAAACGTTGAAGCGAAGCTAAAGCGAATCGACAATCAACTACTTGACTTTATAGTAAAGGACTATAGTCAGATAAGTAGCGCTACTAGAACAAAGCTAGCTGCATCAAAATTGCTTAAGGAAAAGATCAAGAATGGTATAAAAATTATAGAAACAGACTTGAATAATAAAATTAAGCATCTATAATCATTACATATATGAGTGCATTCAATTCAACAATGTTCCAATCGATAAAAGACGCTCTTGTGAGCGATAGTAAACAAAACAATAATAATTATAATGAGATAATGTCCTGCAGACCTGGTAATACGTATACAGTTAGACTGTTGCCGTATACTCCAGATCCTGGAAAGACGTTTTTTCATTATTATAACCACGGCTGGGTTTCTTATGCTACTGGGCAATATGTTCAGAATTTGAGCCCGCAAACGTTTGGTGAGCGAGATCCGATTGCGGAAGAAAGATATAAGGTTCTTCGTACTGGTAGCGAAGAAGAAAAAGAGCGTATGCAAGCTGTTAAGCGGCTTGAGAAGTGGCTCGTTAACGTATATGTTATCGACGATCCTACTAAGCCAGATAATAACGGTAAAGTGAAGATGCTTCGTTATGGTAAGCAGCTGCATAAGATTATTACTGAAGCTATCGAAGGTGAAGATGCGGAAGAGTTCGGTCCACGTATCTTTGATCTTGGATCGGAAGGTGTTAGTCTTAAAATTAAGGTAGAAGATCAAGGTGGTTATCCTACTTATGTCTCTTCAAGATTTACTACAGCGGGTAAAATTGAAGTATCAGAGGATGAGCAGAAGAAGCTGTATGATAATGTCTTTAATCTTGAAGAAGTATTTACCCTTAAGTCGTATGATGAGCTTAAGCAAATGCTTAACGAGCACTACTACTGTAAGGTAGAAGAAGAGGTTGTAGCAGTTAATACGCAGCCTGTTACCAATACTGTTTCAGAACCAGTAGTAGCTGTTGCGACTGAAGAAGATACTACAGAATCTGATATTGATGACTTGTTAAAGGATCTTTAATATGACTGAAGCAGAAAAACGAATGGTTATGCAGTTTATGGGGCAGACCTACGGCGAGGTTAAAAAACAAGACGAAATGCTTGTTGCTCAATCTGGTAGTCTGCAGCCTAAGTCTGATGAAATGAAGCGTGCTTTTGAGAATATGGCTAGACAGCCAACTATGCAGCAACCATCTCCGCAGCAATCAGCTCCGCAGCAATCAGCTCCGCAGCAACCGGTACCAGAGCAAGTTGCAGCACCGGTACCGGATCAAGCACCTGTTAATTATGAGCGAGCGGTAAAAGAGCTAGCTCAAATTGATCAAGTTGTAACTCAACCAGTTGCTAGTGAGCAGGTACAAGATCCAAATCAATTAACGTTCGATCTTAAGGAGCGTAGCGTATTAGATGAGTTGTTAGAAGCTAGTAAAAAAACAAACTTGCTTTTGAAGGATATTAAACTACTCTTAGAGAAAGAAAATGGTAGACCAGCAAAAAAGAAAGCTACAAGTAAAAAACCGGGATGAGTTTTTAAAGTTCTTAGACGCTTTATCGAAAATAAACGAAAGCTGTATCTTAAGAATAAGAAAGGATAGTATTAGTAGTCTTATTGCTAGTACTGATAGTACTTTAATTTTACATGCACAGTATGATACAGAATGCGATTTTGAAGATACTATTAATATTCCTGATATTAAAAAGTTATCAAGAGTAATTGATACTATTAATAGTAAGGAATTAACTTTTGATATTAATTCGAATAATATAGAATATAGCGGTAACGGTATTAAGTTTAAATACCATTTATTTGATGAAGGGTTCTTAACTGAGCCGAGTATTAACTTAGATAAGATTAACTCTTTCGATTATGATGTGAGTTTTACTCTCACTAAACAAATATTAACACAAGTCTTTAAAGGTAGTACATTTGCATCTAATACAAATAAAATATATTTCTATACAGAAAATGGTACCCTTAAGGCAGAATTAACTGATAGAGCTAGGCATAATACTGATAATTTTACGCTAGCCGTTGATAGTGCTTCGTTTGATCTTAAACCTACTCCAATAAATTTTGATAACATAAGACTATTAACAAACATTGGTAATACTTTTGAGGTTAATATTAATACAGAATATGGAGTTGCCATTTTCAATAGTTCTCTTAATAATATTAGATTAAAATACGTTCTATCATCCTTAACACAATGAATAATAAACAGATTAAAAATAAACTTAAGACAGCTAGCTATTTTACAAAGAGATTAAAAGATTCTGGATTTGAAACTTGGAAGATCTTTAATAAGTATAGTGAGAGTGATCCAAGAAGGTGGACTGTGCTAATTGATCCCGGTGGTGCTTCAATATATATAACCTGTTTTGAGAATAAGCCGTTTTACAACGAATATCTCTTTACTTTTGATGATGGTAATGTTAACTTCAAACCGGGATTCAGCTTAAAGACTGATTCGATCGAGGTTGTTGTTAATAGACTTCTAAGTAATGGAGCTAGTCAGCGCGGTCAACGCGATTCTTCTGAATAAATATTCATATGAGTGATCAAGATTCTCAAGATCCACAAGATGAAGAGCTACGCGAGTTAATTGAAGAGGCATTAAAGTTAAATATCAACCAACAAAAGACATTTAAAACTAGAGCTAATTTACTTAACTACGTAGCTGGTTATCTTGAAGAACATCTTGATAGTTTTATCCTTTTAGCATATGATATGGATGGTAAGCCTGTAACTATTAAGAGTACACAAACCATACAACAAGATGAAGCTCTAAGATCTATGCTTATATCGTATTTTGCTACTGAAGTAGGTAGAATGTAATGTTTAAAAAACAGAGTATAAACAAGAGAGATACGTTTGCTGTTAATCATGGTGACCATGCAGGTCAGATGTTTATTGTTGTCGATTTAAGTAAGGATACTGTCGATTGTTTGGCAGTTCCTGATATGAAAAATGTAAAAGTTCCAATCGAGGCTTTTGAGCACGGAAGGAAAACCGATATAATAAGTTACGTGGAATTAATATCTAAAGATATTTTTAAAGTAGTGAAATCGCAATATATAAAAAATGAAAACGTTAATAATTGACGGTAATAACCTTGTCCATAGAACATTTTGGACTGCAAAAACACAATCTAAACGTACAGGTGTAGAGGATCCTTTACAAATAGCTAACTTTCACATATACTTTACTTTAAATGCGATTTATTCATATATAAACCGCTTTAAGCCTACAAAAACAATAGTTGTGTGGGATGAGAAAGTCGAATATCAACAAAATATTCGTAAAGAAGAACTTTCTGAATATAAAGGTAACAGATCAAAGGATAATTCACCTCATGAGCAGAATGATATTATTAAAGCTATGCTCAGTAATCTTGGTATCCCCTCCATTTTTCCAAGGGAACGTGAAGCGGATGATATTGTAGCGTATATATGTAAAACATTTGAGGGTAAAAAGATCATAGTTTCTGTTGATAGGGACTTTCTTCAGCTAGTTAATGAAAATACTATTCTATTTGACCCGATACGTAAAAGAGAGTTTGTTTTAGAGACATTCGAACAAGATACTGGATATACGAAAACTGAATGGCTGAATGCTAAGTGTCTTTTAGGTGATAAATCAGATAACGTACCTGGTATACCTCGCTTTGGTAAAGCCAAAGTACGTAAGTGGTTAGACGGTGAGCTTACTCTTACCAATGAGCAAGAGGATATCTTTACAAGAAATATGAAAGTCTTTGACTTACGAGAAGTCATGCACCATGATAGTGAAAAGAGTTACTATCAAGGACAACTAGATGCAAAAGTAACACCAGAATGGAGCAACTTTGTAGCTGAGTGTGAGGAAAGAGACTTTAAAAATATTTTAAAGAAAAAAGAGCAATGGTATTCGTCGTTTATTCTGCCTAATAAGCTACAATATTTATTGGGATGAGACTTCCGGAAGAATATGTAATAGCTAAATTTTTTGAATACGGTAGAAATCCCGTTTACAATAAGTTTAACAACGTTTATCAAGCATCATGCCCGATGTGTAATGAGTCTCTTAGAAAGCGGAGGTTCTATTATATACCTACCAATGATAATTGCTATTGTCATAACTGCGGTTATAGTGCAAAGCCTTTTAAATGGATTAGAGAGGTTAGTGGTTGCAGTAATCATGAAATAATCGAAGAGATAAAAGACTACGATGTATCGATAGATATAGGAAAAGATGAAGAAGTTAAAACAACTATACAAGTTTCTACGTTACCGGAAGATTCTATTAATCTTTTTGATGAGCTTCAGCTTAACTTTTATAGCAGCAATGATATTATCAGAGCTTGTAGACATATTATTAAGTCGCGTAGATTAGACACTGCTGTCAATAGACCTGATAAACTTTATGTGTCTCTAACTGATAAAGTTCATAAGAATAGAATTATTATTCCGTTCATTAATGAGAAAGATGGGATTGAGTTCTATCAGACAAGAACAGTAAAGACATCAGATTTAAAAACAAAGCCAAAGTATCTCGGTAAAGTAGGTTCTGAGAAGACACTATTCAATATCGATAAAGTATCTAGTGATCATGATAAGGTATACATCTTTGAGGGCCCTATAGATGCTTTCTTTGTACGTAATTCAGTAGCAGTTGCAGGAATTACTGAACGCGGAAGATCGTTTACAGTACGTCAGCAAGAGCAGTTAGATACTACGTTAAAATGGTATGATAAAGTATGGATGCTCGACTCTCAATGGGGGGACCGGGCTTCAATGATAAAGTCAGAGGCGCTACTCAAACAGGGAGAGACCGTGTTTATATGGCCGGAAACGTTGGGTAGAAAGTTTAAGGACTTTAACGATTTAGCTATAGCAGCTAACAAGAATGAAATTGGCTGGGATTGGATACAAAAAAATACCTTCCGAGAATTGGAAGGTATTGTTAAAATGACTGAAATTAAAAAATTTAATAATGTTTAATTATACGTGTCTGAAGGATGGGTTTTCTGTCTGTGCTAAATAACCTCTAAATGACTCTGCTAATGAAGCTAACTCAGTAGCTACACGTGCAATTTTGCGTTGTTCAGATTGTTTCATTCTATCAAAGATAGTATCTGATTCAGATTGAGCTAATGCTGTTTGAATAGAATCTTGTTCACCATTAAGATAATTTAAAAACTTATCCATTTCAGATATCCAACCAGTGAGCTCAGTTCTCATTTGCTCAGCAGCAGCTGATTGAGCTTTAGCAGCTTGAACAGCTGGATCTTCTTCAACAGCAACATCATCAACCTCTAAATCTGTATCAAAATCTTCGGCACTAGTATCATCATCCAACTCCGCATCAAATGCTTTTTCTTCTTCTGTAGCCTCTTTAAGAGTTTTAAAAAATCTATTTTCGAATTTTGTCATGTAATTATTTATGCTCTACTATAAATAATTTAAGTGAATAACGGTTATTATCCTTATAGTATGGGCATTGCAGATAAGCAATTTTCAAAAGATTTAGATCCTGCTAGTCAAATAAATAAATATAAAGAAGATGAGAAGATGCAAAAGGCTCCACCTATTTTACCGTACGATTTAGACACAGTAAAACAGTCACTTGGTAATGCTTTCGTAGCACTTACACAAGTACGGGCTTCATTAGAAATAGCTCAAGGTAATAATGAAGTTAATTATGGGGCTATTGATAGTATTAAAGAAAAAATAGATGAAATTAATAAATTAATACTTGATATACCTGAAGATTTGTCTAAAATCAGTATATGAAGATATTTTTGCAAATCTTTATTGTATTTTTAATTTCAAGCTTAGTAGGTTACTCTTTTCAAAATATTTTCGGATTTGTAGAAGCATTTCTTGTAACAACTGTTTTACAGTTAATTACTCCATCTATATACCAAGCCTTCTCACGAAGTAAGGCGCGTATTTTAGCTTTGGAGGGTGAAATAAACGAATTTGTAGAAATTAGTACATGTAAGGTACCGTGCCCATGTGGAGGTTATACGTTTAATGAAATAGTTGTAGTGAGTGAAGATAGTGTTATCGCAAATTGCCCAGTTTGTAGTAATGAATACAAACTTATACCTACTGTTAGAGTTGTACTAACTACCGAACCGTTAAATCTCGGTAAGTCATACGAAGATAAGGAAGTTGTAGAAGAACAGGAATGAAATTTGTAAAATATATTGTACTAAATATAGCGCTACTAGGTTTACTAGTATCTGTATGGCATTGGTATGCAGAGAAATACATACCATGGACTCCTAATACAGAAGAAGATATTACACAAGAGATAGTATTTTGTCCACCCCCACCAGAGATTGTTATATGTGAGGAAGCTCCTAGACCATCATTTCCTGAGCATTGGGGACCGCCGCCGAATATTCAACTTAGAGACTATGTCAAGCTACCAGAACCGTATGGTCAGGGGTCAAGTACATTAAAGCATTGGATTGAAGAAAATCAAAAGAAAGATGCGACTCCAGTATCATTTAGACCCGCAGGAGAGCGTACTCCAACACTAGAGGAGTCATTTAATATACCAGATACAGTTCCAAACAGAGTATTACCTAAAGATAGTAGTAATAAAAAATAGTATATTAATGATAATAGGAACTATAATATAATAATAGTATGAATAGTAACGAAAAATATGAGAAGACATTTACCTTCAATCTTAAAGATGGTACGACCAAAGTAATGCAGTTCGATGAATTTGTAAGATGGGCTTGTCTTATCGAAGGTGTAGGTAAAGTGGCAGATAAACTAGAAGAAAAGGGGGTTAATATGAATAATAACGATTGGGTTAAACCTCTCGCATTTCATAAATATGTTGAAGAAAGATTTCCTTCACTCTATCAAGACTTAAAAGTTGAAGCTAAGTTAGGTAATATTTAATTCCTTTTTAACTTCTAAAATAAAGTCTCTAGGTACAACCTGTTTAAAGTTGTCAACTACCTCTTGTGTATCCTTTCCAACCTCTTGGAAAGCGATCATATAGTTTCTGAATCTTTGGTTTATATCAAGCTTGTAAGGTGTTCCACTAGGCTTAGCAAATCTATGATTCCATCTTAAAAACGGAAGACAAATAGTTTCTTTACCTTCAAGTTTAAACTTTTCGTGTATATAACCTTCTTCACCGCCAAATCCTCTCATCCTTTCATTAAATCCTAACCAGGCATCTTTTCTACAGCTAAATAATCCCATACCAGTACCAGGAATCGCGAATGGTTTACTATTAGATTTAACGCCTCTTTTATCAGTAGCCCATGCGCCCCACATAAAACCACTCCATTCCTTAGAAGAGAAGTCAAAATGTGTGGATATATTTCTTAAGTCATCATATAATAGGGGACCTTGTAGTAAGTTACCCTTATCAAGACCCTTATCGTAGTAATCAATTAACTTTTTAATTGAACCCGGTGCTAGTAAAACATGACAATCTATAACTAAAACATATTCTGTTTCGGCTATATCAAAAATTTTACCTTTTAAAAATGGACTACTATACTTTGTATACTCCACATAGGTTTTAGGTTCTGTTATTGTATCAAAGTGATTTTTTAAGGCCTTGCCATGCTCGCTTGTGGGATTATTGTTTATAACTACAAACTCAACTCTATCCATTACCTCGGAATGGTACATTCTAAGTGATTGTAGTGTAAAAAACGCTCCATCGTAATCATCATAAACACAAATTCCGATAGTCAGCTTACTCACATAACTATTTACAACATATTTTTTTGAAATCTACACCGGTATGGCGGTAATATTAGATACTGTTGTAAATGATGTATTAGGATTGAAGGTAAGAGGTGCTGAAGTAATCGTTTGAGTTAAAACTTCTGTAGTTTCAAGTCCTTCTATATGTGCATTTTTAAGGAAAAAGTTTCCTACAGATAACGCTGTGTTTAGCGTAGAGATTGGTGTGCTAAATGAATATCCAACGTAGATATTGTTAAGATTATCGAATTCCTTAAGTCTAAATGGTAACTCTACTGTGGTTAAAGTCTGATATTTGGTATCTATCTTTTTATCTATAGAGATTTTAGTACCTAAATTAGCATACCTAACTCTTAATGTTTGGAATTCATCAGAAGTTAGTGAAAAGGTCGGGGAAAAAGCTGATAAATGCTCATAAAACACTAAATCATGAAAATAATCACGAATACTAATGCTATTTTTCTTTATTTGATGCTCTCCAACACCACTTCTACCGTTTCTACCGGATAATCCGTATAAGCCCGTACTATCAAACACTACTTTTATAAGCTGACCACTTAATGTTGTAGCATCTATTGCTATATCTATTTCTCCCTCTGTTGTAATCGCAGAAGTAGGTGTTTGCTCTGTTAATAGTTGGGTTTGACCTGATACTAACAGAGGATCAGTATCTCCAACATATTGACCGGGTAAGGATGATAGTTCTCCTGTTAAAGAAGTTAAAAAAGTACCAAACGCATACTCATAATTACTATTGTACGCATTATCCTCAGGTAATTTAAACTGCAACGACCATACTATGTCATAATTTGAGTTATAGCTTAAATCTGTCTCTACAAACTGATAATATCTTGCATCAGATGGTAGGAGAATGTCGGATGGGAAGGCCATTATACATATTTATACAGTAGAACTAATTAAACGCGTCAATTATCTGATCAAGCTTATCCAGAATGTCTTTTGTCTTTACTAATTCTTCTAATTCATCTACATTAAATGACAGTTTAAGTAGTAGTTCTTTTAACTGAACAAAATCTTCGTAATCGAGCCCTTCGACTATTAACTCTTCCATATAGGTATTTACAACACTTAAAGGCTATATCCATGAACTTCAATATATATAGGGAAATTTTTACCGGAACGCGCCAAATATATGTTATTATTAGCTTTATCCACTCTCGCAGAAAATCCTGCTGTATGCATATCATGTCTTTTATTAGGTCCAAAATGGGCACCAATAGTAAATTTCTTTGTTGAGCCCTCTGGTGCTACAGAATTATCGTAAGTACTGTAAACATATATCTCCACACTATTATCACTCGTTTTTACACCTGGTCTTATTACTCCAAAGATTGATTTCGCATTTAACGGTATGCTAATACTAGCTAAACTAAATGTTTCCCAAGAAGCCATACCGTTAGGCAATCTCCGGTTCACAAGAATCTCAGGTTCATCTAGATATACTGTCTTATATATGCAGTTATCTTCTTTATAACCAGATAACCCCACTTCTAGTGTACCGCTTAAAAATTCTGTATTTGTATCGGTAATATTAACTCCATTTAATGTAGCGGATAATGGTGTGCTAAAGTTAATAGTAGGCGCTTGTACGCTATCCTGCACTGCTTTTATAATAAACGTAGTACCAAACGCAGAAAGCTCGTTAGTATTGGTACTATGGCCTGAGGCTATACTAAACTTTGTAGATAAAAACGGATCATTTACGTTTGTACCATATAACGCACTATTAGTTAAATTAGGTAAATTAAAGTTAATATTATTACCTCCATACCTATTACCTATCACAGCTGACAAGTCCGGGTAATCAGTACCAGCAACTGAGGCGCCGTCACATTTTAACCAACCATATGGTACGTACTCAGCTCCTGTTATAAAAGGTACTATAGTACCTGCTGGTATTTGATTTGCTGTAGTTGTAGGTACAGTACTGGTTACAACTGTTGGTAAGCTCCAAGATAATTGATTGTTAGTATCTGAAACTAATGCGCTATTGTTTGTTGACGCGCCTACAACAGGAAAATCATAATTAACTGAACTTATTTTAAGTTTTGATGGTAAAGTTAGATAACTAGTAGCATCAACTGTACGTTGTGTAATTTTATCAATATTAATACTACCACTTAAAGCTATTTTATTACTAGTGTCGAGCTCAATACTATCACCTAACGCATTTACAGAAAAATTACCAGCGGAAAGAGTTCCGACAGTGGCGCGTTGAGCAGCATCAATAACAATAGATGTATTACCTGAGCTCAATAAATTAGATACTGTTTCCCAATCAGAAACATTCGAGCCATTATTTTGCTTAATGCGTTGTAAAGTATTGTTATCATTATCGAAAGCTAAATCATTTATTTCACCAGTCTCGATAGTAATATCAGGCCTGCTACCTAAAAATTTATTACCGATTAAATTACCACCGACAGTAGTACCGTCACCTATAAACAAGCGTGTAGTATCAGAAGCATATCCTAATTCACCTTCATCTAAGGTAATATTCTTTCTATCCTCGTTGGTACCTCTACGTACGAGTAATTTTAATAGTGTGTTTTCTAATATTTCAATTGAGGCCATAGTGTATGTTAGTAGTTAAAAATTGGAATTGCGTATCTATCAAATGTAGCACCATTACTTCGGGTACTACCAGATAAAGCTAGTGTTAAAAATCCTGCTGAACTGAGAACTAAAGCATTACCATCTGAGTCAGTACTAGAGTAAGTTGTACCATTATGATGTAACCCTTCTGATACCTGATTAGGAGCTCCTGTAAAAATACCAGTTTCAATAGATGTGGTCTTAATTATATAGTTAGTGGCAACAGCAGTTAAAGTGGCACCAGAAGTATCTGTCGTACTACCAGTTAAATACCAGGATTGAGAACTACCAGGTACCCCTCCTGTACCATATTGCAATACATTACCACCAGTTAAATTAGGTAATCTAAAGTCATTAGCATCTGTATTACCGTAATCCGTACCTATAACATCAAAAAGCTCACCATAAGCTGTGCGCTGCAAATAATGCCCATTACAAAGTAGATAACCGTCTGGTACCTTACCTATAGCAGCAGCATGTGGCAATATAGCCCCTACCGGTACAAAATCAGCTCCAGTTAGTGTAGTAGCAGTTAAGCAATCAAAGAAAGTAGACTGAGGTACATTCGATATACCGTAGTCATCTAATGAGAGCTGAGGCATTTCATAAACTCCCGATACTCCGCTCTGTATAAGAGATAGACGTCTGCTTGTTAAATCAAAATTTTCATTGTTTACACCTGACAGAATACTTTGAATTTGATTAGTAGTATTATTATATACTAAACCTTCTCCGAACGCTTGATTATCAAATGAACTAAAAGATACAGAATTAGATCTTGCAGAGGTAGTTTGTAGTTTATTATTACTATCAAACTCTAAACCTTGACCAACGTCTATTCTTATAGGTGTTCCGGCACCTCCAACTAAACCGCTTGAAAGAGCTGTTGTTGTTATTTCTTGCTCTGTAATAGAGCTTCCTTTTAGTGATAATTTTGACGAAGAAAGCTCTAAAAAGTCCGAATTGAAATCAATTGCAATTGAGCTACCATCTCTTACTAGTCCACTACCAAAAGCAGCATTAGTTATATCATTAGCATCTAAAGAGCTTTGCTTAACTGTTAGAGTATTTGAAGCTGTAAATTCAATATTTTCATTATCTAATGCAGGTCCTACATACGACCAACCAGTAAGTGAAGAGTCATATTCACTAGCAGTAAGAGTATAGAGTTTAGAGTTGGCATATCCAATATCTCCTATTTGAGCGCCAGCGACACTCCCTAAACCAGATTCTAAATTAAAAACACCGAAGTTTTTATTACCAACAACTTTACCACCAGATAAAGAGCCATCACCTACGAACACTCTTTTTGTATCTATAGTATAACCTAACTCTCCTTGATCTAATACTAACCTCTTACGCTGATCATCTGATCCACGTCTCACTTTTATCTTTACTATTGTAATATCTGGCATTGCTAAAATTTATTAAGATGTTCTTTTCCAAACGTATACTCCAAAGTATGGAGGAGCATTATTATGTGATTCACTTCCACCAGCAGCGAAGATACCTGTCTCTCCATCCGTTCCGGAGCTTCCACCAGATTGAAAATCCTGATTACCTGGTTCACCAGGGAGTATTCTTTGTTCAGGATCATCACGGGTGATTAAAAATGGTGATAAACCTTGCTTACTACCTCCATCATCCCCCCCTGAAAATCCATGCTTATGTCTCGGCATTTCAGCTTCAGTTAGCCTATGCTCATATTCTCCAAAACTATCAGAATTAGAACCTTCGGTAATAGTTCTCGATACATTGTTTGTATCACTACCGGTACCTATCCCAGCTAAATACCTACCTTGAGAAACTAGCTCCCATGTCGTCCCAGAGAAGCGAGTAGTGGGATTTGTATTATCTGCTGTGAGATAGATAGAATTTATAGGAAACATTAAATCGAAAAATTTTATTGTACTGTTAGTTAACGATGGTGGTTGTTCAACGTTGTTGATGACAACTTTATCGTTACTTACTTGAATAGGAGTTTGATTACCTAGACCGTCATAAACAAAATCTAAGTTATCGGTAAGATTACTACCGCTTAGATGAAGTAGAGACGTGTATCTATCTGAGATAAATTGATTTTCTAAACTCGCCGACATATAATATATTTATGTTAGCTGCTAAGAATGCTATCGTAAATAGTTTTTTGAAGTTCAAATAATTTTGAAAACACTCTATTTATAGATAGGTAGTTTACACTTTCGTTACTATGAAAGTAAAAGTTACGCGTATCTATCTCTAACGGAGTAGGTATTTTATAGTCATCAAACACTTTAACACTTGTACTTTCAACTCGCGAAGAAACCAGCTGATTAACAACAACTTGAGGCTCCGGATCCCCATACCTATTCAACTGTTCTTCACGAGATAAGTTTTGAAATTCCTCGTACTCTCTTAAAGAAACTTCATTTTCATTAATATAATACTTCCTTGTTTCGACGCGACCTATGATGTCAAAGTACTTATCCAACATGAGAGCCTCCGGCAATGATGTAAATTCTTTAAATACCTCTAAAGTAACTTCTATCGAGTCTGTAATGCCCTGATAATTTTCAAGATCGAAATTAAAAATATCAGGACCTAAGATTATTTTGTAAGGTCCTCTACCGGCCGTCGTAATCGTCGACAATCTAGCCCTATTATCAGGACCGTAATTGCGACTGCCCGAATCCCCACTAAAGCCAAACTTAGTTTGGCGCCTCGCCTCGTCGCTAGGCGGCTCCCACGGAAGAGTTTCTACTCGCGAAGTGACGCTTCCTGTGTTAGCTTGTTGTGTTGGATTTTGTACAACATATTCATCAGCTCCAGAAGCAATAAAACTTTTTAATTCACCTACTGTTGGTATTCTTGTAAAATTGTTATAGATATTAATAGTATCGCGTAGAATATCTTGAATTAATACATTTAAATTAATACCTAGGCTTGTTTCGCATATGGTATCAAAGATATTAGGATTAAAAAAGCTTTTTAAATCAGCAGGTACTAAACTTATACGTTTCTTATTAAGTGAATTAGAAGAGAAGAAAACTCTACCTACATTATGATAGTAAACGTAGGTCTTGTCCTTAAATGTATCTGTATGTGTATCAATAAAAGCTACCTGATTTGATTCTAAGCGATTAGTATTAAACTTCCAGGAATTTGTATTAAATTTATACGGCGAATTAAATAAAATGTCTGGAGGTAGCAGTAGATCTGCAGGATCCAAGAAAGAAGTAACAGGTACCGGATTAGTTATCATTCGTTCTATTACATTACCATTATCCTTTATAGTAAATAAGTTACTGTCATAATCAGAAAAGGATACATCTAAATCAATTATAGAATCATCATTCCGGTAAATAAATAGACCGTCTGGTCTATTTTCTTCACCATTAACCTTTAAAGGAGGATTAAAATTTAAATAATCGGCAGCATAATAAAAAACTTTATCTGGAAATTCAGGGAAGGTAATTTCTCGCGGTGTAGTTAAGCTAAACTCACTTACAGCAGATTGATTTACAAATAAAGGGTAATAATAACCTTTTGTTTCATTTACTGTACCGAAGACAGTAACAGCAGAATCCTTATTTGCCGGGGACTTGTATTTAGAATTAAGAATAACTCTATCGATTACTTTAGGTACGGGAATCTCATTATTTAATAAAAATTCCGGTATGTCTATAAAGTATATATTATAGATCAGGGTGTTACTTACAGGTTTAGTCACTATTAGTAGTAAGTCGTCGGTAAATCTTGATTCTACCTTTACGTATTCAGGGTTATTTAAACTAGAAATAGGTATGGTGGCTAGAATCTCGCTTGTATTATTAGGGGAAATTTCTAAATTAATGTTAGACTCGTCATCTATTACTTGTACTACCTTATAATTTTTACCAAAACTTATATTATTATTAATTACTCTAAAATTAGAGGTTTTAATCTTATCGACTAGCTTTAACCTGGTACATGCTCTGTAAATATCTCTATCATAGATATTTGTATAATTTAAACCATCGCTTTCTATCGTAGGTGAATAAATTAAGCCGTTGGCTTTATCAACATCTAACCTTTTTACATTAGCTAAGGTATTTTGAATAGTTGAATTACGTATTTTTTCTATTTCCCCGGTAAAATTACCACTGAAAGCAATTGTTGTTGAATTTGTTGTAATAGTATACACAAAACCATCTTCATAGGTCTCTATATATGAACGTTTTGTATTGTCTAATTCAAAAAGATCAGGAAATCTATTTTTATCTGCACCTTTAAACGGATCTATTTGATATGGGGTATCTAAATCTTTTAATGTTTTGTTATCATCATCTCTATCGTCAATAGTAGTAGAAGATAGACCAAAAAATCCTCCTAAAGTCTGCTCATCTTTAAAACTTGAAGTATCTAAGTAGGAATTATTATACACCTGACCTAGACTAAACAGTGAAAGATTGTTTTTATATAGTATATTAAAATTTTTCTTTAAGAAATCATTACTAAGAACGTTTCTAGGTGAATATTCCAGACTGTTTACCTTATTAGTAGTAAAAGCTGTTGGAGAATTATCAAACTCCCGCTTTTCAAGTATACTCCTTGATAAAAAATTATCCTTTGAACTTAATTCAACAGAAAAAGAGTTTTTAGTACGTCCTGTAAAGGGTTTATTATCACTTATATTTACAAAACCACTATAATCTACACCGCTAAGTGTAAATGCGTTACCAGAAGTATATTTAAAATAGTTTATCATTTAAAGTTTTTAAAGTTTATTTTGTTTATTACTGTTGTAGCTGGTAAACTTTTCTGTATACCAGTAAGTAAATTATTTTTAACTTGATTTAATATATCCAAATTAGTGATGTTTAAATTATCAATGTTGATATCAACAACGTTAGATTTAGATTTTAAATTTGCACCTAATGTGTTAAGTGTATCGATGTTATCGGAATAGTTTCTCATACCACAAGGTAGAGAAATATATAAATCATCAATTTTATTTATATTTCTTGTAAATACAGTTACAACTTCATCCTCCTTAGAAAGAGGTTGTAGTGATAAAAGTAAATTACTTATAGCATTATTAGTAGCAATGTTGGATAAAAGAATATCACCGCTAAAATCTCTACTATTTAAATTTATATCACCAAATAATATTTGTTTATTAGTATACTGAAACGATAACACATTATATTTAAAAATTTCCACAGTATTCAAATACACTATACCTGTACCTGTAAGATTATTAAAGGATACGTACAGATCATTGTTAGTTAAATCGGATAAGGTTACTGTCTTACTAAATGTATCATAACGATCCGATGCATTATCGAAAAACTTAAATATTAAGTTAAGATCTACACCAACTTTTTCAATACATATACCCGCATCTATTTCATTTACATGTGATTTTATAGAAAAATCATTACTAAAAAACTTAAACGCTAAAGTGTAACCTCCGTTAGTATTAATAGTCTTATAGTAGTTAGGAGCATTTCTCTCCTGTTGTTTTAAATCACAATATTTCAATTGCATTTGCTCGTCTACCTCCTTTATATCTTTTATTCTTTCGTAAATATATTCTTTTTTAGGCTCAAAAGTAAGGTCGCTTAGTTTATCAAAAAATATTTTATCAGTAACAGAGGCCTTTAAATTAGAATTACTCTCAATAAGATTTTCTATAACATCATCGTAAGTAATATTATAAATAGGCTCACTACCTAAAGCTGTTGCTTTAGACACTAAGTCTGGGTAGTAGTATCTATCAACCCAAATACCTTCCTCACCAGGCATACCTGAGAGCCAGGTGCATAGATATTGACCTTCTGTAGCGGGTATATTGTCTAGCTTTTTATATACCTTATCTGCAAAATACGGGTATGGAAATGCAAAGGAACCCGACTCTACAAATTTTGTATCGTTAATGTTGAGTCTACCGAAGGGATTAAGAGACGAAGGAGCCGTAAATGAAGTTGAACCGGGAGTTATTTTATAAGAAAGGTTGTACGTTACAAAATTTAACTCTAAAGATGCATCTTCTTCAGCATTTATATCATTGAGTATAGAAGTATAATTTCTTATCTTATCGTTAAATACCAAGTCGTTACTAGAACTAAGTAAATTATTAGAAGAAGTATAGCTATCTGCAGTGTCAGCTATGTTTTTTAAATTAAGTACATTGAAGGTACTATTATCTGAACTACTATTTTTATAGAAAAGGTAATTTGATTCTATATCAAAAGAACTCTTATTTTGATTTACTAAATAGTCTGTATCTGTATACTCAATAAATGATGTATTAATAGGATCTGCTACTAAAGTGCTTTGATTGAAAATTATTTTAGCTGAAGTACCGTTAATATAAAAATAATTAATACTTTCAAATTCATCAATAACCTGTCCTACTAATGCCTCTTTTCGTTTTCTTAATATATACTTCTTATTACCCTTATTAACAAGAAAAGTTAAATACTGCACACTACCCGCTTTGGTTAGAATATACTCAATCTTTCTACTGTCTTTGTTAATTTTATTTCCGCTTACGAAAACTACGGATATAATACCATCTTTTACTGGATCGTCAGTAGCTATTAGATAATACTTTTTGTTATTTTCAATATAAGATATAGCACAATAGAAGTCATCTATAAATTCAACGTTGAATAGGGTGGTGCTATCATTTTGATCATTACTAAAAGCAGTAGCCCCGAAGAAATTTACATCTGCAAAATTATCACCATCTTTAAAAAAATCAGGTCTAATATTTTTCACAAACCTAAGATAATTACCTGCTCCTTCACATTTAGAAAATTGCAACGAAGTATAGATAGAACTAGGCTTCAATTTATCTGATTTGAATTCGATAAATTTATCTAGAGTATTTAAATTTGTAAGATAAAAATCAGTATAGTTTTTATTCTTAAAGTCTACTGCTCCGGATAGAGCAGTAATAAAATTGAATGAAAAATTACCGGCGTAAGTTCTTCTAAACTGCGTTAAGTTAAGAGAGTCTATACACAAACCTATTTCGTTAGATTTATATGTACTTAAACTTACAGTAGTTGAGCTCATTACTATATATTTAAGCCTTTATCTCTGTTTTAAAGAATCAAATCACTCAACAATAATGACTTCAGTGCCATCTTTTTCGTCAACTACTACATTTTCATTATTACGCTCAATCTTTTGTAAATTCTCACCTACATCATTAACAACGAACGATGTAAATGCATCTGCATTAGTATTATTGGTCGTTTCAATAATATAGTTATCTATCTCCGTTCTTAGCTGTAGTGTAGTATCTAGATTAACATTGTTAATTATCTTTACTCCCTCGAGCTTAATATCTCTAATACTTTCATAGTATCCCTCAGTTCTAATATCAAGAGGAATATTGAATTGGGTAATTTCACCAGTAGTATACTGGATACCAACTTTTAATGTTAACGACTTTACTAAACTGCTAGGCGATGGGTAGTAAATATGCTTATAAACAGTGTTAAGAAAAGGAGGTGAAACACCTTTAGTAATTTCATTTAGTATACTCTCGGTTCTATAATTTATAAATGTCTTTATTTCTGGCTCAAACACCTCTGACTCGTCGCCCCAGTCTATAGCAACGTAGTACGGAAAAACCTCCGAAAAGATATTACTTAAGTCTATTGATACTTCTGTTTGATCAAAAAGATCTATAGTATCGTAATTAGAAGTAAGTGATGTAGAGGTTGTTGAAAGAGAAATATTGTACGTATTCATAATATCAAGGAGTTATTACTAACAGTTAAAGGCACGGAGCTTAAATTGAAGCTAAACGAATTTAATGTATTGGTATCTTCAAATGTAAATGTCTTGTTATCGTGAACAGCTCTTACGTAATCATCCCTTACAAATGATACACTACTACTATTATCTACAAAAAAGTTATGACTAGCTATAACCGGTGACATGTTTTGATCCTTCACAAGATAACTTAAATTAAATAAATCTAAATCTTCTCTATACGTAATAATGGGTGTATCGACTTTATCATATAATACATCGTATCCTGATAAGATAAATCTATTAATATTACTACTTAGTTCTAAATTATTTTTTGGAAATATCTTAGTATTAGTTTTGGCTGTATAATTATACTCATATATTTCCGGGTAGACAGAAAGTGTTTTAGTTTGTGTAGAATCCTGCTCTACTTTAAGCTTATAGTAATACACGTTAAGGTCTTTTTTAAATCTATTACTGATTTTATCAAAGTTATTTGTATTTAGAGATAATGAAATATTATCATTAAATGGATCTTCAAATTTATTATCTTTAAATCTTAATTGCTCAATTACAAAGAAGCTACTTGTTTGTATGAATAATGTATCATACATTAAGTCGAAATTTAAAACTTTGCTTGAAAGATCGTTTACAATAGTTGCATTATACTTCGAAGAAAGGTATGGTATTAAATCAAAAATTTCCCCTCCTGTATTAGTTGATGTATTTTTAACGTAGATTTTACCTTGTAAGTTTTTAGAGTTAAATTTATCAAATGCAGCGGACGTATTGTTAACTACTGTTGTTGTTTCTAAAACAGTATCATCGTAAAAATAACTCTCAGAATCTAAGTTATATTCAAAGTTTAACTTATCAGTAAATTTACCTCCTTCGTAGCTACTATACAAACTATTTAAACCAGTAAGTTGGAGACTTAAGGAGAAATTACCAGTTAAACTCTCTGTAACTGCAGTAGTATCATCTAATAAAGCACGTTGTATGGAAGTACTACTTAAACTAGCGATACCTCCTTCTATTAAATCAGAGTAATAGAATTGCTGAGTTGTATCAGAAAACGCGCTTAAATCAGAAGATATAGGATCTGGTAAAAAACCAGAATCAGACTTCATAAAATATGCACCCTCTATAACACCAGCTGTATCAATACTTCTGTTCAAAAAATCAACGTTAGTAGTTGTAGGCTCGATAAGCTCTTCATAAGGGCAAAAATATCTAAAGAAAATATTATAAGCAGAAGACGGAAAATATGGAGAAGTTTCGCGAGCAGTTAAACCGTTTGTAAACGATGATAGCCCCGATCTTTTCGTTTCAGTAAAGGTAGTTGTATCAACAGTATTAAAATTAAACTCGAACCCTTCATTGTATAAATTATCATAAAACTGATAACCATTCAATATAAGATTCTTAACTGTCGGAGGAGTTTTAACAGTTAAATTATCTCTAAATTGGTTGTTATCTTTTACCAATCCGAAAATATTTCCAAATAGATCTTTTTTACTATCATCTATATAACCTTGATCAAAAAGAAACGCTAAATCTGTACTTTCTGATCTGTTATCAAATTTAGAACTATATCCTATATAAGATGTATCATCTTTACTTGTGTTGGGCTGTAATTTAGCTACACCACTAGAAATATTTTTAAAGAAATCACTAGGTTCAATATTAAAAACTAATATATCCTGATTATTAGTAAATACTTGAGGGTCGGGAAATATAAAAAGACTATCAGGTTCGTACTGCTTATTTAATTCAAAGTCAATAGCTGGCGCCTGTATGACATTAATACCGGTGTTAGTAGGTTTAAAAAAACCAACTTCACGTTTTGTACTTATTTTATTAGCAAAAACGCTAGCAGTCGTTGGATGTTGTTGATTTAAAAAATTACTATACGGTTGATCAGCTTCAATAAGAATATCGTATACATATTCTCCAGTTGAATTGGAAGAAATATAATAAAAATCAGTACCAATATATTTTTCTGTAAGTGTTCTTTTATTATCAAAAATACTATCCGCCTCTAAATATAACTTTAAAACTTCGCTATAACCTTCAAAAACTTCTGCTATTAACTCAGTGTTACTAGTGAGAAATATATTATCAGTTGGTAGATCATCCGGACTGTAGCTTAAAAAATGCTTACCGTATTCTGTTTCAACAGGCTCTTGATTAAAATAAGAAGTATAAACATCAAAATATTCTGTTAATGAAATTTTTATATTGTTTTTTATACTACTAATGTTATAATCAACCGAACTATCTTCACGATTATCGAGAAAATTAAGCACTGTACTGTAGGCACTTTTAACTACATTAAAGTTACTCGTTTTTGTTTTAACCTTGTTTGACGTATTGAATAAATTAACACGTTCTAGTCTATAATACTCTATAATCTCTCTTAGCTTTTTACTAAAAAATGAAACTGCTATAGCTATATCATTGTTATCATCAAAATCAAGATACTGTAAAAATTTCTTCTCCGTCTTATTACTAAAATTAATAGTAATTTCCTTTAAAAAATCTCTATATCTGTCTATTATAAGATTGTTATTAGAGGAAGTCTTATTATTAATTTTAGTATTCCAATTATTTAGATACGTAGTATAATACCCTTGTAATGTATCCGGTTCATAGGCTACCTTTACTACTTTTATAAATTCAATCAGGGAAAAGGCTTGGTTTCGATCTAAAGCATTAGAACCTAATACATTACTATTAGTAATAGATTGCGGTACTTCAGGATAACCTTTTATTACATTTTCCATTATTATTATTTATTTTAGATTATAGATAGGCTACTGAACAACGAGTTGCGGATAGCTATATCCTCGATGTTATTATCACCTTTAAAACTACTTAACGTAGTAGATATGTCAAAATTATTTAAAATATCAGCATAATTTAGAATTCCATCATACACCGTCCCTTCAAAACCTGAAGTATATTCATAAAAAGTATAAAACTTAGATAAATCTGTTGAAGAAAAAGATACAGGTAATACTAATGGCCATCCCCAATCGTCGTTAAATTCACTCAACTTATATTGTAATGTATCAACAGCACAAATAGGTTGGTATGTATTTAGGAGTGAATAGTTATTACTAAATTTTTCTAAAGCTACTATATCGGTTCCAGCAGTCACAGTATAAGAATATGTATCAATTTCAGAACCTAGATTCTTTCCATATTTTTCTCCTGTGCTTATTCCTCTATTGTTAAAGTTTTCTTTAAACTTGTTTGTTGTTCCTTTAAATTGATTATAATCAGTAGAGAACATGCTCATTAATCTTACTATTGCAGGTGGAAAATTAAAGAGTGACTCATCATAAACGTTAGACGTTTCGTCTAATTGATTACCTATACTGATAAGACTGTTTAAATCACAGCTGTCGATATTAGTGTTATTATCAACAAAGTTAAAGATTTTTTCATTTAATGTCTTACCGAGTGATGAATTATTAGAGCTTATATTACCAAAAATAGATCCTATAAAATCATCAAATAGAATATTTTTATCTAATAGAATTTCCTGAAATCTTAAGCTTTTAAATACTTCTGTATAATCAATATCTTCATTAGTTTTTGCAAAATAATAATAATCTTTAGGATATATATTAAAACTAACACTTTCACCAGTTAACTGAAAAGTTTCAGTAGAGTTTGTAAACTCAGCACTAACCCCTAATTTAAAAGAATCGAAACCGGAAAGCCCGTCATCATAGGTTACGTTTCCATAAAACCAATAATCAGTATCTATACCAGAGATAGTACTATTTAAACTCGATATACTATAGTAAGATGTATTCACTTCCTGGTTACTACTATCATATAACCTACCTGTAATACTACCATTTAACGTTAACCCCTTTACAGTATAATTAGATATACTAGTAGGTTTAATAAAGAATGGTATAGGAGCCTTCTTAAACTGTACCGAGCTAATATCGAAAATTTGCGCTTCGTCGTCCCCCTCCTCAGTTAACCCATTATCATTTATGGTTAAGGAACTTAAATTTGCAGAGAGGGAAGTAGTACCAACGTTAGCTGTTAAAGATATAGATAAATTATTATTATAATTATTAAGTGAATAATCTAAGCTATTATTTCTACTAAAAATTTTATTTCTATCTTTAAATAGGTCAATTATTATCCTTTCACTTGCAAGTTCATCTGTTAGAAAATAATAAGACTCTCTACCTGATGTCCCCACGAACACACTATCTACATCCGTACTCTTTGCATCCACTATTTCGTTACCCGAAAGCTTTACGTATATATTTGAACCACTGACGCCTATAAAAGGTATTTCATTATATTCATTTGCTGATAAATTCTCAATATATGACTTTTCGTAAAAAGAGTAGTATTTCTGAAGATGGTTAAATTTATACGGTGTAAGATCAAAATAATTAGGTATAGTTAATCCAGATACAGTGTAGAATATATTATTACTATCTTGGTAAAACGGGGCTTTATTAGTTATAGTAATAGGTTTAGAAAATTCACCTGCTGATAGCGGTAAGATATTATCTTCTATCTCTACTGTAAACGTATTTTCTAAATAATCATATATATTAACATCAACTGAATAAGAAGCTAATAAGGAGTTATTCTCACAATCATTAATTATCATTCTTACCTTATACTCTCCAGGGAGGGTATATATATGCGATGCTGTTAATCCTGAGCCTACGGTACCGTCACCAAAATCAAATAGTGCTTCAAATTTATTTATATCTGAATAAAAATCTGTAGAAGGTAAGTCTGCCTTAAAAGTTAAGGGAGTAATATCTAGATTATAAGAAGAAAGCACATTTTCATTTTTATAATCCTGTACTTCAAATAGTGCATAAGTTGTATTTATTTTACTCATCTATTACTACGATTTTACTAGATAAAGAATTAGGATTAATAAAGTATGGAAACTTAAAATAAGGTAAGGTTGTATTTTGATTTACTAGCTCTATATCTGCGGTAGGGTACAATGGGTTATATGAAATTAAAGAAATACCTTTAAAAGAAACACTTTCACTATTATTTCTTGTTTCTATCCTTTTTATACCCTCTATACTTAAAAGAGTTGATGTTAAGGTATTCAATGCCAACTCTTGTCCTAAAATATTTGCTACTGGATCAAAGAAATTCAATATAGCAGCTTTTACCTGAGACTTAAGTCTCTCACTGTTTATCTTATTTCTAGACTCTCTTACAACTACTAAAGATGTATCTTGGCTAATTTCTGGAACTAAGTCACTTTGATTTGAAATACCTAAATCAAATGCCATATATATTGGATCTCTTGGAACTACTTCCTGTGAGAGACTCTTCTTTTCATTAGCAGAATCAATAATAAGATTTTTAAGAGAGTTACTTAAAAACTCAGGATAATCTCCATCGCTAGTTACTCTAAATCTCGGAACAGTAAATATATTAACGTTATTAAAATCACAACTATCTGCAAAATTGATCTGATTTATTAGAACTCTATTAGACTTATCCGGGTCAACACAAATATTGTAAAAATATTGAATATACTCATTTATAAACGATTGGTTATTTACAACCTTTGAATCAATAATTATATTACTGAAACTTTTATCCATAAAGGCCTCGTAATCTTGAGTAGAAACTAATCTTAGTTGTGAGTTAAATACTCTTGGAGCGTTTTTTCTAATTTGATCAACCGTCTCTTCATCTACTACTGGTGAGGAATTATTAGGATTGTTAAAAGTAAGTAGTGAGCTATTAGCTGCTGTTACAAAAGTAGTAGAATCTTTATTAGTATAAGTATCATTGAAAATCTCTCTTTGACGTGAACTATCATATACAAATAGCTTATCGCCGTTAATTGCATTCTTACTTATAATACCACGTTGATTGTCAGATAAAATATAATTTACTGAAACAGTACTACCTTGTGTTAAAATTTTACCTGAAACACCATCACCAAACTTAATAACAAAGTGACCATTCTCATTTAGTCTTTTTTCAAACACCCTTTCATTTTTATCTGCAATGTAGAGACTATCTACCTCTTCATACTCATAATATAATCCAGTTTCAACCTCCTTTACATATACACTTAAAGTGTTATCAGCTATAAATCTACTATCATTACTATCTAATATGTTGTCTACAACAATATTTAAAGTTTCAAATTCACTTCCTTGAGCTGTGTAATCTGGATATTCGCCTACAGTACCCTGATATAGTATAACGTTTTTGTTTAATACATCTATACTCTGCTTCTTAGTCTCTGATATAGTAAAGCTATAATCTTTATTTGTAGTATATTGAATATTATCAACTAAGAAATATGAATACTTTTTAATAGTATAGTTACCAGTTGCTAAACCTGCCGCGGCAGTGGCATTTATTGACGCTAAAGAAGTTTGTTTACCTGATGGTTTATAGCCAATAGTTTTGACTATTTTATTCATATTTTCGTACAAAGATGCTTGATCGAAAGAGACCTCTGTAGCAGTATTGTTGAGATAGAATAACAAAACGTGGTAGGAGTATGCTACTATATCTATAACAGCAGCTAAATTACTACCTTCAAAATTTTGATCTGTAAACTTTTCATTTTCATTTAATCGGTTTACAATAAAATCTTTTAAGCTTACTGCATCAAAAGCCGCGTACGCGTCTTGTGGTAAATTAAAATCTAGAAAATCGTTATTTTTATCAGCCATAATTTTTATATGAAGTTATATCCATTACTATTTAATACGGATCTAAGTGAAAGACCGTATACATTTAGTGATGGAACGTTTATTTGTAGTTGAATATTGTATTGTTGCTCATCTTCAAGACCCTGAACTTCAACATTCTCTAGCTCAATTCTTGGCTCAAAATTAGGTAGATTATCCTGTATATCTTCTTTTATATCTTCCTCTGTAAACTCATCTATAGGTTCAAATATATACCTTCTTAAATCAATACCAAACTCAGGATTTAATATTTTTTCTCCAGGTGACGTTAAAAGCGCATTAGCAATACTATTTTTTACAGATTCAATATCATATAATCCAGCTACATCTTTCAACTCTTCCTTTCTATTAAGTTGAGCGTTATAAGAGTATGAGTTCTTAATATCTAAAAATAAATCTTTATAAAGATAGTTCTGCTTAATAGCATTGTTCTCAGCCTTACTTACTGATACGGTATCTATCTTAATTAGAGCCATGTATATATTTAATGGCTACTTCTTTTTCCACTGCTGCCTCTTCGGACCTCTTTTCTTATATTTCTTACCTTTAATTTTTTTACATGCAGCGTGAGTAGGTCTACATGCCGGGTACGATGAGCCTTTCTTACCGGCCTTCTTCCTACCACAGGGACCTCCTGTCTTACAGTTAACCCAACCTTTAAATTTTTTACCTGTCTTCTTATCTGTACGAGTCTTAAACCAGTCCCTTAAATTTTCCAATAGCTGCTTTTGGGTCATTTTATATTACCTCCTCGGTTTACACATTTTTGAACGTATCCTGACGCGTACGCTGACGGCCAAACATCATACTTACGCTTAGCTTTTGCTTGGCATTTAGCGCGTGTCTTAGATACCTTCTTCTTTTTTTCAGCATCCTCTTCAGGCATCTCCTCACTCTCAGATTTTCTTTTTCCACCTTTCATATTAGCGCACCAATGGTACATCTTACCTTTCTCCCCACCATACTTCTTAGCCCTCTTACGAAGCTCCGTTACAGAACCTTTACAACTAGCACCTGCTCGCTTAACACGACCAGGGCTACTTTCTGCATCCTCATCAGGAGTCTCTTCATCAGAATGTTTACTCTTGTTAAGCTTATCACCAGCCTTTTTAGCTGCTTTATAAGCTTTACTACCCTTTTTAGCACTCTTACCCCCACGCTTTTTCTTAGCGTTTATATTAGCCCATAACCCTTCCGTAAAAAATTCCTTAAACGTTTTCATTACCACTTTCTACATGACCAATACCTTGCTTTTGTTTTAGGTCCCGGATTATCACAATTATGTCTAGCTCTAAAAGACTTACGAGCTTTAGGATTGCTCTTACGAATCTTCATAGTCTTTTCACCCTTACGTTTAGCTGATGTACCACCGTGTCCGAAGTTAACCTTCTTAACGTTACCTGATTTAGGGTCCTTTACATACACTTTAAACTTTTTAACATCCCCACGTGTTGGCTTGTTAAGCGAAACCTTACGTCCTCTATACTCAGCATCTTCTTCTGGGGTTTTATCTTTCTTTTCTATTGAATCTGGACCTAGGCCTCTACCATCCCTACCAATCTTCTCACCTTGCTTATACTCTTGTTGAGCGAGTAAAGCCAATCCTGTAAGTCCTTTTTTACCTCTTTTACCCTTTTTACCCTCTTCAGATTCTTCCATTTCCCCGTGAGTTTTCTTAGATCTAGCACTAGGCGGGCGCGTACGTCTATATCTACCTCCTGAACCATCACTAGCCGCATCTACACGACTAGGAGCTCCTCCCCTAGACATATCAAATGAATCACCTTTTGGAGCCTTGGAAGTACCTTTCTGCCAGCTCTCGTTAATGTTATTGAGTATAGAGTCAACTAAATCATTAAATTCCATATTATTATTTAATAGATTGCATAAATAATTGTATGGCTAAAGTAAAGAAGTTTGTTAATCTTTTTGAAAGTTACATGAGACGTTTTGAACGAGGTGGATTTCTCGTAGGTGATATTTTTAAGTTTAATGATAATTTTAAATCATCAGAAGAGTATAAGTGTTTAGGTACTAACGTACATGAGCTTTTAGACCAAATGATAGATTCCGGATTACATGTACGTGTTGTAGGTATAAAAGATACAAGCCCTGCTCGCTACCCTGCTAATTCAGATACTTCTTCACTAGATGTTGTTCTTGATATCGCCCTTGATAATGGTGGTGGTCGCATGTCACATTACTGTTCAGTACCTTGTTGCTTAGGACAGCCAGTACAATACGCTCCAAACTTACCTCCGATTCCAGATGCTATGAGACGTAACGATAAAGTTACTATTAAGCCTGAAGAAGCTGAGGAAGATAAAGATAATATTCAAAATAAAACTGATAAAGGTAATGGAGTGCTTTCAAATACTGAGAGATCTTTACCAAAGATTAATACAGAGATACCTAGTAACCCCGTAACACCTTCACCAGCTGTTACCTCCTATACACACAACTATCTACAGGAACTTAGCTAAAATTTTAACTTTTCAATAAATAATAATAAGATGACTAAAAAAGATCAAGAATTGTTGGCTGAGGCCTACGGAGCAGTTAATGAGGGATTGTTCGATAGACTTAAATCTAGGGCAAGTCAGGCCGCTGGCGCTGTTAAAGGTGTAGGCGATAGAGTAAAGGGGGCTGCTCAAGGGGTCGCTGGTAAAGCTGCATCAAAAGCAGCTGAATTAGGTGGTCAAGCTCTAGGTGTTGATGCATCACAAGGAGGATTAGCTCAAAAAGGTGCAGAGCTACAAAAAGCTGGAGCAGCAAATACTAGCGCCGGTAAAGCAAGTGGTCAAGAAGCTAAATATAAAAGCTATATAGCTAATTCAGCTAAAACTATTGCTAACGATCTTAGTAAGCTTGGTATGGAGGTAGGTGATGAAGCTGCCTTATTGAATGATATACAGGCAACAATATCTAAGCACTTAACTCAGGTTACAAAAGGTGGTCTCTTTAAAAGGGGCGGTGGTGATAGACGTGGTACAAAAGTAGGAGCTAAAAGCTAGAGACACTTTTCCAAGCTTATAAAACAAGCGAACGCGTTAATTTCTTTATCTACGACAAACGCGCTCTTGTAGAGATGATCAGCTATAATGGCTATCATCTCTTTCTTTTTCATATCGTCTATTTGTTTTAGGTAGATATGATCCAGAAAGGTACCTAATAGAGTATCATAATCCCCTTGAAAACGATCCTCATTTTCAATTAGATACTTTCGTAGCTTAATAGTATCTGTAACTACTCCTTGGTATACTTTATCCAACAGCTCGTTATCAGTCCCAGAGTTACTAATACACAACTCTGAATCAATAACTGCTTTCTGGATTTCATTAATCGTTTTCCTGAGATCCGGGAAGAATCTCTTGACCAACTGTACGAATTTTTTCTTTTGCTCATCACTTATATTTACTTTCTCTGTCTTTAAAATATTATAACACCTCTTCACGGCTTGATCGATTACAGGTTTAAGATCAAGAGATTGACATCTTGACTGAAGAGCTGGTATAATTTTATGTTTGTAGTTAGCTGTTAGTATAAATCTACAATACTTGGCAAACGACTCCATTGTATTGCGAAGCGCAGCTTGTGCCTGACCAGTAAGACCATCCGCCTCATCTAATATAACAACCTTTACCTTACCGTCAAACGATTTTGTTTGAGCAAAATTCGTAATATTATGTCTTATTGTATCAATGCCTGACTCATCTGAAGCATTAATATATAGATAATTACACTTTAGAATATCATTAACAATGATTCTTGCAAGGGTAGTTTTACCAGTACCAGGATTACCAACAAATAGTAAGTTAGGTATTTCATCTTCGAATTGCGATACAACTCTTAGAGAAGCTTCATCGAGAATAACATCATCCAGCTTATTAGGTCGATATTTCTCTACCCAGATTTTATCAAATTCAATCATATCTTATTTACCAGAAGACCCAAATCCCTTAAACCCACGTTCTGAATCAACTACCTTACCTTCCGTAACATCTACATTATGATTAGTATAAACGACGAACTGAGCAATACGATCACCAGCTCTACCTTCGTAGTCTTGACCAGTGAGATTATAGAGTTTAATACCAGCATCACCACGATAGCCTTGATCAATAATACCTGGATGAGGCATAATACCACGCTTAAAGCCAAGCCCTGATCGACCTTCTACCTTAACCCAAAAGCCAGGCTCAATAAAGGCGAACTTTAGTCCTACATTAACAACAGCAGAGCCATGGGCTGGAATAGTAAAGTCTTCAATACTAGTAACATCCATACCAGTATCGCTATCATAATTCTTACCAGGTAATACAGCATCTACATGAGTCTTTTCAAATTTCAAAGTCATATATACCTAGTATAAGTTAAATTATATCAAAATCAAGTGATAAGAATAAATATATGTATATGTCAGACGACCTCAATAGCGCTGTAAATGATATAATTACTCAGCTTAAGGGTAATAAGACAGCTGCGCCTGTTAGTGAGGATGAGATTTTAGATCCGGATAAATTAGAAGAGTTTTTAATAAAGAAAAGTAGTAAACTTATTAATAAATCACTTAATATAGTAGATAATGTAAATGATTATATTAGCTCTGCTCCGGAAAATAGAGATGTAACTGCAATGGCGGAATTAATTAAAGCATCCTCTTCTGCCATAGAAACTCTCAATAAACTTCATACTGCTAAAGAGCGAAATGAAACTCAAAAGGAAGTTAAAAAGATGGATGTAGAGGCAAAAGAGCGTATGAATATTACTGACAATCAAACAAAAGTATTAATGTCAAGAGAGGATATTATGAACGCTTTAATAGATAAAGTTGATGATAAAACTATTGACATTTAGTCACTAATAGGATCTTCTTTCACTTCATCACCGCTTCCTAGTTGACCTTCAATAGTATTAGGATTGAAGATCTTATCTTTATCACCGGTAATTTTAAACGTAAACTCTCTTCTATCTGGTGAATCAAATTGATTGCCTATAAGATCAGTTTCAATATTTGTATCCTTAATCTCTATCTCCTCAACACCCTCTTCATCATATGAACGCTGCATAAATTGAAGCTTTCTCTTTATCTTAGCGTTAAATGATTTCGCTTTATTATCATCCCCGAAGTAATTAGAAAGTTTTTTAAATGTAAATACTGCAAAGTCACTTTCTCCAAGATATTCTTCTACTTTATCAAATATATCCTCTGTTATTTCTTCAGCTACTTTCCTAAACTCTACATCCTTAACACAGTAGCATCCATGAGATTCTGAATTGAATCCATCTTGTCCTTCAAGATCTACTCTTTCTGACTGCTTTTTATCGATAAAAGGTTTTGTATTATCTGTATCGTATAGATATTCTGAAACAGTTTTTGTAGTTATAGCTGTTTGTTTTGTAGCGTTAGTTATTAAATCGTTGATAAACTTTGTTGACTTATTGTTAGAGTTGACAGTATTATTAAAAGCTACTAAATCAGTAGACCAAATAGGAATAGCGTTATTATCCGCAGGAGTATTCCCATTAGTTCCTAAACTATCAGTAGTATCCTTAAAGAATTTCTTAGCGCCGCTAGCCGGCTTTGCAAACTCTAAAGTGTTACCCGCTAGAGGTCCGTTAAGGAGAATACTCTTATAATATTCTATAGACTCTATACTAATTTCTTTACCCTCTTCGTCTATTTTATTAATAAATTTTTCTAGTTGTTCTAATCCAGAATAATAAATCTTTTTGAATTCTTCCATGAATTCTTTATCCTTATCAGTAAACTCATCATTAGCGCCAGTATCAATTAATTCATCAAACTGATC
>WLWG01000090.1_pt1 | contig 89887 bp, 124 predicted proteins | sample 6712871 | NCBI WGS metagenome assembly WLWG01 (sample SAMN12718693, study PRJNA515312) | sponge metagenome | isolation source: marine sponge | host: Mycale hentscheli | place: New Zealand: South Island, Marlborough, Capsize Point | collected 2003-05-01 | reverse complement strand
GATTAATACCATCTCAGTTTTTAGATAAATACTTAGATATAGTAGATACACTTTCTAAACGAAAGAAAGAACTTGAATTAGATTTAGAATCAATAACTAAAAATACTGAAGAGATTCTTAACTATATGGATTCTGAATTTAGTAGAGTAAGTTGGTTAGCTAGTGGTTTTGAAGACTATGTTGCTGAAAACAAATCAAAAGTTAAAGGAAAGACTTTTACAGAAATACTTTCTCTTATGAGAGAGGGCGTTATAGATGATAGCGATGTTGCTATTATGAAAAAATACCGTTCAATAATAAGTCCAACTAAAAAAACTACGAAAACAGAAAAGGAAATACAGGAAGAAAAAGATGAGCTAATAGTAAACATAAAAGAAAACGCTAAGGAAAAGAATCCAATATTTTCTACAAATAAAGAGTTGGCATTGGCTAAACAACTAAAACAGTTAATTAATACTAAGGGTATAGAGGAGTTGTCTGTAAATGAGTTAAAAACACTACTACAGGTAATTAATAATATAAACCAAGGTCTTGTTACAAATAACGCTAGTGAGCTTAGAATAAAATTAGATTCTTTAAAAAATACTATTCCTGTAAAAAAATCATTATTCAATGCTACTATTGGTGCTATTGAAAAACGATACAATAAAGTAAAGTCATACCTTATAGGGGGTAAGAAAAATTATATTCAAAAAACACTTGAATCTAATCCGTTATATTATATAGACCAAGTATTCGGGGATGGTAAAACTAAAGATTTATTTAATTCTTTAATTAGAGGTATGGCTGAAGGTGAGCAAAACTTTAATTATGATATAAGAAAGATTTATAAAAAACTTGATGATGCTAGTGATGCTGTAAGAAAATCTTTTAAAGGAAGTAGAAACAAGTTAATTGAGTCATCAGCTAAACAATTCTTCTATATGTTGGAGCTAGAGTATAATTCCAATCAAGATAAAACAAAGGTAAAAAGAGCATCAGAGTACCTTGAAGAAACAATAAAGTTAGCAAAGGTGAATAAAAGAGACATAGATATGCTTGAAAAAATAAAAGAAGCATATGTCGTTGATGGAAGAGTTGATATGGATAAACTTTACAGCTCGTTTAATAGTGCTGAGAAAAAATCCATAAAAGTTGCTCAAGAAATAAATCAATCTCTTGCTCCAAAAGCATTGTATGTTGCAGGGGTTATAAGAGGTCAAAAAATAAACCTACTTAATAACTATGTTCACCACGTTGTTGTAAATGATAAATTTGATGGAGAAGTTATTGACGACTCACACGAGTTAATGAAGTCAATGAATGAAAGTTTAAAACCTTCAACAAAAGCTAAGTCAGTAATTGAAAGACAAAATGTTGTTACCGCTTTAAACTTTGATATATATAACTCAGTAAAGAGAGGCTCTAAGGGTACTCTTTTAGATTTTCACTTAACAGTACCTATAAAGACTTCAAGAGCTACGTTAAAAGAAACAAAAAAAGCATTAGAGAAAGATGGCTCTTATGAGAGTAAAAAAGATATATATGAAGGTTTAGATTCCCTTATGGAAAGCACAATATCTAATTTTATATATAACTCTGTTGCATCTTCAGGAAAAATGTTTGGTGAAAAAGGGTTGGCAAGAATAGCTAAGATAGGATATCAAAGGGTATTAGGCGATACAAAAAGAATGACTAGAGAGTTAATATCTAATATGTCCTTTATATTAAATAGAGGAAGAGAAGAATATTATGAAGGTCTAAAGTATCGTGGTGTTTCTTCTGAGACAACTGCTCAAGCTATGAGAAACCTTGGTTCTTTGCAGACAGGAAGATTATTTAGCGATTTAGGTATAAAATCTAGATTTACAGAAAAACTTTTTGAAGATAAACTAGGAGTAAGAGGAAAAGAAAATAAAAGTAAAATTATGGATACATTAGGTATTATAAATTACTATTCTCTAAACCCTCTTGCTAGGGGAGTGGATGCACTAGCTGATGGCATCATATCTAAACCTGACCAAATAATGAGTAGACCACTTTGGAAAGGTGCTTTTGCATCTACGTTTAAACAGGAAACAGGAGAGTCTTTCCCGGAAGATGGATTTGAAAGGATTGCTGCTAACGACCAAGCGTTTATGTCAAAACATAAAAATGCACTTGAGGTTGCGACAAAGAAGGCAGATGATATAAGTATAGAGGCTGCTGCATCTAGTGGTTTATTTACAGGAATATCTAGAGGTAAAGATGCTTCAAGAAAAAAAGATATAGGAGGGATGTTTTTTGCTAACTTCAACAATTATATGTCTACATTTTTAAATTATGAATATCAGTCTTTCCGTAAAGGACTAATGGCAGCAAGAGGAAATGGAATGATTACTGAAAAAGAAGGTAGACAGCTTATGGCAGCAGTTTCAACTAGAATGTTTATGTATACTTTTTTATCTTCTGTAATAACAAAAGGTCTTCTTGGTACATTAAGGAGTATTCTTGGATATGCAGAGGGGGAAGAAGAAGAAGATAAAAACTTACTTAAAGAGGGAGCTAAGAGTGTAATTCAAACATTTATTGGTTTATTTTTAGGTAGAAATTTTGGGAACTTAATGAAGGGTATTCAGAATACTATAATAGAAGGCGTTAATGAAAAGTATTTAGATTTTTTAAGAGATGGGGAATATGATAAATATAAAGATTCACTAGGGTATCCATTAGCACCAAAAAAGAAAGATTACGAAGATGCAAAAATAGGAGACTATATATACACTTTTTCAGGACCTTACGGTAAAGCATTAGAGTTAGGAGATAAGGCACTTAAAGTAAAGGATGATATTTTAGAGCCTAGTAAAAAAGCAGATGCTAAGAAAAGAGAAAAACAACGTCTAAAGAGATTTGTATTTTTTGAGATTCCTGCTTTCTTTGGATATGCTCCGTTTGCTAGAGAAATAGAAAAAGAGTTAAATAGTTATATGTATAAAGACTTCAGAAAAGGTGGTAAGTCAAAGTGGATTGATGTAGGACCTACTGAAGCTGAAGAGAAGAAAGCATTTAAACAAATAGACCCTGAAGGGTATAAAGAGATTTACGGAAAATAATATGCCATTTAAAAGCGAAGCACAGAGACGATATATGCATAAGAACCTCCCTGAGATTGCAGCGAGGTGGGAGAAGGAATACGGCTCAAAGAATCTACCTGCAAGAGTTAAGCCTAAGAAGATGAAGAACATCTTCAAGCCTAAGAAGGTTACAAGATTAACTTCAAGACGAACAAAACTATAGCTAAATTAATTAGCAATGCTATTATAAATTCTTCGTAGTTTGGTCCTTTACTCATATGTTGTGGTCTAATCTTATAAATATTGGTGAACTCTCTCCTACATACGCACCGTGTATGTTGAAGTAAAAATAATCTATAGCATCCTCATACTCCATATCTTGTGCTATTATATCTATACACTTATCTATATCGTAAGATGCCACTAGATTACCTCTGAAGTCACAATAGCCCAATAGAGCTTCTCCAAATCCCGTTACAATCATTGCATCAGAATCTCTGAGTACCTCTAGTGTTTTTAATTTATCATCGTATGTTGCCATTTTTTAATTCTTTTTGTTTATAGTAATATATCATTATTTCTTGGTCATTGGCAGCCCCGGGTCTTGGAGTTCTTCCACCGTACCTTACAGCTCCTTTTAACTTAGAAGGTTGACCGTATATGATGCCATCATTGCAAGCCCATATAATAACTCCTTCAAGTTCTTTGTCTGCTAATTTAACTAATTTTCTAGCAGCTATCGGTAGTGGATATGCATCTTTCATATCTCGTATTCTACCTTTTACCTCAGCATAGCATATAGCATTACCTTCATTGTCAAATATCTTGTAGTCTATATCGTTTGGTCCTAGCTTGATTGCCGAACCATTGAATGCACTTAAGAATTTTTTTATTGCTTTGGACTCTCTATCCAAGTCTTTTTTTGATTCAAATCTCTTTGTCATAACTCCATCATACAGTTAATTGCTGTATGTCCACCGAACACTACACCACATCCAATAGCTTGCTTCTTGAAGTTCTTAGCATACGCTGCTGCGTATGACTTACCATCAACTCCACAACCTACCTGCATTCCGAATATCTTGAAGTTCTTACCTACATTCCATTCTGTATATGCCTGTGTATGGATATGACCCTGTACGGTTGACATCATATCATTCTTAGATTTAGTTCGTGCTGTTCCTCCTTCACCGTGAACGTATTGTACACCATCGTAAACAACCTGCTCTACCCAATTCCAATTAGTCCCAAGTACATCATTGTAATCTTTAATCCAACGTGCAGGAATCTGAGAATCAAAAGCCTTACGCATTATTATTCTATCGTGGTTTCCAATACACACATCTGCTTTTGGAAACTCATCTCGCCACTTGGCAATCTCTTCAATCGCATAGTCAAGCTCATCGCCACCACCCATACCATCCGGGTCAGTTGCGTGGAAGGATGAGTAATGATTGTCAATTATATCTCCAATAAAGATTACTTGATTGCAGTTATACTTTGCATAGGTGTCCTTACAGAACTCAAAGTACCCGTCAAGGGTAAATGGTGCGTGAAGGTCACCTATAACAAGTATACGCTTTTCGTTTTTGGTTAAGTTTAGGTAGGCATCTTTTTTGTTGCCTTTTAGTCTTGGTCTAAAATCACTATAGCTCATCGGTAATTGATAATTGAATTTCTCTTAACTCCTCGATTAACTCGACAAGCACATCACTCAATTCATCAAAATCTCTGTCGACTAGAAGTTCATAGATGTCATCTACAAAGTCGTGAATAACTCCCATCTTATAGTTGATGTGAGCTAATCTCTCCTTTTCGTATGCAGACAATTTCATCCCTGTGGGACAAAAATAAATAATATACTTTAATTATCCTAATTTTTTACAATTTTGATAAAATAAAAGTCTCTAGTTTTTCGTACTCCTCTCTAAACTGCTTATCTGTTTCTATTAAATCTCCTGCTGTTCTTATACCGTGTATAACTGTAGAGTGGTCTCTATTGCCTAGATACTTACCTATTTCTTTTAATGTTACGTTTGGCATATTAAACTTTGCTATATAGCAAAACATTTGCCTAGGCACTACAAGTTCTCTTTTTCTTGATGTAGATATTATTTGGTCTATAGGCTGAGAGTAAAAACTAGACAATATTTTAAGAAGTTTATCAAACTTTATCCTTCCTTTCATACTACCTATTTTTTGCCATCCAACAACACTATCTACACCTAGAGATGAATACAATGATGGTGAGTTTTTTTTCAGTATATACTTATATCTTTTAACCACTCCACTTTCTACACCTATGCTTTTATCTACTTCAATCTTTTCAACTTGACCCCACTCAACGAGTTGTTCTAGTTTTCTTTTGACGAATTTAACCCTTTTAGTATCTCTCCAATGAGCCCTACAAAGAGATGCTATTACAGTAGGATTACTATACCCTTTTTTTAAAACATTTCTGATACTCAAATAATCTTTGTATTCCGTATCTACATCTTTTACTAATTCCATTTGTTTATTTAATTTAATTGATTTAATTTTGTACTATTCCTCGGAAGGGATGTTTACATAACATAATTAAAAGCCCTCAATTGACCAAGAGGGCTTTTTTTATGCATCACGTTTTGCCTTGCATTCTTTACACAAGACCTCTGTGCTGTGTGTGCAGTCTAACACAAGGTCTCCTGACCTTAAGCAATCTACACAAAAGTTTTGACCATACTCCCAAAACTGTTGGTTTAGGGGATGATGACTGTCTTCTGATATATTCATATTATTATTATTTAATTATTCACCTCTATACACTTCAGTTTTAAAACCGAAGGTACTAAGTTCTTTTAATCTATATTCTTGTAGTTTTGACAGCTTACCTGTCTTGGTTTTGATTTCGCTAAAGATAACAGCAGCATCAGGATGAATAGCTAAAACATCGGGGATTCCATTTTTGTTCGTCTTAATTAACTTAAGAACGTAATAACCTTGCTCTTCTAACTCTTTTATCCTCTTGCTTTGTATCTGCTGTTCGGTCATTTATTTTTTTTGTACCTTCTCCGTTCTTTCTTAGAGACGTAACCATTTTTATTATAGTCAGCAGGGTCAAACTTACTTTCCGATAATGGCTTACTTAAGTTTCTCTTAGTAGACTTTCCGTTCTGACCATTCCTAGCTCGATTACTGCTTTCTTTTTCACTAGAAGTTCCACTTGTTGTGTGACTCACATCTTTACCATCACCATTGCCGTAAGTACCTGCTTCTTTATTCTTTTTATTAAGTAAAGCACGATACTTCTTACGTTTTTTAGTGGCGTGGTATTTTGTATCATATTCCTTTTTACGTTTGATTTGTTCATCAGACATACCTTTCTTGTCATATGATGGATGCTTGCCGGCACGAGAGTTTCTTCTGCTTTTCATTACTACAAAGTTAACATATTTCTGAATTCTTTATTGTCTCCGTCAAATAAATGCATATTCTCTAATGCTTTTTGATACATATTAAGCCCATCCTGCTTGTCTATGAACCTTCCTAAGTGAACTCGTTTGCCTCCTATATTAATCTGAGCCTGCCATTTCTTATCTCGTTTAGACCAATGCACACCGCAGTCTGTTTTGCCACGTGAAGAGTTCTCACGATTAGATATGATTTGCAAATTAAATACGTAATTGTTTAAACGATTGTTGTCTATATGGTCCACCACAGAATTCATCCCGTCAGGCTCGTGCTCTAGGAATGCCATAGCGACTGCAACGTGTACTCCATATGTTTTCTTTTTGCCGTCTTTATGTAAACCGACTATTAGATAGCCGTTGTTATTAATACTAGGCTTTCTTATTCTTTCTTTCCCGTACTTCAGGCTCTTTACAGTCCCGTAGTTGCTTGCCTGATAGACTCCATCGTAACCGGGGATATCTTTAAATATTTCTTCTTTCATAATATTTCTTTTAAAAAATGTTTTAAAGTATAGTCTTTTTTGTTAGATACAGCTTTGTATATCTTATCTTCAATTCCTTTCTCAGCAAATACCCAATATACATCACTCTCTAATCTATCTTTAGTTGTCATTCTGTCTCTGCTCTGCCAATAGCTTGTAGCACTAAAATCAATATTGTAGTACACCAATGCTTCAGCCTTACGGAGACTAATACCTTCTCTACCTGATTGAATCTGTAGGGCTATGGTTTTATCCGTTGTATTGAACTCATCTAGCTCCGTGCATAGATTATCCCCATAGACCTCTTTTAAGGCGTTGTACTCCTCTTTAAACTTGTAGAAGATACCAACCTTACTATCGCCAAAGTTATCGTGTATAAACCTCGCTTTACTCAAATCAAGTATCTTTGAGTTACCTGATTCAAACTTAACCGTACCTGAATATATCTGATGTAACTTGGTCATTAGCTTTACACTAGTATCTCCAAGTATTACTTCATCCTTGCCCTCAACAACTAAATCTTTTTTTAGTTTATTGGCTATGTTATATGTGATGTCATCCATCTTTACATACAGCTTATGTTCCCGGGTATCAACCTTGAAACCCGCCTCCTTCTGAGAGTAACTAATCGTATATGCCTTCATTATATCAATGATGCTCTGCTTACCATTTGAATAATCTCTGATACGAAGACCATTGATTTTCTTTTCAGTAACCGTTACATAATCATCACAGAACCTGTAGAAGTTCTTATACTGATTGAATGGGTTATTTGGTATACCATATACCTGATGATACATCTGACTGAACGATTCAGGAGTTGGTGTTCCTGACATAAGTATAACATACGGATTGTTCTTAGCTATCAACTCACGCACCTGCTTGGCACGTTTACTTGGCTTAGGGAACGCACCCATACTATGTGCCTCGTCACATACAATCAAGTCCCACATATCTTGTGGTAGCTTGTGGATGCTCTCGTAGTTCATAACCACTAGGTTATACTTAGGGTTGAGCATTGCGTAGTCAGACTCGATAGTGCTGATTGCCTTCTTCTTGGTTAAGAAGAGGACATTCCCTGCACCAATCTCATCAGCAATACCAAGACTTGTTAAGGTCTTGCCTGTGCGAACTTCCATAGCTAAATACAAAAATCGTTTAGCCTTAAGAACCCCCACCCCCTGAGAGATGATAGTTCTCTGATAGTCTCTGAACTTAAAACTTGATTTAGTCATATCTTTGTTTAACTTTATTTCAATAATCTTAAACAAAGGTCTATGTGAATGAATAATCTTATGTCTATTCATTAGCCTAGAAAACAAAGAGTCTTTATCATCCGAGTCTCCGTATACCTCAGATGATAAAATTCTTTTACCTTTTTGTGCTGTTACTTGATATAATCCTTTCATAACTTAATCATATACCATTTACCCATCACATCTTTTCCTTCCTGCACATCTTTCCCCGTTAGGTATTTAGCATATGCTTTTACATATTTATTAAACTTAACACGGCTTAATTTTATACTACCTGTCTTTCCGTAGTCAGGATAGTCATCACAAAAATCAATATATAATTTATTTAGATGTATGGTCTCCTCTGTAGGCAGTAATGGATTCTTCTCTCCTGTCTTAACTCCACACCACTCTACGAAGTCTTCTGATGTTTCTAAAACAAATGATTTGTATTTACCATTTACAAGTTCACTCTCAATTAGACCTGTTCTCATATAACTACTTAGGCAGTTAACCATATAGCTATCAAATAAACACCACTCATCTGAATCCCAATCATTAAATAGATGTCTCTTAAACTCATCAAATGGTGTATACTGCTTATTATAATGTGCGTGTAATTCAATCTCAAACTTACGCCTTGCAAATGAGTTACCTGTACCTCGTATCGCATAGTTGGTTGTGATTGCTACCTTCGGTGAACGAGTGTATGGTATCTTGATTGCATCCTTATTTTTCTTCTCTAATGTAAGACCCTCAGTAATAACGCTGAATAATCTTTCAAAGTCAAAGTTACGTTTAACATCATCAAAGCAAAGCAGTTGCGTATCAACCGATACGGTTTGGTATGGGAATGACTTCTCAAAATTAAATGCCTTACCATCAATCACTACTAGCTTTTTCATATGAGACAATGCATTCATAAATATTCCCTTACCTGTTCCACCTTCAGGGTTCTCACTAGCGACCTCATCATTCAATATGATTGCCGGGCAAGAGGAAAGGTTTTTGTATCCGTGTAGCATAAAACCAATAGTTGATTCCATTGTGTCAATCCTATCTTGACTACCACCACATATCCTTGATATAAATGTTCTGTAGTCGCAATCATAATTACGACACATTCTAAAGTTTCTATCTATAACGTGGTCTTTCCAAACGTATCCATCTAAATCAACATAATCAATGGTCTCAATGTCGTTTGTTGTTACCTTAACTGCACAATTGCTGTAGTAAAGAAATGATGTGTCTTTTGTATCTCTAACAAAATGAATATCAATAGTCGATAACAATGTAAGGAAGTCTTCCTTAAATAAACTTGTCCTATCTGCATAGTGATTATAAACCGATAAATCATCAAGGTCTAAAAGATGATTTAGTATAAAGTCTTTTATCTCTTTATCAGATGTGTGGTCTATCAGGTTTTCAATAACCCTAACAAATACAAAGTTAGCTGTACCTTCAGGAGAATACTTATAGAATCCATTGTCCTCAAGAAACTGCTTAAATAGTACGGGTATGTTTTTAATTACACCCTTCTCACTCTTAGACCAAAACTTTACGTTTGCACCCTCATTATCTACACGCTTAATAACTGACTCGACATCACATTCAGGATATGATTTGTTATTACTATCTAACTCATCAATAATCTCTTTCTTGGTTGCTCCATTCCTAACCTTTAATCTAACTATGTTAACAGCCGACTCATCCTCATAGAACTTTGTTCTAAACTTAGAAGTATGGTTATATGCATTCTCAATTGTAACTTGTATCTCTTTTAAAGTAAAGTCTTCCTGCTCATACTGATTTAAAACATATGATGCCAATGACTTATTAATACCATACTCATTGAAAGCCATTGCTAGTGTGTATGCATTTTGGTTTCGCATACCCTCGTGCATTGGAAACTTTTTCTCCCACCACTTAACAAGTATCTCTACAATCTTATTCTCATCTGTGATTGGTAGTGTAGCTATGTTAGATAACACATCTACCTCTACATATTCTTTCTCCTTTATTTTATCATATACTTCAGAGTTCTCGTTGATATGAATTAGATTATCCCAAGACTCATAACATACTCTACTTATATTCTTTGATGTTGTATCAAAGTATGTTGAATCAAAATACTCCTCAAGTGAATTAAAATAGTTAACGTGTTTGTCTATATCGGCAGGTATCTTAACCAATACTTTAAGACCATTACCTGAAGGAGATACAAATACAGAATAGACATACTTATCTTTAGCAATCTTATCTTTATGCTCCTTCATTATGCTTTTCTTTTCATAATCATCGAAGTCTAAACATATAAGACCACTATGCTCTAGTATTGACTTATCGTTTCTTTTATTAAATGTTCCACTAAAACATACAGCAGGTAGCTGTTGCTTTAGTTCTGCTCTTTTGTTCTTATCCTTCTCTGCTCTAATGCTTTTTACTAGTTCCTTACTCTTGCCATCCTTGATTCTATCAAGTATAACACCAATAGGAAGATGAAATGGTGCTTGGGTTTCTTTTATATTTTTAAATATTGTGACGTTGTTTGACATAAATTGACTGTTTTCTGACGTTTAAATTGTTGATTATCAATGACTCTGACCTGTTGACCACTTTTACTAAGTAAAATTATAATAAAAAATATTATATATATATAGTAGTAGTAGTAGTATAGGGATTTTTAAGTTGGTCAGCATAGAGAGCAAATAAAAGGGAGTCGTGTAACTCCCTTATTATCTGCAACTTAGCCTTTAATTAGAATGGCAGTTCATCGCTTTTTTCGCTGACGACTTCCATCACATCCTTCTTTGGTTTAGGTTGCCAAGTATCAAGTTGGCAGTAATATTTACCACCTTTACTCTGCTTGATGTCTAGGTTAACCCATCCATTCTTTTGGTTTGCTTGTAGAAATGCAATTGCCTCTTCTACTTTGATTGACTGCGACCCTACTACAAATTCAGGTGCGTTTTCTTTTCTCTTGAAGATGAATCCATCTGCAAAAATTGTCTCGTTTGACATAATAATTATATATAAAATTTATCCCAATTAATTTAGGTGTGGTACGATTGGGAAGTACGAACCCACCTTATCATAATTAAATTAACTCCTCCTCTATATAGTAGTCGTTAATATTTTCCTTTGCACTTTCTGCAAAAAACTTTTTGTATACCTCTATGGCTTGAACCACCTTCTCTTCTCCACTCTTAAGAAACCATTCAGTAGGTCTGTATATACCTAACCTACCTGTACCTTTCTCTATTGCGTAGAATACTAGTGGCTTACCAAATAATGATTGGTATATGTACGCTTGGCTATCGTAGTTATACCTCCTTGCACTCCACTTGAAGTCATCTATATTAGATGTGGTCTTCAAATCAATTAGCATATCAGGGTGTACAATATCTGCCTTACCTTTCCACATAACTCCATATATCTCTCCAACAGCAGGTACTTCGTACACGTTGTCATCGTTTCTAATATCCTCAAAGAATGTGTAGTTGCTTAGCATCTTTGTAACCAACTTCTGTATCTCTTCAACCTCACTCTCGAGTAATGCATAGTGAATACCCTTATTTAAGCAGTATTCCTTATACACCTTTGTTGTGCGTGTACTTGCAGTAACATACTCAATATTCTCTGCCTTACTTGGTTCAAGTATTAATTGATGAAAGTATCTGCCCTTAGCGAAGTTCTGATTGTCGGGTTGTGATACACCAAACTGACTCGGGTCTTTTAGTAAAGCACCTATATCTGAATTAGATAGGTACTGCTTACCGAAGTCACCATAGTAATTGGTGTCATCCCGTAACATTTCAATTACATCCATTACTTAAGTAGCTTTTGAAGTTCTTTCTTAGTAGTTGCATTGATGGTATACTTCTTAGATAGATTGACAGCAATCTCATCTATATTTAAGCTACCCTTGTTCTGCAATACATAACGCTTTACCTTCTCCCAATTGGCATCACCAACCTTCAGACCCATTTTCTTTACAGGTTCTGCTTTGGTTACCATCTCGGGAACATCCTCACCCTTCCATAGTGACAGACCTAATCCGTGCATTGCAATTGCTTTTGCAGTTGAACGCTGAATTGTTTTGTTCACATCCATAGATGTAACATCATCTGCTCCAATGGCTTTGTTGCGGAAGTCCATAATTGGTAGGTAGTCAATATGTTCAACATCATTAACTACGATACCAACCTTTACCCAAGATGACCTACCATCTGAGAAGTAGTTCCACCCCGTTGCAGGGTCTTCATATACGATACGTTGTGCTGATGGATATTGTTGTTTAAGCATATGCCACGCATTTGCCCACGATAGGTAATCCATTCTACCTTTTCTTTCTACCTTGTCCTTTACGCTGATAGCTGACAAGACTTCATAACTCGGTTTAGTTTGTTTGCTCATTTAATTTGTTTTTTAAATTATTGTACTCTGACAAAAAAGATTCTCTCTTTGCCTTTAATTGTTTAATTATTTTCTCACTACACTTTCCATTGACCTCATCTCTGATTGATTTCTCAACCTTATCAAGTTTTGAACGATAGTTCGACAAAGTTACTACATAGACTCCATATCTCCAACCTTTTTCTTTAAATGTATTAAACTCAAAGTCTGTAAGTCTTTGGTAGTATCGCTTACTCGTATTCAGTAAATCAACCTCGTGTGTGTAGTCATCTTTAATTAACTTCACATCCAATAGACTTGTTGATTGGTATCCATTCTCTATTATTTTAGCTGACTTCTTATCGCTAAATGCTTGGTCGAATATTTCTTCTAAACTGAACATATCTTTTGTTGTAGCTTTACGTAATACCTATCTTCTGTGTTGTTCATTCTTGTTATTCCGTGAATGATTGTTGAGTGACCTATATCGTATCCATTATCCCTCATCATTCTAACGATTGTGCCTATCTTAAATTCTCCATCAGCAAGACAAGTCCAATAAAGCATCTGTCTTGCATCTACAACATCTCGTTCTTTGGTGTTTGTAAATAATAATTCTCTTGAGATACCAAACTCTTTTAGTATCTTCCTTACATATATGTTAAACTGCTTTCTTTTCATTGATAATAATTTTATCTGAATTGTTTACTCTCTCTCTGTTAATCTTCTCCCACTCGTTGTACCAATACTCCGAGTCTGCATACACACTATAAAAATCCATAGAGTGCATATCATCTAATAATTGTTTAGTCTTGCTCATTTTTTGCTATAATTAATAATATTAAATACCCTGCTAAATCGAATAACGTGTCTTCTGTTTTATCGTTTAGCCCTTTGTTCTTGATTCTACTTAGCTTGTCATCTAGTCTAGCACACAGAGAATCTACTGCGTTCTGCTGAGAGAATACGTTAAGTGGCTCTAGTGCCGAGTTGCCATATGCTCTGTTCTTTTTAATTAATAATTCTTGTAACTGATTGGTTACCTCTTTAATCTGAAACTCACTATCTGATTCCTCATCAAATATCTCATCGATTCTGTAAGCCTCTTCCTCATCCAAAAGCTGTTGTAACCTTTGAATCTCTGCTTTGTCTTCGCCAAATAACTTGGCGTCTAATAATTGTTGTTGAATTGATTTCACTTTATTTAATTTTAAATAGGGGGTTGTTACACCCCCTGTGGTTAATGTTTATTTTCTTTAGAGTAACTCCTTGTCAAGCTCCCAATAAGTGTTTGCTCTCCACTCTCCGCAATTCCAACTATCGAGATGCACACCACCTACTATACTAGTGACGTGAGTTGTCGTTTTTATGATGTAGCTTTTGTCTTTGGATGCGGGGAAACGTCTTACCTCATAAGTCTTGCCATTTGCTTTTCTTTTTGGTTTGTGTTTAACTGCTCCTAACATCTCTTCGAGGTAATCACCAAGCACATCATCAAAGTTAAATGGTTGACACGTTGGATGATGCATTGCATACTCCATTAAATCTCTAAACGTCTCTCTGTAGCCTTTACCTGTAACGTGAACGACAGCCCTCACTACGCAGTCGCCTACACGTAGTTGTTTCTTTGTCCCTTTAGGGAATAGTTCTCTTCTTGGATTTGACTCCTTGAATTTGTTTAGGCTAACCTTTCTTAGTTCGCCAATACTAATAATTTCTGCTTTTTTCATTGTATATATTATGTTAAATTGTTGTTCAATTATAGTTCATTTTTTTTTAATATCCAAATTTATTTTTTAAATCGCTGATAATCAGTAGTTTAACCTCTCCCCATTTCCGTGTCTCTCAATGGTCTCGTATGCATCTTTTCGATATGGATACTTACTTGAATGAAAACACGCATCACACCAATACCCTGTGGATATTCCATAGGCATCGTGTCTTTCATCTGCATCGTTTGAACACTTTCTACATTCAACCACTTGAATGAGTGAATGAGTCTCGAATGAGAACTCAAAGTCAACACAATCTAATGCCTCTTCTTCTGTGTAGAACTCACACTCTACTTCGTCTGTCTTGTCGTTAATAATTCTGTACTTCATATCAATTTGGTATTACATCTAAATCACTATCGTTGTTGTTGTCAATAGCATCCTGAATTTCATCTTTGTATGCTACAACATCTCTACATAAATCAAGTAGCTGTTCTAAGGCATCTACCTCATACTGACTACTTAAATCATTAATCTCTCCGTTTTGGATTGCATCTAGGCAATCTTCTAAATCTCGTGCAGTATTTTCAAACCTGCAATAACTCATATTACTCATAATTGTTTTGTTTTAATTTGTGTACTATAGTACACTTTTTACTTTGTTAAAATATTTAATTGTTGCTCTTTTTTTATGTCCTCTCGGACCTCCGTTCCATCGTCTTGCTACTATCTCTGCGTAGTCCATAAACTCTATGTACTCACAGCACTCGTATTGCTCTGCTATGATGTTGAACATCTCAATAGATTTTGTTCTGTTGTATCTATCCTCTAAAGTATATACCAATGGTATATCATTCTTGCGTAAGATTCGGTTGACCTCTCTCACACATATAGGATGTATCTGTAGGCATCCAACTGCCTTACCTCTATCGCCAATGGCAGAGTCATTACCTCTGCTCTCAACGTAGATGATTGCGTTGATAAGCCTATCCCAATCAGACAAGGTATCAACCTCGCCTACAGAGATGATAGTTCTTCTCTCCGTTGTTAGATTGTGGTCGGCAGTCCATACTACCGACCCAATCATAAACATTAAAACAATAAATCTACTAATCATAACACAAAAGTTAGTAGAATTATCGTTGCTTGGAACAATACAAGTCCAAGTACAAATAGGTTTATTTTCTTTCTATCACTCATCTTCTATTTCTTTTAATTCTTCATCTGTGAAGTGTTCATTATCCCAAGGTTCTCCACTATGCATTATATCTCTACAAGCATCTTTAAATTCATACTCATCATAATACAAGTCATTCTCGGGGTCTTGTAGTGTGGTGTCTGTGTCTTCTCGTAGCCAATAGATTTCAAATCCATCAGCCGTGTATAAGCTACTAAATACTTTCATTTTAATTTATCTATAATTTGTTTCAACTCTTTTACATCATTCTTGAGTATTTCTGCAAACCAATCCATATCGGTCTTTTCAATACTTAACTCTAAGTCTGATACTTTTCTCTCAAGTGCAACTATAATCTTACACTCCTCATAAATGCTTAATCTTTCTCTATTCATTTTATTATATCTTTTGTTCTTACATAAACATACCCTTCGTGGGTAATCTTCTCTGAATCATCCCACCAATCAATGCTTGGTGTGGGTAGGTGTCCACCTTCGATGCACACCCTTAATGTTCCACTATGTAAATAATTTTTAAGTTGGTAATTACTCTCAATAAGACTTTCTATTTGTCTATCTACATCTACTACATACAAGTCTTCTTTACCCCAAAGACTCTTTGCAATATCTGTTACATCTACAAAGACAAAATCATCTTTAAATACTATTAATCTATTCATAATTTTTTATAAATTCTATTACTGCTTGGTAAACCTCATCTATATCAAATAATAGAACTGCGTTATGCACCTTATTAATAGAATCATCTACTTGGTTGTCGTTTCCAAACATATCATCTATCTTCTCAACCACGGGCATCAGCCAATCCCACGAGGTGTGAAATTGCATATCATCGGGATGAAACACATCATAATCGTTTTCATTTTCTGTATTATCTGTATGCATAATACTTTCGCCAACATAATATGCTATTGTTCTATCGTCTACTGCATCTGTATGAGTAGGGAACTCCATAAATTCTGCTATTAGTTTATTCTTATTCATTATCTTTTCTTTTAATATTTGAATACTCTGCTTGGTCATCAATCCCACGGAACACTTCTTCTGTAACGTGGTCTGATGTTAGCACAAAATCTAGCACCCTCATTGCATCTTCTGATGCACAATCGTAGTTCTGCATCACATCATCAACGTGCCATAAGTTTTGGGTATACCAACCTCTTAATTCTAACTCTTGTCTCAAGTCCTCGCTTGATACTTCTTTTAAATCTTTCATATGTATATATCGTATTTATCTTTTAACTCTTTTTTCTTTTTCTCTTTGTACTCTTTGTACTCATCGTATAGTTCATCGGTTTCTTCAGAGACCTCTTGATAATCTCTCATATCATTAGTCAATGAGTCTAACCAATTAGCTTGCATACGTTCAATTTCATACCTAGCATCTAAGCTAAGTATAGTAAGGCATAGACCGAATCTCTCTCGACCTTCAAATGCTTTTAAAATTTGTTCTTTATTCATAATTTTATAATTGTTTTTTTGTTAGTTTTTAATTTAATTACTCTTGATAATGGTATCGTTCTGTATGCTGACTTCTTAATATCCCATACTACTGCGTTACCTCTCTCTCTTGGATTGTACTTTAACGTACCACCCTTTAATCCTTTTCTGACCCCATTGCGACATAGCATAACTCTCGTTGAGCCATCTCGCTTGATGAATTTAGCTGAAAAGAATTTACCTTTCGTGTTGTCGATTTCGTTTTGTAGCTTGTTTACCCAAGCCGTGTTAATTGTTTTGTTCATATTGTTTTTATTAAATTGTTCTACCACCTCAACCCCATAGCGTCTCTGCTATGGGGCAAGATGATGGGCTAGTTATTGCGTACAATAAATCTTTCAATCATATGTTCTCTGTCCTCAAGAATGTGCCACTTCTCTGCTATATGAGGCATTGATTTCATCATAGCTACAAAAGTTTTGCTTGACATTATAGAACCATCACTTAATGTTTCCATTGCCCACATTCGTCTCCTAATCTCTCTTAAGATTTTTTTAGCCCTTTCGGTTTTGTTCATTCTTTCTTGTTTCATAATTATAATTGTTTAATTGTTCTACCACCTAAACCCCACACCGACTAGCAGTGTGGGGCAAGATGATAGTTTGTGTGTACTATAGTACACTTTTTATCGTTGTAGATAGTCCACTACTTTGGTAGCTTGTTGCATCGCAAACACACACTCCTTTGGTTTGTCTTTTAGATGCTTACACCACCCTTGTATATATGCTTGGCTATTGGTCATATGTGGTTCGAGTCCAAGCAACCCAACCATATACATACTACTTATCTCTGCAACCAACTCTTCCTTTGCGTATGTCTCATCACCCCAATTCATAACCTCTGTCAATGACTTTCGGTTAAGTCTATCCTCGTGACCCGTGCTATGTGCTAACTCGTGAAACAATACCTTGTAGTATGAATCTGAATCAGTAAAGCCTTCAATCTTTGGTACGTTGACAAAGTCTCTCATCATATTGTAATATGCTCTACCACTCTCTGCGTGTACTATCTTAAACTTCGGCTCATTCTCAAGGTATCGCTTGACCACACTCTCCGCTACTTCTATTGGATTGTTCTTGGTCTTCTCTACCTTCGGCTCATCTGCACCTATTGGTACAATACCTTCGCATTGCTCGACATTGAATACCCTATAGTATTTGATGGAGAATATTTTCTTGTATCTCAATATACCTTCAAACTTCTCGTTGATGTTTACCTCTTTACTATCTTTGATAAACTTCTTGGTCTTATTGTCTAACCAACTCATCGACCATAGGTATACTTCAGTTGACTTCTCACCCTTCTTAACATTACCACCATTGTTGGATATTGCTTTGAAACTCAACCATTGGTTGTACTCATAACCCTTCTCTCGCATCTTTGCATTCAGTAGGAAGATGTTGAATCCATTGTACCTGCGTTTGCTGACATAGTTGATGGGGAACATCTGCTCACCCTCTCCGAATGGCTTGAACCAATTCAAACCATCCTTCTTTAATCCTTCAATGACTGCGTCATTAATCTTGTCGTAAATAAAATCTGTTTTACTCATTATTTTTTAATCTTTATATGTGTTAACTCTAATGCTGATACCATTGATACTAGACCAAAGATACAAGCTAAATCTATCCGTGAGATGCATACTAGCATCATCGTCATAATTGCATAGCTTACTGCTACGACTTTTAATATTGTCTCTCTCATAATTTTATATTTTTACTTTTAGTACTGACTCACATAGTCCATAATTTTTTGTACCTCAAATCGTTTGTTGTATGGAATTACATCATCATAATGGTCTAGTATCTCTCTAGTCAAAAACCTTTTATTGTTGAATGTATCCACTAGATTTACCTCAAACTCTTCATATTGATGCTCTGAATACAAATCTTGTTTTGGGCTACAATACGAACCAAAACTTGCATATACATTAATCGTAATTCCATTTTCAAAAGTGTGTGTAGCGTGTACACCACCAAATACATTTTTTTGCTTAAATTTTAAATCGTTAAACTTCATAATTTTATCCGTAATTTACTTCGCCCATTACTAGTACTTGAAATATTACATCGGCATTTGTAGAGTCACCTTGACCCTTCAAAAATTGGTTGATGTGATACTCATACTTCTCGTAAGCCAACTGCATATTCTCCCGCACACTATCGTATGTCACTATGTACTCTTGACCATTAGTGTCTATCATTAACTCTGCACTTTCATCGTGCCATAAATATTTAGCAATGTCATTGACATTTTGTGTTAAGTATCTATCAGTCATAAGACTAAAGTCGTACACAAAATACTGCCAAAAGCTACCACTTTCAGTAGCACTTACAATAATGTTTTCAAATGTCTCGTAATCTAATTCTACCATTTCTTGGTGTATTAATTCTTGAATCTCGCAAAAAAGCATTTCATCTATTTGCTCTTTTGTATATCTGTCTTTGTTCTGCTCGTATGCTAAATCCCACGGGCATTGGTGTTTGTTTTTACTCATAACTTTATATTTTTTTTTACCACCTCAACCCCATATCAGTTACGATATGGGGCAAGGATTTTGTGTACTATGGTACACTTTTTAGGATTGTATTTGCTTGGCTATTTTAATTAATCTTTCAGCCATTTCTTTATTGTCTACTGAATCGTGGATGAACCATTGACCATTAGCCTTCAGACTAAACAAGGTAGCTAAATCTTCACCTTCACCTTCCTCGCTTGGCTCTTCGCTTGGCTCTTCGCTTGGCTCTTGTGTTGGTTCTTGTGTTGGCTCTTCCTCATCTTTGGTCTCCCACGCTTTAAAGACATCGCATATCAACTCTGCACTATAGTTATCGCCATCGTTCTCAAGGACTTTATAAACCTCAAGTATTTTCTTGATGTCTAGGGTGAATCTTCTTGGGCAGGTATTGCCAAACTCAAGGTATGCATCGAAGAATGACTGCTCAATATTACCAAACTTGTGGACTCTGCTTATCATTGACTGACCTATGCGGTATATCTTTTTACCATACTCAACTTTGGTCTCAAATACTCCACACTCCTTACGCAATGCTTTACCTTCCTTTGACTGCAACCAATCGCATCCTTGTGCCACCAATCGATACTCCGCAATAGTGCGTTTCATCGCCTCTATTTTGTAGTCAGATGCTGACTTTGATTTCTTGTTAAACTCTGCTAATTTTAGGTTAGACTTTACTACTCTTTTGTTTAAGAAGTTTACTTCTTGTTGTGTTAAATTTGACATAATTGTTATTGTTTTTTACCACCTAAAGCCCATAGCGTTTCTGCTATGGGCTATTGGTGTTCGTATTACTCGTAATAATAATCGGGATGCTTTACTGCACCACTCTCGTATGCTCTCTTGATTGCGTTCTTGAAACCCTTCATACTACTATACTCAAAGTATGAGTGTTGACCTTCTTTCCGATAGCTGATATACTCGCTATCCCCATAATCAAATAGTGTAGCAGTAAACATTAAGTCATCGTCTTGAGTACCTAGATACTCTTTGTGTAATTCTTTTACTTTCATACCACCTAAAGCCCATTCCGTCTAGCAGAATGGGCTTAATTTCTTTGGTGTTTTTAGTTTGCATTTCGGTGCAAATCCCTTCGTAATTGATACTCGACTGCGGTGCATATCGTTATACGTTCGTGTTCGTATATCCGACCCAAGATTCCATCCCAACTCTTCTGTCCATCCTTACTGCATCGCACTATGTGCGTTTAGGGTAGGTTTCTCACTAGCTTTGTATCAATATGTCAAAGAACTATCCCTTACAAGTTACTGCGATTGTGTACGCCTCGATGCATTCCAACATCATACCTTGTAAGTGGCTGATTGTCAGCTAGTTACGTTGAGTTAGACTCTGTAACTGCTTGATTCTCAGTCTGTTAGCACCTAATCTGTCAATTTTGGAGACATACCTCCTTGCGATTTGGTTTACAAAGATTATAAATTAAAATTGGAATAAACTAATATTAAACGAAAATAACTTGTAACTCACTGATAATCAGCGAGAAAAATTTTATTTGAGCATTTGTTGTTAGTCTAATTGTAGTCTAATCCGTTGATATCATTGGGTTGAGATGCATCAATATCACCTCATCCCTTGATTTCATTAGGGTTGAACGAGTATTGAACAAAATCACCTCTGTAACTGACTGATTATCAGTCGATTAGATTATCTTTTCTTTTAGGTATCAGTACCCCAAAAAGGTACTAAAGTCGCTTAAAACGGCTAAAAATGCCCTTAAATCGAATTGACAAGAATATTATCTTTTCTTGATAATAATTTTATCTTAAGATTTTATGTCAAAGTTCACTATGATTTGTTAGGTCATATGAAATTGGGGCAGGGGGTTATGCCTCGTCTCTTCACAGCTGTGAAATATATTAAACGCTTACAAGCGATTGTAAACGCTTACAAGCACTTAAGTTGTGTATTATAGTACACTATTGCTAGTGCCACCACCCACCACTAGCACCACACCACACCACACCACCATAGGTAGTACCACCATTCCCCCATAGGCAACAGGCGTACACACACATACACGCCCACATACGCACACGCCCACGACTAAATCGCCAAAAAATCCCAATGGGGATTTACAATCCCCAACCCCCCTGCTAATTTTTTTTTCGTTTTCCTTTTTGCAGTTGCAACGCATATCATATATATAACCCAATTACTACACCTATCTGACAAAAAATAGTATATTTGCATATGCAGTACGAGATAAGTTTACAGAACAGACTTCAGATAGGTTTTGCGTTAGGCTTTTCTTACTACGGAAAAGATGAAGAGTTTGACTACGGAGAGTTTATCTTGTACTTAGGTTTATTAAGTTTACACATTAAATACCAAAAGATATGATTAATTCAAAGAACAGATTAAAGGGACACCTTAACAAACAGAAAGATGGAATCACAGGAATCCAACAAGCTGTTGAAAATAAAAAAGCCATCAAGAAGATGGAAAAAATTCAAATGTTAGCTGACGGAGTTGCGATGGGTGAAATGAAATCAAAAATATTCGGACTATAAAATAGTTTGTTTATATTGTGTTTTAATTGTTTAGAAGGGGTAATTTTCGGATTATCCCTTTTTTTATGACCAAAGCTGACCGAATAATGACCTCTTTCTGACCGATGAAACGAGTGATACTGTACATCCTGACCTGTTGACCACTTTACCCTCTATTGTAGAGATTCTAAGAAAGTAGTAGTAGTAGTATATAATATATATATATATAGGGAAAAAAAGTCGTCAGCTAGTCATAAGTATATTGTAATGGTTTTTTATTATATTTGCTGCAAATAATTTAATCTAATATGAATGAATCCGGATACACTCCGAAGAACTTAAAGTTCGGTAAGGAGGGAAGAGACAAACTCATCAATGGTATCAAAACCATTTCAGGTGCAGTCAAGTCAACATTAGGACCGTCAGGTCAGACTGTACTTATCGAATCACCAAATCACACACACGGCATTACAGTAACCAAGGATGGTGTCACAGTAGCTAAGGCAGTTAGTTTAATTGACCCTGTAGAAAACTTAGCTGTTCGTATGATGAAGGAAGCTTCTGAACGTACAGCATCATCAGCAGGTGATGGAACGACAACAGCTATTGTACTTACTGAGGCTTTGGTGTTGAAGGGTATGGAGTTGATTGATGACACGAACAAGACAGAGGTACTTCGTGATATGGTTAAGATAACAGAGGATGTTGTTTCGAACTTAAAGAAGTTATCTAAAAAGGTTACAAAGAAAAACCTCAAAGATGTGGCAACTATTTCTGCAAATAACGACCCGGAGTTAGGAAAGATTATAGAGGATGTTTATTGGGATGTAGGAAAGAATGGTATAGTGACCGTAGATAGGTCGCAGACGTCTAAGACATATTATGAGTCCACTAGAGGTATAAAGGTTGATAGGGGATACTCTAGTCCGCTTTTCATTAACGACCAAAAGAAGGATGAGTGTATACTAGAAGATACATATGTGTTAGTAAGTGATGCTGAGATAGCAAACATACTAAACATTGAGACCATACTTAAACCAATCATACAGGAGAATAAGAAGTTATTGATAATAGCACCTTGTTCAACTAATGTGCTTAACACACTCGCAGCGAATGTGATGAAGAGTAACCTGAAGGTATGTGTGGTGCAGCCACCTAACTTTGGTTACAAGCAGCACGAGCTGATGCAGGACATAGCTATCTCGGTAGGTGCTACATACTTTTCTGAGAAGACAGGTGATGACTTGAGTATTATGACGATGGCGGACCTAGGTCACGCAGCTAAGATTATTGCAGCAGACAAGTCAACTATTATCATCAAGGATGAGGGCACGCATAGTGAGGTGATTGATGAGAGGGTTGGGCAGCTATGGGAGCAGCATAAGAATACAACCAACAAAGAGGCTAAGGAGTTTATACTATCTCGTATCGCATCACTTACAGGTGGTATAGGTGTGATATATGCAGGTGGCAAGACGGACCTAGAGCAGAAGGAGCTGTATGACAGGATTGATGATGCTGTCTGTGCAGTACGTTCAGCACTTGAGGAAGGTATATTGCCCGGAGGTGGTGTAGCATTAGAGCACGCTAGTATTGCATCGATAGCTGAAAGAAAGAGTTATAACCCAAAAGCAATTGAGATTATGGCTTATGCTTGCCTAGAACCATTTAGACAAATTATAAGAAACGCAGGAGCAAGTGTTGATGCTATATCGTCAACACTAACAGACAACCCTGTAAAGAACTACGGATACAATGCTAAGACAGGTGAGTTTGGTGATATGTATAAGATGGGTGTTATTGACCCATTGAAGGTAACTAAAAACGCACTACAGAACGCTGTGTCTGTTGCGGTAACTATTCTATCCACTAACGCCATTATCACAATGGCACGAAGCTACGAAGAGAAATGAAACCAATAGGAAAGTATATAGTGATTAAGACAATCGAGGAGGAAATTAAAACCTCCTCCGGGTTGTTGTTATCAGCAGAAGATGCGAATCAGATGCGATATAAGAAGGGTTTAGTAATTAAGCCGGGCAGTACAGTAGAGGTCATTAAGGAAGATGACAGCATATACTACGATAAGAGAGCAGGGTTTACAATGCTGATTGAGAATGAGCCATACACCATCATTTCTGAGAATGATGTTGTCGTTGTTCTCTAATGTATTTGTTCATACGAGTAATCATATTACGATAGACCTTATCGGAGAATGATACGTTCTTAGCGAACATAGGGTTGACTGATTCACTCATTGGTATCTCCTCACCATTAAGTTTCTTATATACAGAAGAAATCATTCGCTTTCCTTTGTACGATAATTCGTACAATGTCTTTTTGTTGCCTTGACGTTTTCTAAAGACTGATATCCATCCATCACTAAGCAATCTATTAAATCGGTTTATATCCCAAGATAGTAGTTTATCGAAGTCATTAAACTGTTGTTTGCCAAAGTATTTTTCAGAGTACAGGAACAGTAACATATCTAAGTCTGCTGACCTTATACCGTATTTAGCCTGCACATAATACCTTATTACTTTCCAATATTTTAGGTAATCGTGATTTTTAGACATAAAATAAATTTCATTAAATTTGCAATACAAAGATAGTTTAAAATGGGAAAGAAGGCTAAAAGGGATACTCGTAAGAATAAAGAATACAAATCAGGGGCTATGAAGGCTTTTGGCGATAGTCTTAAAGATGAGTATGGAAAAGTAAATTTTAAGAACCGTGCCATTGCTCGTTGGAATAAAACAACTGCACCAACTAGAAAGAAAAGAAGACAAGCACCTAACCCATTTGGTAACATTAGAGGATTAGCAGGATTAGGTAGCGGACCTAAATTAGGAGCAAGACCTCAACGCCCAAGAAGAAGAAATGCCTAAGTTAGTATTAGCTTCGTATAATAAAAAACAAAAGGTTAAGCGTAAAGGAGTGCACGCTAAATCTAAGACTTCAAAGAACAAGGGTTCTAAGAACTATAAAAAAATATATAAAGGACAAGGTAAGTAATGGCAGGAAGAACTAAAAAGAAAAGTAATAAGATATGTTCAGCAGGTATAGCTTGGGCAAAGCGAACCTTTGATACTTATCCTTCAGCCTATGCAAATATGGCTGCGAGTAAATATTGCAAAGACCCTAACTACGCAAAGAAAAGTAAAAAATAATATTATGCCAACAGTAAAATATAAGTGCTCTACATCGGGCAAGATGAAAACAAAAAAATTCCCTTATAGTGCAACAGGTAAAGCAAAAGCTGCACAGTTTGCAAAAATGGTAAAGGGAAGTTTAAAAAATAACCCATACTACGGAAGTGAGAAAAAGTCTTACTAATGGGTGAGTTAAAGAAATGGAGAGACGAGAAGTGGGTACGCATCGGAACGGATGGGTCGATAAAGGGTGCTTGTGGTACAAGCAAGGATAAGAAAAACCCTGACCGTTGTCTGCCACTTGCTAAGGCTAAGTCAATGACTAAGTCTGAAAGAGCAAAGACTGCTCGTAAAAAAAAGAGAGCAGGGAGAAAAGGTAAAACTGTTGTGGCTAATACTAAGGCAGGAAGAGTAACTAAAAAATATACAGGATAATGGCAATACCATCAGGAACAAAATTTCACGGAGTAGCACCGGGAGTAGAAACAGATAACAAAGGCTCTGCATTAGCTAATGCAGGAAGAGATGCATATACTATTGAACAGATAGCAAGTGTAGGAACATCAGATATATATACATTGAACGCTTCTACGGATGGCGATAATGTTGATTTAAATCTAGATGCATTTTCGGGTACAGATTCAACTGTTCAGCTAACGGCAGGTTCAGGAGTATCTATAACGCAGTCAGGTGGTAATGATGTTACAATAACAAACACATTAAACAATGTAGGTGGAGTTGCTACACTAGAGCCTGAGTTTATGACTGTAGGACCGGGAACGTCTTCCACTATAACAACAAATAAAAATATTGTAGATTTAAATTGGGTTGGAGGTTCAGGGACACATAACTTAACATTGCCTTCAGCAGCAGATATACCTTATAGATTTTTAAGAATCGTAAATAACGGAACTGTAACTGCTCAAGATAAGGTAGATATATATGCACCGGGTAGTGAAACAATAGATGGTGTTGCTTCTTACAGAATAAACAAAGTATATAACGGGATAGCAGTTTGGTCTGATGGGAGTAAGTGGATAGTAATACAAGCTAAATCAACATAACTATGGCAACAAAAAGTAAGATGAAATGCAATCGGGTAATGAGGTCCGATAGAGCAGGTAAGAAAAAAATGGTTAAGGCTTGTGCCGGTGGCAAAGAGAAGTTAATTCACTTTGGTGCTAAGGGGTATGGTCATAACTATTCTGCTGCTGCACGCAAGTCATTTAAGGCTAGACACAAGTGTGGTACAGCAACAAATAAGTTAAGTGCACGTTATTGGTCTTGCAAGAAATTATGGGCAGGTAAAGGAGGTTCAACTAAGAGCTCACCAAAAAGTAGACAAGGAAAATATTAGTATATTTGCAACAATGGGAAAACTATTAATAAAAGCAGGGATGTGGATTCAAAATGAGTGGTGTAAGTTCCAATGTAAGTGGAACGCTACTATGTTGAGTCTTATGTTTGACGTGACCAAGTGTCCAAATAAAGAATGTAAATGCAAATGAAATCAAAAGGATTAGGAGATACAGTAGAAAAAATAACAAAAGCAACCGGAATAAAAAAAGTTGTAGATACAGTAGCTAAAGCCACAGGTAAGTCTTGTGGATGTGCTGAAAGAAAAGATACACTAAATAGAATATTCCCTTACGATAAATAAGATTATGATGTACAGAGAATCAACACCACTAGCAACCTCTCCAATGGAAACAGAAGGAAGAGGATACGGAAGAAGACAAATGCGTAAAGCAAAAAGAAAAGCTCAAAAGGGAGCTAGGATTGGACAAAAGTTAGCAAACATTTGCTCAAGAAGTTTAAAGAGTGGCAAGGGATGTAGAAACAAACAAGGTTGGTTAAGAAAAAATTAAAAGATTATGGCTATTATACCAAATAACACACAGTTTAGAGGAGACACTACAGGTGTCACTATAGTAGATAAGGGCTCATCTCAAACAAATGCAAGGGCTGAATATTTTACAATGCAGGATATTAAAGATACTGTTGGTGGTGTTCCTGCTGATAATATATCAGGTACAGGTACAGCTAATAAGGTCGCTAAGTTTACAGGTGCACACACAATTGCAGATAGCTTACTAAACGACAATGGTACGTCTGTATGGAATACAGGAGCAGGAGGTTCAGTATTAAACGTTGCTTTTGGTAATGAAGCATTAATAGCTAATACAGGTACTAGTAATTCAGCAATAGGTTACGAGTCTTTAAAAAGAAATACTTCGGGAGGTCAAAACACAGCTATTGGTCAACAAACATTAGGTTATAATACAACAGGGGGTGGTAATGCTGCAAATGGTTATAGAGCATTATTTCGAAACACTACAGGTGTTAATAGTTCAGCATTTGGTAGTTCCGCATTATATAATAATACTACAGGAAATAACAACGTAGCATTAGGTAATAGTTCATTATATGTTAACATCGCAGGTTCTAATAATGTGGCAATAGGAAATCAAACATTGTTTTCTAATACAGCATCAAATAATACAGCAGTAGGTTACAATGCAGCTAAGTCTAATACGTCGGGGAGTAATAATACCGCAATAGGTAAAGAAGTATTAATTAATAATACTACAGCATCTAATAACACAGGATTAGGTAATCAAGCATTAAAAACTAACACTACAGGTGCTAATAATACCGCAAATGGTTATCAAGCATTATTTGGTAACACCACAGGTTCAAATAATTCAGCAAGTGGTTTTCAATCATTATATTATAACACCACAGGTGATAGTAATTCAGCGTTTGGCTCACAAGCATTACTTAATAACACCACAGGTGATAATAACACCGCAAATGGTTATAGAACATTATATAGTAACACTACAGGTGCTAGTAATTTAGCAAGTGGTTTTCAATCATTATATTCTAACACTACAGGGGTTTTAAATACCGCAAATGGATATCAAGCATTGCGTCAAAATACCACAGCATCTAACAATACTGCAAGTGGTTCTAATGCGATGCGTCAAAATACCACAGGTGCTAATAATTCAGCATTTGGTTATGATTCTTTAAGATATAGTACAGCAGGTTCAAATAATACAGCATTAGGATATCGTTCTCAGATTTATGCAACAGGAAGCGGAAATGTATCGGTTGGTGGAGATAGTATGCACAATAACACAGTAGGTGCAAACGTAGCGATAGGTTACTCCGCTTTTATAAATAATGTTGATGGAGCAGGTAGTGTAGCAGTAGGAGATAATGCAGGTAGAAAAGCATTAGGAGATAGAAATATATTTATAGGTCAAGAAGCAGGTTATGGTTCTGCAACTGCAGATGGTGATAGAAACGTAGTTATAGGTTATAGAGCGTTGTTCAATTCAGCGACTACAGCTAGATATAACGTAGGAGTTGGACAAGCTGTTTTATTCGCTACCACTACAGGTGAATTTAATGTAGCGATAGGTTCAAGTGCTTTGTCAAGTAACACCACAGGTGGTAATAATACAGCAGTTGGTAGAGATACACAAAGTGGAAACTTTAGCACATCTGTTATTTTAGGTAGGGGTGCAACAGCAGATGGAAATAATCAATTTATTGTAGGTTCGTCTTCTTATAACGCAGGTGCAGTAACAACAGAGACCATAACAGCAGATAAAACGTGGACTGTTAAGATAAACGGAGTAGACTATAAAATACCAATAGTAGCAGCATAAAAAATATTATATTTGTAAAATGAAAAATTATACTTGGACAGTCACCAATCTATACACTATAGATACACAAACAGAAACAGATTACGTTGTAGATGCAATCTACGAAGTAGTAGGAACAGAAGAGAGTGGAGGCGAGACCTACACAGCTTCATTGAGTGGAACAGCTACATTTGAAGTGGTACAGGGCGAAAGCTTTACACCTTATGCAGACTTAACCGATGCAATGGTTGTAGGATGGGTTAAAGAAGAACTAGGAGAAGATGGAGTTTCAAATTATGAAGCATCTGTTGGCGGAATGATTGATAGTCAAATTACACCTCCTGTTAGTCCTGAGAACACTCCTTTACCTTGGTAAATAAATAGTAACTAATTAAATTAAATAAAATGAAAGAAAGTAAGCAAACAATCGTAACGGCACTAAACCTAGCAATTCAAAAGGGATGTTATAGTTTAGATGACGTAGCTGCAATCGTGGATGCACTAAGAGTTGTATTCCCGGCAGAAGAAGAAAAAGAAGAAGAATAAATTATGGCATATCAAAAATTACAAGCATATAGAGCAGCGGCAGTTACGCCATCTGACACGGCTGAGATACCAACAGTAGGTGGAGGAGATGGAGTAAACAACGGATGCGTTCTTTACGTTGGTGTTGCGGGAGACCTTAAGGTCACAACATCAGGTGGAGATGACGTTACATTTAAAAACGCACCTGTAGGATTTATTCCTGTACAGGTTGTAAAAGTTTTCGCAACAGGAACAGCAGCATCTGAGATTATTGCTCTTTGGTAAATGATAGGACTTCTAATAGGCATATCAAACGCACTAACAGGGCAAGGCGGGAGCATAGGTCCGGGTAGTTTTCGTAAGAGTGCATCTATAGAAGAAAATTATTATTATTCTGATAGTGATGGGGGAAGTGCGGTTGGCTCTTCTAATCTTGAGCTAGGTAACGATGGATTGCCTATTCTAAATGACAGTAATATTCACGAAGCTGTTAAAGATTACATGAATGGTCTGCTTCAGGATATAGAAAATTGGGATGTAAGTGCTGTTACTAATATGAAAGGAATGTTTAAGCATTCCTCATTCAATCAAGACATTGGTAATTGGGATGTTAGTAATGTGACTAATATGGAACAGATGTTCATAAATGCTACTGCATTCAATCAAGATATTGGTAGTTGGAACGTAAGTAGTGTTACTAATGTTGAGTTTATGTTTTTTAGTGCTATTGAATTTGAACAAGATATTAGTAGTTGGAATATAATTAATTTAGATGATACAAGAAGTTTTATGGAACAAATAGAACTTTCTACATCTAATTATGATGCTCTTTTAATAGGGTGGGAAGCTACTTTACAAGCAGCTTATCCATCAGGAAGTGGCTATACCTTTAGTCCAAATATAAATTTTGGAACTTCAACACACACAACAGGAGGTAGTGCAGAAGCAGCTAAGAACTCACTTATAAGTACATTTAATTGGACAATAATAGACGGTAATCCTTAGAATTTAATATTATGTCAGAAACAAATTTTGTAAAAATATCTAACCCATCAGTAAAGACTTGGTTTATTGGTTGGGATAATGACAGAGTAGACGTTAAGGCTTACGGTAGTTGTGATGTTAATCAAACAATGAGGTCTCCATGGTCAGAGATAGACTACTATACAGATGAAGAGGATTGGGTTAAGGTATTAAAAGATAACAGCATATTATTAAATGATTAAAAAAGTAAAATACATATTACTTAAAATCATTAAATACTTCTGTATATTTAAAGGTAAAAAGAAAAAAATTTCTTATAGTGAGTTTGCAATAGGTTTAGGGAATATAAATGAATAAGGTAGTTTATAGTCATTGGTCAAAGCCTTCAAAAGATGAATACGTAGGGTTTAACTCTAAGCAAGCATTTAAAAATTGTGCTGAGCTATCTGTTTTGCATAGTAAAAAATGGTTTGATAAGGTAGAACTCGTAACAGATGAAAAAGGATATAAGTTTTTAATTGAAGAGTTAAAGCTTCCCTTTACAGATATAAAGGTTGAGCTTGATTGTTTAAATGATATACCAAAAGAAAATTGGTCTATTGGTAAAATATATGCCTGTAAAATACAAAATGAACCTTTTATGCATCAAGATTTTGATGTTATATGGTTTAAAAAGCCACCATTAAAAATATTAAATGCACAAGCTGCTTTTCAAAACAAAGAAGCAAATGAGCATTGCTTAGGATTTTATATGCCATTAATGAATGATGCTAAAGCAAAAAAATATGACTTAAATAAATATTGTAATTTAGATATATTAGGAGCATATAACTGTGGAATAATTGTCTTTAATGATTTATCTATAATAGACAAATGGTATGATTTAGCAATAGACTATGTAAATAAAAACAAAAGCAATATAAATTTGAAGCCTATATTCTTTGAACAATTTGTGATATATAATCTCTGTAAATATTATAACTTTAATGTTGAAATTTTAGGAGATGAATGGGTTGAAGAAGAGAAAGCTGCTGAATATGGATATACTCATTTAATAGCTCAATCAAAAAGAAATAAAGATATTGAAGATTCAATAGAAAAAAAATTAAGAAAACTAAAAATCTTTTATGGATTAGGAGCAACCTAATACACAGAGGCATTAACAATGAAAATAACATTAAGTAGCATATTGAAAAGTTTATATTTATTTTTTGCACCGGTTGGTGGATTGCTACTTGTAGTAGGTCTATCTACAATTTTAGATACAGCTTTCGGAATAGCTAGAGCTAAGAAAGAAAATAAGCCTGTAACTAGTAAAGATTTTAGAAAGGGATATGTTCCTAAGACTATAGGATACTTAGGCGTTGTTATCTTGGTATTTCTTTTAGACACGTTAATATTAAACGAATTAATAAAAAGTATTTTAGATTTTGATTTCTTTTCAACTAAAATAGTATCTTTGGTCCTCATTCTAAATGAGGTTAAATCAATGGATGAATCTTGGGTAGTTTTAAAAGGCTACTCGTTTATAGATAAGTTCAAAGAGTCAATTACACAAATCAAAGATATTAAAAAGCAAATCAAGTGAGAGACATAAACAGAATCATTGTGCATTGCACAGCTACCCCTGAAGGCAGAGACGTAAGTGTAGGAGAAGTAAGGACTTGGCATCTAGCTAGAAACTTTTCAGATGTCGGATACCATTACCTCATAACATTGAACGGAACGGTTGAGGTAGGTAGACCCGAATCAAAGGTAGGTGCTCATGTTAGGGGACATAACAAAGATAGCATAGGAATCGCATATGCGGGAGGAATGGATAAGTCTTATAAGAATCCTAAAGACACAAGAACACACGCACAGAAAGAAGCCCTTATATGGCTTATAGATGAACTAAAGAAAAGATATCCGGGCAGCACCGTTCACGGTCATAATGAATATTCTTCAAAGGCTTGCCCAAGTTTTGATGTATCTAAAGAAAAATACTAAGTATAGCAAAAATAGTAGTGTATATGGCAACCTTTCTAGTCCTTTTAAGTTTACTATCTATTTTTTTGTTCTCAGACATCAAATAAGTATTATTATCTGAGGCATCTTTTAACACATCCTCACAAGACTTTAAGTTAATCTCCGCTATAGATACTAGCTTATATAATTTAACTTCCTTAGAAGAGCTTATAATAGCCTGTTCCATTAAGCTATCCTTTTGAATTAGCTCAACGTATATGTTATCCATCTGCTCAAGAGTGATGGCAACCAATGTGTCTCCGTTGTTATCTATTAATCCGACTTGCGAATAGGCTGATACGTTCAGAAGAAGGCAGTATGTGATAATTGCTAACTTTTGTCTCATAATATAATTTTACTGTATCTCTCTTAGAGTCCAAGCTATCAATAGACATATACACCGTATCGGCAGATATAGTATTGTATTTAGGTGATATAATCTTGTTTTCTTTTTTTTCAACAAACAATAGATTAGTTATAATGGCTGTAGCTATAAGTGAATATAAAGCTATAAAAATAATTACCTGTGGGCTCTTCATATTGCAAAGATAAAAAGTTTTATATTTGTAGAAAATTATAATTAAATGAAATTAACTAAAACAGAGTTAGAGTCTATAAACGACTTAAACAAACAATTTACGCAAATGAAAGTTCAGCTTGGTGAATTAGAAATTCAGAAAGCAGGACTTATTCAAAACGTAACTATGGTAAGGGCAAGATTCTCACAAGAAGAAGAAAAACTTATCAAAAAATATGGAGAGGACGCTGTGATTAATTTACAGACAGGCGAAGTCTCAAAGAGTAAAGATAAAAAATAAAACCAATTATGGCTATTATACCAAGTAATACACAGTTTAGAGGAGACACAACAGGTGTCCCTGTAGTAGAAAGAGGTTCGGCACAAACGCAAGGAAGGGCTGAATACTTTACAATGCAAGACATTATAGACACGACAGGCGGAGGTCTTTCAGGTTCAGGAACGGCAGGTAAAACTGCTAAGTTTACAGCAGGTACGACACTAGGAGACGGACTATTAAATGATAATGGAACATCTATTTGGTACAACGGAACATCAGGAGATTTTAGAAGACTATCTTATGGTCAGAATGCATTAGCTGCCGGAGGCGGTACTTTTAATACAGCGATTGGTTATCAGTCTCAAGCTAACAATGCCACGGGTTTATATAATACAAGTTTAGGTTATCACACATTACTTAATTTAGTAAATGGTAATGGAAATGTTGCAATAGGAGAATTTGCATTAGAGGCTGCTACTAGTGGAACTCAAAATATTTGTATAGGATACACAACAGGATGGAAAATACAAACGGCAGTCAACAATACTGCTATTGGTCGTACTAGTTTACAGAATAACATTTCGGGTAATAGTAATACTGCACTTGGTGTATCATCTTTACAAAACACAACATCTTCAGATAACACAGCCATTGGTATTTCTGCGTTATCAGCCAACACAACAGGAGAAGGTAACTCGGCATTAGGTGCGAATGTAAATAGCGGTAACTTTAGTCATTCTGTAATATTAGGCAGAGAAGCAACTGCAACAGCAAGTAACCAATTTGTTGTAGGTTCAACATCTTATAACGCAGGAGCAGTAACAACAGCAGCAGCAGCTCAAACAAAAACTTGGGATGTAATTATAAACGGAGTAGCAGAAAAAATATTATTAGCATAAAATGAAAAATTATACTTGGACAGTTGAAAGTCTATATACGAAAGATATAGAAGGAGAAAAAAACTATGTGGTAGACGTTACGTTTACCGTATCGGGAGAAGAAGAGGTAGATGGTAAAACATACTCATCTGAATTAAATCACAATGCTTTAAAGTTTGAGATATCTGAAAAAGAAGATTTTATCGCTTATGATGATTTAACTAATGAAACAGTAGTAGGATGGATAAAAGATTCACTAGGAGCTGAGTCAGTAGCTTCTTTTGAAGCAGCCGTAGGAGGAATGATTGACAGCAAGATTACTCCTGTTGTAGAGCCTAGCAAACCTGCTTTACCTTGGTAGGCATAAAAATAAAATAATTATATTTGCATTATGCAAGATAAGATACAAACAATAGTAAACGCAATAGACTTAGCAATCCAAAAGGGATGCTATAATTTAAACGATGCATCAATAATAGTTGACGCATTAAGAGAAGTATTTCCAAAAGAAGAAGAACAAAAATAAAAAAACAATATTATGGCAACCGTACCAAGTAACGCACAGTTTAGAGCTGACACCACAGGTGTAACTGTAGAACAATTAGGCTCAGAACAAACAAATGCAAGAGCAGCATTTTTCACAATGGCAGATATTGCCGAGAGTGCAGGACCAACTACAACTAATGCAGTTTATGGATTAGATGCTTTTAAAAACAATACTACAGGAACAGACAATGTAGCAATAGGTTATTTAGCATTGGAAGATAGTAGTACAGGAAACTTTAATGTTGCTGTAGGTTCTAATGCATTATTGGAAAGTATTAGTGCTAGTAGTAATACAGCAATAGGAACATCAGCATTAAAAGAACTGACATCAGGTACTGACAATGTTGCTGTTGGTCTTATTTCTTTTCTTTTTACTAATGGTGATAGAAATACAGGAGTTGGCTCTATTTCAGGATATAATTCAAGAAGCTCTGATAATACATATATTGGATACCGTTCAGGTAATGAGGCTTGGAATGGAGGAAACAATACGGCTGTAGGTTCTGAATCACATAAATCTGTTTTTAACTCAAATGCAGAGAGCAATGTAGCTGTAGGTAAAAACGCTTTGCTTGCTGTTTCTAGTGGTTCAAATAATGTAGCATTAGGAGCGAGTGCAATGCAAAATATTACAACAGGAAATAATAATATTTTTATTGGAAAGGCTGCTGATGCATTAGGAGGAATTACAGGTACTATTGTAATAGGTAGTGAAGCTCAGGCTTCAGCAGATAATCAGCTTGTTATTGGTTCGGGTTCATATCCCGTAGGAACATTTACTCCTTACACAGGTGCAGCGTTTGAAACTTGGGAAATAATTGTTAATGGGAATCCTGTAAAATTAATGGTAGCACCTTAATAATAACTAATTTAAAAAAATAAAAAAATGAAAAATTATACTTGGAAAATAAAAAGTTTACAGGCAATAGATGAAGTAAATGAAAAAGATTTTGTTACAACTATACTTTATGAAGTAGATTGTACAGAAGAGGTTGATGAAAAAGAATATAAAGCATCAGCAGTAAGTTCTATTGTAATTGAGCCAAAAGAAGAAAAAGGTTTTGTTGCTTATTCCGACCTTACAGAAGAACAAGTTGTTGGATGGGTTAAACAATTATTAGGTACAGAAGGTGTTAAGTCTATAGAAAAATCTTTAGCTTCACAGGTTGATAAAAAAATAAATCCTCCTGTAGTTCCTGTTGTTAAGCCTTTACCTTGGTCTTAAGATATGGCATTAATTAGTACATACCCAATATCCGGTCAGGTTAACCTAACAGATATGTTAATAGGTACTGACGAGCAAGATTTAAAGAAAACTAAAAACTATACAGTAGAGTCATTGCTTCAGTTATTATCTGTAGTAAGTGTAAATCTACCTGTATTCGCTGATAACACGGCTGCTCTAGCAGGATTTTTACAGGCAGGTCAATTGTATAGGACCCCTGCTTCTGCAGGAGCTGCTAGCAATATATGCGTTGTTTATTAAAAAATAATTATTTAATCATATATTTGTAAAGACGTAAGTCGAAAAGCCAAAACAAGGAGTCTAGTACAAGGTACATGGACTCCTTTTTTTTAATGATTGTTTTTTAATTATCTTTGTTAAAAATTTAATTTAAACAAATGGACATTAGAAAAATTTCAATAGGTCCTGATTATAAAGAGGGAGCTATGCACTATCTTGTTGGTCAACAAGTATTGGGTGCAAATTATACTATTCATTTAATCAAGCATTACGAGGATTCTGATTCCATAAAAATATATATTGAAAAAAATAGTGAGGTTGTTTTGTGGAAAGAGTTTACAAATACAATGCCTATATCTATTGAGTACAATATAAACTTTTAAAATGAAATCTATTTATCAATTTATTGTAGAACCTAAAAATAAAAGGAGATACGACAACATCAAAAACATAGGGGGTATTGACTTTATAACTAGCACATCGGAAGAGGATGTCTCTACATCTAATAGAGAAGCTGTTGTTATTGAAACTCCTTTAAATTACTGTGGACCTATTGAAAAAGGTGACACGCTATTAGTTCATCACAATGTCTTCAAGTTCTATAATGATATGAAAGGAAGGCGTAAGAGTGGTAAAAGTTTTTTGAAAGATAATATTTTTTTCTTAGACCCTGACCAATTCTTTGCTTATAAGAAAGATGGCAAGTGGCACGGGTACGATAGATATTGTTTTGTAAAACCTGTTCCTGTAACCGATAGCTATATATTTAAACCTTTTACAAAAGAGCCACTGATGGGGGAGATGGTAATTATAAATGAAGGACTGAAAAATAAAGGTGTAGAGGCAGGTGATACTGTTTGTTATAAACCAAATCAAGAATATAAATTTAATGTAGATGGTGAAACTATTTACAGGATGTATGACCACTCAATAACTTTAGTCGTATGAGCAATAAAGAAATTAAGTTAAAAATAATAGAGGCGGGTCATCAAGCAGTGGAACAGCTTATTAAAGTTGCAAAAGAAAAAATAATAAAGCCCGACCCGGAAGATGACCTTGCTGCCGATAGGTTAAAGAATGCTGCAGCTACAAAGAAGCTAGCTATATTCGATGCATTTGAAATACTTAAAAGGATTGAAGAAGAAAAAGAATCTTTAGAAGAAACTTTACCTAATAATAAGATAGATACTAAACAAGGATTTGCTGAAAGAAGGTCAAAATAACGAGATATATAGGTTGCTTAATAACGTAGTACCAAAAAGCGTACTATCGAATAAGAACAGGAATAGGTCTTGGATTTATGGATATAATAGCAAGTACGACATAGTTGTAATATCAAAGACAGGAGAGATAGGTGATGTCATTGAGGTGTCAGGTTTAAAGATTGCTTTACCTAAAGCACCTAAAGAATGTATTCAAAGGCACGCAGATAAAAAACAACAGTATTGGGAAAGGCAAGATATACCAAAGCAACTATCTAAAATTCAATCTATATTCCAATGGAATGAAATGCCATCTGAATTTAAATCTAGGTGGGTTGATTATATAGAGCAAGAGTTTGACTACAGAGAAGAGGGGTGTTGGTTTATGAATCGTGGAGTGCCTACATATATTACAGGTGCACACTATATGTATCTGCAGTGGACTAATATAGATGTTGGATACCCTGACTACAGAGAGGCTAATAGGTTATTATATATTTTTTGGGAGGCTTGTAAGGCTGACAAAAGAAGTTTCGGTATGACATACCTTAAGATAAGACGTTCAGGGTTCTCGTTTATGTCATCATCCGAGTGCGTTAATACAGGAACTCTTGCAAAGGATGCTAGGGTTGGTATATTATCAAAGACAGGTTCGGATGCTAAGAAGATGTTTACAGACAAGGTAGTGCCTATAAACAGTAGACTGCCTTTCTTTTTCAAACCAATTATGGATGGTATGGATAAGCCGAAGACAGAGCTTGCCTATCGTGTGCCCGCATCTAAGATTACAAAAAAGAATATGTATGACTCTGATGAAGATGAAATACAGGGACTAGATACAACAATAGATTGGAAGAACACAGACGACAACAGCTACGATGGTGAAAAGTTATTATTGCTAGTACACGATGAGAGTGGGAAGTGGTTAAAGCCTAACAATATATTAAACAATTGGCGTGTAACTAAAACGTGTTTACGTTTAGGTAGTAAGATTATAGGTAAGTGTATGATGGGTTCAACATCAAATGCTTTATCTAAAGGTGGTGATAACTTCAAGCATCTTTATTATGACTCAAATGTATTTGAACGTAACTCCAATGGTCAGACAAAAAGTGGGATGTACTCTTTGTTTATTCCAATGGAGTGGAATATGGAAGGATTTATAGATAGATATGGGATGCCTGTTTTAGAAACGCCACCTGTTGAGGTGCTAGGTATTGACAATGAAATGATTTCTATGGGAGCTATTGAGTATTGGGAGAATGAAGTTGATTCATTAAAGAACGACCCTGATGCACTGAATGAATATTACAGACAGTTTCCAAGGACAGAGTCACACGCTTTCAGGGATGAGAGTAAACAGTCTTTATTTAATCTAACAAAGATATACCAACAGATAGACTATAATGATGGAATGATTACGGACCAATATGTAACACGTGGTTCGTTTAGTTGGAAGAACGGAATTAAAGATAGTCAAGTTGTTTTTAATCCTGATAAGCGTGGAAGGTTTTTTATATCTTGGGTTCCAAACAAAAACCTACAGAACAATATAATATCAAAGAAAGGCGTAAAGCATCCCGGCAATGAACATATAGGAGCATTCGGATGTGACTCATATGATATATCAGGGACTGTTGGAGGAGTTGGCTCTAATGGTGCGTTACACGGACTAACAAAGTTTAGTATGGAAGAAGCACCAAGTAACGAATTTTTTTTAGAATACATAGCACGACCACAAACAGCAGAGATATTTTTTGAGGATGTCCTTATGGCTTGTGTGTTTTATGGTATGCCAATACTTATAGAGAATAATAAACCAAGGTTATTGTATCATTTTAAAAACAGGGGATACAGAGGATTCTGTATGAATAGACCTGACAAAGTATTTACAAAACTATCTAAGACAGAACGTGAACTCGGAGGCATACCCAATAGTAGTGAGGATGTTAAGCAGGCACACGCTGCAGCTATTGAGTCTTATATTGAAAAACACGTTGGATTAAAAGGTGAAGAGGGAGACATGAATACAATGCCCTTTAACAGAACTCTTGAGGATTGGGCTAAGTTCGATATAAGCAACAGAACAAAATATGATGCGTCTATTAGTTCGGGACTTGCAATTATGGCGTGTCAAAAACACCTATATCAGCCCGGAAAAAAAGAATCAAGAATAATGATTAACTTTGCAAAGTACACAAATACCGGTAACATAAGTCAAATAATTAGATGAAAGATGTAAAACTAAACATTTCATCTGCAGGGTTTCCTAGTCAATTTGCCTCGGACTCAGAAAAATCTACTGTTGAGTTTGGTCTTCAAATAGGTCAAGCAATACAGTATGAGTGGTTCAGGAAAGATGGGAATAGTTGTAGATATTATAATCAATGGAGAGAGTTTCATAGATTAAGATTATACGCAAGAGGCGAGCAATCTATAAGCAAATATAAAAGTGAACTAGCAGTAGATGGGGATTTAAGTTATTTAAATCTTGATTGGACTCCCGTTCCAATTATACCAAAGTTTGTTGATATCGTTGTAAACGGTATGGCAGATAGGTTGTTTAAAGTAAAGGCTTATGCACAGGATGCTATGTCTCAGGCTAAACGTTCTAAGTATCAAGATATGGTTGAGGGACAAATGGCGGCTAAAGATGTATTAGAGATAATACAATCACAAACAGGGGTAGACCCATTTGTTGTACCTGCTGAAGAACTTCCTGCAACAGACGAAGAGTTATCTTTATATATGCAGTTGAACTATAAACCTGCAATTGAGATAGCTGAAGAAGAAGCTATTAACACTTTACTTGAGGAAAACCATTATTTAGATTTACGTAAGCAGTTTGATTACGACTTAGCTGTACTAGGAATAGGCGTAGCTAAGCACGAGTTCTTGCCGGGTTCAGGAGTAAAGGTGTCTTATGTTGACCCTGCTAATATTGTGTACAGCTATACAGAAGACCCACACTTTAAGGATTGCTTTTATTGGGGTGAGATAAAAACAATGCCAATAATAGACTGTAAAAAAATTGACCCTTCTTTAACTAATGAAGATTTAGAGGAGATATCCAAATACAGTCAGTCTTGGTATGATTACTATAACGTAGCTCAGTTTTATGAGAACGATATTTTTTATAGAGACACAGTTACTTTAATGTACTTTAACTACAAGACCACCAAGAAGATGGTCTATAAGAAAAAAGTAATGGCTACGGGTGCTAGTAAAGTTATTGAAAAGGATGACCAATTTGACCCGCCTGTCGAAGTGATGGAAGAAGGTAACTTTGAAAAGTTTGAAAAGACTATTGACGTGTGGTATGAAGGCGTAATGGTTATGGGTACTAATATAATATTAAAGTGGGAGCTTGCTAAGAATATGGTTAGACCTAAATCTACAAGTCAGCACGCTTTACCTAACTACGTTGCAGTTGCACCAAGAATGTATAAGGGTGCTATTGAATCTTTAGTTAGGCGTATGATACCTTTTGCTGATTTAATTCAGATGACTCACTTAAAACTACAGCAAGTTATTTCACGTGTCGTGCCGGATGGTGTGTATATAGATGCGGATGGATTAAATGAAGTTGACCTAGGTACAGGAAATGCATATAACCCTGAAGACGCATTAAGATTATATTTTCAAACAGGTAGTGTAATAGGAAGGTCATACACACAAGATGGTGACTTTAATAATGCAAGAGTACCTATACAGCAGTTAACATCTAACTCAGGTGCATCTAAAACACAGATGCTTATTACTAATTATAATTACTATCTTAATATGATTAGGACCGTTACGGGATTAAATGAAGCTAGAGATGGTAGTATGCCTGACCCGGATTCATTAGTAGGTCTTCAGAAACTTGCTGCATTAAATTCAAATGTAGCTACTCGTCATATATTAGACGGAAGCCTTTATATATTTAGAAGTTTGTCAGAGGCACTTACATATAGGGTTGCAGATATTTTAGAATACTCAGACTTTAAAGATGACTTTACTAATAAAATTGGCAAGTACAATGTAAGTATACTTAACGATATATCAGATTTATACATATATGACTTTGGTATATTTTTAGAGATTGCTCCTGATGAAGAAGAAAAAGCAATGCTTGAGCAGAATATTCAAATGGCTTTATCTAAGCAAGATATTAACTTAGAAGATGCAATTGATATTCGTGAGATTAAAAATATTAAACTTGCTAATCAGCTTTTAAAATTAAAACGTAAACAAAAGCAAGATAGAGAAGAAAGGTTAGCTATGCAGAAACAAGCTATGCAAGCTCAACAACAGATGCAGTCACAGCAAATGGCTGCCCAAACATCTATGCAGAAACTACAAGCAGAGATGCAGGGTAAGATGCAGTTAAAGCAGGCAGAGATTGCATTTGAAATAGAGAAGATGAAGAACGAAGCTGAGCTTAAGAGTCAGTTGATGGCTGAGGAGTTTAACTACAATCAGCAGCTTAGAGATATTTCTGAGAATGCATTGCAGCAAAGAGAATCTCAAAGAGAAGGTGCTAAGGCTGCTCGTATAAGTCAGCAGAACACAGAGCAATCTAAATTAATAAATCAACGTAAAAATAATTTACCTCCTCAGATATTTGAATCTAACGAGGATAGTTTAGATGGTTTTGATTTAGCGGAGTTCTCTCCAAGATAGTAAATAAAATTAGAAAAATTTTATTATTAACTTTGTAAAAATTTAATTAAATGGAAATAAAAGTAAAAGCAGTTGAGTCGGTTGAAGAAAAATCTACTCAGCAAATTGAAGAAGAGTTGCTCGAAAAGCACGAGCAGCAACAAAATGAAACTGAGGATTCTGCAAAAGTAGAGGTTGAAGAGACAACTACAGAAACAGAGCCCGCTGAATCTTCACAGTTAAATGAAGAAGATGTTCTTTCATTTATTAAGAATAGATATGAAAAGGAGTTTACATCTGTAGACCAACTCTTTGAAGAAAAAGAATCAAACGAAGAGTTGCCTGAAGATGTTAAGGCTTACTTTGATTATAAAAAAACCACAGGCAGAGGAATCGAAGATTACGTAAAACTAAACAGAGATTTTTCTTCTATGGAAGATGACCAACTTTTATCTGAATATCTTATTGCTTCAGGAGAGGCTACTGATTCAGAAGATGTAGAAGTTCTTATGGACGATTACAGCTATGATGAAGAACTTGATGATGAAAAAGATGTAAAGAAAATAAAGTTGATAAAGAAAAAAGCTATTGCTAAAGCAAGAAAGTTTTTTAACGAGCAAAAAGAAATGTACAAACAACCCCTTGAGTCAAGCACGGTTGGAATTTCTACGGAGCTTCAAGAAGAACTTGAAGAGTATAAGCAATACTTGAACTCGGCTAAGAGTAGCCAAGAGGAATTAACAAGAAAAAGAAATTGGTTTGTTGATAAAACCGATGAGGTGTTCCAAGATTTCAAAGGTTTTGATTTCAAGATAGGGGACGCTACTTTGAATTTTAATCCCGGTGATGCACAGAAGATAAAAGAAGCTCAGTTAGATTCATCAGTTTTTGTAAGAAAATTTATGGATAAAGAGACAGGGCTTATTAATGACGCTGAAGGTTATCACAGGTCACTAGCCATCGCAATGAATCCGGAAAGGTTTGCTTCGTTCTTTTATGAGCAGGGTAAATCAGATGCAACTGAGGACGTTACACGTAAGATGAAAAATGTCGATATGACAGAGCGTAAAACACCTCAAGTAGCACGTACAAAGGATGGTGTGCAAATTAGGTCTGTATCTACACCAAGTAGTAGAGGCTTAAAAATTAAAAGTAAAAAAAAGTAAAACAATTTTAAAAATTAAAAAAAATGTCAGGTAATTTTTCAGGGTCCGGTTTTGACCTTCAACCGTCAGCACAGCAAGTGCCACGGTCAACAAACTACATAACTAACTTTGACTTTTTGAATCAGTATCTTCCTGATACTTATGAAAAAGAGTTTGAGCGTTATGGTAACAGAACAATTAGTTCATTCTTAAGAATGGTAGGAGCAGAGCTTCCTTCTAATTCAGATTTAGTAAAGTGGGCGGAGCAAGGTAGACTACACGTGAAATATTCACAGGTAGGTACTGCAGCTACAGCAGCAGCAAGTGAAGCAGTTTTTCAGGTTAATGACCCGGCTGCTCCTACAGGTGTTACTACCACAGGACAGGTTCCTTTCTCAGCTACAGGCGGTATTGCCATAAGAGAAGGACAAACTGTTGTTATTGCACAGAACGATGGTTCAGGAGAGAACAAAGGTATCGTATCTAGTGTTGATTTAACTGCATCTCCAATTCAGTTCACAGTTGCTTTTTATGAAGCAGGTGGTCTTGTAACTTCAGGTACAGGTGTTGGAAATTCTGACGTTACTGTATTTATCTACGGTTCTGAATTTAAGAAAGGAACAACAGGAATGGAAGGTTCTCTTGAGTCTGATGACTACATCTTTGAGAACTCTCCTATTATCTTAAAAGATAAGTATGAGGTATCAGGTTCTGATATGGCTCAAATTGGATGGGTAGAAGTAACTACAGAAAACGGAGCAACAGGATATCTATGGTATATGAAATCAGAGCACGAAACTCGTTTGCGTTTTGATGATTATCTAGAGACATCTATGGTTGAAGCAGTTCCTGCAGTAGCACCTACAACTCCTATTGGTGGTCAGAGCAATGCTCAGCAATTAGGTTACAAAGGTTCTGAAGGTGTATTCTACTCAGTATCTGAGAGAGGTAATCTTTGGACAGGTGGTGTTCCTAATGCACTTGCAGATTTTGATACCATTATTGGACGATTAGATTCTCAAGGAGCTATCGAGGAGAACGTACTTTTCCTTGACAGAGCATTTGGATTCGCAATTGATGATATGTTAGCAGCTCAAAATTCTTATGGTGCAGGTGGTACGTCTTACGGACTATTTGACAACGATGAGGAAATGGCTCTTAACTTAGGATTCTCAGGATTCCGTAGAGGGTATGACTTCTACAAGACTGATTGGAAATATTTGAATGACCCAACTATGCGTGGCGGACTCACAAGAGGTGCTGTTGGTGTTGGTGGTTCAGGTGCTATCAATGGTCTTATGGTTCCTGCAGGTTCTACTACTGTATATGACCAAGTTCTTGGAAAGAATGCTAAGCGACCTTTCTTACACGTACGTTACCGAGCTTCAGAAACTGAAGATAGACGTTACAAAACGTGGATTACAGGTTCAGCAGGTGGTGCGGCAACATCTGATTTAGATGCTATGCAAGTTAACTACTTATCTGAGAGATGTATTTGTACTATGGGTGCAAACAACTTCGTATTGTTCGAAGACTAATAAGTAATAAGGGTGGGGTGTCCTACAGGACACCCTTACCTTTTTTTAAAAGATAAAATTAAATTAAAATGAAATTAGAATTAAAAGATAGAGTTTATAAACTCACAAGAAACAGAGCACCATTGTCGTGCATTATCCCTTCAAGAAACCACGCTCGAAGTCCTTTACTTTACTTTGATGAAGAGAAAGGTTATAACAGAGCATTAAGATACTCAAGAAATCAAAAGAGTTGTTTTGAAGATGAACAAGACGGAACAGTAATTGTTGAACCCATCATATTTGAAGATGGTATGTTACGTGTCCCTAAAAACAATCCTGTGCTACAGGAGTTCTTACACTACCACCCACTTAATGGAAAGAAATTCATAGAGGTAGACTTTAGTCAAGATGCCACAAAAGAAATTGAAAGACTTAATGTTGAGGTAGATGCTTTAATAGAAGCAAAGCAACTAAGCATAGAACAGCTTGAGAATGTAAGTAGAGTTTTATTCTCAACAGATGTGTCTAAGGTAAGCACAGCAGAACTAAAAAGAGATGTGTTGGTGTTTGCTAAAAATAGTCCTGAGATTTTCTTACGGGCACTCTCAGACCCATCTTTAAAACTTCAGTCTACTATACAGCAGTTTTTTGATAACAAAATATTAGCCTTTAGAAACAAACAAAGAGATGTTTACTTTAACCTTCAGGGTAATAAAAAAAGAATGACTACCATCCCGTTTGGTGTAGACCCAATTGAATATTTATCTGATTGGTTTAAAACAGACGAAGGAGTAAGTGTATTAGAGTTTTTAGAGAAACAACTTTAATAGCGGTTGCATATATTAACAAGGAGTCCGGTTTTAATCGGACTCTTTTTTTTTGCTATCTTTGTGAAAAGTATTACAGATGATAAATTCGGTTAGAAACACAGTATTGTCTATACTGAACAAAAATAATTACGGATATATTTCTCCTTCTGATTTTAACTTATTTGCTAAGCAAGCTCAGTTGGATATATTCGAGGATTATTTTTATCAGTATAACTATCAACTGAACAAAGAGAATGCCCGTCAGTCAGGCACAGGATATGCTGATATTACAAAAGGATATGGGGAGGTAATTAATATTTTTTCAGAAACCAATTTTTTATCGCACAACAATAACAATAAATTTTTTACACCTAGTCAAACAACAACTAGTGATGACTATTACTTACTTAATAAAGTCCTTGTATATACAAGGCTATTGGCTAGCGGAACAAACGACACTGTTGTTGTTAACGAACTACGTAATACCACAGGTGACTTTATTGCTTCAGGTGTTCAGGTAGGAGATGTCGTAGGTAACATTACAACTAACACAACTGCAATTGTTACTAACGTAAACTCATCATCAATACTTACACTAGATGCTAATATCTTTCTTGCTACAGGAAATCAATATGTAATCTATGATGACAGTGTGGTTAACGAAGCTGAGAAGGTTACACATAGTAAAATAACTATGCTTAACAACTCATTGCTTACAGCACCATCTACAATGTTCCCGGCTTACACGCAAGAAGAGCCGACATTGTCTTTGTTTCCTGTAAGCGTAAATACTATAGGTGCAGTTCAGTGTCAGTACATTAGATATCCTAAAGACCCTAAGTGGACATACATAAATCTAATTGGTGGAGAGCCATCGTTTGACCAATCGCAACCGGACTTTCAAGACTTTGAGTTATCTATATCGGATGAACCAACGTTGGTATTAAAGATATTGCAGTATGCAGGTATGTCTATAAGAGAGCTACAGGCTGTTCAGTTTGGACAAGGGTTAGAAAATTTTGAGGACCAACAAGAAAAATAATAAAATATGGCTTATATATCACAGTATCAATATTACGAAAACGGAGGTGCCGCACCTGAAGATGCAAATTGGGGGTCATATCAGTATGTGTCATTATATGATATAGTAAATAACTTTATGTTGATGTATGCCGGGAACCATAACCTTGTAAATAATGAGGAGAGGTTTAAGGTATTGTTTCACGCAAAGAGAGCTATACAAGAATTAAACTATGATGCGTTTAAGGAAATAAAAATTTTAGAACTTAATGTAGGTAATACATTAAGATATGTACTGCCATCTGATTATGTTAATTGGGTTAGGATATCTGTATATAAAGATGGTCTATTGTACCCTTTAACTGAAAACATTCAAACCAATTGGAGTAGTGCTTATCTTCAGGATAATAATTCAAGAATATTATTTGATGTAGATGGCAATGCCCTAAGTCCTCAGTTCTCAAATATTGACTACGACAGAATAACAGGTAGCAAGAAGTCTATATACCTAAACGCTAACAATCCGTTCAATGGATATGAGGGTTACTGTTGTGATGGGGTTTGGTATTTTGATTATCAGATAGGTGCTAGGTTTGGTTTAAACACAGAGACAGCAAATTCAAATCCAACTTTTAGAGTAGATAAGAAGTCAGGGGTAATTAACTTTAGCTCTGATATGTCTAATCAAAGTTGTATTCTTGAGTACGTTTCAGATGGAATGGAAAACGGAAACGATGTAGACGTTACAGTAAATAAATTATTTGAAGAATATGTGTACGCACACATTGAACACGCCATACTAAATTCTAAATTAGGAGTTCAGGAATATATAATTGCAAGAGCACGTAAAAGAAAAAGTGCATTGTTAAGAAACGCAAAGATTAGAATAAGTAATATACATCCCGGAAGATTACTAATGAATATGAGGGGTAAAGATAAATGGCTAAAATAATATGGCGAATACACAAAGAAATTTTGTTTTAGGTAGAATGAATAAGAGTCTTGATGAAAGACTCGTTCCTAATGGTGAGTACGTAGATGCACTTAATGTTAGATTAGGTTCTACAGAAGCTAGTGAAGTTGGCTCAGTTGAAACTACAAAGGGTAATACACAGCTTACTACTCTTCAGTACAACAATGAGAACTTAAGCTCACAGGCTAGATGTATTGGTGCATTTGAGGATGGAGCTAACGAAACAATATATTGGTTTGTTCACGACCCATACTTTGCTAGAGATGGTGCCGGGTTACCTACATCATTATTTCCAACAGGGAAAATAGACTTGATAGTATCATATAATGTTAATGATAATATAGTTGACTACCACGTTATAAGCGTGAATGATGGTGGTGATGTAAACACAACATTAAACTTTGATTTAAAATATTTAATAACAGGAGTAGATTTAGTAGAAAACTTATTGTTTTTTACAGACAACCTAAACCCACCTAGGTTTATAAATGTAAAAAAAGGTTATGCTAATCCTGTATTATCTGCACCTAGAATAGTGGACTTTGACAACGAGCCATTGGTGTTGCAAGAAAAATTATTAGTTATAAAAAGACCACCCCTTTTTTCTCCTGAGGTTACTCTTCAAGAAGTTCCCTCTGCAGAAGATAACTACTTAGAAGATAGATTTATTTCTTTTGCGTATAGATACAGATATGATGATGGAGAATACTCTGCGACATCTCCTTTTTCTGAACCTGCATTTATTCCCAAAGATTTTGATTTTAACCCAAACAGTAATTTGAATGAGGGTATGACAAACCTCTACAATTCAGCATTAGTGTCTTATAATACAGGAGGTCCTCTAGTTAAGAGTATTGATTTGTTATTTAAGGAAGGTGACAATAGTGAAATAAAAGTAATTGATAAATTCAATAAAAAAGATAGAGGACTTTCAAACAACTCAACAGAAACATACACGTTTACTAATAGCAATATATTTACCGTACTTCGTGATTCTGAAATATTAAGACTATATGATAACGTACCTAGATTTGCTTTGGCTCAAACTATAATGGGCAATAGGCTTGTGTATGGAAACTATATAGATGGATATGATTTAATTGACTACAAAGGAGCTACATCTCAAATAGAATATACTGTTGAGTTAGTAGCTGATGATATAAGTGAAAATGAAGTAGAGGGAAGTGAGCTTGCTACTACCTACACTATACCATCTAGGGGTATTAGCAACCCAACAGATGGGTCAGCAGGTATTAATATAGGAAGTTTTGTAAAAGATTTTAAAGCCGGGAACACATTAACATTTGACATATCATTTAAACACGCTATTTTTGCTCCTTCAGGTAACCCTCAGCCAACATCTGATACAGGGGAAATAGATATTTCTTTTTCTATTACTTTAAGTAACAATTACAATAGTGTATATGAGTTAGCAACAAGTAATGAATTTGTAAATAAAGTAGGAAGCATTAGTCCAAAAAACATTAACCCCGTATACGCACCTCTTCCTGACCCTACAAGCTGTGATGGAATAACATTTACAGATACTTTTAATTGTGCTATACCTAACAACTTGCCTTCTGCCACTACAAGCGGCTCTGTAACGAAATACGCTAGTGCTATTAGCGGTGTAGACCTTGTTGGTGCTACAGGGTATCAACAAAATGAGCCGATAGATATTGTAGCATTTAGAACCGGATTACTAGAAGACGTTATATTCTTTAAGTTACCTTATATGCGTTTTGTAAATGACGTAAATGTGGGTACTGATACATCAGAAGATATATATGAATTTTATGAGGTAACATTTGCAAGTGCTACTATTAGAACAAGCCCTACCATAGGAAGCCTTCACAGTAATAGAGGATATGAAACAGGTATAGTTTATATGGATGACTTTGGTCGTTCAAGCACCGCACTTGTTAGCAACAACAACTCTTTACATATTCCTTGTAGCTCATCTAAAAACAGAAACTATATACAGGTAGATATACCGCCAAGACAAATAGCACCTGAATGGGCAACGCACTATAAGTTTGTTATAAAGCCTGATGAAGAAAATTATGACGTTATATATAGTAGTATATACTACAGAACTGCTGATGCTAACTATGCATACTTTTTTTTAGAAGGAGAGAACTCTCAAAAAATTGAGGTTGGAGATAGACTGATTGTTAAAAAAGATTCTTCAGGACCAACAACAAGCTGTGTTTATGTTACTGTATTAGAAAAGAAAGTATACGCAGAAAATGAAATTGAGGATGGAAGTTTAGTAGGTGCTTATATGAAAGTAGGTACAAATCAACTAAGCATAACTGAGCAAGAGAATGCTAGTGTATTGTATGGGCTACAAAGAGCTGAATATGGTAATGATACACAATATGGATTTATAGTTGATTACCCTAGTGCTAATCCACCGGGACCATATCCTCTTGTAACTTATCCAATGTCTGTTTTGGATGGAGCGGGTAATTACGTTGATTACACTGTACCTTTTGGTTCTAGAGTAGGTGTAAATCTAAACTTTTACAGAACAGGAAAAGGAAATACTAAAAAAAGAACAATGTTCTTGTCTGTATTTATGCAAGCATCAAGAGATTACGACAATATGTTTGAATTTCTTATAGGGGAAAACTTTCAAGGATTTTTAAATAGAGCTTCGTTTGAAGGAGAAAATAATTCAAACTTTTTTTATCCAACTGCTGTCGCTGCAGGCATTCAGCCTATACAGCCTTCAGAAAACCAAAACATATTTTGGTATACAGAGGGAAATGGAACTACTATACCTAGCTATTTAAACATGAACGGTACAGTTCAAGACGGCATAAAAGCAGGAAAACGTTCTGTTGCTATTGCTACTATTGATGTATATAGGGCTGATGGTGTTGTTATATTTGAATCAGAGCCACAGGATGCTTTGCCCGATGTGTGGTATGAATCTGCTGATACGTATGAGACTTATACTTATGTAGACCCTGTTACATTAGATGAGTATCCCGGTAGACATAAAGGTAATTCTCAAGACCAAACAAATGTTGATTCGGCTGTGGTTAATACAGATTTTATGAACTGCTACGCATTTGGTAATGGAGCTGAGAGTTACAAAATAAGAGACTCTATTGTTGGCAAGTCATTTAACTTAGGTAACAGAGTTTTTACTACAAGTGAACAAGAATATAAAGAAGCACATCGTTTTGCTGACCTAACATACAGTGGTGTATATAACGAAGAGAGTAATATAAATAAACTAAATGAATTTAATTTAGGTCTTCTTAACTTTAAACCACTTGAACGTACGTTCGGTCCAATACAAATATTGTCGGGTAGAGAAACAGATATCCTTACACTGCAAGAAGATAAAATATCGTATGTACTTCAAGGTAAAAATTTATTGTCAGATGCAGGAGCAGGAACTGCGTTAACATCAGTGCCTGAGGTACTAGGGAAACAAATTGCTCGTGTAGAGGACTACGGTATATCTAACCATCCTGAAAGTTTTATTCAGTGGGGTAAAGACAAATACTTTACAGATGCAAAACGTGGTGCGGTATTACAATTAAAAGGTAGTTCAGCTCAAAACGAACAACTAAATATTATATCGGAGCAGGGGATGCGTAGTTGGTTTAGAGACCTATTCATAGATTCATTTGAAACTCAAAAGTTAGGCGGGTTCGACCCATATATGAATGAGTACGTACTTAGTTCAAACAATACACCAAAGCCTGTAGTTACAGACTGCATAGATTGCGGAATAATAGTAGGTAATATTGTTGTGGACGTAGCCAACTCTTATGATTTCTGCGTTGACGTAGGAGACTTAGTTGGAGATGTGACTATAGATATAGATATAGACTCATCAGTTTCAGGGAATAATTCATTTAGGATAGACTATACATATGCAGGGGTTACTAATACATATTTTAGTGCAACCACTCCTATTAGCGATACAATAACTATTCAGAAGAGTTCTGTTGCTGACCAAAAAATTACTTTGGTAGTTGAAAATTCTTCAACAAATAAAAGCTACATACGAGGTATTACGGTTGGTTGTCCTGAAGCAGAGACTATTACTATTATACCTATATCTATTACAAGCGATGCAATAAATGGTGAGTACATACATAGCGAATATAGTTGGACTGATGGCACGTTTGTATCGCCATTACATTCACGATTAGTTTCTTTCGACAATGACAATACAACTGAGTTTGTGATATCTGATTATGACCAAATAACAGGGCTTCAAGGAGCAGGCGTTATTCCTGCCGATTCAGCTACTGTTAGTATGATATGTAATAAGATAAATTATGATAATTTTGTATTTAGCGAAGGTGTGATTTCACCTCTTCCTACTCCTCCGACACCTAATAACTTTAGATATCTGAGAACCAACACAAGATATTATAATACTATTGCAGATATAAAGTTGCTATTAGCAGAAACGCTAACTGACCCCGATGGTGGAGTACCTGCAATAGACAGTACGGATGCACCTGATAAATACTCTGCTACATTTGCAATGCCGAATACAGGAGCTTATTTGTACTTGATTTGGGATTACAGATTATCAACTGAAGATGACTTATGTTTTGGAGCAACAATAGAAGATGCTTGTTGCACTTGTTAAAAAAAATAAATTATGCCTTTAACTACACATTACTTAAACGGAACGACACTATCTAACTCAACAACAGTATATGACGATGCTGCATTAACAATTGTTAGTGCAGATGGGTTTTATGCTGACGGAAGTGGTATAAGCAGAGAGCAGGTTAGTGGCATACTAGGACCTATTCAAAACTGTCCAACTTGCCTAACTGATTGTGGTTTAGGAACTATAACTCATAGTTCAGGTGAAGGAGTATTTCTACTTGACATAGACTTAGGTGATACAGTATCTGATGAAGGAGCAGTAATTGTTAAGTTTACACCTGCTAGTATTCCTGACGGTATAAGAGCTACATATAATAATGTGGTATATAATAAATTTAGTCTTGACAATGCAACTGTAGGAGGTTATAAAGGGAGTACGGTAGCAAATGGATATACTTATTTAGGTTATGACTCTGCCACTTGCCTTCCTATTGCCGGGACTACATATAGTGGACTTACAGAATATAGATATAACGGAACTAGTTTTGCTTCAACAGGTAATACTCAAGACATAACACCACAAGCAGGTGAGTTGCAGCTTAATACAGTAGCTAATCCGGGGACGTTTTATATGGTAATACCTAAGGTATCTCAATCAATAAAAGAATTAAATATTGAGATATCAGGTGTTTGCCCTACAACTGCATTTACTGTTGAGGTTGATTGCCCTGTATTGTTAACAGGATTTAGTTCATCTCTTGTCGCAGGTAGTTCTGCTGCAGCTTGTGCTCTTTCATTAGTTGGAGATTATTTCAACGCACCCGTATCGGGAACAGCAGGAAATCCTGCTATAAATGATTGGGTGTTTTCAGATGAATATGGAAGTAATGTGTTAGCTCAAGGTTTTTATAAGATAAATGCAACCGAGTATATTGAGGTTGATGCAAACGGAGTAGTAATAGATAGAGCAAACTGTTAAAATATGGCAATAAATTATACACTAACATATAGCGAATCATCAAAAGGATTCCCTTCTTTTTATTCATTCTTTCCTGATTATATGATAGGAATGAATCAGTTTTTTTACACCTTTAAGGGTGGTAATATATATAGTCATAATACAAATGATACGCACTGTAATTTTTATGGAGTTGACTATGCTGCTACTTTAACTAGTGTATTTAATCAAGAGCCTTTAACAAATAAATTATTTAAAACTCTAAATCTTGAGGCTGATGATTCTTGGGAAGCATATCTAACTACAGACATTCAGACAACAGGATATATTGATGATGCTTGGTTTGAGAAAAAAGAAGATGCTTGGTTTGCTTTTGTAAGGAACGATGGAACCACAGGAGCTAACGTAACAGAAGCTGAGTTTGAGCTACGTTCATTGAATGGTATCTCAAGAAGTTCTGCTGTTGGTGGTGTAGCAGCCGCATATGAAGTAGACTTTGCTTTGTCAGTAAACATAGGAAGCATAGTAAGTGTGGGTGATTATTTGTATTATGCACTACCTCCTTATACCACACCTATTTTTGCGGGTGTTATTACGCAGATAAATGTAGATAAAGTAAATGGTATTAATCAAATTGTAATTGATTCAACTGCAGTACCGGGAGCTACTAATCCTATACCAATTCAGGATGCTTATTTCTTATATATTAAGAACCCAATAGCAGAATCTCACGGAGTATTAGGTCATTACTGTGAGTTTGTTTTAGAATTACCAATAGGAAAATCTCAAACTGCATCAGAATTATTTGCAGTAGAATCAGAGGTAATGAAATCATTTCCCTAATTTTAGTATCTTTGTGGAAATACATTTTTATCATTAACCAAAAATACTTAATAATATGGCAGTAGGATTTGCAGCATTTGCAGCGGGTGCTCAGGTAGTTAATACTTTAGCGACAACAGGAATGTCTTTTTCTCAGATGGCTGAAGCTAAACGTGAAATGGAAAGAGCTAATCAAGAAGCGGCTACTAAAGTATCACAAATATATAAAGAGCTTGACGTAAACGTATATGAAGGTTTAGGTTTGCCAAAACTTGCAGACCAAAATTTAGCTAGAAGAGCAGGACAGGCTTATAAAACTGCAATGGAAGCAGCAGGTGAAGCTGACCCAAGAAGTGCCGCAGCAACAGCAGGTAGAACAGTGATGGCAAATCAAGCTCTATTAGAAAACCAAGCAGCAAAAATGGAAGAGAGAAAGTTTGGTTTAGATAAATTAATAGCAGCAGAAGATTCAAGACTAAGAGACCTAAAAGTAGGCGTTATGATGGAGGAAGCTGCAGGTGCTCAGCTAAAAGCAAGAGAAGCAGCAGAGATGAAACAAAAATCAATGAAAGAAGGTTTCGCAGGAGTTACTGCATCATTAGGAGCAGCGGCATCTTTTGTTCCTTTATATCAGAAAACAAAAGCAGCTAGATTAGCTAAGCAAGCTCTTAAAAGAAACCCTCAGTTACAAGAGCAGTTAGCATCACAAGGAATGTTTGGTGGTGTAGATACATCAGGGGTTGGGGGTATGTCAACAATAGAGTTTCAAGATTTTATAACAGATGAGGATAGGTTTACTATTGACCAATTAAAAGAGCTAAGGGATAAAAAAGTTTTTGTTAATTCAGGGAGTATTATGGATACAAATAATATTATACCCGGAGTAGGAATGAATCTTTTTGAATCATCAAATTTGAATCAAGATGTGTCTCAAGAGTTAATAGACCTTCTAGGGTTTAATCCTACCTCTACTAGTGAATTGGCAACCAACCCTGCATTTGATAGAAAATTAATAACGCCATTTAAATAATGAGTTACTTTAGGTACGCAGAACGTTCGGCAGATACGCAAATAAATTGGGCAGAGATTGGAAAGAATATGTCCGATATGCTCAAGGAGGAGGTCCAACTCCGTGAGGATAAAAAAGCTGCTATTGATAAGGCTACAAGAGAATATGGAGAAGAGTTAGCAAACGCTCCTACAGGTGACTATGATGCGGGCAATACATTTGCATTAGAGTATGCAGGAAACGCTCAGGAGTTTAGACTAATGCAGGACCGTCTTTTAAAAAGCGGTCAGCTTAAAGTAAAGGACTACACCATAGGAAGACAAAATGCTATTGATGGAACTACAAATTTATTTGGACTAGCTGAAGAGTATCAGAAAGAATACACGGAGAAAATGAAGCGTTGGGAAGGAGATGAGTCTTCTTATCGTGAGATGTGGGAAGCTGAAACAGTAGAAGGTCTTGCTAATCTTAGACAAGTAAAAGGATACCTTAATCCCACTAATGGTGTTGTAAGTATAGGTAAGATGGTTAAAAACCCTAAGACCGGGGTAATGGAGATGAGCAAGAAATCAACTGATTTTGCTACAGTAAATGAGTTAAGACAAAGACTTAAGCAGAAGTATGATAGGTTTGATTTGAATGGTAGTGCATCCAAAGCAGCAGAACAACTAGGAGCTTTAGAGCAGAGTGCTGTTCAGATTGGAGGTAGCAGACAGCTTAATACCATAATAACAATGATTGACGCTAAGCAGCACGACTTTGGTTTAGAAGGAGAAAAGTTTGCAGCTACATATAAGGAGTGGGAAAAAACTCAAGTATCAGCAATGATGCGTAATGGAAACGATATTGCTTCTGTATTAACAGATAAGGTACTACAGACCGAAACAGGTGATAAGTATACGTTTACATTTGATAAAAAAGAATTTGATGCAGACAAAACAGGTTCATTAATTTATTTGGACCGTTCAGAAAATCCTGCAGGGACTCCTGTATTTAAGGAAGGACAAAAAGAAAAAGTAGAAGAAGAACTAAAACTTGCTATACGTGCTAACATTGATGTTAAGAGACAAACAAAAGGAGCAGGGTTTACTCCTCAATCAAGGTCTCAAAGTGCAGTTGAGTTTGGAATTGGTGAACGAAACAGAAATCAAGACACTGCACTAAATAATTTTGGAAAATTGTTTTATGGAAGTGAAGCAGATAAATTTGAAGCAGCAAATAATTTACGTGCACTTAACAAAAACATAGAAGCTATTGAGCCAACCACTGATGGTATCATAATTAGATATACCGAGTCATCAGGTTTAAATGATGAAAAATTACCGTACGGAACTGACCAATCAAGATTTATAAAACAAGGAGTAAACTTTGTTTTGGCTGAGGGTCAAAAAATACAGAACGTTGATGATATATTGTCTCGTTCAAAATATCAAGAAAACCTAAACAAAAAATTAGGAGCAACAACATTTACACCATCTAAGGGTATTGCAAAACCAACACGCCCTACATATAATGATGCGTATATAAGGTCAAATGAGGTAAATTTTGATAACACTTTACTAACTAACTTAGCATCAACGGTAGCAACTGAACCGGACGAAGCTACTTTAGAGTCAAGGGTTAAAAATGAATTGTTAAAGATAGAAGGAATAATAGCCGATGATATATCAACAAGGCAATACATGACCGGGCAAGGTATAACAGTTACATTTAATGGTAAAAAGTATGAATTAAACTTAAAAAATCCTACAGCCTTTAAGGACCAAGTGGAATTACTTGAGAATGCAGCCATCAAAGAAGGTTTAGCAAGACAGTATAACTTGAGTGAAGAAAGTAAAAAAGCATACATTGATAATTTTCAAATAAAGAGAAGAGCAGCTCAGCAAGGTCAGAATAATACTGAAGCTAAACCCACTCCTGCTCCTGCTCCTGCTCCTCGTGGTAACAATGCAAACGGTGATACATAATAAATGGAAGAAGAATACTTACAGCAACTGTTTAACTATATAGGTTCGGTAGACCCTAGCTTTAAAGACTCATATTCTTTAGAGGGATTTACTAATGATATGCAGGATAAAAAATATGCTGCAGAAATGTATAATTATATAGGAGGGATTGATGAAACATTTAAGGCTAACTACACTATTGAAGGTTTCTTAAATGATGTTACCATAAAAAAAAAAGATTCACAGCTCGATGGGGAACCGATGGAAGATACGGTATCTCCTATACAACAGCCTCAGGAACAAGATACTTCTTCGGACTTATCATTGGCTGAAACATATCAGCAATTTCAGGAACCTGAAACACAGATACCATTTAGACCTGAGGAACAACCTACAGAAGAAGAGGGTGTTATTGAGTATGATGTAAGCAAATTTACTTCTGAAGAGCTAGAGCGTCAAGATAAAATAAACGCAGCTAAAAAAGAATTTAAAGACCTTTTTGGTTTTGAACCTCGTGACATGAGGGAGACAGGATATGTGCCACCTCAAGCTCCGGAACAGCCTACTACAGGATTGGGAGGTGTTTCAGATTTTAGGTTTCAATCACCATCTGATATGGATGATGATGAGAGAAGAAATCAGATAGCTGCTGACCAAGCCTTCACAACCTTTATGGTTGAGCTAGAGGAGCCTGAGCTTAGTAAACTTCAAGCACAAGAAAAAGCTCAGCGTCAAGCTAAGATAAATACAGCAGTAAAAGGTAGAGAAGAAATATTAAAAGACAGTGAGTTTAATGAGGCTTTAAATGCTACTGACTTAGCATCTATTCAAACAGAAGAGAATGAGGCTGTAGACTATTTTAATAACCTATATGGTAAATATGGGTTTACATTTAGACCTATTGGTTTAGGCGATGCAATGGAGGTTACTCAAACTCTTTCTGATGGAAATGTAGTAAGAGAAACTATTGACCTAGATACTTGGTTTGATAGTAACGCTCTAACAGAAGCGGAAAAGCTCAAAAAATTCGTAACAAATTATGCATACAAGCCTGATGAAAGAGCAGAAAAAGTAGAAACAAACTCAGTTCAATCTGCTATTCGTGCTAAATACCTTAGGGATGTACCACGTATAAATGATGACGGTACAGAATCAACTGTATTATTTGAGTCAGCAAACATTGATGGCAAGGAGGTAGTATACCCAACTTTATTCTTACAAAATCCTGAAGTAAAGTCAAGTGACCCAATGTATTGGATGGAGCTTGAAGGGATGGAGGCGTTTGAAGAAGCAAAAAAAAGAGGAGAACTATTTTATTTTGATGATGAAAAAGAAGCTAATGAATTTGCTCAGGGCTCTTGGAAGGACGTATCAAATGTAGATGCAGAAGCTGATAGGTTTTTTGCAGAACGAGGGTACGATTACTTATCTATGAAGAATCAGATAGAGGAGTACGAAGATGCAAGAGATAAAGTTTTTTTTATTCAAAGTTTAAATCGTGGTACTAAAGACCAAAGAGGGTTTGATATTAATGAACTTAGCGAGTCTGAACAAGAGGAGTTTAGTGATTTCTACACAGCAGAGGGGAAGCTAAGAGCAGACTACAAAGACATATACGAAGACTCTAAAAAAAGATTTGATGAACTTGCAGATGTATATCTAGATAGTGACCTTCAAAAGGTTCGTGAGGACTACGATGTATTTATAGATAAGCAACTTCAGTCAATAACGCAGGAAGCAGTTCAGCAAAGAGCTGCGTCAAAATATATAGACAACGAATTAAACACTGCATCTTTTGCTAACTTTGGTTTAAGTATAGACGAGCTTGTAAGTTACGAGCCAACTAATCAAGAAGAGGCTAGTATGCAGGACGCTATACTAACAGCATATCAGTCAACTCAAGAGGTGTCAAAAATGGCAGCCGATAAGTACGAGGTTGCAGAAACTTATTTAGACTCTAAGTTTGACCAAGACCTTAGAGGTGAAATAGTAGAAAACTACGCATCGTTTCAGAACTCTATAAAAGAAGGACTCAATAGAGGTAAGGCAGGAGATATAATAATTCAACAAGCTCTTGGAATAACAGGGGATACAACAGAGGAACTTGCTGAAAAGTTTGTTGAGTATATGAGGGCTTCTAATACGGGTAAAGTTAGTAGGGAATTAAATAGATATCATAGTGCTAAAGGTTTTAGGGAAGCCTTTGATGCATTTTCTGATGACATTCCAACTATGGCAATGGCATATGCGGCAAACAGTTTGTCTCAGATGCTTCCTTACGGATTAAGATTATTACTTACTGCCGTTCCTACAGGTGTAGGTATTGGAGCAGGTGCAGGTACTGTTGCTGCGGGACCTTTAGGTACTATACCGGGAGCTGCCACAGGTCTTGCTTATGGCTTAAGGACAGCTATGATGGGAGCTAACTACGGTATGGAATATACCAACGCTATGATGGAGGCTATGAATAGAAATGACTACAACGTATTAAATCCTGACGATGTAGCAGCAGCATTTAAAGATGACAACGTATGGAAAGAAGGCAGAAAACAGGGGTTGCTGAGAGGTATACCTATTATGGCTGTAGATATAATCTCAGCAGGTATTGCAGGTAGAGTATTTAATGTAGGTAAAACAGCATCTTTAGGAAGAAGAGTTTCTGCATTTACTGCAGAAAGATTAGCTATTGACCCACTACTAGAGGGAGCGGGAGAATACTTAGCACAGGTGTCGTACAACAAGGGCATTGATATGAAGGAAGTATTTGCTGAAATGATAGGTGGTCTAGGTAATAACGCTTCTTTTGCTGCAATAAACAAAGCTCTTGACTTAAGAGCTAAAAATAATTTAGACCTTGCAAATGAGTTCACTACTATAGAAGCCTTGAATAAAGAGTTGAGTGGTGTGTTTGGCTCAACTCCAAAAAGAGTTTCTAATTGGGCTAACAAAATGGAAAAGCTCGGACAGATAACTAAAGCTACTAATCAGAGGATACAATTAAATTTAGGGCAAAGACAAAACGCACAAAATGTTTTATCAGCTACAGAAGGAAACGTAAGTAGAGATGTTCTTAACAGAACAATGCAGCTTATGTCAGCAAAGGAAGAGCTTACATCTACTACAAATAGAAAAGAAATATTTGGAGATAAAATTAGAGATATCAATACAGAGATTAAAGAGATAGCCGAAACCAAAACACTACGTAAACCATCAGAACGAACAAGTCTTGAGGGTATAGGTCCTGTTGTAGGTCAGGAGCAGACTACTGAAACTGATATAAGAAAAGATGTAAGAGGTAAGTATAAGATAAACGGTAAGAAATATAAAAGAAAAAAATTCTTAAACAAGATAAGTGATATGTCTGACAAGCAAGTGTTAGCTGCGGATATTATTGTTGAGAATGATGAACAGGTAGTAAAAACAATAACAGAAAAATTTAGTAAAGATGCCATTCAAGAGCAAGAAACAAGAGCAGTATCTGATGATAAACAAACCGGAGATATACAAGCGGTGGAAAGCGAAGTACGGACCCTTCAAGAAGAACAAGCCGCAGAACCTACGACCGTTGAGGAGGGTGAAGTAGTAGAGCAAGTTACTGAAGAGGTTGTTATCCCGGACCCAATCACGAGACCTACAAAAAAAGATGTAACAGCGTTTGACGATAACACCATAGAAGAATCAAGGCTTGATGGTATAGTCTCTGCGATTGCAGACAAGCAAATAGAAGATAAAAAACTAACACCTTTTCAAGCTAGGGTTGCTGAAAAAAATCAATCACGTGTTGATGATATGGTGTCATTAAAAACAAAGCCTGAAAGACTAGCTGACCTTGAAGCGACAATAGAGTTAGAGTCAAAAAGAAAGTTGGGTGAAGTTAACTTTAGATTAAAGGAAGACGATGCGGTTGTACAAGAAGATGACACCAAGTCAGAAGTTGTATATCACGGTTCACCAACACGTATTGAAGGAGGTGTTTTAAAAAGAGGACAGTCAGGTGCTATATTCTTAACTCCAAATAGAAAATATGCAGAGCAATATTCTGCGGATAAAGTAGGAGAGGTAACTGAAATAAAGATATCTGAACAAAAGAAAAAAAATTTATTTGATTTAAGAAAGCCTGAGCACGTTGAAAGATTGAAAGAAGGTTTTTTAAAAAACAATGAGGAACTTGAAATTGAATACGACACTAAAGAAGATGCGTTAAGGGATTACGACAATGCCATCCGAAGTATGAGAGAAGCATCTGAGGGGAGAGAAGGTATAAACGATTGGTCCTCCGGGAGTCAGTTTATAGAGGCGATGGAAAATGCAGGTTTTGAGGGAGCTTTATTTGCTGAACGACCTGCCGGTATTGTAGATGAAGATGTTGTTATTAGTTATGCTTTGTTTGAAAAGCAGATACCAATAGAGGCAATACCTTCAGAAACTAAAACCGCTGTTGAAACAGTAGAAGGAAGAGCTGACGTTGAAGCCATCGTTGAGGAGATGAATAAGCAAGATGAGGGAGCTGTCATTGAAACAACTGAAGTCAGAGAAACAAAACCTGAAGCACCTAAGATAGATGTTGACGAAATTAATAGCCGTGTTGACAATCCAATACCAACAGTAGAGTGGAAAGTAATAGATGGTGTCCCTGTTATATTTAATGTGTCAGACCAACTACGCACAGGAGATGTAGTCAATCCACTTACAGGTACAGTAATAGAAAATCTAAAAGGAGGTATGGGATTCGTGGGTATAGATGGACACGAAAATATTGCTTGGGCAAGCGTGAGTAAAGATAAAGTAAAAACTCAATTATCATCTGCCATAAGTGTTTATGAAAATAACAGAGCGTTCTTTGATTCTTGGTGGAAAGCAAACCCTGAGTATAATGGATTGGTTCCTATGGTTATTGTGAAGATGGCTGAGAACTCAATTACATCAAACGAATCAGTAGCTAGAGTTCTTCTAGATAATATAAAAACATTGCCTATTGAAAATAGAAAGGCAGCAATGGTTACCCTAAAAGAAGAATTAAATAAAAAGTTAAGTTTATTAAAAGACAATCCAAAAAAAATAAAGCCTTTTAATAAAATAAATGAACTAATAAAAAAGAATGACTTTAAAGTTATTGATGATATAATATCCGAAGAATCTATTAAACAACTACCTCTGCCTGCTAGAGCTGAATTGATTACATTAATGACAGGAGGTAGTATTACAGAAGCAGGAGGCAAACCTAAAAACGTTAATAAAATAAACAAAGCATCTAAGGCTGTTGTACAGGTATTAATGAAAGGCTTTGAAGACCAAGCGGAAATTGTAAATATCGGAAGAATAACTGATTTATTAACTGAGCCTCAGCTAAAGGATGCTCCTGTTAGGTCAGCGTTTATGATTACAGGAGTTGATGTACTTTCAGCTATCGACAACAAGGAGGGTAGTATAGTCGAAACAAACCATCCTAATTATCCCGTAGGTCCTAAGGGTAAAGTAATAGGTGTTATCGAGCAGCCTCAGTCTATTGTTGAGTTGTTCCCATCAATGTATAATAATATTATTTTGGGGTTAGAAAAGGAGCAGAGAGGTGAGAGAAAGCAAAGAACAGAAGACCAAAGACTAGCACAAACTCTTCCCGTTCAGATGGGATTGAATAACCTAGATTATGTAGGTACACGCTTTGGTATAGACAACGTAGGTAGGTTTATGGATTTCATTAACAGAAGTTTTCCGTTTATGAATATATCTACAGACCAAGAGACAATGAACACAGCTCTTATGAGTCCTAGGGTTACAGCATACTTAAAAAAGGGAGACGTTGTCTATGGTTTAACTGCTGACAATCAGATACTAATTAACTCAGAGGTCCATAATTCAGAAAGCGATTTGTTTAACACAGCGATTCACGAGATGGGTCACGTGTGGGTTGAGAATCTAAAGCTCACACCTAGAGGTAGAAAGATATATAACCGTGGTGCACAACTAGTGAAGCAAACAAAAACATATGAAAAGTTTTTAAAGAAGTTTGATGGTGATGTAGATAAAGCTGTGGACGAAGCTATGGCTGTGTTGATTGGTAATAAAGGAGAGAGTGTGGTTGAAGCTAGTCTTAAACAAAAGATTAAGGATTGGATTGCATCGCTTTGGTCTTACGTTAAAGATAACTTTAAATTATCTAAGGACCTCACAACAGAAGATATACAGAACCTTAACCTAGATAGTTTCTTAGAGTCTGCTGTTGCTGATATACTTAAAGGTAAACCAATAGATATATCAGATAAGAATCTTAACAAACTCACAGAAGGTTTAGGTGAAGTACTCTTTAGAGCAGATGAATCTATTGATGAGATAGTAAGAATAGGTAGAGAAAACGAATATAAGGAGGCTGACATAAGAGAGATACTAGTAGGAAGAGGTTTTAAGAAAGCAGATATTGATAGAGCTCTTACTTATAATATAGATTTATTTACTGAGCTACCTATAGAATTCGGCAGAATAGAGGGAGGTGTGAAAGAAGCAGCACAAATGTTTACTGACATCAAACTTGAGTTAGATAGATTTGCTACATCAGGTAGAGCAAATGTAATCGGTAGACGTAGAATAAAATCATTTGCTGAGATAAGACAAAAAGCTCAGGACTTAATACAAGAACACAATACATATAAATCACAGAACGACCAAGTTCAAATGGAGCTGCGTGTTGGTTTAGATAGAGCACTTGGATACAGAGGAGGTAGAAACGTATCAAGAGAGATATCTAAATTAAAAGAAGCACTTAGACAAAGAAGAATAGGTGCAGATAATCTTAAGCAGGCTCAGCTTATGCTAAGAAACTTTATAAGAAGAAACCTACCTGAGTCTAAGACTTACAGTCAGGCACAAATCAATCGTCTTTTAAACTCAGTTACCGGGATTAAAACTGTAGATGATTACTACAAGCAGTCTGAAAAAGTGGTTAAAATTATTGAGGAGAAACGTGCTCAAATAAAACGTGATGTTATTAAAGAGATATATAAGGTCGTAAAATCTAAGGCTACTCCTGCTTTAGTTAAAGGTAAGCGTAAGGCAAAAGGTATTGATGCAATAGGGCAAGTAATATTCAATAACATTAAGAGGGTTATGAATGCTGTTACCATAAGAGATAATGATAAAAGAGCTCAGGAGATAAATAATATAAATATAATATTAAATAATAAGCAGCCAATTATTGATGCCGCACAAATAAAATTAATTAACGGAGAAGAGATTACCTTAGAAGAAGAATCATTAATACAGCTTCAATTAGCCTTCGACCAATTCGCAGGTTTAGATACAGCTTCTTTGGAAGAAGCACAGCAGTTATTAAAGGATGTTAAGCTACAGAAAAAAGAATCTATACTACGTTTTAATACAAGAAGACTTAAGATAGCAGAAGACAGAGCCGCTAGAAGTGAACTAGCAACCAATCAGATTAGACAGACGGACCCTCTGTTGTTTAATGAAGATGGCACACCAAAAAATACGGACCAACTAAACCAAGCAAAAGATAATATCAAAGCTGATTTTTCAGCACGAGGTATTATGAAAAAGGTTTACGATAAAATTTCAAAAAATATTTTTGGTAGAACAGACTCTCCGTTTACGAAGGCTAAGAATGTATTAACTAACCTTGAAACCATTACTAACTTTTTAGATAGAAAGAATAAAGGGTTAACTGTTTTTACTGATTACGTATACCGTAACTTAAATAGAAAGAGTGAGTTATTGTATCAACGAAAAAACACAATGAGGAAGATGGTTGATAAGATGGCTGAAGAGTCAGGATTTGAAACAGGTTTACAGGGTGTTGAGATTGCACTAGATAAAGTCTTTGGTTTTAATCTTAGAGGTCTACCCAAGACAATGGAGATAATGGGTAAGAGTAAGGCAGGCACAAAAACAAAGTACACCTTTAACGGTAATCAGTTATTAAGAATATACGCACTTAGCAAGAACGCTGTTCAGTATGCTAAATTAGAAAAGCAAGGATTTACAGACAAGGTTTTAAAGGATATAGAAACTAAGCTAGGTCCTGACCTTATTTCTTTTGCAGACAAAGCGGTTGAATACCTAAGCACGACAGGATTTAATGAAGTTAATTCTGTATATAAGCAGGTCAATGGTGTTAACTTAGGATACGTATCTAATTACTTTCCAACCAAAACAATAAACGTTGATATAACTAAGGATATGATTGATAGTGGTGACTTTAGTTCCACGTTTGCTGAAGAGTTTAACTCAGCACTTTTAGAAAGGACTGATAGGTCAAGTGATATCAATGTAAAAGAAGGCACGTTCACAGGAGTGTTTATGAATCATCTAGAGTCGATGGAAAAATACAAAACATATGCGGCTGATGTTCAAGAACTAAATTCTTTTTTTAATACACCTGTAGTTAAGACTTTATTAAAAGAATCAGGTTCTGAAACTTTACTTAAGGTATTTATTAATGCAGAAATAAATCCACAGGCAGCTTCTCAAGCCTTAGGAATAAAAGAAACAAGTTCGTTTGATAAAATACTACGTGCTTTCTCAGGATACGCACTAGGATTTAAGTTAATTCAAATACTTAAGCAGGCTACATCTATAGCAAATGCTTTTGCACAGTATAGTTTTCTTCCTCCATCTGTTGAATCTAAGTTACCAAGACTTGTAACTCTTCCTATTGATATGACGATGTTCACTATTGACGTTGCGGGTATGCTACTATCAATGCCAAAAGATATGTTTGGATATAATGGACCTATAACTAAAGCAAGAAAAATGTCAGCATCATTCAACGAACGTATTATTGAAGGATTAGAAGGAGATATATACGGTCTTGAATCAGGTAGTCAGACACTGAAGTTAGCTAATAAAAAATCTAGCTATTGGGGAAAAGCAGTTGAGACCACTAAAGCACTGTCTGCTAGACCTACTGTTATAGGAGATATTATGGGTGTGATGGGATACTACGTTAACTATAAACGTAATATAGCTAACGGTATGACAGAAGCTGAGGCACTAGAAGCATTTAATAACTATAACTCTACTCAGCAGTCAAGAAGAGCTACAGATAAAACTCTGCTTCAGTTGCAAGGTGATTGGAAAGCAAAGGTATTTACAATGTTTGGTAGCACCACATTCCTTCAGATGAATAAAGTTATGCAGTCATCTACAAACATCATGAGAAGTTGGGGTGAAGTTTTATCTCTTGCATCTAAGGGTGAATTTAAGAAAGCAAAGAGTGCTCAGCCAACCAAGCAAGATTACAGGGAGTTCTATATGAACCTTGCTATTGCTAACGTATTATTTACAGGAGCATCTAACATTATGCTACTTACTAGAGGTAACGATAAAGATAGGGACCTATTTGTAAAAAGAGTAATGGATGCAGCTTTTGGATTAAATATACTTTACAATATACCTATGATAGGTGTAGGTTTAGAGATGGGTATAAACTCAATAAGAGGAGACAGAAAGCCTGTCGAGACCGTAACAAACCCTATACTATCTTTGGCTTATAAGATTAAAAAAAGAGCTACAGATAATCCTGATGCGTGGTTTAGAAACTTTATTCTTCCAATATTGGAGATGAGAGCAGGGTTCCAAGTAGACCCTTTTGTTGGATTATCTAACGCAATACAAGACGGATACTTTGGTAGATACAATGAAGAAGAATACTATAATAATATGTATGACATCTTTGGAATAAGTAAATCATATAGACCGGGATATGGTCAGAAAGGTTCTGATGTAGAAGGAATAATACCAATAGGAGGAATTAAAACTAAATCTGATTTAAAAAGATACGACCCTAGACTTTACGAAAAGGTGTACGGTAGGTATGATGAGATGATGAAAGAACAAAGAGAACGAGAAAGAGAAATCTTAGAGAAGATGGGGTATAAAAAAGTTGGAGGCAAGTTATATCCTCTAGATTAGGGTGTCCTGTAGGACACCTTAGTACCTGAAGTATTTAAATTCTTTTTGTTTATCGTAGTAGACCATAAGCTCTTGGTCGTTAACTGCTCCTTCACGTGGCTTTCTTCCTCCCCATTTTATTTCTCCGTGTAAATGTGTTGGCTTACCGTATATTATTCCATCGTCACACGCCCATACCATTACGGGGTTCAGTCTCTTATCGCACAGCTTTACAACCTTGCGTGCAGCCACAGGTAATGGGTATGCGTTAGCAATAGTTCTATATCTACCCTTCACCTCCACATACGCTATTAGTTTATTGGATTCATCGTAGACCCTGTAATCAATATCGTTTGGGTCTAGCTTTTTATATGTACCACGAAACTTGCTAACGAATTTTTCTATTGCTCGTTGCTCTCTGTCTATATCTTTGTCTGATTCAAATCTCATTTAGCGTGTAACTCTGCGTGGCACCGTGAGCACAACACCACACACTTATCTATTTCTTTTTTTATTGTTTCTATACCGTACCCATCGCCTATAGAGTTTCCTATCTCAAAACTTTTGTCGTCTGATGTGTGATGAAACTGTAGTGCCTTGGTTGAAAATGTCTTACTAGTTTCTTTAGAGTAACCGCATCCCTCACAACTCAACCCCATCTTATACTCTTTAATCCACTCTCTTATTTTTTGCTTTCTATTTCTTTTTACTTTTAACGTGCAGTCTTTACAAGATGCACGACTATATCTCTCACCCTTACTGTTGTAATGCCCTGCGGAATGATAATCATCAATAGGCTTAGACTCTTTACACCGAACACATACCTTATAGCTCATCGTCCATTGAGTCTTTCACCATCTTTAATAAATCAATTAAAGAGTTTATGTTCTTCTGTGACTGAGGTATATCTTTATCGACTAGCGACTCATATATATTTGGAAGGTAAGAATACATTTCATCCATAAGTGAATTGATTGTCTTCACTCTCTCGTTGTCTATGGATGAAATATGTTGTGCCACTATATCTCTAGTTCTTTGGTTTTTAATTCCTCGATGTACAAATTTAATCTTTTGTTTTCCTTTTCCAAATGAATCACCTTATTCATGAGCTGTTGATAAGTATCTTCCTGAGTTGCGGGTTCATGTATTCCTTCAAGTATTAGCTCCTTAATAACCTCATATTTATTGTAAAGTTCCTTGTCGTATGTGGTCACATCATCAAAGGCTCTTACGGCGTGTATAACTGTTGAGTGGTCTTTATATAACGTCCTGCCAATAGCTTTGTATCCGTAGTGTAAGTCTCTAAGTATTTTATAGTAAATCATTCTACCCTCAACATATTCACGTTTTCGTGTTCTATTTAGGATGTCTATTTGAAATGTATTGTTAATTATTTTTATTATTTTGTGTTGTAGTTTAATGTCTATCATTATTGGCATCATGTGTTTAGGTAATTTTCTCATTGTTGTTTGATTTTAATATTTTTTTTTCTATTACATAGTCTAGGTAGTCGTCTACTTCTATGATGTTTATGTCAAGGTATGCGGGTGATTCATCGGGTTGGTATATATATTCTAGCTCAAAGTAAAGTGGCTCTTCTGCTATGTTACAAACACCACCAATTTTTTTAGTCCACCCATCAGTTATAGGTAGCTTCTCAAAGCTATCGTCTATCTGTCTAGCTATGTCTACTGCTTCCTTCTTGGGTAGCAGTCTTACTTTAAGTGCAAATATGTCACTAATATCATACGTTAAATCCATTATCTCTTTGTTCCTTACATTGTTTACACAACACCTCTGTGCTGTGCGTGGAGTCTAACACAAGGTCCCCCGACCTTAAGCAGTCCACACAAAAGTTCTGACCATACTCCCAAAACTGTTTGTTAAGGGGATGATGATTGTCTGTTTCTGTATTCATTTTATTATTAATTATTCTCCTCTATATACTTCGGTGTCAAACCCAAAGCTACTTAGCTCTTCGAGTCTATACTCCTGTAGTTTCGATAGCCTACCTGTCTTTGTTTTTATCTCACTGAATAAAACTTCAGCGTTTGGTGATATAGCTATCACATCAGGTATGCCATTCTTATTGGTCTTAATTAACTTTATAACATAATATCCCTGAGCCTCAAGTTCATTGATTCTTTTCTTCTGTATCTGTTGCTCGGTCATATTACAAAGTTAGTAAATCCTTTTTAAAGTGCTGAACCGTGTAGTCTTTCTTCTTTATCACAGCTTTATATATATCTTTTTCAATACCTCCATCAGAGAATATCCAATACACATCGCTGTTTTTTCTATCCTTTGTTGTCATCCTATCTCTACTCTGCCAATAACTTGTAGCAGAAAAGTCTATGTTATAATACACCAACACGTCAGCTTCCTTTAGGCTTATGCCTTCACGCCCTGAAACAATCTGTAGTGCAATGTTCTTATCGCTTCCAACAAAATCTTCTAGGGTGTTGCACAAGGTGTCCTTGAAGACACCCTTGAGTGCGTTGTACTCCTCTTTAAATTTATAGAACACACCTATCTTTTTGCCTTTGAACTTCTCCTTTATGAACTCAGCTTTTGAGTGGTCAAATATCATTGACTCTCCGCTCTCGAACTTCACGGTGCCTGAATATATTTGGTGTAGCTTTGACATACACTTTGCAGGTGTGTCTCCCAATATAACTTCGTTGTTACCCTGAATTACTTTATCCTTTTTTAATGTGTCTGCTAACCTGTGAGTGGTGTCGTTCATCTTTACAACAAGAACCTGTTCCTTTATCTTATTAACGAAGCCTGCCTCACTCTGCGTGTATGTTATTGTCATTGGTTTGACCTTATCTAGAATAGATTGTTGACCTCTCGAATAGTCATTCACATAAAGAGAATTAATCTTACGTTGCTTTACGTCTATGTAGTCCTTAGCAAACTTGTAGAAACTTGTATATTCTTGAAATGGATTTGATGGAATCCCATACACCTGATGATACATCTGACTGTAACTCTCAGGTGTCGGGGTTCCTGACATCAAACAAATTATACACCTATACTTATGTATAAACTCTTTTACTTGCTTAGCTCTTTTACTTGGCTTAGGAAATGCACCAAGCGTATGAGCCTCATCAAGTATAACCATATCGTAACTAACATCTTTAATCTTATGTAGCGATTCGTAGTTGACCGTATGTAAATTATAAGAAGGATTAAGTAGGTTATAGTCAGACTCAATACTCCCTATCGCTTTCTTCTTTGTAACAAACAAGACCTCTTTACACCCTAGCTTGTCTGCTAGTCCAAGACTTGTAAGTGTCTTACCTGTCCTTACCTCCATTGCTAGATAAACAAACCTGTACTTCTCACAAATCTCATACGCCTCTTGTATTATCTGTGACTGATAATCTCTAAACTTAAACTTGTCGTCACTCATATCTTTGTTTAACTTTATTTCTAATATCTTAAACAATGGTCTCTGTGAATGAAGAATCTTATGTCTGTTCATCAACCTTGCGAGCAATGAATCTTTATCATTTGAATCTCCATACACCTCAGAAGATATAGTCTTCCTACCTTTAGTTGCTGTTACCTGATACAATCCTTTCATAGATTCTCGTCTAACCTTATAAAGATAGGTCCCTTACTACCCATATACGCCCCGTGTATATTGAAATAAAAGTAATCAATTGCATCTGCGTATGGCATATCCTCTGCGGTAATATCTATACACTTATCTATATCGTACACCGCAACTATCTCTCCGTTAAACTGCTCGGTATATCCTATAAGTGCATCTCCATAACCTGTTACAATTAATGAACCCGATTCCTGTAGTACCTCTAGTGTTTTAAATTTATTATCGTATGTAGACATAATTATACATTTAAATTTTTTTGTGTTAATAACTCATCCTCTCTCTTGATTCTCATCCATCTGCCTGCCATATCTCTTCCCTCTTGTGGGCTTGTGCCTGATTTGAATGAAGCATATGCTGACATCCATTTATTAAACTTTATTCTACTTATAGTTAGCTTAGCCTTAGGTGCGTAGTCAGGATACTGCTCAATGAAATCCAAGTACGTTGTGTGTAGGCTTATCTTTATATCAACCTCAAGTAAAGGATTCTCTTGACTACCATTGATAAGACCGCACCACTCTATAAAGTCGTGTGATGTCTCTGCCGATAGCTGTCTAATCTTTAGGTTTACAAACTTACTTTCTAGTAGTCCTGTGTTAAGGTAACCCTGAAGACATCCTATCATGTAGTTGTCAAACGCACACCACTCATCATCATTCCAATCACCAAAGAATAATTTATCAAATTCATCTAGTGGTGTATAGTTCTTGCTGTAGTATTGGTGTAGCTCAAGCTCCCACTTTCTTCTAGCAAATGAGTTACCGCTTCCTTTGATTGCGTAGTTAGTAGTGATAGCAATCTTAGGTGACTTCTCAAATGGTATCTTGATTGCGTCTTTGTTCTTCTTCTCTAGTGTTAGTCCTTCAGTTACTACAGAGAATAGTCTTTCAAACTCAAAGTGCTTACGCACATCATCAAATACAAGTATCTGTGTGTCTGCTGATACAAGTTGGTAGGCAAACGAACGCTCGAATGTAAATGACTTACCATCTATTGTCACTACCTTTTTCATTTGACCGAGGGCATTCATAAAGATTCCTTTACCTGTTCCACCTTCAGGGTTATCTGATATAACTTCATCGTTAAGTATCACTGCAGGACAGAACGATAAGTTCTTGTGTCCGTGCATCAAGAACCCTATCGTGGATTTCATAGATGATACCCTATCTTCTTCTCCATTACATATGTTGGATATGAATTTACTATAGTCTGTATCTGCACTACACTGACTAAAGTTTCTATCTATCACGTGGTCCTTCCAAACATATCCACCCAAGTCTAGGTAGTCAATCATCTGTACATCATTCTTAGTAATCTTAACAGCACAATTCCTGTAGTATAGATATGATGTGTCTCTGTTATCTTCAATAAAGTAAACATCAATCGTGTTTAATAACGTAAGGAAATCTTCCTTAAAGTATCTGACCTTATCTGCAAAGTGATTGTATATACTTAAGTCATCTATCTCTATGAGGTTATTAAGAACAAAATCTTTTATCTCCTTCTCGTCTGTGTGGTCTATTAGATTATCAGTTACCTTGACAAACACATAGTTCTTACTTCCTTCGGGACAATACTTATAGAATCCGTTGTCCTCCAAAAATTGTTTAAACAGCACGTGAATTATTCTAACTACACCCTTGTCTGACTTCACCCAAAACTGAGTCTCTTGTGCCTCCTCATCTATCCTTGTGATGACAGCATCTATTACTTCACTTTCTAGGTTAGAGTCCTCTAGCTGTGAACGTAGTTCTTTTTTAGATGCACCCCTCTTTAGTTTTATCTTTAGGTTATGTAGTCTCTCTTCATCCTCGTAGTACTTGCTTCCAAAGTTAGCTGTGTTAGAGTACGCTGAATCTATTGTCCTATTTATCTCGTTCTCATTAAAGTCATCGCTCCTGTAGTTGCTCATCACATATCCTGCTAATGATTTGTTTATACCAAAGTCATTAAACGCTGATGCTAGTACAAAGCAGTTGTGGTTTCGTTGTCCTTCAACCATAGGATATTTTTTTGTCCACCACTTCACGAGTATATCTACTATCTTATTCTCATCTGTAATAGGAATGGTAGGTGCATCTCTAAACTGATGCTTCTCTTGATACTCTCTCTCTTCTATCTTATCCCATATAGATGAGTTCTCGTTTACAAAAATTAGTGGGTCGTATGATTCATAACAAACCCTAGATAAGTTCTTACACGTAACGTCAAACTTAGGATTGTTAAAATGTTTTTGCAGGCTATTGAAATAGTTTACGTGGTTATCTATGTCTTGTGGTATCTTAACGATTACCTTTAATCCCTGACCTGATGGCGATACAAAAACCGAATAGGTATAAGGTGACTTAGTAATGTTCTCCTTATCCTGTAGCATCTCTCTTGTCTTTTCATATCCATCAAAGTCAAGACATATAAAACCTGAATGTTCTTGGATAGAGTTATCATTTCTTTTTGTGAACCTACCACTAAAACAAATAGCAGGTAGTTCTTTCTTAAGCTCATTTCGTTCAGCCTTACGTGTTTCTTTTCTTATACGCTTAACTAAATCTTTTGATGCTCCGTTCTTTATACGCTCAATAAGATGACCAATAGGTCTATGGAATGGTGCGTCTGTTTCTTTTATATTCTTAAATATAGTTATGTCTGATGTCATGTTTAATTAAATTATGTCAACCTTATGTTGACTTTATGTTTAGTTTGTTGTTGATTATCAATGAGTTGTCGACTATGTTAACTTTTTCTTCTTGTATAGGAAAGATAAAAATAATAATAGTATAAAATATATATAGTATATGTCTTATAAAACTCAACATTTTCTTGTGTTAAAAAAAGGAGGAGCCGTCACAACCCCCCCTTAATCCTATTTAAACTACTATTAAAATGGTAAATCCACTTCCTTTTTAGTCTGACTAGTTCCTTTCTTCTCAGGAACGAATGTGTCTAGCTCTACATAATATGAGCCTGACTTAGCTTGATTGATGTTTAGGTTTACCCATCCATCTTTGTGATGCTTCTTCATAAATGATACTGCATCATCACACTTAACTGATACTCTACCTACTACAAATTCGGGAGCATTTTCTCTTCTCTTAAATGAGAATCCATCTGCGAACACTTTCTCTTGTTGTGCCATAATTATTTTATTTTAATATTTAGTTCCAAACTATTGTTAAGATATCATACGTGCTTGGAACATTATACATATGATACCTGTATTTATTATTTACTAGGTGTCCTACAGGACACCCATTAAATCTCTTCGTAGAAATAATATTGGTCTATATCATCTGTTGGATTGTCTCCAAAGAACTTTCTATAAACCTCTACTGCCATCTCTACCTTTTGTTTACCTCTCTCAAGACTCTCCTCACTCACTGAGTATGTACCCATCATCCCACTTATCTTATCAATAACAAGGAACATCATAGGCTTATTAAATAGTGTTGAGTATATGTATGCTTGACTATCGTAGTTATACTTACGAAAGTTCCAACGGAAATCATTAATGTTACTAGATGTTTTAAGGTCGAAGATAAAATCTTTACCGACTATATCTGCCTTACCCTTCCACATCTCGCCACATATCTCAGCTACGTTTGGAACCTCATACACATTACTATCATCGTATATGTAGTTATACATATCAAAGTTAGACTTCATTGTTTCAACCCACCTCTCTACGTCTTCCTTCTCCTTCTGTAGTAACGCAAAGTCTCTAGGTCTCTTGCTGTTACTTTGAAGCTCTGCCACATACTCCTTATACTTCTTTGTGTTTCGTGATGATACATCTATAAAGTCCCACTCCTTAGCCTTATCAGGCTCTAAGAATAGTTGATGAAAGTATCTACCCATTGCAAACTCTTTTGAGTCACCCCTCTTGGTCCCAAAAAACTTTGGATTCTTAAGGAGTGTCCCTATATCTGAGTTGGATAAATACTTTCTGCCGATTCCGTTATAGTATTCATTGTCGTCTCTTAGTTTAGTTAAGATTGCTTGAGTCATACTATATATTCTTTTTAAGTTCGGCTTTAACTACATTAGCTATCGTGTACTTCTGCTGTAGTATTTTAACTATCGTGTTGAGACCTTTGTCCTTGTTGGCTACTGCCCACTTGATAACCTTGTCCCAATTCTCATCCCCAACCTCTAGCTTAGTTTTACTTGGTGCCTTTGTTGACTCCTGATTTGCTATAGCATTCTTTACCTCGTCTGCTGATGCAACCGATGTGTCAAGTCCTATACCAAAGTTAGCTAATGCCCTACCCCAAGCTGATGTCTCGCAGTTCTCAACGTATGATGTTTTGTTGATGAACGTGCTACCCTTCTCCTCTTCAGCCATACCTGTAGATATAACTTTCCCTTCAGCATTTGTGATTGTAGCAAGGATTAAAATTGATTTGTCTGTCTTCTCTAGTACCTCTGATGTAAGAGAAAAGTTAGGATAGTTGTTCCTAAAGTAGATAAGTCTTTCGTTTACTTCAACGTACTGCTTACCCTTAATGTTTACTGATTTAAGTTGTGTCATTTGATGTTCGATTTAATTTTTTATTAATTTTACTATACTCATTCATAACTTTCTGTCTTGATTTCTTTAGAGAGTTTATCTGCTTGGGATTCTTTTTCCCATTGACTTCACTCTTTATACGCTCCTCAATCTTGTCAAGTTTTGTACGATAGTTAGACAAAGATAACTCATAAACTCCAATTCTCCAACCTTTTTTTAGGAAAATTTCTTTCTGACTATTGGTGATAGGTAGGTACCAATCTCCTGTCAATGCGGTGTTTAGAATCTCTATCTCTTCTGTCTTATCGTCCTGAATTATTTTACATCCATACAATACTCTTGCCCTGTATCCTATACCACTAGATTGTAGTGCGTACCTATCATCCAAGGCTTGATTCATTATATCTTGTAGCGTATACATATTATCTTAGCTCTTCTATTATGGTTCTGATATCTGAATCCTCTTCTATCTTCTTCTCAACCTGAGCTATGCCATGAATGATTGTGGAGTGACCTATCTCGTAGCCTCTCTCCTTCATATACTCCTGTATATAATGTTTCTCCATTGGTCTTTTATGACACAGGTAATACAAAAGATATCTAGCATCTTTGTGCTTGGTTAATCTTGATTTAGAGAACATCTCTGTCTCTGTCATGTTGAATAGGTCAAGGACTTTCCCCACGTATTCGTTGAATATATTATTCTTCATTTTTATTTGGTGTTTCTGTTTTGTTAATCTTCTCCCACTCGTTGTGCCAATAATCTGAATCGGCATAGGCTGAGTAGAAATCCATTGAGTGCATCTCGTCTATTAGTTGTTTAGTCTTGCTCATTTTTTGCTATAATTAATAATATTAAATACCCTGCTAAGTCAAATAGTGTGTCTTCGGTTTGGTCATTCAAACCTTTGTTCTTAATTCTGCTTAGCTTATCATCTATCCTTGCACATAAAGAATCCACTGCGTTCTGCTGAGAGAATATGTTAAGCGGTTCTAGTGCTGAGTTACCATACGCCCTGTTCTTTTGTATTAAAAGTTCCTGTAGCTGATTGGTTACTTCTGTGATTTGCTCTTCGCTAGTAGGGTTAGTGAGTATCCCTTGTAGCTTGTCGATTTCTTTTTGTGATGCTCCCATTACTCTAGCATCTAGTAGTTGCTGTTCAATTGATTTCATTGTATAATTTTTCTTCTAGTAGTTTAATGTTCTTGGTTACGTGTTGCTCTCCGTTGATATCAAGCAACCACTCTCCGCTCTTGAGTAGTTGAATACACCCACCTGATATGTATGACATAACGTGTAGGCAATCATCTCTCAGTTCTGTGTTGTAGTTGGATTCATAATCACTGCGGTTCATAAGTCTACCTGTATCCATAAAGACACCTAGTGTAAACTTAACTTCTTTGTCTGCATTAATCTGCATACGTTGGATGTAACCTTTGTCTGAAAAAGGTCTCATCTTTTCTTGATTTACTTCTCTTAAATAAATTGATTTCATGTTTGATTTAATTTCGTGAGTTCCACTCGTTGTGTGTCATGACCAATGCGTCTCCTACGATTGGATGTCCACACATAGCAGATACCTCAATGTTTATGGGTAGGTTATTTAATAATCCTTCCTCGTTCACAAGTACTACCCATCGACTTGTGTACACAGGCTCTATATATCCACCGACTGCATCCTGCATAGCCTTCAAGCTACTGCAGGAGTAATCAGCGATAGTATCTCCGTTTGATTTAATTAGTCTTGCCATAACTTTAATAAATCTTTTGCTCTTAAATAGACATATCCACCTATAGTAATCTTCTCTGACTTCGACCACCAATCATTTCGTTTAGGTAGGTGTCCAACTTCGATTCCAATCTTCAGACCCAACCACAACGCTTCGTCTATCTCTTCGTGAGACTCTAGCAATGACTCGCTGTCGTCATCATGGATTGCAAACAGCTCGTGTGCTTTCCATAATGTTTCTAAGCTCTCTGATGTTGCTTTTTTAATTCGTTCCGTTACGTCCAACCAAACGAACCTATCTTTTTTTGTTACGTAAATGCTCATGGTCTCTTAGATAAATGGATTGTTGTCTGTTCTTGAATACTCCATACGCTCTGTTTCCTCATCTATAGCATTGTATATTTCCTCTTGTATACGTTCCGACTCTAGTACGTTTTCTAGTACCTTCATTGCCTGCTCTTGTGTGCATTCATAGTTCTGCCTCACATTATCAGCGTGCCACATAGCAGATGACTGCCACCCCTGTAGCTGTAGTTGTTTCATTAAATCAAGAGCATTTGGCTTGCGTTCTTGATTGGTTTCTTCAAGGTGTCTGATTAGCATGTTAAGACCACGCTGTACTCCTAAGTGTTCTGCCTCTGAATGGCTGTCGTGTACCCACTCGACATCAGATACGATATCTTGGGCGATTCTTTTAAGTGTTTCTAATTTAATCATAATGTTTAATGTTTGTTCAAATATAGTTTAAAAAATTGTTAATTCCAAATCTGTTTCTGTCTTTCGACTTCATCAGTACGGATACACATCCGTAGACAGAAGAAGGTGTCCTGTAGGACACCCTCTGTTTTGATTTATGAATAGGGTAGCACATCCTCTTCAGTAAACCATCCGTCACATCCGTCACAATGATAGTTACTAAACCCATCAAACTTTAGGTCGTGAAAACAATCTAAACATATGGGTGATTCGTCTTTAGGAAACTCATCGTACATACTGACCTGTGTACACGTTGGTTCTTCCACCAACTTATACGTATCCTTAGGAGTCAAGCTGTACGTACGCTCGTAGGACTTCACGTGATTGTGTCCGTCCCACGTATGCTCCTCGGCAGGATTGAAATAAATCCACGCATTGATTACTTTGTTATTGACGTTGATAGGTATCTGTCTTCTCCTGTACCACCTTGGATGACCCTCTAGAAGGTCTAGGTCTTTGAAGGTCTTGTCGTCTACCTTGAACACGTCAACCCTGACGTTCGTCCCTTTGCCTTTCTTGTCTATCAGGTATGGTAACCCTGATACAACCAAAGGATACTTGTCTTTAGTGTATCCCTTGCCTAGAAACTTTGAGTTACTTAGGTATGCATGGTTATTGTGAAACCCTTTCTTGAGTGTGCCATAAACCGCAACCACATTGTCCTGCAGTACGTTTGTCTTGGAGTACCAAACCCCATCACGATAGGTGTACAGATGCTTGTTGAATATCTGAAATGTTCTGTTGCGTATGTTGACCGCAACAAACCTTGCCTCAAATTTTGATAGCGACTTCTTCCAAGTGTGTCTTGGTGTCTTGCCTAGTCTGATAGCTAGGTCTTCTGTGTCTGTCATGTTCTCGTTACCATAACCCTTCGCTGTTCCGTTCATCATGAACAGCTCGTCCTTGTTGTTCCCGCATACGAATGGATGCGTGTTCTCCTTACAGACCCTACCGATTGTCGCATATCTAAAGTGAGCGATGTATGGTCTTGTTGTATTGAGTAACGAGTACTCGTTTGACTTATGATAGCTGACCTTGAATGTGTCTAGCCATACGATTCCCAATCCGTGCGGATTGATTCTTGCGGATGTTTTGAGAACTTCTCTTGGCACATCTCTGCCTTTCTGTTTGATAATAATTACGCACATAGTATTTAGTGTTTGTTTAAATTGATTCTTATAACCTCTCTCTTGAAATCCTCCACCGAACTCTCAACTAGCAATTCCATTTCTGATTTAATTCTGTCTATCTCTCTGACGCTTAAATGCTCTAGGCATTCCCAAGTTTTTAGTACCTCCATTAGGTATTGGATTCTTTCTTTTGTTCTATTTTTCATGATTCTTAATGTTAGTGAGGGGTGTCCCGCAGGACACCGACCTCGGTTAATGTTTAATTTACTTTTGGTTTTCATCTAGCTCATCGTCATCCGCCCAAGGAGTTGCGTTGTTTAGAACATCACAAAACTCTTTGATAGTTTCTTCGTGAATCGTGTGCTGTTCGTTGTCGTAAACCTGCCAACCTGATTTGACACAACCCCAATAAGAAAAACCTCTTGGGTATTGGTCATCTTCTTCTGTCCAAATCCCTATGCTATCCATGAGAGGATGGTCTTTGATGTCTTGCAGTGTTCTTGCTTTTTTGAATTTTACTTTTTCCATTTTGATTTAATTTTGTGGGGAGTATCCTGTTGGACGCTGACCCCTGATTTTAATATAATTTTAGACAAAGATACGAAAAGTTTTAGACAGATCCAAATTTATTTTTTTGAAGCTGTCATTGCTTCTCGCACTTTTTCCCAATATTTTATGGTCGCTTTTTTATGGTGTCCTTTTGGACCTCCATTCCATTTTCTTGCTACGATTTCGCAGAACTCTTCGAAGGATAATTCTTCGCAGTAAACAACCTGCTCTGCCATTATCTCGAACATCTCAATGGACTTCGCTCGGCTGTATCTGTCCTGCTTAGTATATACTTTTGGTATATCATTCTTTCGCAGGATTCTGTTCACTTCTCTCACGCATATAGGATGTATCTGCAGGCAACCAATTGCTCTGCCTCCATCTCCTACAACTGAATCATTACCTCGGCTTTCTACGTGAATCACAGCTCGTATAAAATCGTCCCATGTTGGTGTCCCACAGGACACCTCAATGGTGACAGGAGCTGACTCAATTTGTATTGGATGAACTCTGCATCCTAGAGCTACGACAAGCATAGCTACGCTGTATGTAATTCGTCTCATTTTTTTCTGATTGCTTTAAGATTCTTTCTCTGCCACATCGTAGTTGGAAACCTGTCGTGTAGCCTACTATAAACTCTGTCGATAACGTGGTACGTAGACGCACCTATCTCCGTAAAGATAAGCACGCCATCGTAGTACACGTTGTATGTTCTATAACTCTCCATCTTCCTGCTCTTCAATTGACTCTCTGATTTCCTGTTTGTATGCAAGCACTTCTTCAGCCAACTCAAGTAGCTCTTTCAGTCCTTGCACTTCATACGTACTTCCTAAATCGTTGAACTCTCCATCTTCGATTGCTCTCACGCAATCTCTTAAACTTTTTGCAGTCTTTTCAAACCTCTCATAACTTTGATAACTCATAATAATAAATTTTAATTGATTAATAATCTGCCCAAGAACCTCCTGACCATTCTTCATTTAACTCGTACCCACCATTCTCTCCTATTGGAGCTAGGCAGTAGCTGAACTGACCATCTGTGGACTCAGCTTGTCTGTCCTCGGTGTCATAAAACTCCTGCAGTGATGTGAACTTGTAAGAGTTGACGCTACAACACCCATCACAATCTCTGCTTGAATAATTCATCCAAAAGAATCCGTCCTTGACGAGTCTTTTGAGGATTTCATTTTCTCTTTGAAGGAAATGAATCTTTTCGTGTAAATATAATGTGTTTGACATAGAACCAAGGTGTCTTGTAGGACACCCTAGCTTTCGACCATTCAGGTACTCATCAGTATGCCTATTTACCTCTCGTCCACAGCCATACATTAAAGACCCCTATAAGATAGTTTATAGCTATCAGGAATGCTGTTAGAATAATCAGCGATACGTACGCTAATGCTTCATGTGATACGTTTACCCACAGGTCGTAAATGATACGCACTACGGATAGTGAAATGAATGTTGATGCTAGGCTTACTAGCACGTTTTGAATGTTGGTTAATGTTAATCTCATTGTGTTATATTAATTAAGGTTTCTTCCCTCTTCTCTACTTCCAAACTTATCGTGGAACTTTGCACGCTCTATCCTGTTATGAGCTGATAGAAGTATTTCATTCCACCATTCTTGCTCCGTTTTGTTTGCAGGTTTGTTCTTCCAAAAAGAATCTGTCTCTCGTAATCGTTTTGCTAACTCTTGCTTTGTCATAATTGTATTTCTATTATATGTTTAATGTTCCTGTTTCGTCCTTTTGGACTCATCAGCACAGGCACTCACCTGTGGACAGGAAGGTGTCCCGTAGGACACCCTCTGCATAGTTTAGATTATGTTTGCGTAGTGACTAGCAAAGAACTCTCGGTTACTCAAATTGTCGCTGTCGAATCCTCTTGCATATCTATGAGAATGAGCGCCAAAGGAAGGACTATAACTCCACCACTTCTCAAACCATCCGCAGGTGTACTTGTTCAGCTTACCTGTCTTGATGTACTTGTTAAAGTGACCTGCTAGCTCGAATATCTCATCGACCTTGGCTGTATCACGCTCATACATACTCATTACGATTGGACGTAATCTGCGGTGAAGAACACTGATGCTCTTGCCTGAATCGTTAACAGCAAAGTTAACTAGCTCATACATCAGCTCGTAACGTCTCATTACCTGCTTAACGGATGATATTCTACTAGGTAATCTAAACTCTAGTGTATTTGGGTTAATACGAGCTACAGAGTACTTGTCGTATTCACGCTCTAGCATCTGTGGGTTAAGGTCACAATAACGATTATTCAACCGCTTTCTGAAGATTGCGTATACGATACCTGAGTATGGTCTCAGTAGTTTAATGATGTCGTTACCACTCATTCCCTTGATGCCGATGTGCATATGACCACCACATCTAGTGTTACTAGGTGAGTACTCATCCTCGATAATCTTCTTGGCTTCAACGAACATATTGAAGACCTTGGTTCGCCATTGTGACTTAGGCAGTAATGGTAGGATGTGAGTTACAGCCTCATATCCACCTTGACCATACTCAAATCCGCATGATGAGTCTTCCTCGAATCCACAGAACACAGGATACTCTCGTATACTACTTCTGTGTAGTCTGTTCTTCTCAATCTCAAATCCGATTGTGAAATTGCTAGAATGCTCATACCCATCGAAATGGACATTTCGTCTGTCTTCGCTTTTCAGACCATTGATGTCGACCTGATGTGCTTTGTTTCTAAACTTCGTAGGAGCTTTACATCCGTAACCTACGATTCGACCTCTGTCGCTTGTGTCGTTTAGGACTTCAAACTCAACACCTGTTGATGTTGGCTGTTCGTCCTGTAAATAATTTAATAAATTCATGTGCTACTTATTTTAATTGGTTAAGCAGGTGTCCTACAGGACACCTTGGTGTTGTAATAATTTTAATACTTCGTCCATTTGTCTGAATAAATCAGTGACCTTACCATTTAGGAATGGTTCATCTAATTCGCCACTAGTAACGATACCATCAGTGGTCAATCTCGCTGAGAATCCTTTCTCACCATTGATACCTTCTTTCGCTAGACTGAATGATGCATAGGTCTTAGGTCTAGATACCTCAGGCTTTTCATCTTCGTCACCCTGCTCAATATCATTCGCAAACTCTTCGAGTTTAGCGATTGTTCTAATCTCTCTCCTACCATCATTCTCAGCCATTGTACATGCTCGTTTGAATTTGGTAACTACATCAGGTTTCTCATTCGAAATCTTAGCTACTCTCATTAGCTTGTTGTGATACTTAGATGTGTAATTCCATCCAAATACTCGCTCAACGAAATCCTTCTCAGTACTCCATTCGATTCCTGCTTCATCTAGCATGGTCTTGGTCTCAGGCTTTCTAAACCATAACATGGCTTCATTAAACTTTACAGCTAGCTTGAGCTGTTTGTCAAAGTTCTTCTTACCTTGTTCTTTTAGCTCATCAGCTAGAGCTAATGTTCTGCCAAAGTCGATACTTTGGCTTACTTCTGCAGAGGATAAAAACTCTGCCTCGATTTGCATTAAATGTGTCATAATTTGTTTGTTTTTAATATTTGTAACAGACCTGCCGTAGCAGGTTTCGACCATTCAGGTCTCATCAGTGTTACTAGAATCTATCTACACCTAGCTTGTAGTTTACAGAGCTGTCTTTGTTGATTACCAATTCAACTTCTGCGAATGGCTGTGTATCGAATATAATCCTTACAGCAGTTACCTTGTCGTAGTCAGTAAACTTGACCTTGTATCCCCGCTCATCTAATTCGTCAGTGATAATCGACTTCCTGCCAAACTCAATTACTTCGTCAAACTCTGCTTCATCTCTAGCATACTCAATGTCATTGAATGCTTTCAAATCAGTAGTGATTTCGATAGCAAATACATTTGCATCCCTCATCCAATAAGTTTCGATAATGTCTGTGTCGTTTAAAATTAATTTGTTGTTCATTTTTTTATTTGTTTAATGTTAGTAATAGACCTGCCTTTCGACAGGTTTCGTCCTCTCAGGACTCATCAGTATTACTTGTTGTTTATGATTCTAGTTGCCTCAAACAATGCCTCATCATTACTCTCAAAATGCATAGAGTTTCTGCCATCTGCAAAGTAGATGATACTACCCTGTACTCTTGGTAAATGCTCTTGCTCCATTCCGCTTGTTTTACTGATTACGTAGTAACATCCCCACCATGATACCCATTTCAGGTCTCTGTTGGTTAATCTTGTTGATTCTTCGAATGATTGCTCTGTCTCGATTTGTGTTAAATTTGTCATAATTTGTTGATTATTAGTTGTTTATGTGTTTATTGAGGGTTCATCCCTCGTTCGTAATTAACACGAATATAGTCTATAACTAGTTGCTACACAAGTTCTCTCTTATTTTCTTTCGTCACCTGTGTTTCCAATCATTCGCTAGCTGTCTATCAGTTGTCTACAGATTGTCTCTTCAATGTGTTTTGTATGGTCTTAAAATAACCGAGGGGAGGTAGCCTTCAATGTGTTGACATCTGTTGTGTTTAAACACATTTATGTTGTCTATTCTTTACTTAGATACAGCGAGCAGGACAGCGAGCAGGACGGAAAGCAGGACGGGTAGCATGGCAGGTAGTGACGTGTCCTGCAGGACACCTAGCCTACAGCAAGCAGGACTATACAGCTAGCAGGATAGCCACAGCAAAAGCCTAAAAAATCAGGACGGCAGAATCAGAAACGATACCCCACCCTACAAAAAAAATCGGTTTGCATTTCGTGGGGTGCAGCCGCATATCGGGGGGGAACCCAAATAGTATACCCATCTAATAAAAATATATTATCTTTGTATTATGAAGAGTTTTCCAATACCACCATCAATGATGGGATATGATATGAAAGACGGTCGTTTAATGAATAATGCACCGCAGCCTGAAATGGGTATTACTAAATTAGTTAATATGAAGAAGGCGATGAAAAGAGCTAACAAGGTTCGTATGATTGCAGAAGGCAATGAGCTTGCTAATGCTAACATAGACTTGTTTAAGAAACTATAATTGTGTCTATTAATTTATAGTTATTAATGTTTGATTTAAAGGGGAGCTTCGGTTCCCCTTTTTTTATGCTAACTATTATATATATATGTTAATCTTATGTTGAGTTTATGTTAAGTTCAAATTAGATAAACTACTGACTATCAATACTTTATATTAAAATATGTTAATATGTTAAGTTTAGAGCCTCGTATATAAGAGTAGTAGTATTAATAAGGAGGTAGTAGTAGTAGTATAGGGAAACCTAAAGTCGTCATATTATGTCAAGCCTAACTGTTGCGATAAACAGATATAGCTGTATGGTATAATACTCGTGTTCTTCATCCGGTCTATGTAGTTCCCATCCTAGAGCAAACCTATCGTGTGGAAAGTGAAATGCTATATGTAATACCCAATCGTTCATATATTAAAATATTTTTTTATTTTTGCGTAAATTAATTAAATCAAATATAATATGCAAAATGGATTCACGCCAAAAGAACTTCACTTTTCTGATGAAGGGCGTACTAAACTAATCAAAGGTATTAATAAGATTGCTAACGCAGTCAAGTCAACTTTAGGTCCAAGAGGTAATACGGTGCTTATTGAATCGCCCGAACATCTTCATGGTATAACGGTAACTAAGGATGGTGTAACGGTAGCTAAGTCAATATCTCTTATGGACCCGGTTGAGAACCTAGCGGTTCGTATGATGAAGGAAGCTGCAGATAGAACAGCAACCTCTGCGGGTGATGGAACAACCACGGCTATTGTATTAGCTGAGGCTTTAGTTAATGCCGGGACTGAGATTATGGATGATAGCGTTAATCGTACAGAGGTGTTAAGACATCTAGTTGACGAGACGAAGTTAATCGCTAATCATATAAAATTAAAAGGAAAGAAGTTAGACGAAAAGAGGTTACGTGATGTTGCCGTCATATCAGCTAACAACGATACTACCATCGGTGGTATAATAGCAGAGGTATACGAAAGTGTAGGGAAGGATGGTGTAGTTACAGTTGAGAACAGTAAGACATCTTCTACCTATTACGAGACGACAAAAGGTATAAAGGTAAAGAGAGGATATGCATCCACATTATTTATCAATGACCAAAAACGTGACGAATGTATATTGGAGGATACATATGTGTTGGTATGTGACACAGAGATAAACAACATACTACAGATTGAGAATATACTTAAGCCAATTATTCAAGAGGGTAAGAAGCTATTGATTATTGGACCAACGTCTACCAATGTAACTAATACCTTAGCCGCTAACGTAATTAAGAACGGACTTAAGCTATGCACAATCAACCCACCTGACTTTGGATACCGTCAGCACGAGCTGATGCAGGATATAGCTATTAGCGTGGGTGCTACATACTTTTCAGAGAAGACAGGTGATGACCTTAGCTTAATTAGCTTTAGTGACCTAGGGCACTGCTCTAAGGTTATAGTTGGTCGTGACTCTACAGTAATTGTAAAAGACGATGAAGAAACAACAGATGAGGTTTCAGAAAGAGTTAGTCAACTACAGGAGGCTCACTCACTTGCAAAAACAAAACAAGATAAGGACTTTATAAACCAAAGGATAGCATCGCTGTCAGGTGGAATCGGTGTTGTATATGTAGGAGGTAATACAGACCTTGAGCAGAAAGAGCTATACGACCGGGTTGATGATGCGGTATGTGCAGTACGCTCAGCACTTCAAGAGGGTATACTACCCGGAGGTGGATTGACGCTATACAATCTGCACAAAACATATGCACTTAAGCAATCCAATGAAAAAAATATTTCGAAAAAAATTGCTCACGCAATTTTATCTAAAGCCCTTAAGGCTCCACTCTATCAGATACTAGCCAACGCAGGACTAGATGCAGAAGAAGTATACAAGGATTGTAAAGGAGCAATGTGGGGATACGATGTAAAGAAAGAGAAGTACGGATACCTAATGTCACTCGGAGTAATAGACCCTGTCAAGGTAACAAGACAAGCACTACAGAACGCTGTGTCTGTTGCAGTAACTATATTATCAACTAACGCTATTGTTACAATGGCACGAAGCTACGAACAAGAATGAGGGCAATAGGAAAAAATTTAATTATTCAAAAAATAGAAGAGCAGGTAACAACTGAGAGCGGTTTGTTATTATCTAATGAGGACGTTCAAGATATGAGATACCATAAAGGCAAGGTAACACTACCGGGTTCTGATGTATCTGATTTTATAAAAATAGGTGACGAGGTTTATTATGACTCAAGACAGGCTTACACGTTAGTAATAAACGGAGAGTCTTGTACGATTATTCAGGAGAGAGATATCGTTGTTGTCTTATAAACTCATTCATCTCTATGATAGCTTCTCTATATCTGCGGTCTGTATAAGACACATTCTTTAAGAACATAGGATTCTGTGACGGGGATGTAGGCAACTCTTCCCCGTTAAGTTTTTTATATACCGAGGTGACAACTCTCTTGGCTTTGTACGATAGTGTGTATAGACCTTTTGTCTTACCATGTCTTTTACGGAACACTTCTATCCAACCATCACGAAGTAGTTTGTTGAATCTACTTTCATCCCAAGACAACACCTTATCAAACTCAGCAAATTTATCTTTATTAAAATATCCTTCTGAGTTTAAAAATAACAACACATCAAGTTCTGATTGAGTTAGTCCGTACTTAACTTTTATGTACTGACGTATTATTCTCCAATACTTTAGATAATCTTCCATTAAATTAAATTTTGTAAATTTGTACAAACTTATATAATTATGGCATATACTGATAAAGAAAAAGCAGAAGATGCAGCAAAGGTTGGCAAAGAACTAACCAAGTTAGCAATGAAAAACAAGCAAGCTCAAACTATTATTGACCTGCAAAAAGATAACATTAAGTTAAAAAACTTAGTAGGTAATAGAAAAAAGAAAAAAGTAGCTAAGGCTGAATCATATCCGGGATTAAAAAAATTAGGCTCTAAACCATCAACCCCTGTATAATGGCAATAATATTATCTGTATACAATAAGAAGGCTAAGGTTAAGAGACCCGGAGTACACGCCAAGTCAAAGACATCGAGTAATAAAGGTTCGAAAAACTATAAAAAGCAATACGTAGGACAAGGAAAATAATGGCAAGGAAAAAGAAAGGTAATAAGATATGTCCCGCAGGGATAGCTTGGGCAAAGAGAACCTTTGATACCTATCCTTCAGCATATGCAAATATGGCTGCAAGTAAATATTGCAAAGACCCTAACTACGCAAAGAAAAGTAAAAAGTAATATTATGCCAACAGTAAAATATAAATGCGGTGATACCGGAAAGATGAAAACAAAAAAGTTTCCTTATAGTGCAACAGGTAAAGCACAGGCTACATCTTTTGCAAAGATGATGGGAGGAACTGTAAAGAACAATCCCGGATACGGAATGGAGAAGAAGTCTTATTAATGGGAGAGTTAAAAAAGTGGAGAGACGAGAAATGGGTACGCATCGGAACAGATGGGTCGATAAAGGGTGCTTGCGGTACAAGCAAGGATAAGAAGAATCCTGACCGCTGTCTTCCATTAGCTAAGGCTAAGTCAATGACCAAGCCTGAGAGAGCAAAGACTGCACGAAAGAAGAAGAGAGCAGGACGAAAAGGTAAGACTGTCGTGGCTAACACTAAGGCGGGTAAAGTAACTAAAAGATTCACAAAGAGATAATGGCAACACCAAGAAAAGGAAAGGCTAAAGTAAAGGTTACCTCATCAGGTAAGAAGGTTAGTTACGGACAAGCTGGTCAAGCTAAGGGCGGTGGTCCAAGAGTAAAGCCTGGCACATCTAAGGGTGACTCTTACTGTGCAAGGAGCTATGGAATAAAGATGGGTTTACCGCTAAAAAAGAGAAACGATCCTAACACACCTAACAACTTATCTCGTAAGAGATGGAAGTGCGCAGGTAAAAAATCTAAAAGGTAATGAGTATATGGACTAAAATATTTGGGGGTGTAGCAGGTGGAGTTGCTGGTAAGGTAGCTGATATTGCTGACAGGTTTATACGGACTAAAGAAGAGAAGGATACCTTTGAAATGGAGATGGAGAAAATCTTTATTGAAGCAGAGGCAGAGATACAAAGAAATGTTACTGAAAGATGGCGTAGTGATATGGCCAGTGATTCTTGGCTCAGTAAGAACGTGAGACCCCTTGTCCTTATATTTTTAGTAGCTTGTACCATGGTCCTTATATTTATAGACGCAGGGGCCATTGACTTTAAGGTGAATGACAAGTGGGTTGGACTACTTGAAGTTATTTTGATTACTGTAATTAGTGCGTACTTTGGTGGTAGGTCTTTTGAGAAAATAAAAAAATCAAGCTCAGACAAGTAAAAACATCTTCCGTAAATTTTATTATCTTTGTTTGAATTAAATTTAATAAAATGAAAAAAATAAAGGACCAAGAATTAGATAATTTACAAGCTCTTACAGCTGAGTTTAATAAATTAAAAACACAATTAGGTGACTTGACTTTGCAAAAGCATGGTATTTGCTTAAGAGTAGAGTCGCTAAAAAAAGAATTTCAGGCTCTTGAATCTCAATTAATGGACACTTACGGAAGTGATTCAATAATAAATATGGAGACAGGAGAGGTGTCAAAAAAAGAACCAAATGGCTCAGATTGAAAATACTACAGTATACCCTACGGTCACCCCAGCAATGGATGACCTTCTTATTGCTACAGACGTTAGTGATGACAACAAAACAGTCACCTTTTTAGTAAGTGATTTAGTAGGGGGGGTCGGTATTCTTCAAGGGCTGCAGTCTGTTTTAGATACTGGAAATACAGCCACACAAAGCTTAAGCTTAACGGGTGACATAAACGTAGTAGGTACAGTTTACCCAACCACTATTACAGCGGTAGGTTCTACAGGTTCTGCGGGTCAGATACTAAGTTCAACTGGTACAGGGTTACAATGGATTAATAGTCCCTCTACATCCTGCTGTAGTTTACAAGACGTTCTTACTATAGGTAACCAAGCTACCACTAACATTGAGATGGTGAGTTCTTCTATCATAGTAAGCGGAGCAGGTGGGTCCATTACTATAAACTCACCCGCTTCACTTACCAATAATGGGGTAAGTAATTTTAATGCAAACGTAAGGATTGACTCTACTTCGGTAGATTTTCAAGATTCAGGATTTATAATTGATGGAGATGGAAACTCAGGTACTGCAGGTCAGTGGCTAACCTCAACGGTTACAGGAGTTGTTTGGTCGAGTGTTATTCCTCCAGGTTCTTCTCCAACCTTACAGCAGGTATTAGACACAGGTAACACTGCCTTAAATGTGGGCATGACCTTTACAGGTACAGGCGTAATAAGTTTGTCTGCAACTAATAGTATAACGTCTTTAGGTAGTAATACTTGGAGTGGTAACAATACGTTCTCAGCTACGGGTATTACATCTACTACAGCAGGTATAGCCTTGACGGGTTCTTTGTGGGACGGGGTTTCTACTGGAACATTAAACCAGGTGCTTGTCTCAACAGGCGCAGGAGGAGTTTCTTGGAAGAATGCAGCCACACCAACTGCAAACACCTTACAAGAAGTATTAGATCAAGGTAACACTGCCATAGGTTCAAAAGCAAGCATAACAATAAGCGGAACAATAGAAGCTGCGACTATAACAGATGGTTCTGGTTCTACAGGTTCAGCAGGACAGGTATTAACCTCTACAGGTTCAGCATTAGCTTGGGATGCTCCAGGAACAGGGGCTATTAATCAAGTAACTGCTGGTAGCGCAGTAACATCTACAGGTCCAGCTATTGATGTCTCTCCAATCACAGGCAACGTAGTTGTAACCCCTCAGATATTCGCAGGAACCAGCAACATAGGAGTAGTCCCATCATCAGCAGCAGCGAGTCAATCAACAGCATACTTAAGAGCAGACGGAACTTGGCAAGGTGTACTCTCTAAGTATGTGCTCAAGATGACAGGCACTACTACAGCTGGTCAAAATCCAGCTGCATTAGA